>Ga0209123_1000441_pt1 | contig 54940 bp, 52 predicted proteins | sample BarGraIncu00431A_FD_184500 | JGI IMG/M metagenome (GOLD analysis project Ga0209123, IMG submission 184500) | Arctic peat soil microbial communities from Barrow, Alaska, USA - Barrow Graham LP Incubations 004-31A (SPAdes) (version 2) | ecosystem: Environmental > Terrestrial > Soil > Wetlands >... | reverse complement strand
AGCAAAAGAATATTGATGCTGGTGGAAGAGTAGATAGATTCATGAAGAAATTTAACATAAAAAGTGAAGATGTAGAATAATATATTAATGGAAAAGATTTAATTATCTTTTCCATTTTTTCATTTTCCATTAAATTATATTATCTAGCTAATACTTCAAAATTCTTATTTATCATTTCAAAAAATTCCTTATTACTCTTAGTTGTTGATAATAAATTCAACAATTTTTCTGTTACTCCTATTGCATTACCTTCTCTATACATTATCTTTCTTAAGTTATATATAGTTTCCATTTCAATCTTTGTAAGTAATAAATCTTCTCTTCTTGTTCCTGATTTATAAATATCTACCGCTGGGAATATTCTTCTTTCTTGAAGTTTTCTATCTAGGTGAACTTCCATATTACCTGTACCCTTAAATTCTTCAAAAATCATATCATCCATTCTGCTTCCTGTTTCTACAAGAGCTGTCGCAAGTATTGTTAAACTTCCGCCCTCTTCAATATTTCTAGCAGCTCCGAAAAATTTCTTTGGCATTAAAAGTGCACTAGGATCGAGTCCGCCAGATAAGGTTCTCCCTGAAGGGGTCACAGTTAGATTGTAAGCTCTAGAAAGCCTAGTTAAACTGTCTAGCAGAATAACTACGTCTTGACCTTGCTCTACCATTCTCTTGGCTCTTTCAAGCACCATATAAGCTACTTTTGTATGATGTTCTGGTTCTTCGTCAAAAGTTGAATAAATAACTTCACCTTTAATAGATCTCTGCATATCAGTAACTTCTTCAGGTCTTTCATCTATTAAAACAACAATTAATTTTACTTCTGGGTGATTTATAGAGATACTGTTAGCAATTTTTTTAAGAAGTGTTGTTTTCCCTGCCTTTGGCTGTGCTACAATTATGCCTCTTTGTCCTTTACCTATAGGAGAAATAATATCCATAATTCTTGCAGATAAGTCTGCTGCATTGGTTTCTAATGTCAATCTTTGTGTTGGATAAATAGGAGTTAACTTTTCAAAAGGTCTTCTACCTACAGCTCTATCAGGATTCTCTCCATTTACTCCCTGCACATACAATAATGCCTTGAATTTTTCTCCTTCTTTAGGTATTCTAACCTTACCTTCTACTTCATCACCTGTTTTCAAATTAAATCTTCTTATTTGAGATGGTGAAACATAAATATCGTCAGGTCCTGACAAGTAATTATATCCTCTTAAAAACCCATAACTATTATTCTCAATTATTTCTAGAACTCCTCTTGCTGACCCTGATTCGTTTATCATTTCTTGTAACTTTTCTTTTTTATTTTCATTCTGGTTTTTAAAACCTGTATCAATAATTTCATTTTTAATGGGCTCAGCTTTAATGGGTTCTGCACTTTGAATTGGATTAATTTCGATTTGCTTTTCTGATTTTTCTATAATATTTTCTTCAACTGTAGAAGTGTTTTTGGGGCTTATTTTTTCTCTTAAAATAACTCCATCCTTTTGCATGGAAACTGGTGTTTTTTTCTTTATTTCCTCAATTAATTCACTTTTTTTAAGTTTAGAAATACTTTTAATGTCAAGTTTTTTACAATGTTCTCGAAGCTCGACAACAGTCATGTTCTCAAAATCTTTATTTATCAAAAATCTGCACCTCCGAAGGGTATTTCATATATAATATCTATTTAATAAATATCATGGGAATTTAAAACGATTATACTATCCAATGAATTTTCTTGAAATGATATATTCTTCTAATTATATCCTATTTCATAATTTTAATCCACTATACTAAAAATCCACAGAAGTCTATGCATTTTATGTGAACCACGTGTTCTGTTTTTATTTCTTTTATATCATAGCGTAAATTTTCTCTATAGTCTGTCTATATTCATTTACTTTTTCTATAACTTTTTTATTCTTTCCAATCAAAAATATAGGCAGTGCTAGTTGTTCACATCCTCCTATGACCATGTTTCTCTTTAAAAGTTCATTAATTTTGTAATAATAGAAATGATTTTCACCACATAATGGACACTTAAGTTTTATTAATATTTCATTACCTTTATCCACTTTAACATTTAAAGATGGGAATCTCGTCTTCATATTTTTCATTTCAAATATTGTCAGTTCATAAACCTTATACTGACCACTGGAATTCTTTAAAGCCATAGCAATATTAGCATCAAATACCAATTACTTCACCTCCATATTTAATATCTGTCCCTTTTTACTCATTTCGCTTTATTATATAATAGTAATTCTATAAGTTTTATTAAATTCCTTCTAAACTTTATTGAAATTATATGTATTTTGCTTTTTATTATGAAACAAAAAAATAAAAGGTTGCTTGTGCTACAAGCAACCTTTTAAATATATTATTTAATATGTTCAATTGACGCCTTAATGAATTCGATAAATAATGGATGTGGTTTGTTAGGTCTAGATTTAAGTTCAGGATGAAACTGAACTCCAACAAACCAAGGATGATCTTTAATTTCAACTATTTCAACTAGTCTTCCATCAGGGCTTGTTCCTGTAAGTATAAGTCCTGCATCAGTTACCGCTTTTCTATATTCATTATTAAATTCGTATCTATGTCTATGTCTTTCATATATCACTTCATCAATATATGCTTCATGAGAATTAGAATCTTTTGTTAACTTGCATGGATATAATCCTAGTCTCATAGTCCCACCTTTTTCATCTAAATCCTTTTGATCTGGCATTAAATCTATTACTGGATACTTCGTTTGTTCGTCTATCTCTGAACTATTAGCCCAACTTAATCCTGCTACATTTCTTGCATATTCAATAACAGCACACTGCATACCAAGGCATATCCCGAAGAATGGTACTTTATTTTCTCTAGCATATTTTGTTGCCTCGATTTTACCTTCTATTCCTCTGTCACCAAATCCACCTGGAACCAATATACCGTCAACGTCACCTAATATTTCGCATACATTGTCAGAAGTTACATCACAAGCATTTACCCATTTGATTTCTACATTACAATCATTAGCAAGGCCTCCATGACTCAATGCCTCAACAACAGAAATATATGCATCATGAAGCTCTACATATTTTCCCACTAGTGCTATCTTCACATTTCCAGATAGATTCTTTAATCTATCAACCATATTTATCCAAGCAGTATTATCTATTTCATGACAGTCTAGTTTTAATTTTTTACAAACTAAAGTGTCTAATCCTTCTTTGTGAAGCATAAGTGGTACTTCATATAAATTCTCAGCATCTAAATTTTGAATTACAGAGTCTGCTTCCAAATTACAGAACATGGCAATTTTAGCCTTCATGTCTTCAGATATTTCCTTTTCAGATCGACATACAATAATATCTGGTTGAATACCTATACTTCTTAGCTCTTTTACAGAATGTTGTGTAGGTTTTGTTTTAAGCTCTCCAGCTTTTCTTAAATAAGGTACTAATGTAACATGGATAAAACAAACATTTCCTATTCCTACTTCATATTTTGCCTGCCTTATAGCTTCTAAGAATGGTAAAGATTCAATATCTCCAATAGTTCCACCAATTTCAGTTATAACAACATCTACATCTTTTTCTTTAGCTACTCTATAGACCCTTTCTTTTATCTCATTAGTTATATGTGGAATTACCTGTACCGTACCGCCTAAAAAATCTCCTCTTCTCTCTTTTGTTATAACTGACCAATATACTTTTCCAGTAGTAACATTACTGCTCTTGCTTAGATTCTCATCAACAAATCTCTCATAATGTCCTAAATCTAAATCTGTTTCCGCTCCATCATCAGTAACAAAAACTTCCCCATGTTGATATGGGCTCATGGTACCGGGATCCACATTTAAATAAGGATCAAATTTTTGAATAGACACCTTTAACCCTCTATTCTTTAAAAGCCTCCCAAGAGACGCCGCTGTTATTCCTTTTCCTAAAGATGAAACAACTCCACCTGTGACAAATATGTACTTAGTACTCATAATTATTCCTCCTATGTTTTTTTCATTACCAGATATTATTAAAACATGATTATGTAAAACTTTTAAAAGTCTATACTAATTATTTTTTAAAATAGCTTGACAAATGTTCTTTACAATTTTATAATAGAAATTACCCTATAAATATAATGGTATAGGTTTTTTTAAAATATTTTTTTAAAAACAATATTAATATCTTATCATACTTTTTTATCATTAACCAGTGTTTTTTGGTTTTCTTTTTTTTGTGCATTTTTTTTCTGTAAATTTTCAAATGTTTATATATATATTTTTACTCTACATTTTCTATTATGCTCTCTATTTCAAAATACATTTCTCTAAATTCTTTATTAATAAAAAATCTTTCCTCTGCTTTTTTCAAACAATAATTGACAGCTCTTTTAGTTGAACATATATAATCCGTATAAGCACTTTGCACATCTGTACATTTATATTTTCTTAATAATAAAAATAAAATATACTTGCATTCTCTATCTTTTAATATCTTAAAAGATGTTTCTCTTGTTATACCTTTAACATAACAAATCGCTCCTATTATCTTCTCATAATCAATATTTTTTAACATTTAACCACTCCTAGATTCTCTATACATTATTGCGTTAATTAAATTATTGACAATAATCCACAAAAACTATCCATAGAATGAAATTTATAACTTAACCAGTTTTTTACAAGGGTCTGGCACCTTACAGAGATAATGTTTAAAATGAGGACTTTAGCGATATGTTAGTTTATAGTATGTCTTCTAAAGTTTGTAAATCAGGATTAAAATTAATGAAATGTTTGAATTTTTTAGTAACTCCCAGCGGTAAAAATAATATTGCTGATAGTAAAAAACAAGTTAAAATAATATGTTTTATTGCTATAAATTCTGCCAATATACCTCCTACAGCCATAGCTATTGGAACTAATCCTCCAGTTACAGTGTTCATAATGGAAAAAACTTTTCCTCTCATTTCTTGTGGAACAGTTAGCTGAATTGTTGCATTTATAAGCGTGTTTACAATTGCGTTAAAGAAACCTGCTATGAATAGTAGTAACAACATATACTTAAAATCAAACATAGGAAATGTTGCGAATGTTATTGAAAATATTATACCTGCAATTATAAAAATACTTAGTCTCTTTTCATAAGGTATCTTAACAAATGAAATTAAAGCCATGCCTGTAAACATCCCCCCAGTTAATAGTGCAACTGCAACTCCATATTTGCCTGCTCCAAGACCCTCTGTTCTTTGAAATAGAGGTACTATTAAAATAATCCCCATATTAGCAAGAAAATTCAGAAAAGCTGCTACAGTTATAAGATACCTAAGCCCTTTAAAGTTCCATACAAATTTAAACCCTTCTTTTAAATCTCGTTTAAAACTGTCTCCAGTGCTCTGCATAGCTTCTTCTACACTAACGTTCCTCTCTATTTTAGGAACTTTTATAAATATTTCCGTAAAGGCTGAAACAAGATAGGATATACCATTTGTTAAAAACATTATTGGTGCTCCTCCTAATTGATACATAAATCCACCTAAAGGGTTAGCTAAAATATTTATTCCTGTTCCAGCCATGCTTAAAGCTGAATTTGCTTGAATAATCTTATCACTTGGGACAATATCCGGTACCGTAGAACTTACTGTAGGATTAAAAAATGCTGCGCATATACCTAAAACAACACCCGCTGCAAAAACCATCCAAATTTGCACAAAGCCGAGTATTGCTGCTGTGCCTACTGCTGTAATTACTATCCCTCGTACTAAATCCATTAGTACAATCATATTCCTTCGATTACATCTGTCCACTATAACACCTGCAAAAGGTGATATTAATATTCTTGGCAAGGCAGATGCCGCCATTAGTGTCCCCATAAGCCCAGTTGAACCTGTTACTGCAAGTACCCAGAAGCCCAAAGCTATCTCATATATTACATCTCCAAACGCCGAAACTATCTGCCCTTGCCATAGCAAAAAGAAGTTCATTGTCCATAGTTTCCCTGTTGATTTATTTTTAATATTTACCTCAGTATTTTTTTCTACAACATTCATTTATATCCCTCCAGTTCCCAGTGAAATCATGAAAAATTCCATTTAGGATATTAAATTTTGTCCAAGTATTTTACCCAAAATTATTTATAAGTTAAATGTTTTCTTCAAAAATTCAATAGACTCCCTTAAAGTATCCTTATTAACAACATAATAAGTCTTTTGCGCTCTTTTTTCAGATTTAACTAAATTTACACTTGCCAAATAATTCATATGATATGACACTGTGGCCATGGAAATCCCATATTTATTAGCTATTTCCTGACTATAGACTTCTCCATCCATAAGATAATTTAGTATATTAAATCTTGTTTTATCACACAAATTTTTAAATATGTTGATATTTTTTTCAAATACATTTTCTCCACTTAATCGTTTTGTTGTTGCTTCAAAATCTCTTCCCAAGAACATATATAATTTTTTATCTGATTCATGAAAAACACAACTAATTGAATTAAAAAAAACAGTATTAACGTATATTTCCTCATAATCATCAAATTTAAAAAATGCATCATTGAAGTTTCCAAATATCTTCTCAAAAAATTTAATTCCGCTGTTATTTATATTTTCTTCAATGTAATTATTAAATACTTCTATTGATTTTTCATATTTCTCCATGGTCTGTTCATATTGAGGGATATACTCCTCAATAAACTGCGTAAATTCTCTTATCCATTTTTCACTATTATTAATGAGTTTTAATAGCTTCCACTTCATGTTATCATCCACTTTTAAAGATTCTATAAAGTCCAATATTTTGATATCACTTTGCAGTATCTCATTAATCTTTTCCTTAGCACCATCCTCCTTGAATTCTCCCATGGATTTAATCGCTTCATATTTAATTTGCTTACCATTCAACTTTCTTATAAAATTTATAAGATCCTCCTTATCAGAGCAGCCCCATACATCTGAGTTCACATCTATTGGATAATTTAATGGTGACTCTTCTTTAAAATATATCTCTAAAAGCTCAATATTTTTATTAACTATCTTAGATAGTGCTTTTACAGCTCTTTCTACATCTTTGTTGACCTTTGCTTCAAACTTTGAATACATCTCCCTGTGGCAATCATTCAATACCCAGGATATACTATCAAACACATCAAGTAATACGCCTTTCCTTTTATCAAAAATTATCTTCATTTTATCCCCTCATTCTTCATATCTTCATCTAAGTATTACTTAGAACATTATCTAAACACATTTTATACAATTCTCTATATAATGTCAATACAGTTTCGATATATATTTGAATATAATTTATATATTCATCTAAGATCCATGATTTAAATAAGTCTTTTTATACTATTTTCTATTTAATTAATTCAAAAATAAAAATACCCTTAAGCCCCCATATTATGAAGGTCTAAAGGTACTTTTTATAAATTTTCACGTGTAACATAATTAAACCACAAAAACCTATGGTTTATTGAGATTTATTACTTTCTTATATGCTATCCAAACTAGATATATCTTTGAGTAAATGTGATATAGTATGAACTTTCTCCGGGAGTGGAGAAAGTTCATACTGATTGCACTATTTGTTATTGTGCTTTAATGTTAATTTTCAAAGTAGTACTTAAAATTTGTTGATTTCCTATTATCATGTCATAATCTATAAATACATCCCCACCACTATTATCCACATTCATTTTTAGTTCCTTTGTGTCCACTGTAAGATCCAGGGCTCCATGAGGAGTATTGTATAACGTTAGATCTCTTACATATTTTTTAAAGTTCATTTCCGTATTAGTAGTTCCAGTCCTTATAAGTGTGAACTTTTCTTCATCAATCTTTAATGTAGTAGTTGTTCCCTTCATTCCTGAAATTTCCGTTTCTTCATATACTGCGTAGTAGCAATTATTTTCTTTGTAAAATTTACCAGGTGTCACTACCTCAATTGCATCACCATCATCTTCATTATCCGATTGTTTGCTGACAACTGAAATTATTGCGTTTTTTTTCATTTATTTACCCCTCGCTAATTTATAATATAGTTATTTATTTCATCCTCAGTAGCAGGAGTCGCTTCTATAGATTGATCTAAGTTTTGGGCATCTCTTCCATAACTAATAGATACAATTTTCTCATCTCGTCCCTTACAATATCTTCCTGTGGTTTTACTTGCAAATTCAATATCTTCATTTGTAGCGGTACCTATTATAGCAACCGTGGAACCATTATAGTCCCTAGCTAAAAACATTAAATCTTCATCGGTTAAAAATTGTTCTAATAAGTCTCCCTCTTTTTCTGATCTTGTAGATATGATTTTAGCACCTTTAGATAACCTAAATTGTCTTCCTATTTTTAATAATTCCAGATCTATTTTTGATGGATTTTCTTTATTCTCTAGAAGATCCTTAAGTCTTATAGAATAGTTAGGTTCCGTAAGTTTACATCCCCCTGCAGGTGATGGATAATCTAGGATTCCCCATTTCAACGCCAGTTCCATTTGAACTTTTCTATTTCTTCCTTTTATGTCCATTAGAGCTTCTCTATTTATTAGACCATCTATCTCCATTTGAGTTGGATTAAGATTTTTAGCACATAATGGTCTTAATATTTTGTGACCTATACCAGATTCATTTTTCACTATATCTAAAGCTGATCTATTTTGAGACATAGGTCTTTGATTTAATACTTCTCCCGTTATAATAAAGTCCGCATGAAATTTTTCTAATAATTCTCCACAATATCTCATCATCATAGCATGGCAATCAATACAAGGATTCATATTTTTACCATACCCATGTTTTGGATTCTTTACCATTTCAAAATGCTTATCTGAAAAATCTACAACTTCTAATGGTATATCTATTTGTTTTACCATTTTCAATGCATTTTTTTCACCAAAAAAGTTTGATTTAAAACATATTCCAATAACTTCTATGCCCTGATCTTTTACAAGTTTTGCTGCGAGTGTACTATCAAGGCCTCCAGAAATCATAGCCAAAGCTGTTGTCATATTTATTTCTCCCGTCTTCATTTTTATTGATGTTGATAAAATTACTATTTATTATTTCTTTCTATAGCTAATTCAATAAGTTTATCAATCAGTTCCACGTAAGTTATACCTGTCGCCTGCCACATTTTAGGATACATACTTATTTTAGTGAATCCTGGGATAGTATTAACCTCATTTAAATAAACTTCTTCGGTTTCCTTATCTACTAGAAAATCCACTCTTGCCATGCCCGCACAATCTAAAATTTTATAAATTCTTATAGCTTCTTCTTTAATTTTCTCTAATTTTACCGCAGGCAATGCTGCTGGTATTAAAAGCTTAGATGATTCACTTTTATATTTAGCTTCATAATCATAAAATTCTTTTGCTGGAACTATTTCTCCTGGAATAGACGCTAGTGGACAATCATTTCCAAGTATTGCTACCTCAATTTCTCTTGCATTTATAGCCTGCTCAACTAAAATTTTTCTATCGTATTTTAGTGCTTCTTCTATACCAAGTATTAGCTCACATTTGTCATGTGCTTTTGTTATCCCTACAGAAGACCCACCATTAGATGGCTTAATAAAAACATCGTAACCCAGTTTCTTTTCTATGTTTTCTATCAATACATCTTTATTTTTTATATATTCACAAGCATTTATAACTACATAATCTGCTTGTTTTACATTAAAATTTTCTAATAAAAATTTAGTATATATTTTATCCATACAAATAGCAGAAGACATTACTCCGGGACCCACGCAAGGAATATTAGATAATTTACACATACCTTGAATAGTACCATCTTCTCCAAGCAATCCATGCAATACTGGAAATACTACATCTACCTCTTTATTAAACAATAACTGTTGACCCTCTGCTGTTTTAAAATATTCGTCTTTTTCCCATTCTCCATTTTCTATGTTTTCTAATTTACCAGCATATTCAAGCCATAACCCATCCTTAGTTATTCCAATTGGGTATATATCATATTTTGTTTGATCGATATTTCGTAATACTGATGTTGCTGATACTCTCGATACCTCATGTTCTGTAGACTGTCCACCAAATAATACTGCTATTTTCTTTTTCATTAATTCTCTCTCCTTATAACCATAATAACCATTTACAAATAATAAAAACATAAGTCTAATATATAAATCTATTATTATATTATATCATATCATTTCTATCTATTACTTTGTATTATAATTTTATAATCACAATATTTAAAATTTTTAAAATATCAATTACCATTAAAGTTACTCAATAAAAAAAGGATATACGCATTTTATTCACATATACCCTTTAAAAAGTTATATTGTTAATTTTCCATTAGGAGTATCTATTATTTCAATTATTCTTTGCTCATACCCAGTACTTGCGTTAATATATACTATAAAACTTTTCTCCTGATATGTTCCTAAAAATTCATAACACAAAACTTCTTTATTTGTCTCAGTTGGTATAATAGCTAAACTAACTTTACTTATTTTTAGCCTTTTGCCAACCTTTTCTCGCGCCTTAGCTTCAGTTATTTTGGGAGTAGTGTCCTTCCTTACTTCAACATGAGACACTAAGAATTTTTCAGACTCAATTCCTATAATACTACCATTATCTAGTGCAATCTTAAGTTTTACTTGATCTGGGTAAATAGTTACTTCCCCTTGTTTATATACATAACTTACTACTATTGTATTTTCATATTTTAGCGTATATGTAGGTTCCATATTTTTATACCCCAATTTACTAATAAACTTACTTCCACCTTCTACTGCATTCTTAATATCTAAAGTCGCTTTTCCTATAGGCCTATTATCTAATAAATATAATATTTTACCACCATTTTTACTTATTTCCAATACCGTTTTGGCCTTACTTTTTTCTTGCCCTTTAAATGTTATGTCAAAAGTATAGGAAGGTATTGTAGTTTTTCCTTCAGTTGGTTTATTTTCAATATTTACGATTTTATCTTTTCCGAATATTTTTTCTACATTTTGCACCGCTACCTTTTGACTTACTACATCTTCAGACATTATTTTAGGCTTTATTTCTAATATATTATCAGAGAAAGGACCATCATAAATTAATGCTGGATATTGAACTATTTGTTTTTGTATACCTATAAATTTTTCATTCATAAGATCATTTCCTGATTTTGCGAGTACGCCACTACTTTTTTTCCTAATCTCTCCCCATTTCACATTACCTTCATTTATATCAGTAAGCACACCATTTAATTGTTCCTGGAGCGTATATGACTGATTCTCTAATCCATCAATTAATTTGACTTCCTTATCACTAATTTCCTTTCCTTCTGATGCTGCAGTTGCTAATGTATAACAGAAATCTCCTACTTGAGTCAAAAACACACTAGTGTCTCCAACAACTTCTTGGTCTAGTGGTAATGAATGCAATTTATCATTTGCAGTAGCTGAGTATCTAAATATTTCTTCAAAAACTACAATGCTTTGTTCTCTAGATCCAACAATTGCAGATTTACCTAGATTTATTCTTATGTTTTGTACAGAACTAATAAGTTCATACATGTTCTTACTATATTGCCCTTGAAGATAATTTCTATAATCTAACCTCTCCAAAAACATCAATATAGCAAAAGTAGTTGAAAATACAACAATTACAGCTACCGCACTTGTATACAAAATTCTTTTCTTTATCATTTTCATATGTTTTCCTCCAAAATTCTTCATTAGTAAATAACAATTATAATTTGTTATTCCTCTAGTAGTTTTAAGATTTTCCCTTAGCTAAATAGTTCACTAAAAATTTCTAACAATTTAAATTTAACTATTATTTTTTTATTATCTACAGTATTGTCTATAAATTTGTACTCATCATCTGATAATACTGTTTTCATTTCTTTTTCAGTTTTTACGTAGGATACATTTCCTTTTGTAATATCTACAAAACATAATGGTGGAAACATAACACACCACCAGTTTTGTCCTTTGCCTGTTCCTATAATTATTCTGTAGGCCTCATATTTTCCTTGGGGCAAAGTTATATTCCCATAGGTTTTAACCGGAAAATATTCCTGAGAAAGAGTAGTCGCAACGGAATATTTAAAGCCATTTTTCTTTATAATTGTTTGAGCTATTTTTTTAATGTTTTTATCTTCATTCTTTATAATCTTTCTAGATTCTTCTATACTCGTCGAATCTTTAAGTTTTGGTGATATATATTTTAAGACTGAATCCCTTACTTTTAATTTTAAATTTTGATCTATTTCTCCATCACTATTAGCTATTACATGAAACCTTATAAGTTTACCTGCAACTTCACCTTGGCTTACTTCTCCAGATGCATTACTAAAATTTAGAGCTATAAAAGTTATAATAATTATGGTAAGACTTGTTAATATAAATTTTTTCATATTTATCCCCCTTGAATAGAATAATTTATATTATAATCATTACCATATTCTGTAATTATATTCACTGGACTGCTCCAATTCTTCGTATTTCAGTATTAACAGTTACATTTATTGTTGCATTTTTATATTTTCCATCCCAATCTTTTTCTATTTTGTTCCATAATTTAGGTTTGAACTTTTGAACATACTCGCGAGCCCCAAATGGATCTATTCCAAATTCTCTTATAGAAATCGCCATAACCTTTTCACACTCTAAACTAATGGAATTATTAAAATCATTTTGAAGCTTTTGTAACTCAACCTTATCAAGCACTTTTTCACCTACATAATATTCACCTAGCTGTCCTTCTAGCCTTAACTTCACATTAATGGCTAACTTATCTCCTTCTTCCACAACTTCTATTTCCCTATCATAGCCATCAATTATAAAATCAACAGGGTGCCCATCCATATAGATGACTTTTTTACCTGTGATAAACTTACCATTTAGAAGTTGAATATCCAATAACTCAAGTGGTGTAAAATATCCCTTTATTTCATAATCTTTAATTATAGCAGCACCAGATAACATCAATTCATTTTTTCCCTTATCCATAGTTATTCTAGGTAGTAACGCATTACCATTTTCACTTAAAAGTATAAGAAATTCATTTAAGGTCATGCTCATAATCCTAGAATTTCTCTTGCTGTTATCCATAAGTCCAGAAATATAATATTGGGCGCTACTTTCAGTCATAGGCTTAAATTTTATATAATCTTCTGCTTTACCATCTGAGACAATTACCTGCATCATTCTACTCAAACTAGGATTCCTCTCTAGATAATCTACTATCTCCTTAACTGTATCCTTATGTTTCAATATATCACTACTCAATATAAGTAGCTTGGTATGTCCCATATATATATCTCTACTGCTTTTAGCCATAGCTTCAGAATAAGCATCCTCCATAGAGTAAGCCTGAGTGTTAATATATTTCTCCTGAGGACTTCCACTTTTGCCAACACCTATCATACTCATATCTGGAAATCCATAAGTAACATTGATTTTCTTAATCTGCCTCTCAGCAAAGGGTTCTTCTGGTTTGATCGCTTTTAGTTCCTTTTCTTTAACAATATCTTCTCCTGGGTCTATAGCTATAGTTGATATAAAATTACGCCTGTCTATTTCTACTCTATCCCAGCATCCACTAAGTAATATGCAGCACATTATAATAGGCAAAACCTTTTTAAACTTCATCCACATTTCTTCCCCTCCCCTTCTCTTTAGCTTTGCCCTTAAGTAATATAAGTATGGGTAGCATTGCAAAAAGAAATATAGCTATTAATATGAGCGGAATATTATTGAACTGCAAAGTGTATAGCTCAGCTATATTCTCTGGATATAACGCTATTATATAAATAAATGGCATAATTAAAACCGAAGATAGCTTAGTATCTTTCAATTTAAATACATTTTTTATGATCTCACTAGAGAAGAAATACGAGTTAACAAAAGTAGTAAAATAAAAAAATATCCAAAATGCCATTACTATTCCTTCCCAATGTTCTATAAATGTGTTTGGTATATCCAAAGACTGTATCATAGTTATAGTTGGCCATAATAAAATGCCACCCTGAGCTTTAGAGAATACAGCTAAAACAAGAATCATAACAATAAAATAAAATAAAGTTATAAACATAATGCTCTTTTTTAACACACTTGATGAATTATTTTTATTTTTAACATAAGGAAGGATAAGATATGCTATTTCTATTCCTCCAAAACAAAATAAAATATATTTAGAAGCCCTTAAGTAATCCAAAGGCTTATTATTAAGAACTGGCAATAAATTTGTAAAGTCAGCATTTAACGTCGTAAATGCTAACACAACAAATGCCGGAACAAACATAACCCAAAATGAAATTTCATTAAACTTAACCAAATCGCCTATTTCGCCTCTAACTAAATAGGTTCCTGCTAAAATTGTAATCATTAAAATAAATTCTGTAGGCGTCTGCCTTAATAAATATAGTTTAATTACTTCACCAAATTCCCTCATTCCGAGAGAAATAATAAATATACTATATATTGAAAAGGTAATAGCAAATATCCCTCCAAGATACTTACCAAAACTATTTTGCAATATATATGTAAGATCTTCAAAATCATTTTTCTTCATTACCTTGTATATAAGATATATCAATAAAAAAACTACTAATCCGGAAATTAAAGTAACTATCCATGCATCACTACCTACTTTATCTATAACATTTTTGGGGCAGGAAAATATTCCTACGCCGACTATAGCTACTATAATGGTCGTAAATAAGCCAAAGTCTTCAATTATTTTTTTATCTTTCATAATATATTTTTCACCTCCGAATAAAAGATGCTCTAAATTATTTTTGCCTTATCTTATCTCCCGTTTTCATATATTTAGGTCTATCTTTAAGTTTTGATATTGGCTCTCTAATATACATATCTTTTAAATCCTTCATATTAGTACTAACTGCCGGTGCTAAATAAGGTATTCCAAAACTTTTCATTCTAACTAGATGAATTAGTAGTATAATAAGCCCAATCATTATCCCGTAAAGACCTGCAATTGCAGAAGCAATAAGAATCAAAAATCTTACAAGTCTAAATGCTGTAGAAACTTCATAATTAGGAGTTACAAATGTAGTAATAGCCGTAATAGCCACAATAATTATCATAACCGGGCTAACTATTCCTGCACTCACAGCAGATTGCCCTATAACAAGTCCTCCTACAATACCAATAGTGGATCCAATTGGCCTTGGCAATCTAACTACAGCCTCCATAAGCAGTGCAAAAAACAGTTCCATAATTATAGCCTCCATAAATGCAGGAAAAGGTACCCCTTCTCTAGAAGCTGCTATAGCATATGCTAATTTAGTAGGTATTATAGATGTATGGAACGAGGTAATGGCTACATAAAGTGCCGGTGCAGTAAGAGAAATAAAAATTGAAAGCATCCTAATAAATCTAACTACTGAACTATAAATCCATCTTTGATAATAATCATCAGGAGATTGAAATAAATTAGGTAATGTAGTTGGTACAATAATTGCAAAAGGTGAATTATCTACGAGTAGCGCCACTCTACCTTCATATAAGGCTGCAGCTACAACATCTGGTCTTTCAGTGCTTTGTATTTGAGGAAAAGGGGAATATTTATTATCCTCAATTAGCTGTTCAATGTATGCGCTATCGAGAACTGCATCAATGTTTATCTTGTCTACTCTTTGCAAAAGTTCATTAAGCACTTCTTTATTAACTATGTCGTCAATATACATAATGACCACATCAGTTTTTGATCTATTTCCTATAGATTTAGGTTTAATTTTCAGCCTTGTATCCCTAATTCGCCTTCTTACTAATGCAGTGTTAAATCTTATAGTTTCTGTGAATCCGTCCCTTGCCCCCCTAACTACTGTCTCGCCTGATGGGTCTCCTACCCCTCTAGCAGGCCAAAAACGTGTTGCAATTATATAGGCGCAGTCTAGATCATCTATAAACATTAATGTGTCCCCAGACAGGGCAAATTTAACTCCTTCACTTAATTTTTTTACTTCGTGCATATCGGTCACTGCAAGTATATTGTCTTTTATTTGCTCAACATTCTCTATATCCTTTGAAGCTAACATTAATGGTTCTAATACATAATGATCAAGTAGTAATTTATCTGCCATTCCATCAATATAAACTAGTGAAGCTTTCCATTTCCCGACATTGAAAGTCCTAAAAATAATATCCGAGTTATCTTGTAAAAGTTCTTTTAAATACTCTATGTTTTTTTCTGCCTTAAGTTCAATCTTATCGTTAATTTTCTCCCTCATAATTTTCACTTCCTTATATGTAAAATCTAACTATGCATATTCAGTTAAATCATCACCTTAGGTACCTTGATGTTATCAACTTCTGAAATCTCGTTAAACCATCCACCTCAATATAAATAAAATTGTAGATATAATAATTACTGACCACCCTAAAATACGCGTTTTTTTACTAATGACTCCCATACCAGATTTTTTAAAGTTTCTAACATCAACTGTAAGTAAAATGGTACCTTGAATTACCATCATTGCAAAAAAATATATACTAAACAAATGTAAAATTTTCATTTTCGTGCTCCCTATTTTAGTATGATTAACAAAACACCATAAATTATGAAACTTTATACAATAATAAATTTAATCTAATTTGATGTAGCTAGTTTTTACGACACTGAGGGAAAATATTCATTTATATAAATATAAAAACGTGTAAAAACCATAAAGGCTTTTACACGTTTCCTATTTCAGTATATAACTATATCTAAATTGTTCTAGTTATAAATACTTCTTTATATAAAATTTTGAATTTGTCATAACATAGTTGAGCTTTTAACATATCATCAAAAAAAGCAAATATTGTGGGCCCACTTCCGCTCATCATTGCACCTATCGCGCCCATTTTAACCATATCTTCTTTTATTCTTTTCAAAACTGGATATTTTCTTAATGTAACATTTTCAAGTAGATTTTTCATATTCTTACACACATTCTCTAATTTTTCTTGTTCCATAGCTTTTATTATGGCATCTGTATCTGGATGTTTAAAAATTTTATTAATATCTAAGTTTTTAAAAACCTCCTTGGTGGATACTCCAAAATTAGGTTTGACCAGTACTAAAATATGATTTTTAAAGGGTGTAAGTGGTGTAATAATTTCTCCTATACCTTCACACATTGCAGTTCCTCCAATTATACAATAAGGAACATCTGCGCCTATTTTGACACCTAAATCCATAAGTTCATTGTCGCCTGTATTTACTTCAAATACTTGATTCAATGCTTTAAAAACAGCTGCTGCATCTGCACTTCCCCCTGCCATACCGGCAGCTACTGGAATGTTTTTCTTAAGATATATATTTATGCCCTCATGAATATCATAAGTATCCATAAAAAGCTCAGCTGCTTTATATACTAAATTCTTATCATCTGTAGGTATATATGGTTTATTACAGCTTATATTAATACCCTTATTACATTTTTGAAAAGACATAGAATCATATAAATCTACATTTTGCATAATCATTTTTAGCAAATGATATCCATCTTCTCTTTTACCTACTATATCTAAAGATATATTTATTTTTCCATAAGCTTTTACTAACATGATTTTCCTCCAACTCTCTATTACTAAGCTACAACGGTAGCTTTATCTACTAAAGTAGCTTCATCCGTTAAACTCTGTTAAATATTATTATTAAAATTAGTATATTACAATAAATTTAATATTGCTACATATAATTTAAAAACTAATAACATAAAAAATAAAACCCTCATGTGTTATAAATAACACATGAGGGCCTGACTGTTCAAAAACCAATTTCCAACATTACCTTTTTAATAACTCTAATTATATAATTATTCTACCAGGTATTATAAGTTTTTGTGATACTTTTATAATATTAGGTTCTTCTATTTGATTGACTCTTGTTATTTCTTGTATTGTTGTATTATATTTTTTAGCAATTTTCCACAATGTGTCCGAAGGTTGAACTACATAAATGGTAATACTAGCTTTTTTCTTAGGCAATTCCCCCTCAACTGGGTAAACATCAACTAAAAATTTCTTTTGAACCATATAGTTTACTCTTACATATACTTTAACTACAGCTCTAACTGCTATATTTCCTGCCTCAATATCTACATTTATATTTTCTAATGCTACCTTACATAAACTGCTCATATTTATTTTAGTGCCTAATATATCAGCCCCACAGGTGAAAGGAATTTCCTCAGATACGGCAGAAAGATATTTTTCTTCATCATCACTTCTGTATAATACAGTTACATTCATTATACCGTCAACTATAACCTTATCCTCAATTATCTTTTTGTCTGTTATACAAACGGTGGCATTACTCATAATTATTTTGGTAGGTTTTGAATTATCCTTGGCTAATTCTATATCTCCCTTGACCAATGTCTCGGTGAGTAATTGTCCTTGCATTACATTAAGACCATAATCTTTTTTATCCATCTCGAGCTTAGTAGTTGGTGAATATACATCTTCAATCATATCCACTTCTTCTTTGTGCATAGCCCTTGTATTAGTTTTTATCATAAATTCTACATCAATAACTCTTTTTTCTCCTAAATCATCTTCCTTAATATCAAACTGCATAGCGTCTACCTTAAAGTCTGTGTAATTATCCATGTATGGATTTACATCTTCAAAATCTAACTCTTTATTTAACATAACTTCATGCTCAATATAAGTCAATTCTCTACTATCTTTGCCCTTATATATCATATTAATAAATGCATATGCATTAATTTGAATTTTTCCGTCGTATAGCTTTACTTCTTTCTTGTGAATATTAACATCATGTTTTATAATTTTAACAATTTCAGGTTTCTCCATTGGAACTTTTATATTTGCTTTTCCAATGAGCTCTCCAGTAAAATTCCTTGTGACTTTATCTATACTAGTTGGATTCTTTAAATATTGAACATCCTTAACTGCTTCAATGTCCTTAACTATTTGGAAACTAAAATTTTTATAAACCTCACATTTTGAATTTAGAATACCCTCTAGACATATTTTCCTCTCATTTACTATTCTGCACTCCATATGTTCTACAAAACACTCAGTGTCACAAAGCATCTCAGGCATTGCTCCCACTATATCTACAGTATTTGAGAACTTAGAACTATATATGACATTCTCAACATCACTACGTTCTTGACCTTTTGTAATATAAAGCACATTATATTGAAGTTGCCCTTCTAAATATACTTTATTTTCGATTATTTCTTTAGAAACTATTAAAGCTTTTACATCTAACATAAGAATTTCCCTAACATCTGGATGAGTATCTGGTATCACAAATTCTTCTTTCACCACTGTATCCACAGTATTTTCTCCTAACAGTTGCTCATACTCTATGTTTTCTCTTATCAAATTAATATCCATACTATACCTCCTTGTATTTCTATTGGGGTAGCATTTATGGATTGTTACCCTCCTAAAATACCTACTATTAATATATATAGAAAGAGTACCCAAAATATGATATTTGATTTATGTTTTCGTACAACAAAATTCTTCATAATTTTCAAGTAAAAAATAAAAAGCATATATTATGTAAAACGCATTGTTATCACTAACAAAATGCATTCTATTTAATATATGCCTTGTTAATCCTATAAACATAAGATTAATTTATAAACATAAAAAACGATACTATGATACAGTATCGTCTCATCCTGCAAAAACTATTTGAACCGTTTTTGTCAAAACATCTGAATAACTATACGTCACTGTCCTGTGGGTGTCCTTTTCTAATCTAATAACAAAAATGTTTGGATATGTCTTCTCGATAACTCCGTTATCTACAAGAATTTTCCTTCTTCCACCATTAGCTTTTAATGTTACTCTTTCGCCAACATGACTTTCAATCTCATCTTTTATTGAAGTCAATACATTTATTTTTTCCACAGTAAACACCTCTTTCCACATTTTATATTATATATCAAATTTTATTTTTTGTCAAGCGAACTAAACATTTTATCACTACTATAACAATCTTGTCAATGTTGATTTTATGTTAACAAAATTCATTTTCACAGATTAATCGCCTTATAATTAATTCTTATCTATTTTATGAGCGTTTACATGATAATCCCCTAATATATTTTAATTATATAACTTTTATAATATAAACTCTTATAGTATCTTCTTTAAGAAGATAAATTATACGCTTTTTTATATATATTGAGACTTTGGAAACCCCTCTCTATATTTCCCTCTAGTCTGTAAACCTCCTATACCTGAAAGTCCTGTTATAGTGTTTTGTATGACGTCTTCTATAGCTACAACGCTTTCTATATTTGTATAAGCAATCTTCTCCGAAACCAAAACAGGATCAAGGCAATGAATTAAGACTCGATTTGGTGAACTAGCAAAATTTGCGCCAGCATCTAAAATTGCCTCATAGCAAGATTGACATGCACCTGCAAATATAACTAAATCATCATAGTTACTATTATAAGTTCTAAGGGCCATAACAGCCTCTACAAAGTACTTTGAATTTCTGTAATTGCTTAAATCTATATAATCAGTTATTCCTTTTACCATACCATCATGCCCTGTAATTACTACTATATCTGGCTTAACTTCTTTAACTAAATCTACAATTTCATTTGGTTGGTCTTGTTCTGATATTACTCTACCTACAGCATTTAAAGATAGCTGCTTATAAGTTTTCATACAAACCTCTAGATATTCTGCGTCTCCATCAACATGTAGTATCTTTCCAGGTCTTCCAAATGTCATAGCTTTATTTTTATATTCTCTGTGTCTTTCTTGTTTTAACTGCATGTCTTTAACTTTCCCTTTAAAATCTATAGCTGCTGCTTTATCTCCTCTTGTCCCCTTAACCCTATTAATTAATATTCTTTTAATGGAATCATTTACTTTTTTATTAAAAACCTTATCGATTTCATAAATATCATCTTCTGATACTAATTCTAAATCCTCAACTAAAGAGTCCGCTTCTATTCTTAAATTTATTCCCTTAAGTAAGTACATGTAGTTACTGCCCTCTAACACAATATCAATTATTTTAAAGGTAATGTCACCCCCATAAGATTTTCTTACTACAATGTCCCCTTTTTTCACAATACCACCTCCATATTTAAACTCATAATATATATTATGAAAATATGGCTAATAGGTGAGCATAAAAAAAGTTATGTAAATATTATTTCTACATAACTTTAATAAATAACATGATACATGCTGTAACCAGCACTTATACTACCTCTGATTAAATACTTTTTTATATTGTTCAATAAATACCATAAACTTTTCTTTTTCAGAAATTAACTCCTCCATCTTCTTGTTAAAGGTGTTTTGAATCCAAGTAACTTCATTATAATAATATCTATTACAAAGTCTCCAATATCTTTGTGGAAATACTAAAAATGCATATATAAGTCTGTACTCTTCTTCTGACAGAGGATTTACACTGCTATATGCCTCTAATACTACTTGCGCATATTTTATGTCCCAATCCTGCTTTTTAAGCATTTTGATCAAAAAATTAGATAAATCGTATGCTTTTACTTCTCTTTTGCAATAATCAAAATCAATTATATTAACATCATTATTTTTATCAATAATAATATTATGATAAGTATAATCATGGTGGCAAAATCCCTTTTCTTCCTCTGTTAACCTACATATATCAAAATACCTTGAGTCATCTAGTATAGCCATAGCTCTTTTCCCTAATTCCTTTTGAGATTCAACACTTCTTATATAATTCATATCGAAATCTGTTTTGTTATTTTTCTTTTTTCTAATCATTCCTTGCATTTTATCAAAGGACTTTATTCTCTTTTCCATTAAGTGCGGCCATCTTCCAAGATCTGTTTTTAGCTTGCTATTTTCTGGTGGGTCATATCCCTTGGATGCAATATGCATATAAGCTAAGTTTTTCGAAGCTTTAACTAAATCCTCTTCATTGTGAAAATCACACTCACGACCATCTATCCATGTCGATAGAGTGTAAATATCTTCATTAACTAATGCATAAGGGTTTCCTTCGGTATTCAAAAAATATCTATCTACTTTGTCGAATCCATTATTTGCGAGATGTTCTTTAGCTCCGTATACAAACAAAAGTTTTTGTGTGCCGTAACTGATTTTCTTTAGACACTTAGCACCATCATTTGTCTTTAAAAAATACACTCCCTTATTGGGACGTATGCTTTCTATTTTAATGCCATACTGTCTTTCAATTTCAAATTCCCTCATCATATTACTCACCCCCCCTATAATTTATATTACTAATATTTTATTTTAGAATAAATTCTTGCATGTTTTAACAACATTTATGCTTTCTTTTAATATAATAAAATATATTAGTATATTAAATCAGTGTTTAAGGAGTCTTAAAATGAAAATCGGAATTGATGCTAGAGCTGCAAAATGGTATAGGGGAACTGGTATAGGCACTTATTCTTACCAACTAATTCACTCTTTAAATAAAATTGACAGTTATAATGATTATCTGCTCTTTGTACCAGACGACTGTAAACTAGCCATACCCTTCAGAAAAAATTTCCATATAAAAAATACTAAACAAGAAAGTCAAAATAACTTCTGGAATGAGGTGAATGTCTCTAACCCAATAATAGACAAGTCTATGGACATATACCATGTTCCTCAAAATGGTATTGGGCTACCGAAAGCCAAAAATTGTCCTTTTGTTATTACTTTGCATGATGTTATTCCGTATAAAATGCCAGATACAGTTGGTGAACAATATTTAAAAATTTTCAATGAACAATTACCAAATATCATTTCCTTGTGTGATGGTATAATTACCGTATCAGAATATTCAAAAGAAGATATTGTTAAAGCTTTTAACTATCCAAGAGAAAAAATATATGTCACTTATTTAGCTAGTGAAGACATTTATAAACCTTATGACAAAGCTCTTAGTAAATCTATCATTGAAAAAAATTACTCAATTAAAGGAGACTACATTCTCTATATTGGAGGGTTTAGTCCTAGAAAAAATATTCTTGGATTACTAGATTCCTTTAGTCTGCTTTTACCAAAACTAAAAAAAGATATTAAATTAGTCATTGCGGGTAGCAAAGGTAAATCCTACGATATATACAAAAAAAGAGCACAAGATTTGCATATTGAAAGTAAAGTAATTTTCCCAGGGTTTATATCTATGAATCATATTCCCTTTATGTATAACGCTTGTGAGCTTTTTGTATATCCTTCTTTTTATGAAGGTTTTGGATTACCACCCATTGAAGCAATGGCATGTGGAGTACCTGTAATAACCTCCAATGTCACCTCTATTCCCGAAATCGTTAAGGATTCAACGTTACTTGTAAATCCTCATGATATTAATGACTTAAGCGAAAAAATGTATAACGTACTTCACGATAATGTATTAAGACAATCTCTAATAACTAAAGGATTAAAAAGATCTTCTGACCTAACTTGGGAACACACCGCGACAGATACTTTAAATGCCTATAAAAATATATTAGAATCAAAAAAGTAACTTTATTGATGACGATACCTAAACAAAGCCCCGCATAGTGCATTCACTATATGGGGCTTTTTAACTAACAATTATAATGATTTTTAAACCATTCTAAAAACTCTTCGCGATCTTTTCTATATCCAATTTTCCTCTTCAATCTATTTAAAAACATCTCTTCACTCCACTGTTTTTTCCTTGTGTAATAATCTCTAGCTACACCGTAAAAATCTTCTGGGAAGCTAAGCATGCCCCTCAGTACTTTCAGTTCACGATTATCTATTGGGTTAACTTTTACATATTCGCTTATAATGTTATTACATTTTTCTATATCATAACAAAAATCTTTAATAGCCTTATTTGTAAAATTACAAATATCATGTACTTTTAAATCTACAACTGCATAATCAAAATCTAAAAAGTAGACTTCTTCCTTGTTAATAAGTATATTATGGTGAGCTAGGTCATGGTGACAAAATACAATTTTTTCTTTTTCATTACATAAATTGTAATACTCTGATTCTTTAAGAATGTTTATACTTCGTTTTATATCTTCCTCATAATATTTAACGTGATCTAAAAATATATAATCAAATTCACTTTTATTTTCATTTCGAGTTGCTATACTTTTAAAAAATATAAGTTCCTTTAATTTTTTATTGAAATTTTTTATAACATTACCACATAAGTAACGCTGTTTATTCTTCGCTATTAGCCTTTCAAATGCCTTTTCAAACATAATACCTGTTGATGCTCTATGAAGCTCAGCTATTGCTCTAGACGTAAGCATAACGTCCACTGGATTGCTATACTCACACTCTCTTCCCTCTACTAAATTCATAATACAATATATATCATCTTTCCAAGGAACATATATAAGATTGGACTTTGTCTTTTCGAATTCAATTATTCTATTAAAATTATTCTTTTTAATATATTCAATACCATAATTAATGAATTCAAGTTGGTCTATGCTATAGTCTACTTTTTTTAAAACCTTATCACCTTTATCTGTATTAAGTATAAATACCTTCCTTACTGGAATAACATCATAAACTAATAAATCAAATTCGCTGAATAAATTTACGTCTAAATCATATTTGCTTAAATAAGTCTTATCCTTATATCTAACGTCTACCATATTTCCACCTCTCTAATTATCACTTTGCTAATTATAATAAAGAATTTCCATCCTGAATTAAAGTTTTTATAAGTTTCTGAGAAAATATATCATCACTCCACATTCTTTTACCCGCTCTATACCTATTACAACATTTCATGAATTCATGAGGGTAAGAAATTAAGGCTATTAGAAATTTTGAGCTATTTGCATCTAACCCTTCAATATAACAGAATTCATCTGCTAGCTTGTGGACATCAAGTTTCACTCCCTTTCTTTTTAACTTACTAAGTAAAGAGAAACAATCCATTTCCACCATGTTGTAACAACAGTTTGCAAAACTAACCACCTCAATAAAGCTATTTGATCTGAGGTTTTGAAAATCTGTATTGCCTAGGCATATTTCTCCACACCTCATACTTCTTGTTATAATCTCTAAATAATTCGCTTCGTATACAGCTTTTATACATTCCTCTCCTCTTTTTATAACTCCTTCTCCATATTTTATAATTAATTCTTCGAATAAATTTTTAGGTTCATCTCTATTAATGTTACTTATATCTCCAGCAAGCCTTTTAATAGAAATTTTATATTCCTCTATAGTTTTCCCTGTATTGTTATTTAACCTATTTCTAAGGTACCCATTAAATCCTAAAGATTTTTCGTGTATAACATGCATAACACCAAACTGCTCTATTATTAATTTCTCAGTAATATCTAGTTCTACATTTTTATATTTTAATTCAATTGTATCTACATTTTTAATTCCTTTAAACACCATATAGTCAGAAAAGTCATTATAGATGCTTATTGCCACTGGCACCACCTCAAATTAGATATATTAGTTAACTGCTACAATAGCCAAGTGCTATTTATTCTTTTTATAATTTCTGTCCATTTTTCTCAATATCTCTTTTTGCTGAAATTCTAACTCCAAAAGTTTTTTTTGCCTTCTCCTTATTTTCTTAAGCCTTTTAACGTCTTCCTTCATGTTCTCAAGCTTCATGTCATAATCCTCTACTGTAGATTTCTCTGTTTCAATTATCTCAATCTCAGACTCATCCATGTACATGTCTTTTTTGCTTTTTCCCATAATATTACCTCCCATATTTTATTTTTCTAAACTTATCAATGAATGTCTGTTTATCCACTCTATCTTCATGCATTTTTTCAAGCTTCTTTAAGAAAAACTCTTCTCCCCAATTCTTTTTTTCCCAATAATATTGAATTCCTATTTGCCAATATTCCTGAGGAAATTCCATAAATGCAGCCATTACATCTATGTCACTTTTATATATATAATTTGTAGCATCATACTCATCCATAATAAACATTGCATTTTCCAGGCTCCATTTACCACTTTTCATTCTTCTTATAAGAAGGCTGCTTAGATCATGCAGATGAGTATCTAAAATACAATAATCAAAATCAATAATACTCACTCCTCCATTTTTTTCCATTAATACGTTATGGTGAGCATAATCATGGTGGCAAAATCCCCTATGTTTTATTTCCTCTTTCATCTTACTTACATATTTACTTTTGCATAAATTACTTATTGATCTATTGCTCCTATCCAGCTCTCCCTCCATCACTTTTAAATAATTGCTATCAAATTCCGTCTTACATTCCTTTTCATTTATCCTTCTTTTAAAATCTAGTATTTCCCTTTCCCTTGTTTTAAAGGTTTCTATCCATTTAAGCCATGCTATTCTTGGTTTCATATCAGGTGTAACTTTAAAATTTAAACTTTTATTATGAAGCTCCGCAAGTTTTGATGTGCATAATTTTATTTCTACCGGATTATCATAATTACATTCCCTTGCATCAACCCACGGCGTTAGATAAGCATATTTATTCTCAAGTGTTATATACTCTTTACCATAATTAGTTATAATAATTTCTGGTATATTTTGAAAACCATTTTCCTGCAAATGTTTTATAACACCAATAATAAATAAAAAATGCTTAAACTCATAATTAATGATTTTCAAGCAATACATGTTGCTTTCAGCTTCTATTTTATAAACGTTTTTTATTTTTTCTATATAATTAATACGAAAAGAATAATTATTTTGTACTATTTCCTTTAATTCCTCAATTTCCAAATCCAAACCCCCAAAATATTGTTCTATTGCAATATATGAACATTTAAAGTAATTTGTGATTAATTAAATCTACTCATTTGGCACACTTATTAAGTTAAAATAATATATTAATATATATTACCAAATTAACGGGATTTCAAATTATAGATATATGCTTTTTTAATAATTTTAAGGAGTGGAACCTATGAAGATCGCAATTGATGCTAGGGGCGTCAATTTATATAGTGGCACCGGTATAGGAACTTATACAGAGAATGTACTTAAAAATATGATTGACATAGATGATATGAATAACTACCATATTTTTTGGTCAGGTAATAATTACGAAAGTATAAAAAAAGATAATTGCAAAATTGTAATGACTTCTAAAAGGCATCAAAGATTTTTTGAGGATTATTATTTTCCAGAAAATATTTCAAAAGAAAATATAGACATATACCATATGCCCCAAAATGGAATAGGTTTTAATCAGGAAATATATTGTAAAAAAATAGTAACTATCCATGATCTTATTCCATATGTTATGCCTGAAACAGTTGGCCGTGGCTACTTGCTGAAATTTTTAAAAGAGATGCCAATAATTATAGGAAATTCCGATGGAATAATAACTGTGTCCGAATTTTCGAAGCGAGATATTCTAAAATTTTTTCCAATAGATGAGAAAAAAATTTTTGTAACCCCTTTGGCTGCTGATAAAAAATATAAGCCTTTAGATAAAATCTATTGCAAAAGTTTTCTTGAAACCGCTTATAATTTAATAGATCCATTTATACTCTACCTAGGTGGTTTTAGTGAAAGAAAAAATGTAGCCTCTGCCATAACTGCTTTTTCTAAAGTGTATAAAGATTTAAACAAAAATTATAATTTAGTTCTTGTAGGTGACTATAAAGACCCCAGTCAAAGCTTAGTTAAGCTTGCAAAACAACTTAAAATAGAATCTCATGTTATTTTCATTGGTTTTGTACCTGAAGAACATTTGCCTATTTTTTACAATTGCTGTGATACCTTTATATATCCCTCTTTTTACGAAGGATTTGGACTTCCCCCTTTAGAGGCAATGAACTGTGGAACACCAGTAATCGCATCTAATCTTACATCTATTCCTGAGGTAGTGGGCGATGGAGGCATTTTAATAGATCCCTATGATATTAATGAGATGTCTCTGGCAATTGGAAACCTTCTAAGTAACCAAAATTTGCGTGCAGAGCTTAGTTCTAAGGCATTAATAAGAGCTAAAGAATTTTCATGGCAAAACACTGCGCGTAATACTCTTAAAGTTTACGAGAGCGTATACAATAGTGAATCTCCATTATAATAAATCAAGGCTTGCATTATTAATATGCAAGCCCCGTTTATGTTTACAATATAAATTATAACCTATTAATAATACTCGCTAAATACCCTGCTCCGAAGCCGTTGTCAATATTAACAACACTAACTCCACTAGAGCAACTATTTAACATGCTTAGTAGTGCGGCAAGACCTTTAAAACTAGCTCCGTAGCCTACGCTTGTTGGAACAGCTATAACTGGTTTATCAACTAATCCTCCAACTACGCTTGTTAGAGCACCTTCCATCCCTGCCACAGTAATAACTACTCTTGCATGTCTTATAACATCAAGATTCTCAAATAGCCTATGAATACCTGCTACCCCTACATCATAAATTCTTTCAACCCTATTGCCAAAAATCTCTGCTGTAATAGCAGCTTCTTCAGCTACTGGTATATCAGAAGTTCCTCCTGTTACTAACGCAATGTATGTATTTTTAGGCTCTACTTCCTTCCGCTTAATTACAATTGTTCTTGCAAGTTCATTGTACTTTGCATCAGCACATATCTCTTTTACCCCTTCGTACATTAATTTAGATGCTCTTGTGCCAAGAATATTTACATCTTTTGTAAGCATTAAACTAACAATATCCTTTATCTGCTGCACGGTTTTACCTTCACAATATATAACCTCTGGGTAGCCAACTCTAAGTTCTCTATGATTATCTATTTTTGCAAATCCTAAATCTGAATAAGATAAATCTTTTAATTTATCTACTCCATCTTCAATTGATATATCTCCATTTTTTATGCATTTAAGAAATTTTTTCATTTCTTCTGAATTCATATGTTCCCCGCCTTTTTTAATTTAGAAATCAAATCTTATATCTCTATAGCTCTAATCTTATATTTCGTTCCTCAATTTATCATATACCTTACTTATAGACTCCTCCAAATTATAAGCTATTTTCTTGCACTCCTCATATTCCAATTTACTTTTTATTTTATCACCCTTGTAATAAGCTTCTTTAACGGTAACTTCACCATAACTAGTGTTTACTTTATTAAATTTTCTCTGGAGTTTCGTTTTGTAAACCCTAAAACTTCTTACCCCAAATGTAGTAGTTTCTCTAAATAATATTTCCTTCATCGTCGTAACTTTATCTTCCCCGCATAAAACACTTATCTTTACACTAGGTCTTCCTTTTTTCATTATTATTGGAGTTAAATATACATCTAAAGCACCTTCATTAAAAAGTCTTTCAATAACATATTCATAAAGCTCTGAATTCATATCATCCATATTACATTCTATAATTTGTTCAATTATTTCATCATCACATTCATCAGAAGGTACCCTATCCAATTTAATTTCATTAGTTGGTTTATCCGTTTGTTCTACTAACATAACCCTTAGTACATTAGGAATTTGAGTATCCCTGTTACCTATACCATATCCAATCTTATTTACAATAAAATTATTATCATCCTTAAATTCAGAAACATTAGCTGCTAGAATTGCAGCTCCTGTGGGTGTTGTGGTTTCAAATGGCACTGCTCCAAGTTTTACTGGAATTCCTTTTAATATTTCAACAGTTGCAGGAGCCGGTACCGGAATAAGTCCATGTGCGCACTTAACAAACCCTCCACCAAGCTCTACGGAGGAGCTCATTATCTTATCAACATTTAAATAATCTAAGCAAATAGCAGCCCCCACGATATCCACAATGGAATCTACTGCTCCTACCTCATGAAAGTGAACTTCATATAATGTTTTTCCATGAACCTTTGCCTCAGCTTCAGCCACCTTCATAAACATTTTCAAACTTAATGTTTTGATTTTAGAACTTAACTCACTATGCTCTATAATTCCCTTTATATCCTCGAGATTTCGATGATCATGGTGATGTTCACTTTCAAGTTCAACATGAGAATGCTCATGTAAAATTACATCTACCTTAGTGCCCTCTATACCTTTCCTACTATCTCTTGATACTTTTATTTCATATCCATGTAAATTTAGCTTGCTTAATTCTCCTACTAAATATTTTTCATCTATACCTAAATCTATTAATGCACCTAAATTCATATCCCCACTAATGCCTGAAAAACAATCATAATAAAGTATTTTCATTCTCGTCCTCCCCATTTCTTATGTATTTATTTCATTGTACCAAATATATAAATGTTATAGGACAAATATATTTTAAAAAACAAAAAGAAGATAATTGTTTTTACAATTCTCTTCTCATAAATTAATTATGTTACCTTTTGATTTTGCAACATACAACTTTGTCTCTCAACTTCCATATAAACTTTTTCTACACTTTCTCCAAAACACTTAGATGATAATGGTTCTATTCCATCGTAAGCATTTTTTACCATTAATGCGCTTTTTTCTTTATCACTCAAAACTTCAAATAATATTCCAGCTAAATCTTCGTCTTTATAAAAAATTCTTCCGTTGGTTTTATCTTCAATTATACCGTCTAGATTTTTATCATACTTAGCTACCACAGGAATTTGTGCCGCCATTGCTTCCGTAAAGGTTAATCCTTGTGTTTCAGTTAGCGAAGCCCCTACAAACACATCCCCCATCTGATAATACCTACCAATTTCTGCCCAAGGTTTTTCACCAGTAAATACTACAGATTCTTCTACACCTAAATTCGAAGCCAATTCTTCTAGATTTTCACGTTCTGGTCCATCACCTACAATAAGCAATTTACAATTTGGTATTCTCCTAATTAGTTCTTTCATACTATTTATAATTATATCTATACTTTTTTCTTTCGCAATACGCCCAATAAATAATACAACTGGTTGTGCTACATTTATACCAAAAGATTTTTTTTCATTTATAATAAGCTCTTCATCGTAATTGCTTCTTTTGAAGGGTTCAATATTAACTCCTGTAGGTATTACATCTATATGTCTTGTTAAACCGTACTGCTCTAATGCTTCTTTTACCTTTATTGTTGGTACTATTATAGCACTACAATCTCTACAATAAAGTTTGCTTACTTTCTTTGCAAATTGCGAAGCAGGCTTAAGCATTATGCCATGGGACACATAATGAATGTAATCCTCATACATAGTATGATAAGTGTGAACTACAGGAATATCTAACCTTTTAGCAACTATTCTGCCAAATATGCCTATACTAAATTCTGTTTGTGTATGGATTATATCTAACTCCAATTTTTTTATCTTAGTCATAATTTTACGTGAATATATCATGCCAACTCTTTGCGACGGCAAAAGGAAAAATGGTATACTTGGCAATCTAATGATACCCTCCTGCTGCTCCATATCCGGGTGAGTAACAGTAATTATGGTTACATTATGTCCAAGTTTAATTAATTCATTTCTCAGTATAATAGTAGAAGTAACTACCCCACTTACTTGCGGATAATAGGTATCAGTAAAAATTCCAATATTCATAATCAATCCCCTTTAAATACTATAATTTTCTTATAAAAATTCTTTTATCTAGTATGTTTTAATGATTTTTTTGCTTATTCCTTCATAACCGCGTAAAAACCAAAGATTATACACGAATAAAATGTAATTAATCTCTATAATATCATGAAATTGATCTAAATTATCGTTAATACGTTTTTCAAGCTTTGATATATTTTTTATCAGTCTAAGTTTTTCTAATACCTCAGATAAGTTATTTATGTTAATTTTAAAATTTTTAATCTATTTTTCTGATCTTTGTTCGATATATTTTTCCATAGAATTTTCCCCACATATCAAGTACACTTTCTCTAGAATAAAAATTATGCCCTCGAGCGGCCTTTTCTTTAGCATCATCATAATAACCAATATTATTTTTCAACTCTAGTATTGCCTTAATGAAACCTTCGTTATCCTTTTCTTTTAGGTAATAATCAAATAATATATCTTCATATATCTCCAAATCTCTTAAAAGTATTGGAGTATAAGTATTCATTGCTTCAAGTATTGACATAGGAAAAAGTTCATTATAAGATGGCATAAAAAGAACATCCGATACATTATATATATCATTCATCAAATCTCTTTCAACTATTCCTGTAAATAATATATTTTTAGGTGCATTATCTATTTGTTTTTTTAATTCCTTATACCCATCTGTAATATTTCCAAAAGAAAACCCACCTGCCCAAACAAATTGTATTTCAGGAAGTTTTTTTGCTATGTCAATAAAATCAATAACACCTTTCCTTGTTTGTATTTGGCCTACTCCGAGTACAACAAAAGAATCCTTTGCGATTTTTAATTTTTCCTTTGCTATGTATTTATTATCGTCGGAAAGTTTATAAAATTTTTCTTCTGACACAAAATTAGGAATGTATGTAATCTTCTTTCTATCAATATTGTAAGCCTCGAGCTTAGGTATGAAATTAGGATTTACAGTAACTAGGTAATCCATACTCCTATAGAAACTAATAATATATTTGTAAAAGATCTTTCTAATAAAACTGGGCAATTTTATACTTCCTTCAACCGTCTCAGGCAAAAAGTGCACATAACCAACTGTAACACCTTTCTTTTTAGCAAATGGCACACTTAAATAATGCTTGAGATCAATAGTATGATAGTGCATAATTTCGGTTCTTGCTTTTTTATTTATTACAACTTTATATTTTTTATCTAATCCATTTTGAACTAAATTTACTTGTTCAAGGTAAGCTGATCCTACCCCTTGCCCTTTGATTTTGTCAGCTGATGACAACATGTTTATAGTAGGCATTATAGTCACTCCCATCTAAAATAACATTGCTAATATATTTATTGTACTCTACTATTATTAAAAATTGATTAATGGAACCTTAAAATTTTCTTAAATTTTACTTATTAGGCAAAATAGTCTCTTAATATAATTTTGCCCAATTTTTTATATATTATTATTAATAGATCATATCTATGTTATAAATTACATTTTATACTTTTATTACATTAATTCTCTACTCATACTTCAACATAAAATGTAAATAATAGTTTATCTTATAATATAATTGACTTATTTTAAAGACCTCTAATATTTAGCATGTTAGAGGTCTTTTTTATATATAATTTTTGCTCCACATATTTTATTCTTTAGCATAATAACAAAATCTAAATCTCAATGAATTCCTTATATATATTTGGCTTTTTTTTAATTTTATTTTGGTTTTGTCCTGTGCAAGCTATAAACAAAAGTACAATACCTATTATTAGAAACATACCATGAGTTTCCAAAGCATACTTTCCTTCTATTAATGAAAATAATGATGAAACCGAAAGAGCTAGAAAATTGTTTACGAAGTGCGCAAATATGCTTAAATAAATTGACCCTGTTTTTAAATATATAAATCCAATAACCAGACCTAGTAAAAATGCATTTATGCCTTGAGGAATATTCATATGAACTAATGCAAAAAACAATGCAGATATAACAAGCGCTACAACCGGATTAAATTTATTAGCCATTCCTTTTAATAATATCCCTCTGAAAAGAATCTCTTCATACACAGGTGCTATCACTGCAACACTAAGTAACAATATAATCGGTGAAACAGAAAGTTCTTGGAAGGCTCCATTTATATAATCAGGCATAGGTATGTTGCTTACCCACAAAATTAAACTGTTATCAAATATAAGGCGAAATGATATAATCATAAGGGCAGTATAAGCAAAACTCCTGAAATTCAAAAATCGTTTTAGTTTTCGCTCCTTTGCCTTAATACTAAACCACTTGAGTAAAATAATAATAACATAATATTTAACCAATACCCCAAAAACAAATATTATGTAGGGGACTACTTTTTCGAATCTCCCAGTGATTAAATTTGTAATTTCTTCAGGTACTTGTCCAAACCCTTCCAATAAAATTGATAGAAACATTACAAGAAGAGCTTTAATAATTCCCATTTTTTTAATAACTATGTTTCCGTCTTCTATGTTTTCTAAGAATCTCATTCTATCACACTCTCTTCAATTTTTTTAATAACCTCCCTTAATATTTACTTTTATTAACCTTTAAATGCAAATATTAATATTCTCTATACTCTATGCTTTCCACTAAAACTATATATCTCTATTTTAATAAGTGTAGTTTTTTCCTTAGCTCTATCTATGTATAACCGACCCTCTTCTATAAATTCAGGGCTATATTTCCTTATAAACTCCTTACTATCCATTTTTATATTATATTTTTAAGTGTAACATATATTTTATGTTATAACATGAACTTAGTGGTAACTTTGATAATAAATAATAACTTCCTTTAATAGCACCATTTAAATTGTTTTAATAAATAAAAAAATCTACATAACTAATATTGATGAAATCCAATATTAAGATACACAGATCTAATTTAATTAAATAGCTCATTTATAAACTTTATATTATTTTATGCAATAGCATCTTTTTCTAGATTAAAATTCATACTTTTCGATAGCGCCCTTACTAAGACTAAAGCAATTGCACCATCCACAAGATGATGAAGAGTAGAACCTACCCCTATTACAACAAGTATTTTAAAGACTGTAAATCCAAAAGGTATTACAGCTAAAGCCTCAAGTGCACCATGTATAGGTGCCGTAATAAATATTACCTTAGTAAAAGATACTTTTCTTTTAATTAATATAGCACCAATTAGCCCAACAAACACATGCATAAATGCTCTTGCCGCAATAACTGGACCCGCAGTAATCAAAAATCCCAATGCTGAGCCTAGACCAACCGTAATTGCTACAAAAGGACCCAATAACATAGATAAAAACATTGGCACATGGGCTGCTAACGTAGCTGTAAATGGTGGTATTTGTATCTTTAAAAATCCAAAGTTTATAGGAATTATAATAGCTAAAGCAATTAATAAAGCAGCATAAGTCATTTTTCTAACATCAATTTTCATAATTCACCCTCCAAATATTGTTTGTATATCCTATTGTATATACACGAGTATACATTAGTAACACATATTTGTAAATAGATTGCTAACATAATTAATTCATTTTTATGACAAATAATATTAATATGTAGCAATCAAAGAATGAATATATACCAATAAGCTTTGTTAAAATTCAAAAATAACACAATGTATAAATAAAAGCATTATACATTGTGTTATTATTACTTTTTTAAATTATATTCAATTATTTATTTTCCTATAAACTCTTGAGTCCAATAAATAGTTCCATCTGCGTTTTTCGCTACTCCCACTCCGATATCAGTATAGCTACTATTTAAAATATTAGCTCTATGTCCTGGCGAATTCATCCACCCGTCCATTACTGAAGCTGCGGTTGGTTGACCCATTGCTATGTTTTCACCAGCTGCGCTGTAAGTTATACCGAATTTTTTCATCATATCAAATGGTGAACCATAAGTCGGTGATGTATGATCAAAATAGTTGTTAGAAACCATATCCTTTGACTTAGTTCTAGCTACGTTTGAAAGCTCTGAATTATCCTTTAAAGGAGCTAGTCCTTGTTTTGCTCTTTCTTGATTAACTAATGTTACTACTTGTTTTTCTAATTTGTTATTCTCAGTTGTGGTTGGTGCTGTAGTTGCCTTAGTAGGTGTTGCCTTCGCAGGAGTCGCCTTTGTAGGTGCCGCCTTTGCAGGGGTTGCCTCTGCAGGGGTCGTCTTTGTAGGTGTCGCTGCCTTAAGTTGTCCAGCTAAATCCGTTGGAAGTTCTATCCCGTACTTAGCAATCATCTGTTGCACATTGGTTCCTTGTGTAACTGTGTAGCTTGGGGTACTACAACCCTGAGCATACGCTGCTGAACCGATTCCTGTAGTTACTAAAATACCTAAAGTTAATACTAAGTTTCTTAATTTTTTATTCATCTTTTGTACCTCACCTTCCTAATTTTAATATACAACGCAAGAATTTTTCTCCGCATAAACATACTAACATCTAAATGAGTTTTCTGCATCTTTTATTCATGGATATTATGTAATATTTTGTCGTATTCACACATGATTATGATTATTATGTCATGGATTTTGATCTTCTAAAACACAATTGAAAACATATTTACTGATCAATATACAAAAAAAAGCTAACTTATAATAAGTTAGCTTTTTTAACAACTATTTCTCTGGGAAGAGTTTTATTAATACTTTTATCACTATAAATATTAGTATTAGAACTGCAAAAATCCCGCCCATTCCTGAAAATAATATGGATATAGATTCTTTGAAATTTCCTTGTACTATGCTATTCATCATTTCCACCTACCCTATTATTACTAAAATTTAATTAAGTTTAATATTAATCCACCAGCTATAACTGAAGCTATTTGACCTGCTACATTAGCCCCTACAGCATGCATTAATATAAAGTTTTGTTTATCTTCCGCACTAGCCATCTTTTGAATTACTCTAGCTGACATTGGGAATGCAGATATTCCAGCCGCCCCGACCATTGGATTAATCTTCTTCTTTAAGAATAAGTTTAAGAGTTTAGCAAATAAAACTCCTCCAATTGTATCGAATATAAATGCAACAAGGCCGAGTCCCACTACCATTGCTGTTCTAAGATTTACAAATGTATCTGCTTTCATAGAAGCTGCAATCGTAATTCCAAGTAATAATGTAATAATATTTACTAGTTCATTTTGAGCAGTTTTAGACAATCTTTCTAAAACTCCACATTCTCTAACTAAATTACCAAACATTAAAAATCCAACCAATGCTACAGACGTTGGTGCTATAAGACCTGCAATTACAGTAACTACTATAGGAAATAATATTTTTGTTGTTTTAGAAATGCTTTCTGGTGTGTACGGCATTCTAATCATTCTTTCCTTTTTAGTAGTAACAAGTCTTATACAAGGAGGTTGAATTACAGGTACTAGAGACATATATGAATATGCCGCCACAGTAATCGGCGCTATAAGTGAACTATGAAAATAATTAGCTACAAATATTGACGTAGGACCATCTGCTGCACCGATTATTCCAATAGATGCTGCATCCTTTAAATCAAATCCTAGAAGTGTAGCTACACAAATAGTAAAAAATATTCCGAACTGTGCTGCTGCACCAAATAATAGCATAGAGGGATTAGATAGTAATGGTCCAAAATCAATCATTGCTCCTATACCTATAAATAGTAATAATGGGAACATCTCTGTTGAAATTCCGCCCCTAAATAAAAAATCTAATATGCCTTCAATGTGTGTACCATTCAATACTTGATCAATAGCACCAGACATTGGTATATTTACAAGTATTGCTCCAAACCCCATAGGCAATAGCAATGTTGGTTCGAATCCCTTAGCAATTGCTAGATAAATTAATAATCCGCCAATAGCCCACATTACAACCTGTTTAATGGTAATTGACATAAAACCTACAAGTAAAAACTCCATTATTTTGACCTCCATAATATGTTTTTTTAAATATTATCCTATTTGAATCATCACAATTCCTGCATTAACTGTATCGCCTTTTGAAACCCCTATTGATAGAACTCTTCCATCTACTGGTGAGGATATTTCATTTTCCATTTTCATTGCTTCGAGTATCATTAGAGTTTGGTCTTTCTTTATTTGATCTCCCACTTTTACAGCTATGCTTAAAATGCTTCCAGCCATAGGAGCCTTAATAGTTAATCCACCTGAAGCAACAGCTGGAGTTAGCTTACTACTTTGTGTAATTGTAGCGGCTGCTTCTCCATTTGATACTGCAACTCCATTTGCTCCTGTTACTTCTTCTATTTCTACTTCATAAACTTTATTATTTAGCTTTATCACATATTTCTTCATATTTATTACCACCTTTCTTGCCTATTATATTTCACTTTATTCTTGTAATTTTTGAAATATGGAACTCTGAATTAGATTTATTTCCGTTTGCCATGGCTGACGCTGCAAGGGCTACCACTATTCTGTCTTCTTCATCAATTTCATACACAATGTTATTGCTTGTTATTTTTTCAATAGACTCGCCTGAGGCCACATCTTCGTCTTTATTAAATATTTTTTTAAATGAGTCAAATAATCCCATTGTTTTCACCACCTTTATATACTTTACATGGTTACAGTAATATAATGTATTTTTTCCTCACTGTCACAAGTGTTATCAACATTATCACCACTTAATCTATCTTCAAAAAATTTCTTTGCAACCTGTGGGAATAAAACATATGACAAAACATCTTCAGGGGTAATTGCTAAATCTCCTATTTCTTTTTTATATTTTTCCATTTCCGGCTCTATTAGGTCTGCTGGTCTCTGAGTTATAACCTGAGCGTCTCCGATAATTTTCTTTTTTATTTCATCTTTTATTGGCGCAGGTGATCTTCCATAAAGCCCTCTAACGTATTCTTTTATTTCTTTTGGAATCATTTTATACCGCTCGCCTGATAATACATTAAATACCGATTGAGTTCCTACCATTTGACTAAGAGGTGTAACTAGTGGTGGAAATCCTAAATCCTCTCTCACCCTAGGAATCTCTCTAAGTACTTCTTCGTATTTAGATTCAACCCCTTGTGCCTTAAGTTGTGATAAAAGATTTGATAACATTCCTCCTGGAACCTGATACGTTATAGTTTTAGGTTCTACATCCATAACCTTTGGATTTAGTATGCCATTTTTCCTATATTTTTCTTTTATGGGTTTAAAATAATCTGCGATTTCCCCTAACAATTTGATATCTAATTTAGGATCACTTGGGCTATCTTTTAGTGTAAGAGCCATTGACTCTGTAGCTGGTTGTGACGTACCTCCTGAGAATGGGGAAATTGCTGTGTCAATAATATCAATACCTGCTTCAACAGCCTTCAAATATGTCATATCCGCTATTCCACTAGTACAATGAGTATGCAACCCTAATGGTATTTTTACGACTTCTTTTAATTTTTTTACCAATTCATAAGCTGAATATGGTGTTAATATGCCAGCCATATCCTTGATACAAATGGAATCTGCTCCCAGCTGCTCTAGTTTTTTCGATAACTCAACATAGTAATCTAAGGTATGTACTACGCTAGTTGTATAACTTATAGCACATTGACAGTGAGCTCCTGCTTCTTTAGTAACTCTAATTGAAGTTTCCAAATTTCTTGTGTCATTTAATGCATCAAACACCCTTATTATATCTATACCATTTTCTACAGCTTTTTTAATAAATGCTTCTACTACATCATCAGCATAATGCTTATAGCCTAATAGATTTTGACCTCTGAGTAACATTTGAAGTTTAGTATTTTTTACAACCTTACGAATTTCTCTTAATCTTTCCCAAGGGTCTTCATTAAGAAAGCGCAAACATGAATCAAATGTCGCTCCTCCCCACACTTCCAATGAATAATATCCTACCTTATCCATCTTTTCTAAAATAGGTAATATTTCTGCAGTTTTTAACCTGGTAGCAATTAGAGATTGATGTCCATCCCTTAGTGCCGTTTCAGTTATTTTAATTGGATTCACTATGCTATCACTCCCTAAATACATCCTTAAATCATAAGGATTTTTTCATTATTTATTTTCCATATTGCTATTAAAATAATTAAATGCCATGTTATGTATTTTATCTGTTAATTCCTTCACTGTATGTTTTCTTGATCTTCCACATTCAAATGCATTTTCATCACAAATCAAACATTTTCGTACCTCAATATTTAATTCTTGTCTATCTATATGTCTTCCTTTAGAATCTAACACATCATAATCATATAACCTGCCTAGTGCATGTGTTTCCTCTATTCTAGTAGTTATTTCTTTAATTACAAAGGCTGAACTATTGATAACAGCAAACAATTCTGGTCCACTATTTTTATATACAACATATTCAAACTTAACTTCTATAAGGTCTGCCTTAAGTCTCGATTTAAATAATTTCAATCCTTCATCAAATACTTCTTTAATAAGAGAGTTATACTTTATAGGACCTGGTATGTTTAATTTATAAGATACAATTGTATTACAAGATATAATTGTATTACAATATTTACTTAATAAATGCTTTTGATATCGAACTCTTTCTTCCCTTGAATCTAAAATTTTCTGTAACGTTTGCTCGAATCCTATAAAATATAAGCCCATCTTAAAACACCTCATTATTTTACTTTTCTTACTACATCAATAATACTTCCATCCCTATATTCAACAATTGCTACAACTTTATCTTCATATTCAATTTTTTCTGGAATACCTACAATACTCTCAACTTTTTTCTTTAATTCTTGGATTGTATAGATTGGAATATTTATATTTTTCAATTTTTCTATTAAATCAGACCTTCTTGGATTTATTGCAATACCTATCTCAGTAACTAAAACATCAATACTCTCACCAGGAGTAATAACTGTATTAACGCAGTCAACAACGCATGGTATTCTACTACGAATTAGTGGAGACACAATAACAGTAAGTTTTGCGCAGGCCGCTGTATCAGAGTGTCCGCCTGATGCCCCTCTTAAAACTCCATCTGATCCAGTCATTACATTTACATTAAAATCAGTATCTATTTCCAGTGCTGATAAAACTACTACATCTAGTTTATTGGCTATACACCCTTTATTATGAGGATTTGCATAGAAAGATGAATCAATCTCATGATGATTTGGATTTTCATTTATTGACTTAACTGCAGTCAAATCAAAACCTTGTACATCAAAAATATGTTTTATTAAACCTTCTTCATGCATCTCAACTATTGGCTTAGTTATTCCACCTAATGCAAAGTTAGCTTTAACTCCTTTATTTAACATTTCATCTTTTAAGAATCTGCTTACAGCGAGTGTTGATCCACCTGAACCTGTTTGAAATGAAAATCCGTCTTTAAAATATCCTGATTCTACTATGACTCTGCTTGCATATTCTGCAATTAATAGTTCCTTTGGATTTTTTGTATACCTGGTAGCACATGAAACTATTCCAGCTGGGTCACCAATTTTGTCTATTTTTACAACATAGTCAACATCCATCTGTGAGATGCTAGCAGGCACATTAGGAAAAGGTGCTATAAAGTCTGTAATAATAACCACTTTATCAGCAAATTTAGCATCAATTTTCGCATAACCTAAAGATCCACAATTAGCAATCCCTCTTGAACCACTGGCATTTCCATAAGTATCAGAAGATGATGCGCCCAAAAATGCTACATCTATTTTTATATCCCCTGCTTCTATGGCTCTAGCTCGTCCACCATGAGATCTAATAATTACTGGTTTCTCCATTAATCCTTTTGAAATTTCTTCTGCTAATTCTCCTCTTAGTCCGCTAGTGGTAATCCTTGATATTACTCCACTTTTAATATGTTTAACTAACTCCTTATGCACACTGCTAAGGGAACTAGACGCTAATGTTAGATTCTTTATTCCAAGTCTCGCAATAATATCTACTACCATATTTAGAATATAGTCACCTTCTCTAAAGTGATGATGAAATGAAATAGTCATTCCATCCTTTAATCCACATTTAACAATAGCTTCTTCTATACTATCTAATAATTTTTCATCTCCAGGTTTAACTGTTTTAATCCTATGTGCAGTTTTTATCACTTCTCCATTTAACGAAAAGGGACTTTCATAGATTTTTTCTCCATTTATAATTTCATCTGGAATTTCTCTTCCAATACTATTTTTCATTTTGCATTTCCTCCTTATACAATCCTACAGCTGTTGCTAATTGCAATACTCTATTTGCTCTATCTACAATAGGCTTATCTATCATCTTTCCATTTAAAGAAATAACTCCCAATCCATGTTTTTGCGCATCTTGTGCAGCTCTTCTAATATTTGCTGACTTTTTAATTTCTTCAGCTGTTGGTGCAAAAATATCACATACTGGTTTAATTTGTCTTGGATTAATAACAGATTTGCCATCGAAGCCAAGTTGTTTTATTAACTCCACTTCATTTTTAAACCCTTCTTCATTGTCGATATCTGAATAAACTGTGTCTAAAGCATAAATACCCGCCGCTCTTGCTGCAATAACAATTTGAGTTCTTGCGCCCAATAGTTCCAATCCATTAGCATATCTTTTCGTCTTCATATTAGTTACATAATCCTCAGCACCTAGTGCTATACCAATGAGTCGTTTGCTTGATGTTGCAATTTCGTAAGCATTTATTACTCCAATTGGACTTTCAACTGCCGCCATCATTTTTGTGCTTCCTATTTCTCTTCCAATTTTTCTTTCTACTTCCTCAATGGCTGCTTCAACTTCATAAATATCTTCTTTTCTTTCTGTTTTTGGTAATCTAATTACATCTACTCCAGCTCTTACCATAGCTTCAACGTCATCTCTTCCATAAGGACCATGTAGCTCATTTATTCTTACTACTACTTCTGTGTTACCATAATCTATAGTTTTTATTGCATTGTATACTAATAATCTAGCTGAGTCCTTTTCATTTATTGCAACTGCATCTTCTAGGTCAAACATTAATGAATCTGCACCATATATATACGCATCACTAACCATGCTAGGATTGCTTCCTGGGACAAACATCATAGTTCTTCTTAAACGTTCCATTAATCTATTACCTCCCAATTAATTTTTTGTGCGTCGCCCATAGCTCTATATGCGGCGCATTGCACTCTTGCTTTAATTGTACAATCTAATGCTCCTTTATCTGTAGCTATGACAAAAGCCCTGTCTATTCCTAGTGATTCTAATGTCTCTTTAATTACTTTTTTTATTTGTTTTCCAAATTGTTTTTCCACACTACTTTTTAATTGAATCTCTATTCCTACTTCATCTTTTGGCTCTACTCGGATCTGTATATCACTTGATTCTAGAGTTCCAACCATAGAATTTTTAATAATTTTCATTACATCCGCCTCCGATTAATGTCTGCTTTTTCTACTTTTAATCATTTTAATTATTTCTTCTGCTTCCTTGGATCTAAAATAGTCATATGTTGTATATGGAACAAGTCCTTTTATCTCTTCTACTTTGTCTTCCCTAATATATTGTCTTACTGTAGATGCACTTATAGCTTTACCATTTATATTTAATCTAGGAATTGTTTTGCATTTAATCCCTTGATTCTCGAGAGATTCTTTCATTACCTCATTATACTTTTTTGTTACGTTGCAATAAGGTTCCTCTCCCACATATCTACTTGTAATTCCTAATGCAGGAACAATATATTTTTTATATACTTCCAAATCCAATTTTGCATGAACTACAACTACATTTTCTTCTTCTTCAATAAAATATGATGGAAATGTTGCATTTGAAATAATATAATCTCCAGTTTTATGAAGAATAATATTTTTAAATTGTGTCGTCCCCCTTCTAACCAGTTCATATCTTACTAAAAATGGTATTACTGACGCTTCCTCCGATACAACAAATACATGTACCACATCGTTTTCATTAGATGCTACCTCGATTAAATGTTGATGACCCAATGTATACGGATTTGCATTTATAACTATTGAAGCAACTCTGTCTGCTTTTACACTTGTCTTTGCTAGTTCCAAGGAATAGTTTGTAACAGCATTTGATTTATTTTCCATAAATTCAAGTAAATTCTCTACTCTGGCAACTTCATAAAAGCCTAAATCATTAAAAAGTCTAAGGTAATTACATTTAGTGTAAAGAAAAATATGAGTAAATCCTCTTTCGTATTGCTCATTCATCAAATTTGATACCACCGTATTTAACGCGCCCATACCTTGATACTCTGATTTTACTGCTAAACATCTTAAGGTATTTTTATAAAATGAACCTGTTGCTATTAACTCATTTGCTTTATAAATTCCAACAGTATAATCTAGGTTTTTGTCTAATTTAATTCCTTGGATGTTTAAAAATTTTTCTAGTTTTTTTCTTTCCAACATATCATCAAGAAAGATTCTTTTTCCATTAAAATCATAGTCCATATAATTTAGTATCCTTTCAAAATCAATGTAATGGTTTGTTATAATTTTCTTGTGTTAGGTGCTTGGTATGAGTTCTTCTTAAGTATAGAACATTCAATGACTACACCCAAGTTTTTTTAGTGTTCTTTCATGTATTTCCATTGTTCTTTTGCCTTGAATTTATTTTACAATTCCTTCTATCATACCCATAAAAATGCTAACTGCCAAAAGGTCTGCTGATCCACCTGGACTTAAATTTTTTTTAATAAAATCTTCATTCATCTGCTCCAATTTTTTCCTTGCATGAAATTGCTTCATTCCACCTAACATTAAAAATTCTTTCGAAATAGACTTAACACTTTTTAAACTATCTATTCCCCCTCTTATGATTACATTTGTATCTTCACTCTCCGCCATAAGGTTTATTATGATTTCTAAGAATAAATCATTCATGGAGAATTGATTATTAATAGCCCACTCCCTAATTATATGTACTGTGCCTTTTTGCACTGTTATAAAACCACTCTCTATTTCTCCTCGTATTCCCGTGTATCCAAATTCTTTATATAATCTTTCTCCATGAGTTAATACTTTTTTACTAGAAATATTCTTAAAATCTCTTAAAGTTAAATCTTTTGCTACCTTCTTAACTTCCTCACAAATTGTTTCCACAGGGAAATTTTGAAAGCCATTTTTTTTATAAAGATTTCCTACCACAGCTGAAAGTATACCTAATGAAAAAATAATACCTTTATGAGTATTTACTCCACCGGTAGCCTCAAACATTGCCATTTCACACTCCATACCATGGCTCCTTATTTTTTTTAAAAGATTAGTATTGTCGACCTCATCAAAACATAGTCCTTCTCGGGCGCACGCAAAAAAGCCTCTATACAATACTGAACTACTTGCCATAAAGGTAAAAAAGTCCATATCCTTATGAGACCCTGAGTTATCTCTGTCCACTAAGCCCGGTTTAGGAGTAGTACTTACCTCATAGAGTATGGCCCTTTGTGCTAGAGATGCAATATAATTTGCTAATTCCTCTTTATTTTTCAAATTCTTCACTAGAATCTTTCATTGCTAGAAGAACAATTTTAATAGAATCTTCTAAATGTTTTTTTATCACCATTTTAATTTCATCCTCATCTTTATCTACTATTGCCTTTAAAATTTGTCTATGCTCCATTAACGCTTTTTCCCTTCTCGAATTATGAGAAATAGAAATATTTCTAAAACGTTGAGTATACTCATTTAACTTGGTAATCATTACTGCTAATCTTTTCATTCCACTAGCTTGATACAATTTCCAATTAAATTCTCCAAATAATTTTATAACCTCTTCTACCTTGCCTTCTTTATTTTTTACCTCAATTAAGTCAAGTAGCCCTTCAATCTCATCAATTTCCTCTGGGGTTATAATTTCCATGGCATTAATTGCTGCTAAAACCTCTAAATTAATTCTTATCTTATAAATTTCTATTACGTCTTCTGTTGTTATTCTTTTCACTACGACACCTATTTTAGGCAAATGTTCGACTAATTTTTCTCTTTCAAGTCTTCTTAATGCCTCTCTAACAGGAGTCCTGCTTATATTTAATCTTTCTGCATACTCTTTTTCTATAATTCTCTCACCAACAGGTATTATTCCACTAATAATAGTACTTCGTAAACTTTCATATACAACTTCTCTTATAGGTAAATTGTTAGAAAAATTAGTATTTTTAATAAGCTCATCCATATAATTTATCATTTAACTCTTCCTTTCTTAATTCCGGTTTAATATATCATTGCTTAAAGTTTAAACTAAAGTTCAAAAGAAAGCGAATTTTTAGTACATTCTATGAAAACTATAAAAAATAATTTTTAGATTTCGTGTTGAAATTAATGTTTTAAAAAAAGTTCCCTAAGGAACTTTTTTTATTATACCTATAAATATATTCAACTATTCCTATAGAGGAATAAATCCAGTTCCTACCAAAGTCACTACATAAATTAGGAAGATTCCTCCGCACCATTTAATAGTGTATCTTTGCCATTCTCCCATATCTTGTCCTGTTAATTGTAATAGCAAATATATTGCTGCAACAAGTGGACTTAACAAATGAACTGCTTGCCCCATCAATGAAGCAACACCGATTTGTAAACTACTAAATCCATAAACTGCACCTGTTTTTGCAAGTACAGGAAGCACACCAAAATAGAATGCATCATTTGATAATAAGAATGTACCAGGCAAACTAATTAAAGCAGTAATTATTGGGAAATGTGCCCCTGCTGACGCAGGAATTAACCCAATTAAGTTAGTTGCAATTGCATCTGCCATTTTTGAATAAGTCAATACACCCATGAATATACCAGCTGCAAGCACCATAAGCACAACTTGTATAGCATTTGGTGCATGAATTTGAATAAGTTTTGATTGTTCTTTTAGTTTAGGATAGTTAAGAAGAAGAGCCAATGCTGTACCTACTTCAAATATTATAGCCGGTTGAACTGCTCCACTAATTAAAGTAGCAACAACTATAATAGTCATAATAAAGTTAATCCATATGAATTTTGGTCTCTTAAGCACTTCCTCTTCAGCAGTAACTGTAGCTGCCATTTCGGATTTAGCTGTTCCCTCTAAATTTGTTATTCCTAATCTCTTACGTTCTTTTAAACCTATATAATATGCTACACCTATAACATAAAGTATAGAAAGTATCATTCCAGGAAGGAAAGGGCGTAAAATAGCACCACCATCAAGTTTCAAAGCTGCCATTACACGTGCAGTTGGTCCACCCCAAGGAACAAGGTTCAATATACAGTTTTGCATTATTACTATTGAAGCTAAATAAAGTTTGTTTATTTTAAGTCTGTTATAAACTGGAACCATTGCGGAACAAGTAATCATTGCAGTTGTTGATCCATCTCCATCTAAAGATACCACAGCAGCTAAAATCGCTGTTCCAACAAGTACTTTGAGTGGATCACCTTTTACAAATTTTACGACCCAATCAACAAGAGGATCAAATAATCCAGCATTTATCATAATTCCAAAGAAAAGAATAGCGAAAAGTAACATAGAAGCCGTCGGTGCAACATCTTTCACACCACTATAAGCAAATTTGGCTACTTGAGGCCCAAATCCACCCAAAAGTCCAAAAACAAGTGGCACTATTACTAGTGCATTAAATGCACTAAGACGTTTAGTCATAATAAGTATCATAAATGTAAGTACCAATCCATATCCCAATAAAGCTAAAGACATATTATACACACCCCCCGAAATAATTTGTAAACGTTATTATTAAAATTTCATAAATATTTAAACTCGTTAGCTAACTTAATATTATTATATATATTTCAAATTATTAATTCAAGGTGTCCACGTGTTCTTTAGGTGTTCTTTCGTAAAAATGCCCAAAATTACATTTTTTTGGTGATTTTATTTTATTTGAGATTATATAAAAAATACTTGTGAAAAATAGAATTAAAATTATTAATACCCAATACACAGTAAATAGCCCCCTTTTATCAATAGATGGAATAACTATATTAAGTAACTCACGAAATACAGTAAATAATACTATATATTTTGAAACAGTAAATCTAAATTTTTTAGAAGGATTTTCATTTTTTTACGCGAATAGTTACTATATATGCAAAAAAGCATAATTAGTTTACTTAAAGGAGGTACATACTATTGAATATTTATTTCGGAATCATCTTTGCTGCTATAATAATTGCCATACTTTTTATAGCATATCTTACAAAATATATTTTTTCACAAGACAAAGGTACAAAGGAAATGCAAGACATTTCTGATGCAATAAAAGAAGGTGCCTTTGCATTTATGAAAAGACAATACAAAACGATTTTCATGTTAGCTCTAGTTACTGTAGTTATCATTGTAGTTGCAAATTATTTTGGTAATTTATCAAAAGGAACAGGAGTTGCACTATCGGTTTCATGGCATATTGGTATTGCATTTATAACTGGCGCAGTTTGCTCCGCAATTTCAGGCTACATTGGGATGTATATGGCGGTTAATTCCAATATTAGAGCTGCAGCAGGAGCAAAAAAAGGATTAAATAAAGCTCTTACTATTGCTTTGCGAGGAGGAGCTGTAACCGGTTTATCAGTTACTTCACTTTCACTACTTGGTGTTTCTGTATTATTTCTTCTATTTGGAGGAATGTCTAACAGTGATGCTTTAATTAAAGAAGCACCTTCACTTTTAATTGGTTTTGGTTTTGGAGCTTCTTTTGTTGCATTGTTTGCTCAGCTTGGTGGTGGAATATACACAAAAGCTGCAGATGTTGGAGCAGATCTTGTTGGTAAAGTTGAAGTAGGCATTCCAGAAGATGATGCCAGAAACCCTGCTGTTATTGCTGATCTTGTTGGAGATAACGTTGGTGACTGCGCAGGTAGAGGAGCAGATCTTTTCGAATCTACTGCAGCAGAAAATATTGGTGCAATGATACTTGGGGTTGCACTTTATCCTGTATTTGGTTGGAAGGGTATTATATTTCCTTTAGTTACAGGTGCAATTGGAATCATTTCTTCAATCGTAGGTTTAATGTTTGTAAAAGCAGATGATGATACTGATAATCCTATGTCTGCTCTTTATAAGGGTTATTTTATAACAAGTGTACTCAATCTTATATTCTTGTTTTTCATAATTAAATCTATGTTCTCGGGCACACTAGCAAGTGGAGAAAGCATACATTACTTGTATCTCTACCTTTGTGCAGTTGCAGGCATAGCACTTAGTTATTTATTTGTTGTAATAACAGATTACTATACTTCATATAATTACAGACCTGTTAAATCAATTGCAAAAGCTTCACAAACTGGAGCCGCAACTAACATAATTTCAGGTATTTCAGTTGGTATGGAATCAACAGCGCTACCTGTACTTTCAGTATCGCTTGCAATATTTGTTTCCTATAACCTTGGCAAATTAGCACTTCCCGGTGTTGCAAATGGTGGAATTTATGGAATAGCTGTTGCAACTATAGGAATGCTTTCAACTTGTGCTTATATACTTGCTATGGATACTTTTGGACCAATTACCGACAATGCTGGTGGTATTGTTGAAATGTCCGGAGCTCCCGAGGAAATCAGATTAATAACGGACAAATTAGATGCATGTGGAAATACTACTAAAGCTTTAACTAAAGGCTACGCAGTTGGTTCTGCAGCTCTTGCAACTTTCCTCTTATTCTTTGCATATATAGGCCAGGTAAAAACCATATCAGGGATTCCTCTTGATAACGTTTTCCCAGTAGATATTGGAAAACCAGAAGTTTTCATTGGCGCGTTTATCGGTGCAATGATAGTTTTCCTTTTCTCATCTACCGCAATAAGAGCAGTTGGCAATGCAGCTCAAATCGTAATCTTAGAAGTTAGGGCGCAGTTTAAAGAATTCCCTGGCATAATGACTTACAAACAAAAACCAGATTACGCAAGATGTGTTGATATAGTTACAAAAGGCGCTCTTAAAGAAATGTTACTTCCAGGTCTTATTCCTATTACTGTACCAGTACTCGTTGGAGTATTTCTTGGAAAAGAAGCTGCAGCCGGCTTCCTACTAGTAACTACAATTGTAGGTGTTATCATGGCACTATTCTTAAACAATGGTGGTGGAGCATGGGATAATGCTAAGAAATATATTGAACTTGGTAACTTTGGTGGAAAAAAATCCGAACCTCACAAAGGTGCAGTTGTTGGAGATACCGTTGGAGATCCTTTCAAGGATACAGCAGGTCCTTCACTACATGTTTTGATAAAATTAATAACTACCTTAACACTTGTCTTCGTTTCAATTTTTAGATAAATAATAAAATTTTATTATTTATTTTAAATCAAAAAAACCAACCATCTGCTCTTCAGATGGTTGGTTTTTTTTAATATTATATTATCTTTATCATAAACAGATGTCGTGAAATTAATATTAGTACGTGTTACTTTTTATTTTTTTAAATTAAGTTTTGCAAAAGCCTCCGCCATAGCAGAATTACCAGTTCCTTCATCTTCCTTATTCTGTTGATTCAAGAATCTACTAACATCTTTTTTATTTAATGCACTTTTTTCTGAATCTCGACGTTTGTTAAAGGCTGAAAGTTTTTCTCTATATCCACAACCACAAACAAAAATCTTATTGTCTCCATCTCCTCTAATCTCCATTTTCTTATGGCAAGTAGGACAACGAGCATTAGATATTTGTGAGACTCCCTTACGATATCCGCAGTCTCTATCTGGGCATATGAGCATCTTTCCCCTTTTGCCATTAACTTCAAGAAGATATTTACTACACTCAGGACATTTAACTCTTGTAGCGTTGTCATGCTTATATATTTCGGACGATGCTGCAACGTTCCTCACAAGCTTCACTGCATATTCCCTCATTTCTTTTACGAAATTCATGGAATTAGCTTTTCCTTTACTTATAAGTTGAAGCTGTTTTTCCCATTTAGCTGTAAGTTCAGGTGATTTTAATTCCACAGGAACTAAACCTATTAGCTGTATTCCTTTTGAGGTTGGAAATATATCTTTACCTCTTCTCTCCATGTAAAAAATATTGAATAATTTCTCAATTATATCTGCCCTTGTTGCAGGAGTTCCAAGGCCCGAAGTATTATCTAAAGCTTCCCGTAAACTCTCATCTTGTATATCTTTTCCTGGGTGTTCCATAGCTGTAAGCAGCGTTGCTTCATTGTATCTTGCTGGTGGCTTAGTTTTCTCATTTACTGATTTAACTAAAGTAAGTTTAACCGCTTCCCCTTTATTAATTGGTGGAAGAGATTGATCTTTTTCATCGCTGCCCTCAGAGCTACTTATTTCTTTCCAGCCCTTTATTTTAACTATTTTTCCTTTTGCAGAGAACCTCTCACCCTTAACATCTATAACCACAGTAGTTTGTTCATATTCAAAAGCAGGACTTAGAACCTCTAAGAATCTTTTTACAACTAAATCATAAATACTTCTCTCTTCTTTGTTTAAACTTGATAAATCTACATGTTGCTCCGTAGGAATTATAGCATGATGATCTGATACCTTGCTATTATCCACAAGTCTATTTGTAGTATGAATTCTACCTTTTATTATATTTCTAGCAGCTTTCTCATATGGTCCTATCGCTATGCTCTTTAATCTGTCCATAAGCGTTGCCACTATATCAGTAGTAATATGTCTTGAATCTGTTCTTGGATAGGATAATAATTTATGATTTTCATATAACCTCTGCATTAAATTAAGAGTTTGTTTTGCAGAAAATCCAAATTTTCTATTTGCATCCCTTTGAAGCTCCGTTAAATCATACGCAAGTGGAGGAAGTTCTTTTTTAGATGCTTTATTTAGCTCTACAACGCTGCCCATTTGATTATTTACTTTTAACGCGATGTCTTCTGCCTTTTTCTTATCAAAAGTACGTGTTTCGCCATTTTTACTTGACCAATGAACTGTAAAATTATTTACCTTACCATTCACTGTCCAGTAATCCTTTGGAATGAATTTCTTTATCTCATTTTCTCTATCAACAATAAGTGCTAAGGTAGGAGTTTGAACCCTTCCTGCTGATAGCTGAGCATTATATTTACAAGTTAATGCTCTAGTAACGTTGAGCCCTATAAGCCAATCTGCTTCTGCTCTTGATTGAGCTGCCCAAAAAAGATTTTCATAATCTCTTCCTGGTTTAAGACTTGCAAATCCATCCTTTATTGCTTTTTCAGTTTGAGATGAAATCCATAACCTCTTTATTGGCTTCTTAAAGCCTGCCTTTTGAATAATCCAACGGGCCACCAGTTCTCCTTCTCTTCCTGCATCCGTTGCTATAACTAACTCATCTACATCTGCTTTTTTAAGCAGTTCACGTACAATTTTATATTGCTTTGAAGTTTCCTTAATAACCACCAGTTTTAGATCCTTCGGCAGCATAGGAAGATCTTCCATTTTCCAGCTTTTATATTTTTCATCATAATCCTCTGGACCAGCTAGTGTTACTAAATGTCCTAGTGCCCAAGTTACAATATATTTTGACCCCATTAAATAACCATTTCCACCTTGATTACAATTTAAAACTTTTGCAAGTTCGCGGCCGACTGAAGGTTTTTCAGCTAAAACTAATGTTTTTCCCATATATAAAACTTCCTCTCATATGCTAAATAATTTACTAAATTTTATGTCATCACTCTATTCATTATAAACTACTTTATACATAATGTTAATTTTTTGTTATTTAAGACGTAACGGTTAATGTGTTTTTTGTCATCATAAATGATATACTACACAATATAAAATAAATAAGTTTAGAGGTAATTAAATGAATTATATAATATTTGACTTAGAATTTAATCAAGGATATAATTTTGCAAAAGATACTGAAACTACAATAAATCCTAAATGCCCTTTTGAAATAATTCAGATAGGCGTTATAAAACTAAATGAAAATTTCGAGACCATTGGGACTCTAGATGTATTAGTTAAACCAGAAATATATACTACGCTTAATCCCTTTGTAAAAAGGCTAACTGGAATAACAATAGAAGAACTTGATAAAGGTATATCTTTTAAAGAAATGTATTACAAACTTTCAGATTTTTTAAAAACTGATAAATGCATACTTTGTGTATGGGGAGCCTCTGATATAAAAGAATTATTTCGGAATATAGAATATTATGGATTAGATGCCTCCACCGTCCCCACCGAGTTCATCAACATTCAGTCCTACGCTTCTAAGCGTCTCAATTGTAGTAGAGGAATTAATATAGGGCTAGCTAATGCAGCGAATTTATTAGACATTCCAATTGAACATCAATTTCACAATGCTCTTAATGATGCTTACTATACCGCAGAAGTTTTTAAAAAAATTTATGATATAGAAATTAAAACTAGTATATATGATCCGCGCAACCTCTTAAAGTTACGGAAGTTAAATACTCAAAACTACAAAATTGATTTTGATAATTTAATAAATCAATTTGAAAAAATGTTAAAGAGAGAAATTACAAAGGAGGAGACATCCATAATTAAACTGGCTTATATTATGGGAAAAACAAACCAATTTCAAATAAAGAATGATTCTTATCCTTTATCAAAAAAATAAAATCAGTATAGTTTATTTTCTATACTGATTTTACAATCTTATTAGTTTTCTGTTTCTTCACTTAATGAAACATTTTCTACATTAGGATTTTTATTTTCTAAATTAGCTTTCCTATTATCTAATGTATTAAGATTTATAGGATGAGTAACCATATCTTCAGTTGTACTCATTATAAGTCTATTCAAATATATTTTTCCTTCAGGAGTATTAGCTACTGCATAAGGTTCTGTGTCTTTCTTAAATAGAACCCATGTATAACCATTGTTGACTACTCTATTTACATCTTCTTTGTCAATTATAGTCCTTGATTTTTCTTTACCATATCTGTCTCTTAATATTATAGCAACAGTATCGCCATCTATTTCTTCATAATCATTAATTGTATTTTGATTATATACTTCTAAGTTGCATTTTCTATTATCAAGAGTATCTCCATTGATATGCCTAACAGGCGCTTTTGGATGAACATCTAATATAAATGACTGCAAACTTTGTTTCCTTCTATATTTCTTTTCTTCGATATAATAACTACCTAGATTTTGTGCTAAGAAATTATTAAAATCTTTATTCCACTCTGCAAACCAACGACCTTTTTCTAGTACCCTTTGTAAATCCTCAGTATCTATTTTACAATCTATGGTTGTGCCATCTTTTTTAACTATTTTTAAATAAGTAACTTCTTCAAGCGTCTGGTATTTGTTAGATTTAATTTCAACTTTAGTAGTCTCTGTTTTGTTTTCTTTTTCGTTTTTTATGATAGGACACCTCTTTCTTCTATTTAGGCATCTTCAAAAAAATAACCAGTCAGCATGCTAGACTATCTTTTTCATATGCCCTACAAGGGATTTAAAATTATGTATAACTTTAATATTTCCCTAATTTTTTATTAACAACTCAATTTTCCTCTAAACCACACATGTTTGTTTTTACTACATTATTTTTATTATACCACATTTATTGGGGAAATAGCTCAATTCTTGTGATAAACTTAAAATAATATTAAAACACTACATTATAAATAATTTCTGCTCATGTTGGTTAAACTTCCTAGTGTACATATTAAGGAGGAGATACCATGTCAAAAATCAATTGTAGTGTTTCAAATTGCTCGCATAATGATAATAACTCATGTTTTGCTAACATAATAAATGTTGGTGGAAAAAGTGCTAAAAAAGATTCTGATACTTGTTGCGCTTCTTTTTTAGATAGTATTGCCTATAGTGATCTTACAAATATCGTTAATGGAAATAAGAATAAATGTGACGTAATTGCATGTAACGTCTGTACTTGCAACTATAACAATAACCAGCTCTGTAATGCTGAATCTATAGAGGTTAATGGCCAAAATGTTAATCTCTACTCAGAAACTGACTGTTTAACATTTAAACGCACATAAATATATAGTTTCAACAAAAATAAGGTGGCTGCCTCGGTATAGAAATCACTTCTATATTTGAGATAGTCCCTTTTTATTTATGAAAATCATATATTTTTATAGTGTTACTGCTATTAATATAAAGAAGATATTTTATTTGTATTTTTATTTTATGATACACCTGTTATAATATAAATATAACATAAATGAAAGATTAAATAGTTACAAACCAATTGTTTGAAAAATTAAAACATTTATTATGAAAAATAGGAGGAATTAACTATGGTAGAAGTTATTGCTAAAGGGACCTATATATATCGAGGTATAAGTATATTAGGTTATGAAAATGAACTTTCAAAAGACGCGTTAGGTCAAAAGTTAAAAGAAAATGGAGAAGATACTAGTATCTTGCATAAGTCCCTTGAAAAAGAAGAGGCCTCCAAAAACACAATTGCATATAACATATTGACGCAACATAACACATCAGATGATTCAGAAAATTTAAAAATAAAGTTTGATTCATTAGCTTCTCATGATATCACATATGTTGGTATTGTCCAAACAGCTAAAGCCAGTGGACTCGAAAAGTTTCCCATTCCTTATGTTTTAACTAATTGCCATAATAGCCTTTGTGCTGTTGGCGGAACCATAAATGAAGATGATCATGTATTTGGATTATCTGCTGCAAAAAGATATGGCGGTATATTTGTGCCTACAAATGTGGCCGTAATACATCAATATATA
>Ga0209123_1000440_pt1 | contig 54969 bp, 37 predicted proteins | sample BarGraIncu00431A_FD_184500 | JGI IMG/M metagenome (GOLD analysis project Ga0209123, IMG submission 184500) | Arctic peat soil microbial communities from Barrow, Alaska, USA - Barrow Graham LP Incubations 004-31A (SPAdes) (version 2) | ecosystem: Environmental > Terrestrial > Soil > Wetlands >... | reverse complement strand
ATCATCCGGAAATAATAAAACCAATAATTGCTGCATACCAAGAGTCTAATGCTTGGATTATCGATAATCCTGATAAAACTATAAAATTGATTGGGTCAAAAATAACATATAAAGCAGTTCCCAAAGATGTTTTGAAGAGACAATATGTAAAGAATCTTAGTAAGGTTAAATATGTTGGTTTCCCGGATTCTGCTAAACAGAGTTTTAAGCTAATAGCCCATTTTTTAAAAGATTTAAAAGCTGTTCCACAACACGGATCATTAGCAGATTCTCCACAAAATTTCTACGATTCAACTTTTGTTGACGAATATTATAAAGATAGAGCAAAACGTGAAAACACTACAGTTACCAAAATAATGAAGAGTGAGAGTGGCGTAAAAATAGTATCAATTAAAAATTAAAAAATAAACATACAGACCATATTCACCAGATAATAAAACCCGCAACTCCAACTTAAAGTCTTTATTTATGATACTTTAAGTTGGAGTTACTTTTATGATTGAACCAAAAATAGCCACAAAGGTCATTATCTTGTCATCTAACTTTTCTTCCAATCGCACATGCTCTATTAATATATTTTATCTTTTTAAAGCTGATTTTTATATATGGTTAAGGCACTATTCCAGCTTCTATAAAAAATGGATACATTTCTAGCTAGCAGACTTGAGATAATAGCAGTTTTTTATATTTAAATCTTATTTGTAGTATGCCTATTAATGAGTAGAATGAAAATACCTATTAGGTAGTATTGTAGAAATTGTAATGACAGGATAACTTTGCAAAGTATTTGAAACTGGAAATCGATCTAAAATTAGAATGTTAAAATAATGATTTAGTCGGATGAGGTAAATAATTGACTCATTAAATATACTGAAAAAAGTAATATATTATAAACAAAAGCGAGCGTTTCCTTCTCTGTCTGCAAACTTACAAAGGAAACACCCACAACAATTAAAATTGTATGACAAAATTAGTTTTATTTTTTGGAAGCCCCAAAAGGTTTCCGTGGTTTTTATTCAGAAAATCTGGAATTACTCTCTTACTAGGAATCTTATCAATCTCTTCCGTTTTGGCTCAGGAGCTGGAAATTAAAGGAAATATACAGGAAGAGGAATCCAAAACAGTTGTCATAGGGGCAACTATTCGAGTAAAAGGTCAAAAAACCGGTACTGTTTCCGATACTCAGGGAAATTTTCAATTGAAAATCAAAACTTTTCCTGCAACGCTTATTGTAAGTAGCGTGGGATTCCGAAATCAGGAAATTGAGCTTTATGAAGCCACTGAACCTATAACAGTTTACCTAACCGATGATCAGAACCGCCTCAGTTCAGTAGTTGTTGTGGGTTATGGAACTCAAAAAAGAAGTGAGTTAACCGGAGCTATAGCTTCCATTCAGGTAAATCAATTGAAAGAAACAGGATCGACCTCATTTGTCAATGGGTTACAAGGTCTTGCATCGGGGATTCAGGTTACACAATCATCAGGAGCTCCAGGTGGCACAGCTGTTGTCCGTATTCGTGGAGGTAACTCTATAACTGGTGGAAATGAGCCTTTGTATGTAATTGACGGATTTCCGGTTTATAACGACAATAGTTCTGCAGATGCTGGGGCTTTGAATGGAGCGAAAACAGCCGCAGCAGGAACAAGCAATGGAATAAGCCCTTTATCAAGTATCAACCCTGAAGACATTGAATCAGTAGAAGTATTAAAAGATGCTTCAGCAACTGCTATTTATGGTTCGCGTGGTGCTAATGGTGTTATTATAGTAACTACAAAAAAAGGATCTGCCGGAACTACAGTGGTATCCTATGATGGCTCTTATGGAATACAAAGAGTTGCAAAAACCATTAATCTTCTAAATGCACAACAGTTTGCTATTTATGCAAACGATGCACGTGCTTCATCTTCTGTGAGTCCAATTTTTACACAGGATCAAATTAATAGCTATGCAAACAATAGTACTGACTGGCAAGCTAGCGCATTTAGAGATGCACCTGTGTCAAACCACCAGGTTTCAATTACGGGAGGAAATGAAAAAACAAAATACTCTGCATCATTAGGATATTTTTCTCAGGATGGTATTGTTATAGGAAGTGATTTTTCGCGTTACTCAGGTAGAATAAATCTGGATAGCAAAATATCTAATAATTTTACTGTGGGTCTGAATTTCAATGAAAGTTATTCGAATTCTGATGTTGTCGATTATAGCACAGTTCAACAAGTGCTACTCATGTCTCCAACACAATCGCTGACTGATTACCAAAACAATTATGGTTCTGTCTTTGGCAATCCAATCGTAAAGTTAAATAATTGTACTAATATATCTAAGATTTTTAGATCGATAAATAGTGCTTTTGGAGAATATGAAATAATCAAAGGTTTAAAAGCAAAAGTCCTTGTGGGTGCAGATTTGATTTACAACAAACAAAACAGCTACATTCCCTCAACTATTTATGATGGTTCAGCATCCAGTGGTATTGCAACAATAGGTTCAAAGTTTACGACTAACTGGTTAAATGAGAATACACTAAATTATTCAAGAACCATTAATAATGTTCATTCATTTGATGCTTTAGTTGGATTTACACAACAGCAATCCTCGACAGAGGGATATGTTGCAGGTGCAACAGGATTCAATAATAATATAGTAGATTATAATGATTTATCAAGTGGAACCAATACTATTAAATCAACATCTACTTATACAGGATGGACATTGCTGTCATATCTGGGACGTATAAACTATAATTATTTACATAAATATTATTTTACTGGAAGCCTTCGTGCTGATGGTTCTTCTCGATTAGGAGTAGCAAATCGGTGGGGCTATTTTCCTTCTGGTTCATTTGCATGGCAAATTGACAAAGAATATTTTCTTAAAAATATAGTTAAGGCAGCTAAAATAGATAATTTCAAATTAAGATTAAGTGCCGGTGTCACGGGAAATACTGAAATACCTTCTTACCAATCAGAATCACTTTTATCAGCTTATTCTTATCCAAGTGGAAGTTCAACTTCAACTTATACAGGTTACGCCTCTTCTCAGATTGCTAATCCTGACTTAAAATGGGAAAAGACAACTCAATATGATGCCGGAATAGACGTTGCATTGTTTAGAAACAGGATTAAATTTACCGCTGATGCTTATTACAAGAAAACCAGTGATTTGTTATTAAATGTTACTCTCCCGTCTAGTTCTGGCTATGTATCTTCTCTTCAGAATATTGGAGTTGTACGAAATCAAGGACTAGAGTTCAGTTTAGCAACTGACAATATAAGAAGCAAACTATTTAACTGGAACTCAAATATAACTTTTTCGTTAAATAGGAATAAAGTAGTGTCGTTAGGTGATGGGGTTACTCAAATATTAGCAAATACAAGTAATAATAATATCGGCGTAATTCAGGTAGGTCAACCTTTGGGTTCATTTCTTGGTCTTAAAACTGATGGAATTTATAAAAGTGTCAGTGAGATACCTGCAACTCCATTATTGACAAATACGGGTGTCGGTGATATTAAATATGTAGATGTGAATGTAGATGGTAAAATTACACAGGCTGGTGATCAAACAGTAATTGGAAGTGCTCAACCTAAATTTATTTATGGTTTTTCAAATAATTTTAGTTATGCAAATTTTGATCTGTCTGTATTTATTCAGGGATCATATGGTAACCAAATTTACAGTAGTATTTTACAAACATTGGAAGTGCCTCAGGGCACTCAAAATGTGATAGCTGCATTTGCAAATCACTATACATCGACCAATACAAATACTAACATACAACGGGCAAATTATTCAGTTGCCAACGTACCTAATTCAGATTTGTATGTGTATGATGGTTCCTACTTACGATTTAAAACAATCACTTTGGGTTATACAGTGCCAAAATCATTTACATCCAAGCTTAAAATCAGCAAAATAAGACTTTATATCTCAGGACAAAATCTAATTACCATATCCAAATATCCCGGATATGATCCAGAAGTAAACTTTTTTAGCGCTGATGCAACCCGTCAGGGTTGTGACAACGGAGCCTATCCTATAGCAAAAACAATTTTAGGTGGTGCAAGCATTACTTTCTAGTATTTAATAATAGCCAGCATCATTTTTTATATATAAAAAATATTTTAGCAATGAATGATATGAAAAAAATAATAATATTTTCAATAACAACTATAGTATTTGCATCATGTGCAAATCTTGATGAGATACCAAAATCTCAGTTATCAACCAATCAATTTTTTAATACACAATCAGATGCAGTGTCAGCGGTGACATCTATTTATAGTGCGCTTGATCATACAAATTCAAATTTGCCGTACTATAATGCATTATTCAATGTTACCGCTGGATTTAGTGCTGATGATAATCAACCCGGACCTAAGGCCGGGAGTACTGATGCCCGTTCTATTGCAGCTTTTACTGCCACATCAACAAACTCTAATTTTTTAGCTCCCTGGACACAAAGTTATAATTTAATTAATCGGGCAAATGCGGCTATTGATCGTATTCCTTTAATTAGTGGCGATACAACGGTATTAAATAGATTAGTTCGCGAATCTAAGTTCTTAAGAGGATTGGCTTATTACAATTTGGTTAGATTATATGGAGGAGTACCACTTGTCATACATGAAACGACATCTCTTGAAAACTTGCAGATTGCACGTAATACAGTGGACGAAGTTTACGCTCAGATTATTAGTGATTTTACTGATGCCACACATTTACCGGCAACATATACTTCAGATGGGTTTAGGGCAACTCGTGGTGCAGCTTATTCTCTTTTAATGAGTGTTTCAATTACACGCCAGAAATGGCAGGAAGCAAGCGATTATTATAGCACCATAACAAATTTAGGCTACCAGCTTTATAGTAATTTCCACGATAACTTTAGTTCAAGTGTAAAATATACGGGTGGTAGCATTACAGGAGAACATATTTTTGATGCGTGGGAGATATCAAATGGTAATACAACATCCCCTACAGGTGATACTAACATTATGGGGCAAAGAGAAGCCCCTGCTAATGGAATGTTAGTTGGTGGAGGTGCCGGCGGAGATACTGACAATCCCAATGTAACACTCCGCCAATATTTTAAATCGTATGACAAAAGAACTGCCGTTACTTTTATTGATTCTGTTCTGGTTACAAGCACAAGCAGCAAAAAAATATATAATCCACATTTCTATAAATGGTATGATTTTAATTATCCAAAGAATTTATTAAATAATGGAATCAATATCCCTATTATTCGTTATGCTGAAGTTGTCTTATTTTATGCAGAAGCTCAGAACGAACTGAATGGACCGAATAGTGGGGCTTATACTGCCATAAATAAAGTAAGAACCAGAGCTGGTTTACCTAACCTTACAATAGGATTGACAAAAGATCAATTCCGCGATTCGGTTTTCCTTGAACGGCGTATAGAATTCGCACATGAAGCTGTCGTCAGATGGTTTGATTTGATAAGAACTAATGGTTCTGGCTCTCAGTTGCTGTTTACTGCAATTGCAAACCTGATTGACCCAAGTAAAGGAGGAAAGCCTACCGATTCTTGGTGTGTATCCAAAGCGACTAATATCCGACCAAAGCATTTACTATTCCCGATTCCTTTTACTGAAATACAAACTAACCCTAAATTAACTCAAAATCCTGGCTGGGAATAAGAGAACTCATTTTTCTATGTATGATTAACGAAAGCTATGCTTTATAAAAACATAGCTTTCATTTTTTTTAATTATTATATTACTTAAAAGAGTAAATGTATGAGTAACTTAAATTTAAAAGAAGAACTTTATAAAGAACTGGAATTGAAACTTGATCTTAGCAGAAAAGGTATCAGCGTAGATGCTGAGGAACTTGCTAAGCTCGATCCTGAAGTTGTAAATCCTAATGTTTTAAAAGGTGGTCGTCAAGGATTGCCTTTCGATTTTGTAGGATCAAAATTACCCAATTCGGGTGCTTCATTAACCAATAAACCCGATTCTATTTACGGATTTGAGGTGGTTGATGACAAACCATATATTGTTAAGTATGGTAGAAATAAGACCCTTATTGGTGAAATTGAATTTAAAAAACGCCGCCCTCAACCCGAGATTTTTAACCGACTTACAGCCGATGGTGTGCCCTACAATACCATTGCAAGTTTAAACGAGAATGGACAAGTTCATGTAAATTATAGTTCAGAATGCGTTTTAAAGGAAAAAGGTGTAGATTGTTATTTCTGTAATTACAGTAACAGAAATGCAACAGTAAAAACTCCACAGCAAGTAGGTGAGGTGTATTCTGAACTATATTTGGCTGGTTTAGGGAAGCATTTGAATTTGACAAGTGGCTTTATGCATGAACGCCGCGAGCTTGAATTCTATCTTGATGTTGCGGAAGAAATTCAAAGGCGAACAGGATTAAAAGAATTCAGAGGAACGGCGGTGGTAGGTCCATCGGTCGATTTAACCACTATCGAAAAATACAAAGAAGCTGGTTTTTATAGCATTAGAATGAATATCGAAATTTGGGATAAAAATATTTGGAAAGCTATATGCCCCGGCAAAGATCAATACTGCGGTGGCTGGGATAACTGGGTAAAGGCTCTCGAACATGCAGTAGCAGTTTTTGGAAAAGGCAAAGTGGCATCCAATATTGTGGGTGGCATAGAATCCAAAAAATCGATACTAGAAGGTGCAGAATATAAGATATCAAGAGGTATTGTAGCTTCTGCTTCATCATTCCGACCTACTGAAGGCTCTTTTCTTGAAGGTCATAATACGCCAACAACAGAATGGCATTGGGATCTTCAAAAGAAAATTGCCGCTTTGTATAAAAATTATGATTTTACGCTAGTTGATTTGCATAATGTTAGCCCTGGAGCAGGTTTGGCGGTAACACTTTTTCAGGTAGAACAAGAAGATTTTGAAGATGGTAAATTGAGACCATATAAATATCCAGAATTTTGAGACAAAATGATTGAAAATAATAAAGAATTTAGATAAATAGTCAAAAATACAAATTATAATGAGCAATTTAAAAGAAGAACTTTACAACGAGCTTGAATTGAAGCTTGATTTGAGTATTAAAGGTATTAGTGTAGATGCCGAGGAAGTAGCAAAGTTAGATCCAGCAAAAGTGAATCCGAACTTTTTCAAAAAAGTTTATCAAGGGCCAACTTATGATTTTGTTGACTCAAAATTACCAAACTCAGGCAATCAATTAGAAATAAGACCGGACTCTGTTTATGGTATCGAAGCCGAAGATGGCAAACCTGTTATTGTTAAGTATGGTAGAAAAAAGATCCGAATTGGTGAAATTGAATTTAAGGAACGCCCTAAGCCTGAAATATTAAATAGACTGACGAGTGATGGAGTTCCTTATAATACTATTGCCAGTATAAGTGAGTTAGGACAAGTCCATGTAAATTACAGTTCGGAATGTGTACTCAAAGAAAAAGGGGAAGACTGTTATTTCTGTAATTATAGTGTAAGAAATGCAACCGTAAAAACTCCGCAGCAGGTTGGTGAAGTTTATTCTGAACTGTATTTAGCCGGCTTAGGTAAGCATTTGAATTTAACCAGTGGTTTCATGCACGAACGCCGCGAGCTAGAATTCTATTTGGATGTTGCCGAAGAAATTCAAAGACGTACTGGCTTAAAAGAATTTAGAGGAACAGCAGTTGTTGGTCCTTCTGTAGATTTAACTACTATTGAGAAGTACAAAGAAGCTGGTTTTTATAGTATACGTATGAACATAGAAATTTGGGATAAAAATATTTGGAAAGCAATCTGCCCGGGAAAAGATAAATACTGTGGTGGTTGGGATAATTGGGTAAAAGCACTTGAACATGCAGTTGATGTTTTTGGAAAAGGGAAAGTTGGATCCAATATTGTGGGTGGTGTGGAACCTAAGAAGTCTATCCTGGAAGGTGCCGAGTACAAAATTTCAAGAGGTATTTTGGCTTCAGCATCAACATGGAGACCTGTTGAAGATTCTTTTCTGGAAGGACATAGCACACCAACAACAGCATGGCACTTAGATCTTCAAAAGAAGATTGCGGCACTTTATAAAAAATATGATTTTAGCCTTGATGATTTACACCGTGTTAGCCCATCGGCAGGATTGGCAACTACTATTTTTCAAATAGAGCAAGAAGACTTCGAAGATGGTAAATTAAGGCAATGGCAGTTTCCTGAATTAGATAAATAGTAACAAGTTTTTTGGTTTGCGCTTTATTAATGAATATTGTGAAGAAAAAGCAAAGCAAGAACAGACTATTGTTGCCAAAATAATAAGGAATGAGAGTTGTTCTTTAATTTGGTAAAGTAGAATTAAAAAAAATAAATATGAGAAGTCTTTGTAAATTAATATGCTTTTTAGCCTTTATGGTTACGTTAGGATCATGTACAAAAAATGAAAAGAAATCTGAGCCATTAGAAGTTTTACGGGTTGGTTGTGTGTCTGTATCAAATCCTATACTACTACGTATTGAGCAAGCTGATTTATTTAAGAAATATGGTATAAATGTCAAGCAAGTAGAATATATCCCTGCAGGTAATGGACCTATATTAATGGATATGTTCCTTGCGGGTAAAATTGATATTGCTCAGAATGGTGATCAACCTTCTGTTTTGGGCTGGTTGAGAGGAATTGATGTTAAAGCCGTTGCAAATTTTGCATCAAGTCCTAAAGATACATGGATTATGGTCGCCGATTCTCAGAAAATAAAGACAATGCAAGATTTGAAAGGAAAAAAAATTGCTGTAATGATTGGTGGACTAACCCAACACTGGCTTTTTCTTTCTTTGGATCAAGCAGGAATGAAGGCTAGTGATGTGAAAATGCTAAATTTGCCTGGTGGTGATGCCTCAGTTGCATTAATGACACATGAGATTGATGCCGCAGTACTGAGTGAGCCGACTATTTCACTTCTTGAAGAAAAAAAGATTGCGGCAAAATTAAAACAGTCTCAATGTGCAAAAACATACTCATTACATTTGTTAGTGTCAGGTAATATATATCGAAATCATCCGGAAATAATTAAACCTGCAATTGCTACATATTATGAAGCTAATTCTTGGGTCATAGATAATCCTGATAAGGCTATAAGTCTTATAAATAAAAAGATAACTTATAAAGCACTTCCTAAAGATGTTTTGCAAAGGCAATATGGTAAGAATCTTAGTAAAGTTAAATATGTTGGGTTTACAGATTCATCAATAACAAGCATTCAACTAATAGTTCGTTTTATAAAAGATCTAAAAGCTGTTCCACAACACGGATCCAAAGCAGATTCAACTCAAAACTTCTACGATTCACGCTTTGTAGATGAGTATTATCGTGATAAAGCAAAGCAAAAAAACACTACAGTAGCCGAAATAATAAGGAATGAAAGTGGTAAGAATTTTGGACTGATTAAGAAAATTAATTAATAATAACGTTGTTCGGATTAAAGAATACATCACCTGATAGTTTACTTATGGTATGATAATCAACACCTGTTGTTTTAAAAGAAAATCATTATGAGAATTTTTTGTAAATTGATATGTATATCAGCCTTTATGGTTGAGTTAGGAGCATGTTCAAATAGTGGAAAGAAATCTGAACCATTGATAGTGTTAAGGGTTGGTTGTATGTCAGTAACAAATCCCAATATACTGCACATACAAGATGCAAATTTATTTAAGAAAAATGGTATAGATACTAAAATAGAATATGTAGTTGGTGCAAGTGGACCTTTGTTAATGGATATGTTTCTTGCAGGTAAGATTGATGTTGCCGAATTTGGCGATCAGCCGGCAGTTCTTGGTTGGATAAGGGGTGTTGATGTCAAAGCTGTGGCAAATTTTGCAACAAGTCCTCGAAATACATATATCATGGTTGCAGATTCAAACAAAATAAAGACAATGCCTGATTTGAAGGGAAAGAAAATAGGAGTACAGATTGGCAAAATTACTCAGCAATGGCTTTTCCTTTCTCTTGATCAGGCAGGTATGAAGGCTACAGATATTAAGATGCTGAATATACCCGGAGGAGATGCTTCAATTGCACTTATGACTGGGGAGATTGATGGCGCAGTATTAAGTGAACCCACTATTTCACTGCTGGAAGAAAGAAAGATAGCCGCAAAATTAAAAGAATCTCATTGTTCAAAAACATATTCGGAACTATTACTTGTTTCGGGTGATATATATATAAATCATCAGGAAATAATAAAACCTTTAATTTCGATATATCACGATGCGAATGCATGGGTAATTGATAATCCTGATAAAGCTATAAGTCTTATAAAGAAAAAGATAACTTATAAAGCTCTTCCTGAAGATGTATTGAAGAGACAATACGGTAAAAATCGCAGTAAGGTTAAATATGCTGGTTTTACTGACTCTGCAAAAGTGAGTTTCCGAATTATAATTCGTTTTTTTAAAGATCTAAAAGCTGTTCCGCAACACGGGTCATTAGCAGATTCTCCGCAAAATTTCTACGATTCAACTTTTGTTGACGAATATTATAAAGATAGAGCAAAACGTGAAAACACTACAGTTGCCGAAATAATGAAGAGTGAGAGTGGCGTAAAAATAGCATCAAATATAAAATTTTTAAAAAAAAGACAGACCATATTCGCCAGATAATAAAACCCATAGCTCCAACTCATAGTCTTTATTTATGAGATTTTAAGTTGGAGCTTCTTTTATGTTTGAACTAAAACAGCCACAAAGGTCATTATTTTGTCATCTAACTTCTCTTCCAATCGCACATGCTCTTCCAGAGTAAATTTTGACGACCAAAATCCGATTTTTATGTGTGTGGTTAACCCTCCTATGCCATCTCGCATATAAATTGTACGCCATTTCTGATTACCAGACCAAACGTAATAAGCAGTTTTTTATTTAATCTTCTTGTAAAATACCTATTAATGAGTAGAACTAAAATACCTATTAGGTAGTATTGTAGAAATTGCAATGACAGGATACCTTTGCAGTGCATTCGATACTGAAAATCAATCAATAAAAATAAATTTAAAAAAGATTGATTTGGTTGGATGATATAAAGTGACCTGCTGTAAAAAACAAGTAATTTATCAAATAAACGCAACCACAAATAGTTAATATATTGTAAATAAAAGCGAGCATTCCCTTCTCTGTCGGCAAAACTGATAAAGGAAACACCCGCAACAATTAAAATTGTATGACAAAATTAGTCTTATTTCTTGGAAGCCAAAAAAGGTTTCCCCAGTTTCTATTCCGAAAATTTGGAATTACCTTCCTATTTGGGATTTTATCAATCTCCTCCGTTTTGGCTCAGCAGCTAGAAATTAAAGGAAATGTATTGGAAGAAGAATCCAAAATAGCTATCATTGGAGCAACAATTCGAATTAAAGGTCAAAAAACAGGTACAGTTTCCAATGCTCAAGGAAATTTTCAATTGAAAATCAAATCTTTTCCGGCTACACTTATTGTAAGTAGCGTTGGATTCCGAAGTCAAGAGCTAGAGTTTTATGAAGCTACTGAGCCAATAACAGTTTACCTCACAGATGACCAAAATCGCCTTAGTTCATTAGTCGTAGTAGGTTATGGCACACAGAAGCGTAGTGACTTAACAGGTTCTGTAGCATCAGTTCAAGTATCTCAATTAAAAGATGCTGCTCCAACATCCTTTGTCGATGCTTTGCAAGGTTTGGTTTCGGGTGTGCAGGTTACTTCGACTTCAGGTGCACCCGGCGCAACTTCGATAGTCCGCATTCGTGGTGGTAACTCTATTACCGGAGGTAATGATCCGTTGTATGTAATAGATGGATTCCCAATATATAATGATAACAAAGCCGGTGATGCAGGTTCTGCAACGGCAACAGTTGGTACAGCTTCGGGTCTGAATCCTTTATCTAGTATTAATCCCGGCGACATTGAATCTATTGATATATTGAAAGATGCTTCTGCAACAGCCATTTATGGTTCTCGTGGTGCCAATGGGGTTGTTATTATCACTACTAAAAAAGGTAAAGCAGGTAAAAGCATTGTTTCTTATGATGGATCTTTCGGAACTCAAACACTATCTCATAAAATTGATTTGCTGAATGCTCAACAATGGGCTACTTACTATAATGATGCTCAAGGCAAAGCTGTTTTCACACAAGATCAGATAAATAGTTATGCAACTAACAGTACTGATTGGCAAAATGCAGCTTTCAGAACTGCCGCTACACAAAATCATCAAATAACATTTAGTGGAGGAAATGAAAAAACACAATTTTCATCCTCTTTAGGTTATCTCGGTCAGGATGGTATTGTAATTAATACTGATTTTAAAAGATATACGGGAAGGATTAGTGTAAATAGCAAATTATCAACGAATTTTAATGTAGGGCTAAATTTGAATGAGAGTTATTCAACTTCAAATGCCGCAACCACAGGTAATATAACAGCTATTTTGTATATGCCACCTGTTATTCCGGTTTACGATGCAAACGGTGTCTATACCCTTTATAATAATTATAATACAAGTGGTAGCGGTAACCCTATTGCGTATTTAAATACAGTAACAAACCAATCTAACCTCCAACGAACATTAGGAAGTGCTTTTGGAGAATATGAGATAATTAAAGGATTAAAAGCCAAAGTACTTATTGGAGCTGACCTCTTGACCAATCGTCAATATAGTTATATACCAAAACCACTTTACGAATCAATCTCGTCAGGGGGAAGTGCTTCACTTAGAGATAAATTTACAACCAACTGGTTAAATGAAAACACACTAAGTTATTCTACAACAATCAATAAATTACATAATATCGATTTATTAGGTGGGTTTACCCAACAGAAATCTGAGACAACCGGTAATGTTTCCAATAGTACAGGGTTTGCAAATGACGCTACTGAATATTATGACTTAGCCAGTGCATCCACTCCTACAGTAGCATCAAGCTATTCCGGTTGGACATTGGAATCATTTCTTGGTCGTCTAAACTATAACTATGATCACAAATATTTTTTATCAGCAAGTTTTCGTGCTGATGGTTCTTCTCGTTTAGGTGCTAATAATAAATGGGGATATTTTCCATCCGCTTCATTTGGGTGGCAGCTTGATAAGGAAGCATTCTTTAAAAACATAGCTAATAGTATAAAACTCAGTAATTCAAAACTCAGATTGAGTTATGGTCGCACCGGTAATTCTGAAATAGATCCATATCAATCTTTATCGCTGCTTTCAAGTAATTTATATCCTAACGGATCGACCTCAACAAATACTGGTTTTTCTCCAATTTCAATTAAAAACGAGAATTTGAAATGGGAAACAACCGATCAATATGATGCAGGTATCGATTTAGCATTCTTCAATCAACGAATTAAATTTACAGCCGATTTTTATTATAAAAGAACGCATGATTTATTAATAAGTAAATATGTGCCTTACTCATCAGGATTTCCGGTGTCTTTACAGAACATAGGAGAAGTTGAAAATAAAGGTTTTGAGTTGGCTTTAAATACTGAAAATATCAAAGGCAAATTTAACTGGACTACCAATGCCACCTTCTCTGTGAACCGTAACAAAGTACTTTCTTTAGGCGGTGTAGATCAGATTATTATCGGAGGTTCTACTCAGGTTGGAAATATTATTATGGTGGGCAAACCGCTTGGAGCATTTTATGGTCTAAAAACAGATGGTTTATATACAGCAGCTAATCTACCAACCGATTTAAGTACAACGATATTAGCATCAGGTACAGCAGTGGGCGATATTAAATATAAAGATCTTAACGGTGATGGTAAAATAACTACTGCCGCCGACCAGACTATCATTGGCAATGCTCAACCTAAATTCATTTTTGGTTTGACAAACACATTCAACTATCAGAATTTTGATTTGTCAGTGTTCGTTCAAGGATCTTATGGAAACCAAATATACAGTTATATTTTAAGACAATTACAAACTCCTAATGGCTTCAATAATTCTATAGTCGGATTTGCAGATCACTATACTGCTACAAACACAACTGCTCAATATGAAAGAGCAAATACGGCAATCAATAACAGTACTAATAGTGATTTATATGTTTATGACGGTTCGTATGTACGTCTAAAAACAGTCACTTTAGGATACACTTTGCCAAAGAATATTTTAACCAAGATTAAAGCAAGTAACATCCGACTTTATGTGAGCGGTCAAAATTTATTGACTGTTTCAAAATACCTTGGATTTGACCCGGATGTTAACTCGTATAGTCAAGATGCTAGTCGTCAAGGAGTGGATTTGGGTTCATATCCAACAGCAAAATCCATAACAGGTGGTGTAAACATCACATTCTAATAATTACTCATACATATAATAAAAAGATATGAAAAAACTTATATATATATTAATATTGACAACCACGATAGTGTCGTGTGTCAGTCTTGAGGAAGATCCACGTTCAAAAATTTCTTCAGAAAACTTTTACAAAACTGAATCGGATGCGTCTGCGGCGGTAACAGCAGTATATAGTAAATTAACACACAATTATACAAGTGTTGCATACGGATTAAATAATAGTGGATTTCCATTTCTTAATAGAACTCCTGAAATTACCTATGGTAGTGCAAGTGATGATTACGTGACAGGGCCAAGTGCTCCAGACCCTGATTTCCGTGCAAATTGTGGACTCTATACAAATTCATCGAATGCTAAAGTGCTTGAACTTTGGAGACAAAATTGGGAAATTATCAACGATGCCAACATAGCGATATATCATATTCCTAAAATCACCGGAGACACAGCAACACTTAATAACTATGTTCGTGAAGCAAAATTTTTAAGAGCGTTGGGTTATTTCTATGCAGTTAGACTTTGGGGCAAAATACCATTGCTTACAACTCCAACTGAGTCGCTTTCAGATAACCTGACACCAGCTCAAGCTGATACATCAGCTATTTATGCACAAATTATAAAGGATTTTACTGATGCAACTGCATTACCCAACAAGCGTAATACATACCATGCCACTTCTGGTGCAGCTCATGCATTTTTGCTAAAAGTAGCTCTGACTAGGAGAGATTGGAATGAGGTTGTCAAACAATATAATATAATAAATGGTCTCGGTTTATACGCTGTATCTGCCAATTATAAAGACATATTTGACCCGTCTAAAAAAGATAAAGAAGAACATATTTTTGATGCATATTTCCTTGCCGATAATACCACCGGTGGTCTTGGAAATACCAATCTTATGGCAAAGGATAATCCTCCACCATACGGATATGTGAAAAATGGTGTAAAAGTCAATGTAAAAGGAGGCGAAAACCCAACTGCTAATGTTACGATTCGCCAATACTTTAAACCTAATGACCAAAGAACATCATTTACATTTATTGATTCTGTGAAAGCAACAAGTACTGCTACAACTTATATTGTATCTGCCCACTATAACAAATGGAACCCAATTACATGGACACCATCATTAACAAGCTTTCAGAATAGTGGTGTAAATATTCCTGTCATACGATATGCTGAGGTTGTACTAAGTTATGTTGAAGCGCAAAACGAGTTGAATAATAAGGCGGAAGCTGTGACGGTGTTTAATAATTTTCGAGCCAAAAGAAGTGTTACAGGCAAGCCGTTACCAAAAATAATAAGTTCAGTGGATAAAGACAATTTTAGAGATTCAATTTTCTTGGAAAGAAGAATAGATTTCGCAAGCGAAAACTCAGTTCGGTGGTTTGATCTTGTGCGCCAAAATGGTTCAGGCACTAGTCTGATTTATAAAGCAATTCCTCAATTAATTGATCCGGTTTTAGGTAATCCTACTGATTATTGGTGTCAAACAAAAGCTGCAAATTTTGCACTAAGCTTAGCTAAAAATCCTAAGAAGTTCTTGCTATGGCCTATTCCTTTAACTGAGTTACAGGCAAATCCAAATTTGGTACAGAACCCTGGTTGGGAATAAAGAATCATAGCCTATATACTATGAAAGCTTTGCATAAGATGAGTAGAGCTTTCGTAGATAAATGGATAATTAAATTAATACAATTAAAATAGTGGGGAATTAATTATGGGATCAGAAGGGAAAAAATCATTTAATTATTACATGCGGATTTTACATCGCGACATTGGATTTTTCCTAATTGGACTTACAGTTATTTATAGTCTTAGTGGAATTGTTCTGATATTTAGAGATACTGATTTGCTAAGACATGAAGTCATAATTGAAAAAGAATTATCTCCGAATATTGAAGAATCTGAACTGGGTAAGTTATTACACAAAAGAGATTTTGAAGTTTTAAAAACCGAGGGAGATATTGTCTATTTCCAAGATGGAACATATAATAAAGTAACAGGAGCTGCGAAGTATACAGAAAAAGAATTTCCGTTTTTCCTGAAAAAAATTAATGATTTACATAGAGCGAATAGCAAAAATGTAGTGCATTGGTTTACTACAATATATGGGATACTATTGTTCTTTTTAGCAATTTCGTCATTTTGGATGTTTAATGCCAAAACAAAAGCATTTAGAAGAGGAATTTATTTTGCAAGTATAGGTTTAGTAGTTGCATTGATTTTATTCTTATTATAACTTAGCTTGACAGCAAATTAATTGATAAATGGCTTCACCAACATTATAGCAATTAAACGAAGTTTCGTATAAAAGGTCATTCCCATTAATAACATACAATATGAAAAAAACAAATTTTACTATCGGTTTATTGATAATTCTTTGTGCCAATTTTTCTTTTGCTCAAACCAATTACCAGATTCTCAATAAAATTCATATAGAAGGAAATGGCGGTTGGGATTATATTACGCTGGACGAATCGGCTTCCAGATTGTACGTTTCGCATGGGAATGAAGTGAATGTGGTGGATATTACTACCAATAAGATTGTCGGAACTATCCCTGATACAAAAGGGGTGCATGGCATTACCATAGCCAGAGATCTTGATATTGATAAAGGATTCATCAGCAATGGCAAGGACACGTCGGTTACCATTATCGACCTGAAAAAATTGAAATTTATAACTAAAGTAAAGGTGACGGGGATAAATCCAGATGCCATTCTGTACGACCCTTTTTCGCACAAGGTTTTCACTTTTAACGGTAGAAGTTCTAATGCAACCGTGATTGATGCCAATACGAACAAAGTGGTCGGTACAATTCCATTAGCAGGAAAGCCCGAATTTCCGGTGACTGATTTAAACGGGAAAATCTTTGTGAATATAGAAGATAAAAATTCAATCAGCGTAATTAATGTCAATACACTGAAAGTGGAACAAACCTGGTCGATAGCTCCGGGCGAATCACCTAGCGGGTTGGCAATTGACGTGAAAAACAAACGGTTGTTTTCGGTCAGTAGAAATAAATTACTGGTAGTTATTGATTATGAAACCGGAAAAATTGTGACTACTCTTAAAATAGGTGCTGGTGCTGATGGCGTTTCTTTTGATTCGGATTTAAATAGAATTTATACGTCCAATGGTGAAGGAACTCTGACAGTGGTTCAGGAAAAAGATGCAAATACGTTCTCTGTAATTGAAAACTTTCCGACTCAAAAGGGAGCCAGAACAATTACTGTGAATTCAAAAACGCATAAACTTTATTTGCCAACGGCAGAATTCAATGAAGCTCCTGCTCCAACAGCACAAAACCCTCGTCCAAGAGCAACCATTAAGCCGGGTACTTTTACAATACTTGAAGTCGGTTTGAAAAAAAGTACGGCACGAAAATAAAACATGCTATTGAAGGATTAGCTATGGTTTACATGGCTTCCGTTTTATATTTAGAGCAAAATAAAATATAACCTATGTGGTGGATATACGCCTTATTATCAGCTTTTTTTGCTGCATTGACAGCCATTTTTGCAAAAATAGGAATTAAAAATGTTGATACAGATTTAGCCACTGCAATACGGACAGTTGTCATCTTAGTTTTAGCTTGGTCAATAGCGTTCATTAGAGGAGGAACAAATACAATTGGCTTACTGACAAAGCACAACTTGCTTTTTCTGGTTCTGTCCGGCATCGCAACAGGATTATCCTGGATATTTTATTTTAAAGCTTTACAGATGGGTAAAGTGTCGCAAGTGGCTCCTATAGACAAGCTTAGCGTTGCATTGGCAATTGTTTTTTCCATCATTTTTCTGGGAGAAACATTAACTATTAAAACCGCGATTGGAGCTGGTTGCATTATAACTGGGACAATTATTATTATATTATAAATTAACTTTCAAGATGAGTAAACCAAAACAAATTGCCATTTATGGAAAAGGTGGTATCGGAAAATCGACCACCACATCAAATATCGCAGCTGCATTAGCAGAAGCAGGTTATAAAGTAGTGCAAATAGGATGTGATCCTAAAAGCGATTCAACAAACACACTGCGAAGTGGGAACTATCTTCCCACCGTATTAGACAGTACACGTGATGGCGAAAAGGTAGGACTTAAGGACATTTCGGTAGTCGGTTTTAAAGGAGTGTTGTGCATAGAGGCAGGTGGACCGGTTCCCGGTGTAGGTTGTGCCGGACGTGGTATTAATGCTGCCGTAAGCTTATTGCAGGACTTGCATCTTTTCGAAGAGTTTCAACCTGATTTTGTATTGTACGATGTTTTGGGTGATGTGGTTTGCGGTGGATTTGCAGTACCTATCCGCGAGGGTCTGGCCGATAAAGTCTATGTGGTCTCCTCGTCCGATTTTATGGCCATTTATGCTGCCAATAATTTATTCAAAGCCATTACTAAATATGCATCATCAGGCGGTGCCCAATTAGGAGGAATTATTGCTAATAGCTTGAATGCTCCTTATGCAAAATCCTTGATTGACAATTTTGCCGAACGCACAGGAGCAACAGTTGTTGGATATGTTCCGCGTTCAATCACAGTAGCACAAAGTGAATTGTATGGCAAAACCGTTATTGAAGCTCAACCAAATTCTGCACAGGCAGATGTTTATCGCACGCTGGCTCAAAAAATTGTGAATGATACCGAAACAGTGATACCAAGACCCTTGAATGTGACTGAACTTCGCGATTGGGCACGTGAGTGGGGAGATAGAATTCTGCGCGAAGAGAAAGGCGAAGTATTGCAACAAGCATCAATTTAATTGTATTATTTAAAGTTTCCTATTATAATGAGTTTATTAAGACAAAAAGCCCCGCTGATCCGCGAAAAGAGATTGAATGCCATTGCGGCATATTATGGAAAAGCAGAAACGCTTTTGACTGAAAACGACAAGGAAGGGCAATTTTTGCAACGGGTTCGTACCTATTCGCAAGATGCGCCGAGTGATATTTTATATGTGCTAAACGTAATTGCAACTATAAAAGATGCGGCTATTGTGGTTCATGGAGGTGCTGGTTGTGCTGCTGCTCGGTTGACGTTCGATTTGTTCGACGAAAATAATGGTAAATGGGTAGTTACCAATCTCAATGAGCGGGATTCGATCATGGGAAGCGAAGTGAAATTGCGCGAGACTATCTTGCAAGTTTATAAGCTGCATTCACCCAAAATTGTTTTTATTATTTCTACTCCAATTGTGGCTATTAATAATGATGATATTGAATCGGTAGTGGATGATCTGAAGGAAGAGCTCGGAATTGCCATTGTTCCTGTTTATACTGATGGTTTTCGTTCCAAGGTTGGTACTACGGGCTATGATATTGTTTCACATTCTATCGTGAAACGAATTCTGGATACAAAGAAGAATGCTGTTGCCAACCATGTCAATTTACTTTCAGTTTCAGAAAAACAGGAGGATTTAAAAGAAGCAAACCGATTGTTGCAAGAACTTGGTTTACAAACGAATGTTTTTCCTCGATATGCTTCTATAGAAAATATTCAACAAGCTAAGAATGCTTCATTTTCAATTGCTATTAATGCGGATGAAGCGGATTATCCAGGCAAAATCTTAGAAGATAGGTTTGAAATTCCGTATGTCAAATCGACCCTTCCTGTTGGTATTGCCAATACATCACAATGGTTAACAGATATTGCTATTGCAACAGGTCGTAAAAACGAAGTTCATGGATTGCTAAGTCGTGAAAAAGAAAAATTGAGCAGTTTGCTCAAGAAAAAAGACATAAGCAAGCGAAAAGTATTTATCAGCCTTACACCTGCTTATGGCATTGCCCTGTATGAATTGCTGGAGGAGCTTGGACTTGAGGTTGTTGGTGTAAAGTTCACATATATTGATCAATTGCACCTTGCATTTGTTGAAAAAATTCAGGCAGAAAGACCGGACTTGGCTTTGTTTATTGGCGACGGACAATTGTTCGAAGAGGAAAATGTAATTCGGAAAATTAAGCCGGACTTCTATGTGGGTAATGCAAGCGATTTTGCTGCTGCCATTCGGAATGGAATACCGGTTGTCAATCTTCAAAGTATTAGTATTATAGGATTCGAAGGAGTACTAAATTTAGTTGGGAAAATTAGAAAGACACTTGCTAATACTTCTTTTACGCAATTAGTGGCTCAGAGCGAAAATAATTCATATACCAAAGAGTGGCTCAAAAAAAGTACGAATTGGTTTATTAAACAAGAGGTTAAATAATATGTCGAAACATATTTTACATAAAAATAGAAATGGCTGTGCTTTGCACGGAGCATTAAAAGTGGTGAATGCCATAAACGGTTTAGTGCCGATTGTTCATTCAAGTGCTGGATGTAGTATTCAATCTAAATTGAGTGATAATATTTTAGGCGGAAGTAATGGTGTCCATCATCGTGGATGGTTAGAAACCTCGGCAACGGCAGTATTTGAAAAACAAATTGTATTTGGCGGAACAGCACGTTTGCGTGAACAGATAAAAAACACAGTAAAAGTTCAACCGGCCGATTTGTATGTGGTATTAACGGGTTGTGCTCCCGAAATTGTTGGCGATGATGTGCCGGCTATGGTAAAAGAAGCACAAGATCAGGAGTTTCCGGTTATTACCACCAGTACGCCAGGTTTTAAAGGCAATGTGTATAAAGGGTACGAATGGGCTGTAAAAGCTATCATTGAACGAATTTCTTATTCTAATTTAGATCATAAAATTCAAAAAGGGCTGGTTAACATCTTGGGAATTGTACCTAATCAGGATATTTTTTGGGAAGGTAATTTGGCTTCATTAAAAAAAATACTTGGATCAATAGGTTTAAAAGCCAATACATTGGTTGGATTTGACCAAACAAAAGAAAATTGGAGGGCTACACTAAATGCCGAATATAATTTAGTTGTTTCCCCTTGGGGTTTGGAGGCCGCTCATCAGCTTGAAAAAAAGTTTGGAACTCCCTATTTGTATCTGGGTTATTTACCGGTTGGAGCACCCGATACTTCTGAATTTTTGGACATTCTTGGAGAGAAACTTTCTGTTTCCAAAGCACTTATTGAATCAGTAAAGAGTACAGAAGAAAAATACCTGAGCTACCAATTTCAGAAACTAGCACAAACGTATATTACTTACGATTTTCAAAAGGAAATAGCTCTGGTTGGTGAAACATCAAATGTATTGGGTATTAGTAGGTTTTTGCACAATAGTTTCGGCCAGTTAGTCTCAACGGTTATCATTACCGATAATCCGGATGAGGAACTTCGTCAACAAATTAAAGACTTGCTGCCCACAAACGACTCTTACCCCACTGAAATAATTTTCACAAGTGATGGCAAGGAGATAGATGAATGGTTATTAAAATTAAAACCACAAATCATTTTGGGAAGCTCGTTAGAGCAGACTGTTGCTGATAAATTATCAATTCCATTGATAAAAATATCAACACCTGTTTTTGATAAGCTCTATCTAAATCAGTCATATATTGGCTATTCTGGAGCAGTTGAATTGTTGCAGGATTTTAGCGAGGCTATATTCAGACAATTACAAGTAGATAAAAAATAGTATTAATTAAAGTAAGGAGAAAAGGATTATGTCTATCGAAAAAAAAGAAATTGAAAAGTATCTGGCTGAAACAAAACTAATTGTATTAGCTACAGTAAATGAAAATGATGCTCCGGCATTGAGAGTATTGGGTGCATTTGGAGTTGATGGTTATTCATTCTATTATTCAACCAAAAGTCTTGCAACTAAGGTAAAACACACGGATAAAAATCCACAGGTAAATGCCCTTTTTCAACACGAGAATCAGGATTCTACACAATTTATCAATGTAACTATTCAGGGTAAAGCTGTGCAATTATCGAGCAAGGAAGATATTGAAAAAGCCATTGAAGTGATTGGCGGTCGTAGTCCGAAATTTAAAGAACGAGTAGTTAAAAATGGTTTGGGTGAAAATGTATTGTATCGTGTCGACCCACAAGAAGTAAAAGTACTAGACCGCCGTAATGGAGCAGGTCTAGGGTCTGTTAATGTTATTACTTTTTAAATTTTTCAAATGATTTTGAAAAAATGATTCAATTAATAAGTATAAAGAATGAATTGGAAAAAAAAGAATGAGTGAAAACAATAAAGAATCAAAAAAAACCGAAAAAAGGAAATCTGGATGGTATTTGCTTTGGGAACATGTTGCAGAACATCCTTTTATTTATGTAATATGTATATTAAGTATCTCTATATCAGCAATTCTAGCCTCGGTAATACCCCGAATAATAGGTGATTTTACAAATACCTTTAGTAGTGGTAAACTCGACTTGAAATTAGCAGCGCATTTTGGTCTTCTTATTTTAGGTGTAAGTGTCATTCGCGTAACTCTTGGTTGGATAGGTCGCCTTATATCGGCTAAACATGGAAGGATGCTCACCTATATACTTCGAGATAAACTGTTTAAGAAATGGGAGACTTTACCTTTATCGTATTATCATAAACACAGTACCGGCGAATTATTATCACATGCATTAAGTGATGTACAAGTGACTCAACAGGTTGCCGCAATGGGTATCAATACTTCAGTTAACAGTATATTTATGATATCGGGAGCACTCTATGTGATGTTGCTACACATAAATTGGAGTCTTGCGATAGCCGGATTTGGCCCCCTTTTAGCTATTCCTTTCATTGTTCGATATTACAGTCCTAAAATTAAAGAACAATCGGCTAAAGTTCAGGCAACCTTGGGAGGAATGTCTCAGTCGGTTGAAGAAATTGTTGGAGGTATAAGAACTGTTAAGGCATTTGGGAATGAAGAGGTTGTTATAAGTCGTTTTGGAGACAGAATAGATGAGATAGTGACTGAACGAATGAAGCAAGTTAAATTGTCTGCTATTTTCTCGGCAGTTATTCCTTTTACGGTTTCTATAGGGTTTATTGTTGTGATTGCTTATGGAGGCTATCTGACTATTCATAAGGCGATAAATCTGGGGGATTTTGTGTCATTCTTATTATATCTGATTTTGTTAAGGCAGCCTTTAGAGATGCTTGGAAATACGTTGAATCTCTTTCAACGGGGGGCGGCTTCATTTTCGCGATTGGCTGAATTATTAGATGCTCCGCTTGCAGTTTCTGATAGGGAGAATGCAACAAGTCAGAAGCTTATTAGTGGAGATGTTGAGGTTAGAAATCTTTCTTTCAAGTATCCCGGAGCTGGAAAAAACGTGCTGACTGATATCTCATTCAAAGTAAAAAAAGGACAAACTTTAGGTGTAATTGGATCAATTGGTTCAGGGAAATCATCTCTTGCAAGTTTACTGTTAAGGGTTTATGATCCACCGCAAGGAACTATACTTATTGATGGTGTTGATGTTCATAATTATTATCTGAAAGACTTGCGCAATTCAATTGCTTTTGTGCCGCAGAGTGGATTCTTGTTTTCAACAACTATTGATGCAAATATTGCTTTTGCGGATGATGTGCTTGATAAGAATAAAGTGGAAGACTCTGCACAAGCATCGGTTGTTCATGAGGATATTTTAAAATTAAAAGATATGTACAAAACAGAAATAGGTGAAAGGGGAGTAAGACTCTCTGGGGGACAAAAGCAAAGGGTTGCTATTGCCCGGGCTATTTATAAAGACGCACCAATAAATGTACTCGACGATTCATTAAGTGCAGTAGATACTAATAATGAGCGTTTGATCTTGCAAAATTTACGACAAGGAGAGAAGAATAAAACAAATATCATAATTTCTCATCGCTTGAGTGCTGTTATGCATGCTGATGAAATTATCATTCTCGACGATGGACGAATCACCGATCGAGGGACTCATCAGAATTTACTTGAAACTAGTGAATTTTACAATAAACTGTGGAATATACAGTCTGGTGGAGAAGAACGTTCGGATTCTTTAGTTGAAGCGAATGTCAAAACCAGTTTGATAGAGGCAATTTTGTCAGAAGAAGAAAATGAAGAAGTGGTAGAGAAAAAAGAAGGAGGTGAGTATGGCGCTTAGTATAAAAGATACACTGAAAGTACTTTTGCCTTATTGGAAAAATCACACCAAGCCGTTGGTTGGAATTTTTTTCTTAGTTATTTTGGTAGTTGCTGCTGATCTTTTGCAGCCCCTTTTAATGAAGGAGGCGATTGACAAATATATATCTGTACCCAATCCGGATTATAATACATTGCTCCTTATTTCTGCATTGTACTTAGTGATTGTAATAATTACTTTTTGGTTAACTTATTATCAAAGTATTTTGCTTCAGTTGACTGGCCAAAGAATTATAAAGCATATACGAACTGATTTGTTTAGACATATTCAAAGCCTATCATTGAAATATTTTGACAAAAATACATCTGGTCGCATCATTACAAATGTAGTAAGCGATACCGAAGCATTGAATTCGTTTTTTACTGATTTTCTGGCAAATAACTTACGAAACCTATTTACACTAATAATGATTATTGTATTTATGTTTAATTTGAATGTCAAAATTGCACTGTATTGTTTTCTTGTTGTTCCGATAATAATTTTTATATCAGCTTATTTTCAGAAACGCTTGCGTAAAGTGAATCAAGAAATGCGTAGTCGTTTATCAACTCTTATTTCTTTTCTCGCTGAAAATTTGGCAGGTATGTCAATCGTTCAGATTTTTAATCAAGAGCAAAAACAATACAATGAGTTCGAGAATAGAAATAGTGCTTATTTAAAATCAGCTATTACTGAAAATAGGTTAACTCTTGCTTTCTTTCTCTTTACGGAAGTCATTGGTGATTTTGGTGTTGCCGGACTTATTTGGTTTGGCAGTGGTCCTGTAATTCGTGGAGATGTGTCTTTTGGGGTACTTTTTGCATTTATTGGATATATACGCCGATTCGTACAGCCAATCACTTCTATTACCATGCAGCTTAATACCTTCCAGAATATGCTTGTAGCTACCGAAAGGATTGTTATAACTTTAAATGAAAAACCGGATATTGTTGAGGCTGTTGATGCCGCTGCTCCTGCTAAAATAAAAGGTGGAGTAGAGTTTAAAAATACATATATGGCTTACAGGGAAGGAGTAAATGTTCTTAAAGGCATTTCGCTGAACATAAAGCCAGGTGACAGCGTAGGTTTTGTGGGAGCATCAGGAGCAGGAAAAACTACTTTGATGAATTTGTTAGCTCGTTTTTATGATACAACGGGTGGTTCTATCATCATTGATGGACAAGACATTAAGAAGTGGCCACTTGCCGATCTTAGGCGTACGGTGGGTATTGTTCAACAGGACATTACTCTGTTCTCAGGTACCGTACTTGATAATATCCGTTTTTTTAGAACTGAAATTGATCGCGAGCGAGTGATTGAAGTTTGTAAATTGATTGGTGCCGATAGCTTTATTAGTAAACTTCCAAAAGGTTATGACACGTTATTGTCTGAAAGAGCTGCTACGCTTTCTTTTGGAGAAAGACAGTTGCTTTCATTTGCAAGGGTAATGGTCTTTAACCCCAAAATATTGATACTTGATGAAGCTACAGCAAGTCTCGACTCCGAAACAGAGGCTATTCTTCAGGAAGCAATAACAAAAGTATCTAAAGATCGTACACTTTTAGTTATTGCCCACCGACTCTCTACTATTCAGCACATGGATTACATTGTGGTACTTGATAATGGACTTATTGTTGAAAAAGGCTCACATGAGGAGCTTCTGGAAAATAATAGTCATTACAATACGCTTCATAAATCAGGGGTTCTAGTGGAAGAATTAGTAAGCTAATAAGTAACACAATATAATGTATATCAGACTATTATCCAATAACTTTTAAAATATTCAACAAATGTCAACATTAACAGAAAATCAAACACAAGATAAAGAGGCTATTAAACAGCTTATTTTAGACGAAGCGAGATTAGATCTTGAATTTAACGAAAAGGGTATTTTTTATGATGCAGAAGAGATAAAACGAATCAGAGGAAATGTGGTAGAACCCAAAAACTATGGAAGAGAACCTGTTGGATTTAGCTTTCTACTCCCTCATGGCATTACGTCGAATGCGAAATTTAATCGTTGGACACCTTATTCTATTGTCGTTGAAAACGATAAACCTATTTTGTACAATGAAAAAGAGCCAATTGCCGAAATTAAATTTCATAACAGAACTCAGCATCCAGTGCTGGAGGAGCGACTTTCAACTGGTGAAAAAGTAAGAAGCATAATAGGTAGTAATCAACATGGAGAGATAAGTATTGGATATAGTGCTGAATGTTCATTGAAAGATTTGGGTGAAGATTGTTTGTTTTGCTCCATCAATGTTCGTGAAAAAGATCCTGAGAGACCATTGCTAAAAAACCCGCGACAGATATCAGAAGCATATCATCTTGCCCGTCAGGCTGGAATTGCTAACCAATTGCGTATAACTGGTGGTTTTGTACCCGAACGTCGTGAACTGGAATATTATCTTGATGTGGCCGAAGCCATTCATGAAAATTACGAAACATTCAAAGGAGTGGCAGTAATTGGAGCACCAGCCGATTTGTCCATCTTAGAAAAATATAAAGAAGCTGGATATTCAGATATTTCTCACAATCTTGAGGTTTGGGACAAAAATCTTTTCGCACTCATCGTTCCCGGAAAAAGTAAACGCAATGGTGGTTGGGATCACTGGGTTAGATCACTTGAGAGATCCGTCGAAATTTTTGGAAGAGGAAATGTACATTCAAATTTCGTAGGCGGATTGGATCCGAAAGACGGATTTATTGAAGGTATGGAGTATTTAGCATCAAAGGGAATTGTTGCACATTTTGGTCCATTTCGTCCTCAAAAAGGGACTCCATTGGAAGGGTGGCGTAGTCCTGAAGCATCGTTCCACTGGGAACTATTGGATAAAGTCACCGACATCCAAATTCGTAATGGTTTCACCACCGAACAAATGTATCGCGGTCCGGGTTCAGGCGACCACACCGGAAGAGTACTCAGAACAAAAAGAGGTGATTTTGATGGCGATTATTTGGATATTTACAAATATCCGGCTATCGATTAATAAATTATAAGTACATGCTCGAAATTAGTTTATACTTTTAGAATGGATTAAGTTATTGTATTTCATAGAGTAAACGTAAAACAATAATATAAACTAATTAGCATGTAGTACTTAAATCAAAATAATGATCTCTTAATACAGAGTTAATGATCAATACTATTACAGTCTTTAAAAGTCCCCCATCGGGGAATTAGGGGGCTAAATATAATAAAATAAGAATAAAATGTCAGAAATAGAAACCCAGATTAAACGAAAAGAAGAAGTAAAACAACTTCTTTTGGATGAAGCCAAATTGGCACTTGATTTTAATGAAAAAGGTATTTTTTATAATGCCGAAGATATAAAACGATTCAGAGCTACTGAATCGGATGTAAATGGATTTCGAAGAAATGCCGGCGGAGTTGGTTTTGCTTTACCACATGGCATTACCACAAATGCAAAATTTAATCGTTGGACACCTTACTCGATAGTGGTGGAAAATGACAAGCCTATTTTGTATAACGATAAAGAGCCTATCGCCGAAATTACTTTCCCAACTAATACTCCGAATCCGGTGTCAGAACAATTATTAAGTTCTGGTCAAAAGGTTAAAAATATATTGAATATTTCTCAGCATGGTGGAGTGCATGTGTCATACAGCGATGAATGTTCGTTGAAAGATTTAGGCGAAGATTGTCTATTTTGCTCGTATAATGTGCGCGAAAGAGACCCCGAAAGACCATTGATAAAAAACCCAGGACAGGTAGCTGAGGCTTATCATCTTGCCCGTCAGGCAGGAGTAGCCAACCATTTCCGTATTACCGGTGGTTTTGTACCCGAACGTCGTGAACTGGAATATTACATCGATGTAGCCGAAGCTATTCGTGAAAAATACAATTCATTCTATGGCGTAGCAATAATAGGTGCACCGGAAGATGTGTCGATACTTCCAAAATATAAAGAAGCAGGATTCTCCAATATTTCACACAATCTTGAAGTTTGGGACAAAAATTTGTTTGGGCTGGTATGCCCTGGTAAGAGCAAACGCAATGGAGGTTGGGAACACTGGCTTGGTTCGTTGGAAGCCGCTGTTGATGTATTTGGCAAAGGGAATGTGCATACCAATTTAGTTGGTGGACTGGAACCTAAAGATTCAATTCTTGAAGGTATTGAGTATTTAGCCTCTAAGGGAATTGTTGCGCATTTCAGTGTTTTCCGTCCTGAAAAAGGAACACCATTTGAAGGATACCGCAGCCCTGAAGCTTCGTTTCACTGGGAAATTGTAGATAAAGCAACTGATATTTTCCTTCGTTATGGTTTTAACTCTTTGCAAATGTATAGTGGTCCTGCATCAGCAGATCACGCAGGAAGGATTTTCCGTATTAAAAACGGTGAATTTGAAGGAGAAAAACTGGGTGTATATAAATATCCATCAATAGATTAATGAATGATTCAAAATTGTCTGGTGGCATTGATTTGGCATCAACCAAATTTCTCAAAACATAATCTTTTAATATATAGTATTCAATGTCTTTAATAAACGAATCAAAAACTAAAGAAGAAATCAAACAACTTCTTTTAGACGAAGCCAGATTGAGTCTGGAACTTTCAGAAAAAGGTATTTTTTATAATGCCGAGGATATCAAACGCATTCGGGCTAAAACAGGAGCTAGTGCGCCATTTGGGCGTAGAGACGGACTTCCAGGTTTTCATCTTCCGCATGGAAATAATGCAAGTGGTAAATTCAATAAATACACACCGTATTCAATTGTGGTGGAAGATGATAGACCGATTTTGTATGACGAAAAAACGCTTATTGGAGAATTAGAGTTTCAGACAGGACATCTGGCATCGGAACAATTGCTCAGCACAGGTGAAAAAGTGAGAGATATATTGAATATCAGCGCACAAGGAGGTTTGCATGTAATGTATAGCAACGAATGTGCACTAAAAGATAGAGGAGAAGATTGCCTATTCTGCGCATTCAACGAGCGCGCCAAAGACGGTGAAACAAACAAAGTACTTTTGAAATCGCCAAGGCAAGTTGCAGAAGCTTACGACATAGCTCGTCAGGCAGGCGTAGCCAACCATTTCCGTATTACCGGTGGTTTTGTTCCCGAACGTCGTGAACTGGAATACTATATCGACGTTGCTGAGGCCATCCGCGAAAAATACGATACATTCAATGGTGTTGCTGTTATTGGTGCTCCTGCCGACCTTTCTGTTTTACCTAAATACAAGGAAGCCGGGTTCAACAGTATTTCCACAAACATCGAAGTGTGGGACAAAAATCTTTTCGCAGTCATGTGTCCTGGCAAGGAAAAACGCAACGGAGGCTGGCGACACTGGATTGATTCACTTGAGGCTTCGGTGGAAATATTCGGAAAGGGAAATGTACATTCAACAATTGTTGGTGGACTTGAAATCAAAGAATCCACTCTCGAAGGAATTGAATTTTTTGCATCGAAAGGTATTGTTTGTCATTTCAGCGCTTTCCGTTCAGAGAAAGGTACTGCATTGGAAGGATTCCGCAGTCCTGATGCTAATTTCCACTGGGAATTGCTGGATAAAGCAACAGACATTTATCACCGATATGGTTTTACAACCTATCAAATGTACAGTGGCCCTGCTTCTGGTGGTCACAGCGCAGGAGTTTTCCGGATTAAAGCAGGTGATTTTGAGGGAGATAAAATTGCCACATGGAAATTTCCTTCACTGGACTAACATGAGAGTTTTATACGACTCAAAATAAGCATAATAACTCAGCACTGTGATTTATGTCAAGTGCTGAGTTATTACAAATACTCCCCAAAAGAAGATGTGAATTTGCCAAAGTGAACTATCACAACCTAAAAATAGGTAGTTCAAATTACCGATTAATAAGTATTGTACCATTGTCCTAATTCAGATTCCTTTGTAGTCTTTAAAATACAAATAACTAATAGGATATCATTGCGGATTTAGAAGCCATAAACATTCAGTTTAAGAGAAAAGTAATGTCAGAAGTGAAAGAAAAAATACAAAAAAAGGAAGCAATAAAGGAACTTCTTTTAAAAGAAGCCAGACTGGGTTTTGACCTTTCGGAAAAAGGTATTTCTTATGATAAAGAGGAGATAACCAAATTTAGAATTGCTAAAACGGGAGATATTCCACGCTCAAATGGTAGAGCTGGAGGATTATCATTCAAATTGCCTCATGGCAATGATGGAAGTGGAGACTTCAATCGTTGGACCCCATATTCCATTATTGTAGAAGATAATGAAGCTGTATTATACGATGATAAAACCCGTATAGGTGAAATTACTTTTCCGGATGCTCCAAATCCTTTACTCAAAACGAAACTTAGTACTGGCGAAACATTTCGCAATATAATGGGATTAACTCAACATGGTGGTGTTAACGTTGGATATAGTAAAGAATGTTCGTTGAAAGATTTAGGTGAAGATTGCCTGTTTTGTAAAATTAATATTGGTGATGGCAAGTATGGCGAAAGGCTTAACCCAATTTTAACTCCTAAAATTGTAGCTGAGGCCTATGATTTAGCCCGTAAAGTGGGTCATGGCAACCATTTTCGTATTTCTGGTGGTTTTGTGCCGGAACGACGTGAACTCGAATACTATATTGATGTGGCTGAGGAAATAAGAAAAATATATCCGGATTTCTTCGGCACAGCGATTATTGGTGCTCCAAATGATTTTTCTGTTTTACCTAAATACAAAGAAGCAGGTTTCTCACATATTTCTCATAACATTGAAGTTTGGGATAAGAATCTTTTCGCACATATCTGTCCCGGAAAGGAAAAACGCAATGGTGGTTGGCAACACTGGATTGATTCACTTGAGGCAGCTGTAGAAGTATTTGGCAAAGGAAATGTTCATGCTAATTTGGTTGGTGGACTGGAGCCAAAAGATTCTATTTTAGAAGGAATTGAATACCTTGCATCAAAAGGTATTGTTGCTAAATTTAGTCGTTTTCGCCCCGAAGCAGGTACACCGCTTGAAGGCTATCGCAGTCCTGAAGCCTCTTTCCACTGGGATTTGGTGGATAAAGCCACAGACATTTATCTTCGTTATGGTTTTGGCATGATTGAACTAACCACAGGACCAGGTTCCAGTTTCTATGGCTCCGATGTTTTCCGTATTAAATCAGGTGATTTTGAAGGTGATAAGATTACGGCTTGGAAATATCCGGCTTTAAATAAATAGAAGAAACCACAAATTGTTGAAAGGTAAACTAAAACCATCTTTTGAAATAGAAATTTAAAAATGAGCACACTAAAATCGTACCATCCAAAAGCTATAGTACAAAATACTGTAGCAATAGCTAACAAAACCATCTTTAATGGACTATGGTTAATTAAAGTGCTACCTCCACTAATTTTAATTATTGTATGGGAAACTGCCAGTCGGTTAGGGTATCTTAAACCCCTTATACTTCCGGCTCCAACTGCAATTTTAAAAGCTGCTTACTTTCTGATAGAATCCGGCGAATTATTCCACCATATTGGAATAAGCCTTGTTCGTATTTGTAAAGGATATGCTGTTGGCGCAGGATTGGGTCTTTTAATTGGACTACTTATCGGGATATTTAAACGTTTTGATCAGGCAACTACCTTGCTTCTTGAGTTTTTACGTCCAATTCCTTTCTTTGCGTGGTTGCCTTTAATTATCTTGTGGTTAGGTATTAGTGAAGCAACTAAAACGACTATTATTGCTGTTGGCTGTTTTTGGCCAGTGTTGTTGAATGTTGTAGCAGGAGTAAAGTCAGTTGATAAGAAATACCTTGAAGTAGCATTGATTCTTGAGAAAAATAAATACCAGACACTTATAAAAGTGGTATTGCCCTCTGCTTTGCCGTCTATTTTTACGGGTTTGAGAATTGGGATGGGAATGGCCTGGGGTGCAGTTGTTGCAGCTGAGGTTATTGCATCGACATCCGGTATTGGATTTTTGCTTATGTATTCCCGCGAAATGTGGCAGCCGGATATAACATTTGTAGGTACTTTCGCTATTGGTATTATAGGATTAATTATTGAAAGAATATTTACATTTATTGAAGACCATTTGATTATATGGAATAAAGGTAACAAAAGTAATAATAGAAAAGGGAGAATAAAATAGATATGGGAACTTTAGAATCATTATTTATTGAAAATTTGAGTAAGACCTACAAAGCTGAAAATGGGGATGTACATGCGTTGGAAAATGTGAATCTTACAATAAAACCTGGTGAGTTTATCACTTTTGTTGGTGCTAGTGGTTGCGGGAAAAGTACGTTGTTGAGGTTAATAGCTGGTCTTGAAAATGATTTTTCAGGAGAAATTAAACTTGGAGCTAATAAACTTGGAGGCCCGAGTATAGATAGAGGAATGGTTTTTCAAGAGGCCCGACTGTTCCCTTGGCTTACAGCAGAAGAAAATATCGCTTTTGGTCTTGTTGATGACAAGATTTCTCCTGCTGAAAAGAAAAAAGTAGTTGATGAACATATCGATTTGGTGAGTCTGAGTGGTTTTGCTAAATCGTATCCCCATCAGCTTTCAGGGGGGATGCAACAACGTGTCAGTATAGCACGTGCATTGGTAAACTACCCAAAAATCCTTTTACTTGATGAGCCTTTTGGAGCACTTGATGCCCTTACCCGCTTACAAATGCAGCAAGAATTTCTTCGCATTTGGGAAAAGGAAAAAACTACGGTACTGCTGGTGACACATGATGTAGACGAAGCTATTTTCTTGGCTGACCGGGTTGTTGTTATGTCTTGCCGACCGGGTTCAATCAGTAAAGTAATTACTGTGAATGAATCGCGTCCACGTGATCGAAGTAGTTGTGCTTTTGCTGATATTAAAAGGGAAATTTATAAAGTTATTTTTAAAGAAGAAAGTCATTTGATAGACTACTATATTTAAAAAAATGAGCACATAATTGTCACAAAACACATAAGGCTAATCATGAGAATTATAAGCAAAATAATATATGTTTTTGCACTAGCGGTTGCTATTACTGCATGTACAAAACGCGAAAAAAAATCAGAACCATTGACAGTTCTACGAGTTGGTAGTAGGTCGGTTACAAATGCACAGGTACTCCGCATCAGGGCTGCAAATTTGTTTCAGAAAAATGGGTTGGATCTTAAAGTTGAATACATAGTTGGTGCAAACGGACCTGCATTAATGGAGTCGTTCCTTGCTGGTCAGATTGATGTTGCTGTATTTGGTGATCAACCTGCCATTATGGGGTGGTTAAGAGGAGTTGATGTTAAAGCTGTGGCAAATTTTCCGTCAAGCCCCCGGAATACGTTTATTATGGTCACAGATTCTCAGAAAATTAAGACCATGCAGGATTTAAAAGGAAAGAAAATATCAGTGCAAATTGGCACCGTCAGTCAGCACTGGCTTTTTCTTTCTCTTCGACAGGCAGGGATGAAGGCTGGCGATGTGAAGATGTTGAATGTACCAGGCGGAGATGCTTCTGTTGCATTGATGACAAAGGAAATAGATGGTGCTGTATTGAGTGAGCCAACTATCTCACTGCTGGAAGAAAGAAAGATAGCAGCCAAATTAAAGGGATCTCGTTGTACAAAAACATATTCAGAAGTATTGCTGGTATCCGGTAACTTATATAGAAATCATCCCGAAGTTATAAAACAAATAGTTGCAACCTATCAGGAAGCTAATGCATGGATAATCGATAATCCAGACAAAACTGTAAAGTTGATTGGATCAAAGATAACGTACAAAGCACTTCAAAAAAATGTGTTAAAGAGACAGTACAGTAGAAATCTCAGCCAGATTAAATATATTGGTTTTACTGACTCTTCAAAAGTAAGTTTTAAACAAATTGTTGAGTTTTTAAAAGAATTAAAAGCCGTCCCACAACGTGGAACAATAGCCGATTCAACTCAAAACTTCTACGATTCTCGCTTTGTGGATGAATATTATCGGGATAAAGCAAAGCAAAACAATACAACAGTAGCCGAAATACTTAAAAGAGAGAGCGGTGAGAAAATTGCACCGAATAATAAAAACTAATTCAATAAACAAGATAAGAATAGAGTCAATGAAAATACGAATTAGTTAAATAATTGATTATTTGATGGCAATTAGTATTTATTTGAAAAAAGATAAAGTTTTGTATGAAACACCTTCGTAAAATAGTATTTTCTCTGGCACTTGTGATTGCTACAAGTGCATGTACCAAAAAAGAACAAAAATCAGAACCATTAACTGTATTACGAGTTGGTTGTCTGGGAGTAACTAATGCTCAGGTACTCCGAATAAAATCAGCCAATTTGTTTAAGAAAAACGGCATTGATATTAATGTTGAATATCAAGTCGGTTCAAATGGACCTGTATTAATGGAATCAATCCTTGCAGGTCGGATTGATGTTGCGGCCTTTGGAGATCAACCTTCTATTATGGGTTGGTTAAGAGGAGTTGATGTTAAAGCTGTTGCAAATTTTCCATCAAGTCCTCGGAATACTTATATTATGGTTGCCGATTCACAGAAAATAAAAACCATGGAGGATTTGAAAGGAAAGAAAATATCCGTTCAAATTGGGACAATAAATCAGCACTGGCTTTTCCTTTCTCTTCATCAGGCAGGGATGAATGTTAACGATGTAAAAATGTTGAATGTACCGGGTGGCGATGCTTCAGTTGCATTGATGACTCATGAGATAGATGCTGCCGTATTGAGTGAACCGACTATTTCGCTTCTTGAAGAAAGAAAGGTAGCTGCAAAATTAAAAGAATCCCGATGCGTAAAAACATATTCCAACGTACTGCTTGTGTCGGGTAACTTATATAGAAATCATCCGGAAATAATAAAAAAAATAATTGCCACTTATTATGAAGCTAATGCCTGGATAATTGATAATCCTGATAAAACTGTAAAGTTAATCGGCTCAAAGATAACTTACAAAGCACTTCCTGCGGATGTATTAAAGAGACAGTACAGTAGAAATCTCAGTAAAATCAAATACATTGGTTTTACCGACTCTTCAAAGGTGAGTTTCAAACAAATAGTTGATTTTCTGAAAGAATTAAAGGCTGTGCCACAACACGGAACTATAGCCGATTCAACTCAAAACTTCTACAATTCGCGCTTTGTCGATGAGTATTATCGTGATAAAGCAAAACAGAATAATACTACAGTAGCTGAATTGCTTAAAAAAGAGAACGGTATCAAACAAAAATAACACAATTGTTTAATTTAATATAAATAAAAAAATGGGATATTTATTTTCATCCGAATCGGTGTCCGAAGGTCATCCAGACAAAGTAGCCGATCAAATTTCAGATGCCATTCTGGATAACTTTTTGGCACAAGACAAAAAATCAAAAGTCGCTGTTGAAACCCTTGTTACAACAGGTCAGGTAGTAATAGCCGGCGAAATTAAGTCATCTGCGTATGTAAATGTGCAAGAAGTGGCTCGCAAAGTAATTAATCGTATTGGTTACACCAAAAGTGAATACAAATTCGATGGTGATTCATGTGGTATTTTTTCGGCATTGCATGAGCAGTCCACCGATATTAACCAGGGTGTTGAACGTGAAAATCCGATTGACCAAGGCGCAGGTGATCAAGGATTGATGTTCGGGTATGCAACTCGTGAAACAAAGAATTTATTGCCAATTGCACTGGATTTGTCACACGCACTTGTTCAGGAACTTGCGGCCATTCGTCGAGAAGGAAAAATTACTTACTTACGCCCTGATTCAAAGTCGCAGGTAACCGTTGAATATGACGACAACAATCGTCCGGTTAAGGTTCATACCATTGTGGTGTCAACTCAGCACGATGATTTTGTGAAACCATCGGCAACGAAAACTCAGGCACAAGCAGACGAAGAAATCTTGTCGAAAATCAAGGAAGATGTTCAAAACATTCTGATTCCTCGTGTTAAAGCTTTAGATGAACAATTTGCCCAGTTATTCAAAGGCGAATATATTCTACATGTGAATCCAACCGGAAAATTTGTTATCGGTGGTCCTCATGGTGATACAGGTTTGACAGGTCGTAAAATCATTGTAGATACTTACGGTGGCAAAGGTGGTCATGGTGGTGGAGCTTTTTCGGGTAAAGATCCTTCAAAGGTAGATCGTTCGGCTGCTTATGCTGCCCGTCATATTGCCAAGAATCTTGTAGCTGCAGGTGTTGCGGACGAAGTGTTGGTGCAAGTAGCTTATGCCATTGGTGTTGCAAAACCGTTGAATTTGTATATTAACACGTATGGTACCGCTTTAGTTGATTTTAATGATGCGGAAATTGCTATCAAAATTGAAAAATTGTTCGACTTACGCCCAAAAGCTATTGAAGAACGGTTGAAATTACGTTTCCCTATTTACGAAGAAACCGCTTCGTATGGCCATGTGGGTCGTACTCCGGTAACTGTCAATAAAACGTTTAAAGACGGAAATGGTAAAGAATTTACTGAAAAAGTAGAACTGTTTACTTGGGAAAAATTAGACAAAGTAGGCGATGTTAAAGTTGAATTCGGGTTACAAAATCAAGAAGTTCAAAAATCAAAAGTTCTTGTAGGTAGTTTGTAAATATTTTGAAAATCCTGTTAGATAATATGGCAGAACCTGATTTCTGTTTGAAGTCAGGTTCTGCTTTTTTACAACTAACCATCGCCCCCAAAAATTATGAAGAATTTATTTTCACTCTTATTCCTCTTTTCTACACTAACGATTTCTGCAGGTAATAAAGAAGAGGTTAAAAATCAGTCATTCCCACTTGTCGAACGAGACACAGTTCCACGAATTGCTGTCGTGTCAGCTTTTGATGCTGAACTGGCTAAGCTTCGCGACAGTATTCAACTGACTTCTAAAACGGTTGTAAACGGGCGCACATTATGGTTGGGCAAACTCAAAGGGCATAATGTAGTGCTGCTTTTGAGTGGTATCAGCATTATAAATGCCACATTGACCACAGAATCTCTTCTCAACAATTTTCGAATTACGTCAATTGTGTTCTCCGGTATTGCCGGCGGAGTGAATCCCGACTTGGGGGTGGGAGATGTTACGGTGGCTGCCCAGTGGGGTAACTATCAGCAACAGCGTTTTGCTCGCAAGACCGATGCTGGTTGGGATGTAGGTTCTCGTCGTTCTGAGTTTGCTAATTTTGGGATGATGTTCCCCAACAATTCATCAGTAGTTCGTTTAGGCGGTATTCCCGACAAACAAGAAAGTCGTTTTTGGTTTCCGGTGGACAGTGGCTTGCTTGCAGTGGCTAAGGATTTATCCCGAGATATACCACTCAAGCGTTGCATAAACGATAATGATTGTTTGGATCACCAGCCTCGCTTGGTGGTGGGCGGCAATGGAGTGAGCGGTTCAACCTTTGTGGATAATGCCGAATACCGCACTTACGTATGGAACACCTTCCATGCGGATGCATTAGATGCTGAGACCGCTGCGGTAGCCTTAGTAGCTTATGTGCATCGAGTGCCATTCATAGCTTTCCGATCGCTTTCCGATCTTGCCGGTGGTGGTCCGGGCAAAAATGAATCTCGTACCTTTGGCAAACTTGCTGCCGAGAATTCTGCCACCGTTGTTTTATCTTTTTTATCTAAACTTTCCTCAAACAAAAAGTAATTATAATGCATCGTTATTTCCAATTTGCCAAAAATGGCACGAGTTACCGAACTGAAATTCTGGCTGGTCTGACCACTTTCCTGACCATGGCTTACATTATTGTGGTAAATCCGGCTATCTTAGAAGCCGCCGGGATTCCAAAGGGGCCATCCATGACTGCTACCATTCTTTCGGCAGCATTTGGAACGCTTATTATGGGAATCATTGCCAAGCGCCCTTTTGCAATAGCTCCTTATATGGGCGAAAATGCCTTTATAGCCTTTACCGTAGTGAAAGTGTTGGGTTATACTTGGCAAGTAGCTTTGGGAGCTATTTTTCTAGCTGGTGTGCTGTTCACGGTTCTAACCGTGTTAAGGGTTCGAGGTTGGCTTGCAGAAGCCATTCCATTGAATCTTAAGCACGCTTTTACTGTCGGTATTGGGTTGTTTCTGGCTTTCATCGGACTTAATGAAGCGGGTGTTGTCACGTTGGGTGTTCCCGGTTCACCAGTGAGTTTAGGAAACCTTTCCAGTCCGTCTACGCTTTTAGCCATTGCTGGATTTTTGTTGATTGCGGTTTTGACTGCTAAACATATTCATGGTGCTCTAATCATTGGAATTCTTGCTGTCACTAGTGCATCCATCGCATTGGGACTTACTCCGCTTCCGCATAGTTTTGTGAGTCTTCCACCATCTCCCGTACCTATTTTGGGGCAACTCGATATCGCCGGTGCACTTTCCATTAAGGCACTTCCGGTGGTACTCATTGTATTCGTAATGGCTTTTGTGGATACTATTGGAACACTTATTGGACTTTCGGCACGAGCAGGTTTTCTGGATGAGAAAGGAAATCTTCCCAACATTGAAAGACCACTTTTGGCGGATGCATTAGCTAACATCATGGCTCCTTTTTTGGGAACAACTACCACTGGTGCTTATATAGAATCTGCCTCCGGTATTGAAGAAGGTGGACGCACTGGCTTTACCGCCATTGTGGTTGCGCTATTTTTCCTATTGGCACTATTCTTTACTCCTATCCTGACAGTTACACCGCCGCAGGCTTACGGGCCGGTGCTGATATTGATAGGGTGCTTTATGATTAAGTCAGCAGCTAAAATTGATTTCGATGACTTCACCGAACTCGTACCGGCTTTCCTGACATTGACACTTATTTGTTTCAGCTACAACATTGGTGTCGGCATCACGGCTGGTCTTATTGTCCACCCATTACTCAAACTCGCCACAGGTCGTGTTCGCGAAGTTCCAAAGGGTCTGTGGCTATTAGCTGCTATTTCGCTTTTGTTTTACATTGTCTATCCATACCATTGAGGTAGTTTCTTCAATATTTTAAAGATAAAAATGGCAATTTGTATCTGCAAACTGTTGATTTATTTACATATAATGCTAGTTTCTGAACTTTATATCAAACAATTTTAAAAAGAAAACATTATGTCTAAAATTGCAAAACGGCTGACTGATTTGGTTGGCAACACTCCCCTACTGGAACTATCGGCTTATACGGCCAATAAAAAACTAGGCGCAACCATTATAGGAAAACTGGAATACTTCAATCCTGCCGGAAGTGTGAAAGACCGTATTGCCTTAGCAATGATAGAGGATGCTGAACAAAGAGGAATTTTAAATAAAGATTCTGTAATTGTTGAACCAACGAGTGGTAATACCGGAGTTGGTTTAGCATTTGTTGCTGCATCCAAAGGTTACCGGTTGATTATTACTCTACCTGAGTCGTTTAGTATTGAACGTCGGAAGTTGCTTAAAGCACTTGGAGCGGAGCTAGTATTAACTCCTGGGTCACTTGGGATGAAAGGTGCGGTTACCAAAGCCGAAGAAATTGCGTCCAACATTCCAAATTCATTTTTCCCGCAGCAATTTGAAAATTTAGCCAATCCGGATGTTCATAAACGTACTACGGCGGAAGAAATATGGAGGGATACGGATGGCAAGGTTGATATATTTGTTGCAGGGGTTGGTACCGGCGGTACGATAAGCGGTGTTGGAGAGGTATTGAGAAAGTACAATCCAAACATACAGATTGTGGCTATTGAACCTGCCGAATCCCCTTTGCTCTCAGGAGGAGTAGTCGGACCGCATAAAATTCAGGGCATTGGCCCTAACTTTGTACCGGGAACTTTCAACCGTGCCGTGGTAGACGAAATTCTTCCCGTAAAGAGCGATGATGCGATATTAACTGCACGCGAACTTGCCCGGCAAGAAGGATTATTAGTTGGTATTTCGTCAGGCGCTGCTGTTTATGGAGCTTCCATTTTAGCAAAACGCCCTGAAAATAAAGGAAAAAGAATTGTTGTAATTTTGCCGGATACTGGTGAGCGCTACCTATCTACTGCATTGTATGCTTTTGAAGAATATCCATTAAAATAAGATAAACGTAATTTTCGAAGGGTCATTTTTACTTAAATATACCATAAAAGTGGTATTTCACATGAAGTAAAGACCCCTTATCTTTGCATTATCGAAAAACAAACAAAAGGTAATTTTATCAGCTTCCATATCCATGGGCTTTATTAAATGGAATTTGATGAATGAGAAAAATAAAACTTGTAAATTATATCTTATGAACTCATTATTTATGTACATGTATATGTGTTGCTGTCATTATCATTTCAATGATTGGTCAAGACGCTTGTACATATTCGTAAAGTAAATTTACAAATAAACAAAAACGCAGCCGGTCAAGTCAAACTAGATCGGCTGCGTTTTTTATATATCATATTGAGTAGCATTCAATGACTATTCATTACAAATGTTTAGTGTGAAATTTTATTTAGTTAGGATAATAGTAATTTGTTGTTTAAATTTATTTATGTATTGACCATATAATTATTGAAGTTTATTTATGCTTATTCTATTGTTTTTCTTCGATGTGAATCGCGGAAAACAATAAATAGGCAATTCAAATAATTAAACCGGATGTATAGTCTCTTTTTTATAATTTGTTAGAACTAATGTATTGCTTTCGATGTGAATCGCGGGTAAGCAGTGAATGATAACAACAACCGAATGGTCGATAACAAGACCTTTTGTGTTGGAGTTAGCGTTCTGAAGGTTTTTTAGTTTTATTGTTTTATTACCCATCTTTTCCCTGCCATGTGAGTGGCAGGGAAATGATGGATAATTTTAAAGACAGTAATTTTTAATTTTAACACTTATTTCAACTTAATATACATATAACCAGACAAGAATTTCTACTCTTGTCCCTAAAAAAAAACATAACAATATGGCTGGTTTTTCTATCACCTTTCAAAAAGCATTGGCAAAAGTATTGAATCTCAAACCCAATAAACAGAGTAATAAATCATCAAATCATCAAGAAACTATGGCTGCAAATGAATTAAAATTTGAGACGCTGCAAGTGCATGCAGGTCAGGTAGTAGACGGAACCACTCATGCCCGTGCATTGCCCATTTATCAAACATCTTCTTACGTGTTCGACGATGCAAAAGATGGTGCAGATCTTTTTGGATTACGTAAATTTGGAAATATCTATACCCGCTTACAAAACCCTACAACAGACGTGTTTGAAAAGCGCGTTGCTGCCTTGGAAGGTGGCGTAAGCGGATTAGCTACCTCCTCCGGACAGTCGGCTCAATTCATTGCACTTAACAATATCCTGCAAGTGGGCGATAACTTTGTATCCACTTTGCACTTATATGGCGGAACGTATAATCAGTTTAAATCTCAGTTTAAACGTCTGGGTATTGAAGTACGCTTTACTCCAAACGATGATCCTTCTGAATTTGAAAAACTCATTGACGGCAATACAAAAGCTATTTATCTGGAAACTATTGGTAATCCTGAACTCAATGTGCCCGATTTTGATGCCATTGCAGCAGTAGCCAAAGCCTATGATATTCCACTTATTGTCGACAATACTTTTGGTGCCGGTGGATTTCTTTTCCGCCCTATTGAGCATGGTGCTTCGGTGGTTGTAGAATCGGCCACCAAATGGATTGGTGGTCATGGTACTTCCATAGGCGGTATCATTGTGGATAGCGGCACATTCAATTGGGGTAACGGAAAATTTCCTGCATTTACTCAACCATCGGACAGTTATCACGGGTTAGTATTCTGGGATGTGTTTGGAACAAACGGTCCTTTTGGAAACATAGCTTTTAATATTCGTGCCCGGGTGGAAGGGCTTCGCGACTGGGGAAACACCATCAGCCCTTTTAATTCATTCCTATTGGTTCAGGGACTTGAGACCCTCTCTTTGCGTTTGGAACGTCACGTACAAAACACTCAGGCATTGGCCGAATGGCTGGAGAAACATCCCAAGATTGAGTATGTAAATTATCCCGGGTTGAAGAGCAGTAAGTACTATAAACTGGCAAAGCAATATTTTCCTAAAGGACCGGGTGCTGTGCTTACGTTCAAGGTAAAAGGCGATCCGGATAATGCAGATAAGTTGATTGATAGCGTGAAATTGCTAAGCCATCTGGCCAATGTGGGTGATGCCAAATCACTGATTATTCATCCGGCAGCAACAACTCACGAACAATTATCGCCCGAAGAACAAAAAGCCTCGGGGGTCGAACGCGGGCTACTTCGTATTTCTGTCGGTATCGAAAATATTGAAGATATCAAAGCCGACATTGAACAAGCATTAGCAACAATATAAAGTTGTTTTTGTGTTTATTTAATTCATTCAATATGTTCATTTATATTATTCAAAAGATAGTATTACCACTTCAGTGACTCTGATCAAAGTGGTATTTGTTAATATTAGGTTACATGTAAGTAAATAAATATATTTTGTCTTAGCTCGTTTAGATATTTATGGTATTCTCTTAAAATACCCATTATGAGGTATTATAAATGACTATATGATGGCATTTTAGTTAATGCGAAAGTTGTCTATCTTTGTATAGTCAAATGACGCAGCGATTAATAAAGACTATTTTAAATTCTATTTTATGAACTTATTATTTATGTATATGTGTATGTGTTACAGTCATTATTGGTTCAATGACGGATGGAAATTTTTGTGCATATATGTAAACTAAATTTACAAATAATGAAAGAAAACAGCCGTGCAGATAAAACTGAGTGGCTGTTTTTTTTATATGTATGTGTCTCGTACTGAAATAGCGTTATTCAAAAAGAAATGTTATGGAATTAAGACCCAACGATAGGGATATTATTATAAATTAATTATCAAATAGCAGTTGATGAAAACAATTGGACTTATTGCCTCCGGCAACATTGAAGTGTTTACTCTCTTAAGGTATATTCCAGTAAAGAAGAAACTAAAATTGAATGAGTTTGATGCCTATTACTTCAAAAATAATAGTTATGAAATTTTTCTCGTAAAATGTGATAAACAGCTGGCTAGCGCTAGGCTTGCAACTTCCATGCTTATTGATAAGATATCACCTTTGTTGATTGTTTCGTTTGGTTTTGGGGGAGCTGTTGAAGAGGATATACATGTTGGTGACATTGTGTGTGGTAACTCAACTACTATGATAGAAAATGGAGTTTTCGAACAGTATATTGGATTGTCTGCTATACCATCAGATATCCGCAACTTTATTTTTGATCTACTTGTTGAGAATAAAAAAAGAATATTTTTGGGAACTATAATTACTGTAAATGGAGAGCAGGATCTTCTGGATTATACAAAAATACGATTCAATCATCCCGTATTGGAAATGGAAACTCACGGAGTTGCTCAAGCAGCCTATCGTCGTAGAATTCCCATATTTTCACTGCGAGGTATTACTCATAATCTGGCAATTGAAGGTAATGTAAACTTACATACTATATTTGATTATACATGGCAGTACGATAAGAGTAAAGCCATGCGAAAACTTATGACTCATCCCTGGGCGCTGTTTAAACTGGTTGGTTTTTACAAAACAAAGTACAATCAAGCTAACCAGATGGCAAGTACTATATACTCTTTGTTGCAAGTACTAAGCCTTGATTATGATACAAATTCTGAAGACGCTGATTATCGAATTTGAATGTCTTTTCTACTTAAAATATATCTTATCATCCCATGTTTAGGGTATATATATACTGTTATTTAGGTATTTCAGATACCTAAAATTTGTCCGAACTTTGTAATGAATTGATGGGGATGAATATGTTGAATGTTTAAATATTGTATGTATGAATGAAGCTACTTTTATTATTGCTGAGAATAACGTTTTGTGTCGTCTAGGCTTGAAGTGCATCATTGCTGATCATATTCAGTTGCCCACAATACTTTTTGTATCTACAAAATCTGAATTGAATACCACTTTGTTGTCAAATAGCGAAGCAGTAGTTATTGTTGACGTCAAAAGTCTTGTACTTGACCATATTGAAGAAGTATTTATACTTTCAGTCCGCTTTCCAAAAAGTAAATGGCTCTTTGTGTCCGATATTCCTGCTGAAACATTTTTGATGTCTCTCACAGCTTCATTCGGAAAAGCAAATTTTGTTCTGAAGACGAATGATTACGATGTGATTTCAACCGCAATATTGACAACTGCATTAGGTAAAAATTATTATTGTAGAGAGGCGCTACAAATAATTTTAGATGGACATACCCGAAAAAAAGATAATTCCACTCAACGAAGCTTACTTACAACTACAGAATTAGAACTTGTTCAGCTATTTACGCAGGGAAAAACATCCAAAGAAATAGCTGAATTACGTTGTCTGAGCTATCATACAGTTAATACACATCGTAAAAATATATTTCGTAAATTAGGGCTCAATAATATTCAAGAACTTATTAAATTTGCTTTAAAAAATGGATTAGTCGATTTGACTGAGTACTATATTTAATTAGTTGAAGACACATATTATTTTCTACAACAAGGTTTTTAGTGCATAATGTTTGCAGCTTTTCTGTGCTATATAATCCAATAAATAAATGGGATAAGCTCTCGACTGAACTTAGATAATGCAAATACCTTACAGCTTGTCATGGAGAAAAAACTTTATAAAAAAACGAGTATCGGCAAATATAATGGGCGAGGAGTAGAGAAATACTCCTTTAACTAATTTGAAATACTTATAATGTAAACAAACAGGCGTTGTGAATTGTCCCCCCCCAGAAGTTCACAAAAAACTTTTGGGTTTTTTTTTATATCGGTATTTGGTGTATGTTTATTCAAAGATTGTGAGTTCAACCAAACTAGTCTATTCTATGAGATAAATAATCATACATAATACTATAAAATTGTACGTCGAACACGTAGCTGTTTTTTCATATTGTCCTGATAATTAGTATGCAATTGAATTGGTCTACCACTTGTATGGTATGCTTATACCATACAAGTGGTATATATTCTTTTCTGTACAGTATGTATCTTTGTAATCAAATAAAATTGATTTCACAGCAACGCTGAGGAATGATTGTATCCGCCTTATTTCATACTCTACCTTTAACATCAAATCACATTTACTTATTGAATAAAATGCATCATCGGTAATTTATATGCCTTTGTGTTGTTATGCGCGCATTAAACTGCCAAAACAGTAAGTTGTCAAATAGTAAATTCTTTCATTTTATATATAAACAAAAGCGAGTGTCCCCTTCTCCGTCGTCAAACAAATCCAGGGAGCACTCGCTACAATTTAAAATTGTATGGCAAAAATACCATTTATTGCTGGAAGTTACAAAAAGCTTCCAATTATTTTCGTACGTAAATATGGAATATTACTCCTGTTTGCAGTTCTCACTACTTTTTCTGCATATGCACAGCAGCAGGAAATTAGTGGAAAAGTATTGGATGAAGGTTCTGGGTTGGCCATTATTGGTGCAACTGTTAGGCTTAAAGGTCAGTCAGGGATAGCAGCAACTAACGCAGAGGGGAACTTTCGTGTGAGTGTAAAATCGTTTCCGGTTAGTTTGCAAGTGTCGAGTATCGGTTACAAATCACAAGAAATTGTTGTGAATGATAATGATCCGGTTACTATTTCTCTTCCCGAGGATTTGAATAAGCTCAGCGAGCTTGTGGTGGTAGGATATGGAACACAAAAGCGCAGTGATTTAACCGGAGCTTTGACGCTAATTACCGAGAAGCAGATTAAAGAACGACCTGTTCAAAATGCCGTGCAAGCACTGCAAGGCAAAGCCGCGGGTGTTGATATCACTTCCAATGTTCGTCCTGGTGAAGTAGGAATTGTACGCGTTCGTGGTAACAGATCAATAAATGCGTCGAACGATCCGCTTTATGTGGTTGACGGTATTCCATTGTCGGCCGGTTCCATAGCCGATATTAACCCGAACGATATTGCTTCTATTGAGATTTTGAAAGATGCATCTGCCACTGCTATTTACGGTTCACGTGGGGCAAACGGTGTAATTCTGATTACAAATAAAAAGGGAACAAAAGGAAAAACTACCATTGAGTATGATGCTTCATATACGTTTGAAAAAATTCATTCTACAACCAATTGGATGAACTCTGGTCAATTGCTTGATTGGCAACGTCAGGCTTATATCAATGGTGGAACCTATACCGGAACATACGGTACAGCTCCCGATCCTAATTTTGATGTTCAAACATTTGGAGGAGGCGAAACTTACGGCCAAAACAGCATCAAAACAGCTTACAGTTGGAACGAAGACGGAACGGTAAAGCTCAGAGCAGCCACTGCCGCCGAAATAGCAAAAGGATATGCTGCTCAGGTGCCTGTTTATAATCCAGAGAAAATGTTTAATCAAAACTGGGCCGATTTAGTGACTCGTACTGGCATTACTCAAAATCATCAGTTATCACTTTCGTCTGGGAGTGAAAAATCACAGGTGTATTTATCGTTAGGCTATCTTAGTCAACTAAGTCCGATGGTAGATCAGGACTATAAACGATATTCATTAAATGTGAAGGGTGATATTACTCCTCGTAAATGGTTGACAATTGGGACGGCATTAAATGCTACTTATTCAATTCAGAATTATGGTGTATCAGAGAATTCTGCTAATACCGGTGCAAAAGACTCCTATGGTCAGGCTATAGCTTTGCTTCCCTACGCACCTGCTTATAATGAAGCCGGAAATATTCTCAATACAAATAAAGTAGGATTATCAACTCATAATATTTTATTGAATATTGCAAATGCTACGAATGAACATAGTCAGTATTCCGTACAATCAAACACTACTGCAGAAGTGCGTTTCACTCCATGGTTGAAATACCTGTCTAAATTTGGGGCACAATTACGAGCTTCGGAATATGGTTCATTCTATGGTTCGGATTACACAAATCCATTCAGTGCTGTAGGTACCGCCCCATTAATTGGTTATGACCAACAGTCTAAGAATTTTTCATGGGTACAAGAAAATTTGTTATTCTTCGACAAGACGCTGGGAGCAAATGTATTTGGTGTTACTTTGTTACAATCGTCACAAAAGAATGTGAACAATTCCATTAATATTCGTTCGCAAGGTATTACTTTTCCAACATCAAAATGGTATAATCTGGCGGCCAATTCATTGGGTAAACCCATGGGTTATGGAACAGGGTATTCTGAATCGTCATTGATGTCGTATATGGGTCGTGTAAATTACTCATTGCTAAATAGGTATTTACTTACAGCATCGGGTCGTTGGGATGGTGCCTCTGTTTTGTCTAAAGGAAATAAATGGGATTTCTTCCCGTCGTTAGCAGTTGCATGGAAATTAGAGGAAGAAGAATTGATTAAGAAAATTCAATGGATTGATCAACTAAAACTACGACTGGGATGGGGTGTAACGGGTAATTCTTCGGTAAGTGCTTATTCTACTACCGGTTCTATTTCTGCGGCTGGTTATGTGTTTAATGAAACACAATATGCAGGTTATAAAGCAGAGGTAATGCCCAATAGTGCTTTGAAATGGGAAAAAACAGGTCAGTACAATCTCGGTCTTGATTTTTCAGTATTAAAGAATCGTTTGTCTGGTACCGTAGAATTGTACCGCTCCAATACAAGTGATCTTCTAATGTCAAGATCCATCCCTGTTCCATTAGGGTATAGCAGTATTTTGACGAATATAGGGAAAACAAAAAATCAAGGAATTGAAATCTCTCTTTCTTCATTAAATATCAATACCAAGAACTTCAAGTGGAGAACTGATCTCAGTTGGTCAACAAATAAAGAACAGATAGTGGAACTGGCAGCAGGCAAAGTGGATGATAAAGCAAATGGTTGGTATATCGGGCAGCCAATTGCCGTTTACCGGGATTATACCTACGATAGGCTTTGGCAAAATACTCCGGAAGATACTCGTTTGATAGAACTTTACAAGAAAATTGGAAATATTACAGCTATACCCGGTCAGGTAAAAGTGAAAGATCAGGAGTTGGTTGTTGTTCCGGTTGGTACTACAGGTTCAAAATCAGTGACACTTGCTAGCGGTGAAGTGGTAAATTATCTGGACAATGGATTTGGGTCGATAACCGATGATGATAAGAAAATACTTGGAAGTAACCGTCCCGATTGGGTTGCAGGTATTACCAATACATTCAGCTATAAAAACTGGGAGTTGAGTTTCTTCGTTTATGCTCGCATTGGTGTAGAATATTATGGCGCACTACAAACCTATGGTCGTAGAGTAGAAACAGATGTTTGGAGCCCAACCAATACTACTGCAAAATTTCCACAGCCAACCACGGCTACTTTTACTAACTATAATTATGTGAGAAATTATACAGATGGGTCTTTGATCTCAGTAAAGAACATTGCTCTTTCGTACAATTTACCTAAAAAAGTCCTCGATAAGCTAAAAATAAACAAGCTTCAAATTTATGGTCAAGTTCTTAATCCATTCATTTTTGGTGGTGAAGCTGTAAAACTAGGTTTAAATCCCGACGATGTAACCGGTTGGGACTCTACTGCCGGTGCTCAAAGCGGTGGACAAACTGCTAATACAATCGTCAATCGGAGTGTTGTTATTGGTCTTAAAGTTGGTCTTTAATGGTTATGAACCAGTTAGATGCTGTTTTCAGATATTGATTAATGAAATAAAAAAAGGAAATAATGAAAAGGAATATATTTAAAATAAATATTGCGATAGTACTCACACTGTTGGTATCACTCGCATCTTGCAAGGATTTTTTGGAAGAAAAGATGGTTTCGACCATAACACAAGACTATTTTGATACCGAAATAGGACTTGAACAACTTATTGTTGGAAATTATAATACACTTCGTTGGAAATTCGGGTTTATGGAAGGACCATACCTTTTCGAAAGTGGCGATGATATTGTGGAACCATTAAGTAAAGACTGGGCCATTTTTAGCCCGGATGTTTGGTCTGCATCGGGTGCTGCAGGAAATTATACAAATAACTTGATGGGATACTATGCTACCCAGTTGTTGGGTAGTTATCCTCTTATCAATAATTGTAATCGTGCAGTAGAATCAATAAAAAAAGGAGCACCTGGAAAGTTTAGTTCCAATCCCGAATATGCTAATCTACGCTTGTCGGAAGTTTATTTTCTACGTGCATGGACTTATTATATGTTGGTAACTCAACTTGGAGATGTGCCAATGCCACTAACCAGTAGCAATTCACTTCCTTCTACATTTTATTTGCCCAAAGCAACAACTGAGGAAGTTTACAAAAAAATCATTGGAGATCTTCGCTTTGCCTACAATCACTTGCCATTACCCGAGGCTACCGAACGTGGACGCATCACAAAATGGGCGGCGGGTCATTTTTTGGCTAAACTTTATTTACAAAGGGCTCAGGGTGTTGCTTTTAAACAATACAGAAATGCTGATGGAACAGTTAACTATAGTAGTCCTAATGCCGACTTAGGTTTATTGTACAAAGGTACAGTGGCAACTGATTTGGACTCAGCACTTGTTTTCTCTACTGCAGTTATTGATGCATACGCAACTAAAAATGGGGGAACGTATAAAGGACTTGCAACTAATTACTGGGACTTATTCAAGACAGCAAGGGGCGATTGGAGCAATGAAACGAATGCTGAGATTATTCTTCAGGCATCGTATGGCAACAATCTTGACAATGGTCGTTACGGAATGCGAACCGATGCTGCTTTTACCTGCGATTATTCTAATGCAATATGGAATATTCCTACAAAGACCTGGGCATATGGTTTACGCAAAGGAGATGGTTTTCTGCCTACCGACTGGGGTTATGATGTGTTTACCGATAAGTTATCCGATTCGCGCTACGAGAAAAGTTTTCAGATTGAATATAAAAGTGCGTCGTTCGATAATACTACTTTGGCAGACGGCAGCGGTTTAGTTTATACTGACGCTAAGAATAAATCTTTGCAGTGGCAAGCTAAAGATGCGCTGTACTTTAATACTAATATTCAACCAACTTACGACCGGGAATCATGGGGTGGACGAAAAGCCGTTTCGGGACAACGTAAAATTGGGAAGGATGATTTAGGGTTAGTGTTTTTAGAAAATACCAAAGAAACTGCAATTGATTCTTTGCAGGCCGTTTCTCAGCCTTACGTACTCTATCCGCGTTGGATAAAAAGCGGAACAAAGTATTATTATAGAAAGACAGGTGCTGATCGTTATCTTTCAAGCACGGGCTTATCACTGGGTAGAAGTCTTCGTCCATCATCACGTAAGTTTGTTGATCCAAACCGAAGTACTGTGGATAATCACTTTGGAACTCGCGATGTGGCTATCTTCCGTCTGGCTGAAACTTTCTTGATTCGAGCGGAAGTTTATGGTCGATTAAATCAATACAGTAAGGCTATTGACGACATAAATGTTGTTCGTGCACGAGCTGCCTATCAGGCCGGTGAAAACAGAGCCGAAGTGTTAGCGCGACTAGAAGCCGGGTCTGAAAATTTGCCCGCTCCAGAGCGCAAATACCCGTACCTTTCGGGTACAAATACCTATAATAAAATAAAGGTCGACGCAAGCTATTGGGACGGTGCTTCAGCTAAATCTAAAGCAGAAAATTATCCACCCGAGGCTACCACTGATGCTACCAGATTTATTCATTTTATCTACAACGAGATATCGCGCGAATTCAATACAGAACAGGTGATCTATGAAGGAATCCACCATGCGGGTATTCAGGCCGAGCGAGTGATTCATCATAGTCAGATGGCTTCATCTAAGCAAGCTAACTGGCCGGTGTCTGACAATCCATTGAGTGGGAGTGGACAAGATGGGAATGGTAAAGGAACTTTTACCCTTAAGAATACATTTAAGCCATTCCCTCAATCGTTTATCGATATGTTGACGGATGAAAAAGGTGTGCTCTTGAGTGCAGAGGCGAAAGCGAAATATCAAAATCCGGGATATTAATCCCCCAAGAAATATATATCCGTAGAATAATATGATGAAAAGGTCAGGTTCTTCAATAGTCACTAAACTGAGAACCTGACTTTTTCTGATTTTCCACAGTTTTCTGATTTTCTACAGTAGTTAGATCAAAATTAAAGTGCAAATCTGATAATTAAGGTTTAATTTTGTGGACATATCAACGTCTAATAGTTATGCAAAAGCCCATTCTCAACTTTCGATCCATTGCATTAAGTGCAGGAATTATTTCTTCGGCTGCTTCGCAAACAGCTCTTGCAGCCAATAAAATAAAGCCCGAAAAGCCGAATATCATTTTCATTATTGCCGATGACATGGGATATGGTGATTTGGCTTGTTATGGCAATAAGGTAGTAAAAACACCCAATATTGATCAATTGGCGCACGATGGTGTGCGGTTTACCCAAGCTTATGCTGGCTCGGCGGTAAGTTCCCCATCACGTTGCTGTTTGCTCACCGGTATGAACAGTGGACATAGCCGCATTCGGGATAATTTTGCGAAAGTGGGAGGTATTATTGGTGATAAAAACGGATCGCCCATACGTCGTGCTAATTTGCTGGAAACCGATACCACATTAGCTTTGATGCTTCGTGGCGTGGGTTATCATTCTATTCTTATCAATAAATGGCATCAAGATGGCTTTAATCCTACGGCTGGTCCACTCGATAGAGGTTTTGATGAATTTAAGGGTTGGTTGATCAATAGTCCTGAATCTAATTTGCCCTATTACTATCCCTCCAAGCGATATAATAACCGTCAATTGGTTGACGTACCTGAAAATAAAAATGGTGTTCAGGGAAAACATAATAATGACATTTCGACCGATGAGGCTATTCATTTTATTGGAGAAAATAAAGAAAAACCTTTTTTCCTTTATCTTGCCTACGATACACCGCATGAGCCCTATGTAATTAAAGATTTGGGTATTTACAAAAATACCAATTTAAGCCTGACGGCTAAAACATATGCAGCACTTGTTACGCATCTGGACGCGAATGTAGGTCGTGTTTTGAAAGCATTGGATGAGCAAGGTTTACGCGATAATACTGTGGTTGTTTTCATATCCGATAATGGTGGAGCTGTAATGGCACCTCGCAAAGAATTGGAATGCAATGCCAATTTGCGTGGACTCAAAGGAAATCTATACGAAGGTGGAATTCGGGTTCCTGTCATCGCCCGTTGGCCACATCATTTTGCAAAAGACAAAGTGAGCAATGTGCTAACCTATTTCCCGGATTTTATGCCTACGTTAGCCGCAATTACCGGAGCAAAGGCATCTCAACATATTGACGGTATTAGTATTCTTCCAACATTGAAAGGAAAGAATCAACATACCGAAAAAAGGTTTCTATATTGGGAATTCCCAAATCAAACCCAAGCCGTTCGTTGGGGTAAATGGAAGGCCATTCGTACCGGCTGGAATAAAGCTCTGGAATTGTATGATTTAGAAAATGATATTTCTGAGAAAACGGATGTAGCCAAACAAAATCCAACTATAATTCATAAAATTGAAAACTACCTCAAAACTGCCCGAACAGAATCTGTGAATTGGCCTACTGTTGGTCAATAAGTATCTATCTGCTTCTTTGATTAACACTTTGTCATAAACGGAAGTTGGAGATGAGGACTTCTCTCACCACACAATTAAAGCATTCCAATTTAATTCATGTGCTTACGGGAGGTTTAAAATAGAGTTGGAGTGTTTCAAGGGATTGTCTGTTTACTGAAATTTGTGTGTTTAGGTGGTGTATGTTAAACCCTCCTCAGCACCGCACGGCAAAGTAGCTTCCTCTTTCATACTCGCAGGCTCGTTCTTTCGGTTGCTACACATGCCTCTTTCCACCGCACATAAAATGGTACGCTTTCATTGACAGCGACGTGTTTGACCTAATTAAACACCAAAAAACTGAACGGAAAGCAATTACACCTAAACGGTCTATCTATCATGCAAATCTCTAACCCGAAAATAATGCCCCGAAAACCACTTATGACTTTTATGCGTGTTTATCTTTTGGTAGTAGCATAAAAGTCACAAAAGGCTTTTCAATGGGAACAGCGGGTACAACCCATTTTTTCCTCGCCTGACACTTCGAGCCCCGGTATCCACTCAAAAAAATGCCTTGTGATGAGTTTGATAATGTTGAAAAGTAAGAATAAGTTTTCGGGACTAATTCTTACTTTTTTTATGGTATGGATAAAGGAAAACTTATTTCCTATTTTCCAACATTTAAAGTAATTCGCAATTTAAGTTCTAAGTAGAATCTGAAATTAATACCCCAAAACAATATACCTGTTTTTAAAGACCAAGTTTTTTTGACTGAGAAAAAACAGGCAAACTATTTTTGAATAGGGACAGCGGATAAACTCCATTGAGCGTTTAAATTATTTGCTACCGCCAGAATAAAATAATTTCACTCTAAATAAAGTTCTAAATTTTAGCACTTCGTGCAATTTGATAAATGTTTACACTTCGTGTCAGAGAAAAGGAGGTGTTTACTGTTTTGTGCCTGATTGGGATAAATTGAAAATCTTTGTGACACGTTTGGTTGTTGATTCTATTTTATGTCAGCAAGATTTAATAATTTGTTCTGGCAATGTTTTATTACGATTTGCTGCATGACTGACATTATTTATTGTTGGCTTGTTGAGAATATTGTTTGATGATTAGTTGAACTGTTGACTTGCTGTCAACAGCTATTAAAACTAAGTTTTTCATACGCTCGTTTACCCATTCATTCAACTACTCATTCAACATTTTAATTTTCATTCATCACTCCAGATGAATTGCTGACATATGTGTTGAAATTCATTCTTGTCGGCAAATTGAGACTATAAATAAAACCTCTTCTCAGCCTGTCTCTGTTTGTCACAACCAGACCGCTTTTGTCTTATATGCAGTTAAGACACAATTCAACAATAGAAGCTAATTTTGCGCTATCATGAAAGGAAAGAATTTCAATAAACTATATGCAGAATTTAAAGCTAATCGTATTTGCATTTAGCAAATGGCAAGTTGTATTTTGAGATGCTTGAAATTCTTTCAGCATCTCAAAATGACTTGCCCTTTCAGGGGGAAAAACGCCTCCGAAGTCGGTGTTTTTAGAAGACTGATTTATGGAGCAAATAGCTCAAAAGTAAAATTCAAGAGGTATGAACAAAAAAGAGAATGAATTGACACGTAAAACTGGAGCTGGGAGGAATCTGAAGAGTGATCCTGCTATATTTCGTCATACCATTAGCCTTAATGAGGGACAAAATGCCGCATTTTTAGGCCGCTTTGATGAGTCTGGAATGAAAGTAAAAGCACATTTTATCACCGCTTGCATCTTCGATAAAGCCATTCGTGTAGTCAAACAGGATAAGGCAGTGATGGATTATTATATGCAATTGACAACTTTTCACTCACAGTTTCGTGCTATAGGTGTCAATTATAACCAGGCTGTGAAGTCCATTAAATTTGCTTTTGAAGAGAAAAAAGCCCTTTACTATCTGGCCAAACTGGAAAAAGCAACCTTAGAATTGGTTGTGTTGAACCGTCAAATTATAGATTTGACAGATAAACTTGAAGTGAAGATATATGGTTCTGCAGATACAGAATAAACAAAGAGTGATGTCAATTTGAAATGATAATCAAAAATGGTTGCAAAAATAAGTTCAGGTAGTTCCATTTTTGGAGCATTGGCATATAATCAAACCAAGGTAGATGAGCATCAAGGGAAAGTAATTCTTACCAACCGGATGATAGAACCTCGAGATGGCAATTATAAGGTAGGTATCTGTATGCGTTCGTTTGAACCCTATCTGACTGCGAATCAAAAAACAGAAAAGCCAATTCTACATATTTCATTGAATCCTGAC
>Ga0209123_1000439_pt1 | contig 55071 bp, 60 predicted proteins | sample BarGraIncu00431A_FD_184500 | JGI IMG/M metagenome (GOLD analysis project Ga0209123, IMG submission 184500) | Arctic peat soil microbial communities from Barrow, Alaska, USA - Barrow Graham LP Incubations 004-31A (SPAdes) (version 2) | ecosystem: Environmental > Terrestrial > Soil > Wetlands >... | reverse complement strand
CAGCGTTAGCTGTCTAATCCTGACTTTGCCGACATGCTGTTGTCCCCCAGAGGCTTTCGCATGAGGTTAGTCGGTTGTCTTACATCGCAACGCAGGAGCGATGATTTCTGAAAAATATATATGAAGCGCACAACGTGCGCACTAAGAGGAGAATAATTAATGAAATTAATTTCAATTGTCACTCCATGTTTTGATGAAGAAGAAAACGTCGAAGAAATATATAAACAGGTTAAAGAAATTTTCGGTAATTTATCAGAGTATAAATACGAACATATTTTTATTGATAATGCCTCAGCCGATAACACCGTCACAATCTCAAAACGGTGGTGCAGTTTATACCAGTGATCCACTCTTAGCAAAAATATTACTATCCATGCGGGATTGGGGAAGGGATTGTCGATGTCCATCCGGTCAGGATAATATTTGTGGGCAGCGGTTTGATCGGCAATTTGGGGAACTACCACTGGGCTATGATCATAAATATGTCTATTCTCACTTTGGATATAACTTGAAGGCCACTGATATGCAAGCAGCAATTGGGTGTGCGCAAAGACCTTTTCCTTCAGATTTTAAAGTTTAGAGTAACACTCTCTTCAGTCGATCTTCCCAATGATACGCAAGAACAGTATCACCCAAGAGATTTCTGGGAACTAAATGGACATGAGATATATATTGATGTTGGGGCTTTTGATGGAGACACGTTAGAGCAATTTTTAAAGCACACTAATACTTTTGGTCGGTATATAGCACTTGAACCAGATTCTCAAAGCTTTGCAAAACTATTGAATAAGATACCTGATGTGCATTCAAACAAAATTACCGCAATTTGCGCTGGAGCAGGCGAAAGAGCCGGGACGGCTAGTTTTTATAGTAACGGTTTAGACGATGCACGAGTTGTCGACAGTGATTCTCACATCATTAGAGTGCTCGCCTTAGATGATGTATTTCTAGCAATGTCTGGTCGTCCGGGACCAGTTTGGTTGGATATTCCCCTTGATGTGCAAGCCACTCAAATTAATGAAGCTAAATTGACTGGATTCTCTCAGGAACAAGAGCATAGTATACCGATACATGATAAGTCAATTCAACTGGCTTCGGATGTTCTGGAGCACATTCGAAGGGCGAAACATCCGGTACTTATGGTGGGGACTGGTATCCGAAGGGCAAAAGCGGAAGAAATTCTCGACCAGGTCATTGAAAAGTTAGGGATTCCAGTTGCTCCAGCTTGGGGTGCTTACGACCTCATGCCGTCTGATCACGGATTATTTGCAGGACGCCCTGGTACAGTCGGAGATCGGGCCGGAAATTTTGTTGTACAAAATGCTGACTTATTGCTCGTGGTTGGTAGTAGGCTTAATATCCGGCAGGTTAGTTATAACTGGAATGACTTTGCGCGTAATGCATATAAGATTATGGTTGATGCAGATGAATTAGAATTGGAAAAGTCTACTGTACGGCCTGATTTCGCGATACATTGTGATGCTAAAAAATTCTTGGAGGTCCTGAGTAACTTGTTAGATTCCAAGCCGTTGCCTAAACAATTTGAGGACTGGATTCAATGGTGTCAAGAACGCGTAAGGCGTTATCCTGTTGTAACGGATGAGAATCACTTAAGTACGGATTTCGTTGACCCATATTATTTTGTTGATCGTCTGACTCGTCGCCTCAATGGAGATGACGTCATAGTCTGCGGTAATGCCATGGCATGTGTAACAACCTTTCAAGCAGCCCATGTGTCCAAAGGGATGAGGATGTTTACTAACTCCGGTTGTGCTTCCATGGGATATGACTTGCCTGCAGCTATTGGAGTAGCCCTAGCTCAAAACGGTAAGCGGGTCATCTGTATGGCTGGTGATGGCAGTATCCAGATGAATATTCAAGAACTACAGACGATTGTACACTATAGCTTGTCAGTGAAGATATTTGTTTTTAGTAATGGTGGGTACCTATCCATTAGAACAACTCAGAAGTCGTTTTTCGAAGGACGACTTGTAGGGGAGAGCTCTCAATCAGGGGTTAGCTTTCTAGATTTACTTAAGGTGGCAAGTGCCTATGGAATTAAGGCCCAAAGAGTTTTTAACAATGAGGAATTGTTGAACTTAATTGATGAAATTTTAGCTGATGACGAACCATTCATCTGCGAGCTAATGATTGATCCTAAGCAAGAAATGAAGCCAAGACTGACTTCAAAACAATTGGACGATGGAAGTATTGTCTCAGCTCTCTTGGAAGATATGTACCCATTTTTAAGTAAAGACGAATTAATGTCCAATATGATTGGCACCAAGTAACGTTTTAAGGGCGATCTATTTCTTTTGTTGGAAAAGCAGTAGAAATTAAATGTGAAGGAATTGAGAGGTGTATGGTGTCTGAAATAAATATTTTTAATGATTTATTTGTATTGGAGTTGGCCAATAATCATTGGGGGAAAATTGAGAGAGGTCTCAAGATAGTTACGGATTTTGGGAGAATAGTGAGATTTAACAATGTAAAAGCTGCTATCAAGTTACAGTTAAGAGATGTCGATTCGTTTATACATAAGGAGTTCAGACATCGTGAAGATATACGATATATCAAAAAGACTATTGACACTGAATTGTCAACTGACAATTTTGCTAAATTGGTTCAGGCTATCAGACAAAGTGGATGCATTACAATGGCTACTCCTTTTGACGAGAGTTCGGTTGATTTATGTGTTAAACTTGGAATTCAGATAATAAAGATCGCAAGTTCAGATCTTAATGATTGGTTTCTGATAGAAAAGATTGCCAAGACCAAGAAACCTGCCATAGCGTCCACCGGAGGATCTTCATTAAAGGACATTGATGACCTTGTGACATTTTTTGAGAATAGAAATATTACTCTGGCAATTAATCATTGCGTTTCGCTGTATCCGAGCGAAGATAGCGACCTAAATTTTAATCAAATTGATTTTCTTAGAAACCGTTATCCTAACAATGTTATCGGCTTCTCGACCCATGAATATCATGATTGGACATCGTCAATAATGATGGCCTACGCCAAAGGAGCGAGAACTTTCGAGAGACATATCGATATCGAGGCCGATGGGATCCCGGTAGCACCTTACTGCTCGTTAGCGTATCAGATTGACCAATGGTTTAAGGCCTATAAAAAGGCAAAGGAATTTTGTGGAGCTAGTGGTTTAGAAAAGCGAAACCCGGCCATAAAGGAAATCACGTATTTGGACTTACTATTGCGTGGGATATATGCAAAAAGGGATTTGCCAGAGGGTCATATTCTAACGAATGACGATGTATATTTAGCCATTCCGTTACAAAAGGGGCAGATATCTTGTCGAGAACTGATGTCTGGGGAAGTCCTTTTGAAACCTTGCGTTAAAGATGCTTCAATCATGATTGATATGATCGATAGCCCGTATGCAGACAATCCAATCCTTAAAGAATTGATATACCAACGAGGACTTTGAGGTCCGTGCGAGATAGGGAAATAGAAGGGTACCATCTAGTGAAGTACGAGGAAATTGTACTTTTGGCAAGGAAGCATTATGTGGAGCAAAGGCCCAGCATGAATCAGGTGACTGGTTTTATAGGATTTTCATGATTTTCACATTAGAAATTAATAATCTAGACCTTGGAGGCTTTAGTTAATGATTAAGAAAGTACTCATTAGAATAACCAATTACACTTTTATAAGATTTTTATTTGTTGGAGGCATAAATACAGCATTTGGATACTCTATCTATGCGTTACTCTTGTACGCTGGAATACATTTTTCACTAGCTTCTTTTATTTCTACTTGCTTAGGTATCCTATTTAATTTTAAAACTGTAGGTAGATTAGTTTTTAACAATAATAGATATTCGTTATTTTTTAAATTTACTGTAGTTTACTTGTGTACTTATTTAGTTGGTATTGGATGTTTGGGGATTTTTAATATTTATATGGTCAATATGTATAGAGCAGGTGCCATATTAATTTTCCCCATGGCTGTATTGTCTTTTGCCTTAATGAATTATTTGTCTTTAACATTAGTAAACCTGCTAGACAAGGAGAAAGAGTATACTGAACCCAAAAACAAGTTCACGTATACCTTGCGTACCGCAGGTAGGCTTAGTAGTAAGTTGAAACTATAGTGAAAAGCAACTAATTTGATGACCCAAAGGAGGAGTGGATTTTGAAAGCATTTGACAAAGCGATGATCACTTTGTCGTTCCTTTACTTGGCGTTGCCAACGGCGTTGTTTTTGTTTGGCTGGTTAAAGGCTCCTTATGCTTTAGTTCTTGTAGTCTGTTTATCGTTATCGACGTTTGTAGCCATCCAAGATTTTGAGAGCGTTGTATTGTTTAGAGATTATCGTCACTTTATGCGTGATGCTGGAGTAGAGGCTTTGGCTGTTGTTATAGTAGTTTTACTGTGGATTGGTTTTTCTGGGATAGGTGGTTTTTCATTTCAGAATTCCGACTTTCTTTTAAGAAATGCTGTTTTTCATGATCTAATTACTTTTAAGTGGCCAGTTATTTACTCTTACATAAACCAACAAGGGTTTCCTCCATATTCTGGTCATGAGAGTGCCCTTGTGTATTATCTGAGCTATTGGTTGCCAGCGGCGCTCGTCGGTAAGGTTTTTGGTTGGCAGGCAGCTAATGTGGCATTATATTTGTGGACTGTTGCAGGTGTGCTTCTGACGTTATATTTGTATTTTAGATTTGTACTGAAGTCTCCACTTGTGCTAACGGTTATATTCATTTTTTGGAGTGGTATGGATATAGTAGGAGAGCTGATAAACCATCATATCCCATATTTGGGTGGCGAGACCATTGAGTGGTGGGCAAGACTTTTTCAATACTCTTCTAATACAACCACTATGTATTGGGTCTTTAACCAAACGATTTCAGTTTGGCTCGCTGTTATGCTGTTAATGAACTTTAAGAATACCAAAAGCATTTTATTTACATATGCACTTGTGCTTCCTGTTGCACCATTTTCTTTTATAGGCTTGGCACCATTTGTAATAACGTATATTTTCTTAGGTACGATGTCAATGGAAAACATCCTTAAGCAGCCAATGATAAAATCGATTATCCTTGAAAATTTAAAGCAAATTATGAATTTAAGAAACATCGTCGTGGCACCTGCAATTATTATGGTGCTCTTGCTTTACTATAGGTCGAATCCGGGTAACTTGGGTTCAAGTGGCCTGTTGTGGAGTGGACCGGATGGAAATGCACAAACTTTGATCAGATATTTTATGTTTTGCCTATTAGAATTTGGGATGTATTCTCTATTAATCTGTGATGTTTTTAAAAGAAACCCCTGGTTTATCGTCGCCACCATTTCATTAATTTTAATTCCTAATTACTATGGAGGTATTTATAATGATTTTGTAATGAGAGCTTCCATTCCTGCTTTGACTATTCTTATGGTATATGTTTCAAAATTTATTTTGAGTGAAGATATAATACATAAGAATCGAAAAATAAAAGTATACCTTATTATCTTTTTGCTCATAGGTGCCATAACTCCATTACAAGAAATTTCGCGTTCAGTTTATATGCGTTTATATCATCCAGATCATCTTATTACAGATGATACAAGGACATTGTCTATTTTAGATGCTAAGCGTATTGGGGCTATTAGATTCTATGTCGGTAATGATCCCAAAAGATCATTATTCTTCAAGTATTTGGCAAAGTGAAAATTTTAGTTACTCTCCCGTAAATATGTTTCAACTATGAAACAAACCGCTTCTCAGAAGAATATCGAGAAGGCGGATTTTTATTATTAAAGTGGATAAGCAAAATATCCACCTCTAACGCATAGATATAAGAACAACGTGCGAAAGAGGTGGATAAGATGTTCGCGGAACTATTTTTGGTCAGTATGGCGCTCTCCGTTCTTAAGGGAGTTTCTTTACTAGTCTCGTATATCAATAACAATGCCTTTCCCCAGCCACTAAATGAGAAAGAGGAAGCGCGTTATTTGCAAATCCTGATTGAAAGCAAAACAGAACCATTTACCTTAACCCGAGAGATTGAGAATGCGCGCAATACCTTAGTGGAGCACAATTTGCGTTTGGTGGCCCATCTTGTCAAGAAATTTGACGGAACAGGCGAAGATGGTGACGATCTAATTTCCATTGGTACCATCGGTTTAATCAAAGGAATTAACACCTTTGACCCAGGTAAAGGGACAAAACTTGCCACCTACGCGGCTCGGTGTATAGAAAACGAAATCTTAATGCATTTGAGGTCACTGAAAAAATCCCGCGGCGAAGTTTCCATTTATGATCCAATTGGGATGGACAAAGAGGGAAATGAAATTTCCCTGATTGATGTTCTAGGTTCGAACGAGGAGGATATTTCCTTAAAGGTTGAAAATGAATCTGAACAAAAGGATCTGCTCGAACTTGTCAAAAAGTTAACAAAAAGGGAGAAAACAGTGCTTCAGTTGCGCTATGGGTTGATGAACAGTCAGAAACGGACCCAACGGGAGATTGCCAAGGCCTTAGAGATTTCACGATCGTATGTTTCTCGCATTGAGAAGAAAGCTATTCAGAAATTAATGGAAGAGATGGAGAAGATGGCATCAAAAAAATAAGTCCTCTACTTGCTCTCGTGGTGTCCTCTAAGGTATAATTATGAAAACTTCTGCACTTTGGAGGATTTAATGTTTGAGTATTTTCGACCGACACGTCAAGCTCCTTCACTCGATCTTATTTCGGTAGATCAACTTCTTCGTGATGGGATCAAAGGACTCATTATCGACTTGGATAATACGATGACCCCTTGGAATGATGTCGAAGTGGGCCCTAAAGTGGCGGAATGGTTTAGAATAGTTAAGGACGCTGGAATCCGTGCGTGTGTCGTGTCAAACAATAAAAAGCGTCAGAGGGTAGCTGTTGTTGCTGAACGAGTAGGAATCCCTTTTGTTTATAGGGCGACAAAGCCACGAAGAAGGGCGTTTCGAGAGGGAATGGATCGTTTGGGAACTGGGCATAAGGATACGGCTGTCATCGGAGATCAATTATTTACGGATATACTGGGCGGAAATCGGCTTGGGCTCTATACGATTTTGGTTACACCCATTAATGACCATGAGTTTATTGGAACCCGCGTTATGCGCCGGATAGAGAAGGTGCTCGTCTGGATGATGAAGCATTTTGCTCCCGCGAAACCCTTCAGCCCTAAAATACACTAAGCATTAAGGGAATGGCTTGCCATTCCTTTTTCGCTACTCGGATTTCGACCAACATGTAAAGGACTGTTACAAATGGAGAAACACTATGCAGTTATCGGGGACCCAATTGAGCATTCACTCTCCCCTTGGATGCACATGGCGGGGTATGAAGCTTTAGAGGTTAAGGCGGACTACCAGCGCTTTCGCGTGAAGCCTAACCACTTGGCGGAGGCTGTAGACGGTCTTTGTGCTTTGGGGTTTGCTGGTTGGAACGTGACGCTTCCCCATAAGGAGCACATTATTCCGTTACTCGATAGTCTTACCCCCGAGGCCAGGCGAGCTGGGGCGGTTAATACCGTGAAAATCCAAGATGGTCAGCGGATTGGCCATAATACGGATGGCGATGGGTTTGTTCGTTCAGTGGAAGCAGATTTGAACGGGTTTAAGGGGAAAAAGGCAGTCTTACTAGGGGCGGGCGGAGCCGCCAAAGGGATCGCCTTGTCCTTAGCTGGGCAGGGGATGAAAATACATATTCTGAATCGGACGTACGAAAAGGCGGAGGCCTTGGTTCAGGTGATTCAACGTGAGGGAGGAACGGCAACATCCGGGGTGTTTGCCCCGGGAGATTGGCTGGAAGATGTGGATCTTTTAGTTCAGACAACTTCCGCAGGGTTACACAGTGAGCCTTTCCCATTTTCAATGAGAGGAATCTCTGAGCAGGCGCTCGTCGTTGATATTATATTTAACCCGAGGGAAACAGTTTTTTTAAAAGAGGCCAAAAAGCTGGGATGTCGTACGCTTAACGGTTTGGGTATGCTTCTGTATCAAGGGGCCTTGGCATGGGAGTTTTGGTTCGGTGGACAAGCTCCCGTCGAAGCGATGAGACAGGCTTTGCGAAAACAACTTTTATAGTGAGTTTTTAAGCTAGGCAGATGAAAGAAAATAACAAGTCAAAGATGCCATGGATATTTTGCGTCATACTGAATGGTTATTTTCTTGAATGTGCCTTAGGCAAAAAGGAAGAGAGAAATGAGCGAAGCGAAGGGCAAAGATAGAGGATTTACATTGCTGGAAATAGTGCTTGTTTTGATTCTATTGTCTGGGGCAGGTTTTGTTCTCCTCATCAAGCTTCCGATTAACTTTGACAAGCAACGTCTGGACTTTGAGACAACCCAATTACTGGAGGAGATACGGGACGTTCGCCAGGCCGCCCTGGCGGAAAATAACTGGTATGAGGTTAAATTTTATCTTCAGTCTGGGGATCACCACTATCAGATTTTTCGTCAAGAAACAAGGGTAAAAGATGTACATTTGAAGGAAGGGATCCAGTTTCTGGGTCAACCGACCAATTTAATCTTTAATTCTTCTGGGCGAAGTGTGGGGGCAACCATCGTTTTGACAAGTTCAGCGGGTCAGAGAAAGAGCGTTGTTGTTGCTCCCGTGGGCATGCGCATTAGAGAAAAGTAACAAAAATAAAGTAACGATTCAGAGAGAAGGGACAAAAAGTGCGCTTTTTAACGGCAGGGGAATCACATGGTCAGAAATTAGTAGGAATTATCGAAGGGCTTCCGTCTGGAATGAAGATTTCTAAGGATAGGGTTGATGAAGCTTTAAGAAAACGTCAGCAAGGACCTGGTCGCGGTGGGCGAATGGCAATCGAACAAGATGAGATTCATCTCATTTCTGGAGTGCGAGGAGGATTAAGCACGGGAGCTCCTATCGCTTTAGAAATCTTGAACCGTGATTGGGAAAATTGGGAAGGTATCATGGCCTGGGGAGAAGAGGCTGACCTAGAGAGCCGTAAAGTGCTGACGCCTCGGCCGGGACATGCCGATTTATCGGGAGCCCTTAAGTATCGTACCGAAGTTCGCAATATCTTGGAGCGAGCGAGTGCCCGAGAAACTGCCATGCGGGTGGCAATCGGTAGTATTGTTAGACAGGGGTTGTCTGCCCTCGGGGTGGAGATCAAGGGGCATGTCCTCGCCGTAGGCGGCGTTCATGCCGAACGCTCAGACGAGGATGCGTATTGGCAACGTGTCAGAGAATCAGAGTGGCTCGTGGGGGATACTGCTGCCGAACAACAGATGGAGGCCCGACTCGTTGAAGCTCGGACGCAGGGTGAATCTTTGGGCGGAGTTTTAGAGATTCAAGTTCATAATGTCCCTGTAGGACTGGGATCTCATGTGCAGTGGGATCGAAAATTAGACGGAAAGCTAGCTCAAGCGGTCCTCTCGGTACAAGCGATGAAAGGGGTCTCCTTTGGGTTAGGGTTTGAAGCGGGGGAACGAATGGGTTCAAAGGTTCATGATCCGATCTATTATCGCCAGGGGCAGGGTTTTAGTAGAGGGTCTAACCATGCCGGCGGAATCGAAGGTGGTATGAGCAACGGGGAACCCATTATCCTTCAGGTGGTGATGAAACCGATTCCTACCCTTTATCAGCCTTTAGATACAGTGCATCTGGAAACCAAAGAGGTGGTTAAAGCAAGTGTGGAGCGTTCAGACGTTTGTGCCGTTCCTGCCGCCTTGGTTGTATTGGAACATGTCGTGGCTTGGGTAATTGCCGAAGCAGTTTTAGAAAAATTCCCAGCGGATAGCTTTATCGAATTACAGACAGCTTGGGAAGCTTATAAGACGTATTTAACACTTTAGGCATATGAAAGAAAATAGCAAGTCAAAGATGCCTTGGATATTTTGCGTCAGACAAGGCGGTATGTTCACCTCATAGCGGGCCTATTAGGTGAACATGCCAACGCAGTATGACACAAAATAGACTGGCATACTGACTGGTTATTTTCTTGAATGTGCCTTAGAGGATGAGGGGGAGGATCTCGATGCGAAACATCGTTCTCATTGGATTTATGGGAACAGGCAAAAGTACGGTTGGAAAGCGCTTAGCCCTATCGCTCGCTTGGGATTTTGTCGATACAGATTTGGAAGTTGGAGAAATTACAAATTTGAGTGTGACTGAAATTTTCCGACGTTATGGGGAGACGCGTTTTCGTTCAGAAGAACGGCTGGTGGTCCAAAGACTCAGTCAGCAGGAGCAAATGGTTATCGCGACGGGTGGAGGGACCGTGATAAATCCGCTTAATTGGGAAGCCTTGGCTAAGAATGGGATTATAATCGGGCTTCATGCCACGATGGAAGAGATTATTAGTCGAATCGGGCACAAGAATGATCGCCCGTTGCTCAAGGGCACAACAGAAGCAATTGAGAAATTATGGTCTGAACGGCGTGAATTTTACGAAAAGGCTGACTTTATAATCGACACAACCCAAAAGGATATAGATGAAGTGGTGAGTGAGATTCTTGAACGGCTTGGGAGGATGACAAATAATGAGTTTACCTGTGTGTCAAAAGATTGAAGTAACGGCGGGAAGACCGTATCCTGTGTTTTTAGGGGCTTCGTTGGAGGGGTTGGGAGAATATCTTCATGCTCAATTTAAAGAACTGGAGCACATTCTGATCATTTCCAATCCGGTAGTTGCCAAGCTTTACGCGGAACCTCTCCAGAAAGGACTTCTAGACTATCGCTTGAATTTCCTGTTTGTCCCTGAAGGGGAGACGGAGAAGTCGCTGGAACGCTTAAGTCAGTTAACGACAGCGGCCCTGCGCTTCGGTGCCGACCGCCATACGCTGGTTATTGCCCTCGGAGGTGGTGTCATTGGGGACTTGGCAGGTTTTTTTGCTAGTGTCTTCATGCGGGGAATTCGCTTGATTCAGGTCCCTACTACGTTGTTAGCTCAAGTGGACAGTAGTATTGGTGGGAAAGTTGCCGTGAACCATCCTGCAGGTAAGAATATACTTGGTTCCTTTTATCCTCCTTTGGCGGTTTGGACAGATTTCACAACTCTTGATAGTTTGCCTTGGCGAGAAGCTGAAAATGGCTTAGCAGAAAGTATTAAGCATGCTTTAATTGCAGACTTGGGATTCTTTGAGTTTTTTGAAACGCACGAAAAACTCATTAAGCAACGGGACTCCTTGACTTGGCGTGAAATGGTGACTCGATCTTCTGCGGTCAAAATCAGGATTGTTTCTCAAGATGAACAAGAGAAAGGGTTACGGGCCTTGTTAAATCTAGGACATAGTTTTGGGCATGCCTTAGAGACGGAAATGAACTATCGTGGAGTGACTCATGGGCAAGGAATCAGCATTGGTCTGGTTGCGGCGGCGTATCTGGCTAATACAAAAGGGCTCATGACTTTAGCAGAGGTTACTAGAGTTAAAGAGTTGCTTGTCACTTTTGAGTTACCGATCACAATCAAAGGGCAAGACCCGCAAGCTTTGTTGAATAGGATGCTTGCGGATAAGAAAAACCAAGGGGGACGAAAAATCCTGATTCTTCCGAAAGGAATCGGACAAGCGGTTATTTCCAAGGAGTGTACCGATCCCGAAATTTTGGCAGCTTGGAAACAAGTCGTTTCTGTTGAATAAGGGTACGATGTAGGTATAATTAGTTATTTGAGAAAATCTGACAAGGATTGATAAATCTTTGTCAGATCTTTTTGTTTATACGTTCAGGACCTGTAGGGGCACGATGCATCGTGCCCTTCTGCGTCTTATCCATTAGGAAATCGTAGCGATTATCAGGGAAAATTGCAGTTTATTTAGAGAGAGTAGCTAATGTGCGTATTTTGGATAAGGATACGTCGACGATGCAGGAATTATAAAGTGAACAGAGAAGATAAAAAAGGAAAAATGAGGTAATTGAACTATTTCTTCAGATATGGTGGTGAAGAATATTGCAAGAAGGGACAAGAGGTGCGTGAGAAAGGGAAATTGGCAGCCCGGTTTCACATTATTGGAACTCCTCCTTGTGCTTTTTCTGATAGGAGTTCTGTTGACTTTGATTACGCCCCATTTCGGTTCAGAGGCGAACCAGGTTCGGGTCAATGTCAATCTGGCAAACGTGCAGAAGATTCAAGGCGCTGCCCAGCTTTATAGGATTGATGTAGGAACTTACCCGTTGAGTGTTGCGGATATGGTATACCTTCCAATGGGCGTGAGTGGGTGGCGCGGCCCTTATCTGGACGAAATACCCATAAACCCCTTTGATTATGACCAGGGTTATCAGATCGACGCTTTGGGACAGGTCAAATAAAAGGGAAACCGGAAAAGAGAATGGCATAGGAGCAGGGCACGAGCATCGTGCCCCTACGAGAACAGGATGAAGATGAGGGCATCGCCCTTACGAGGAATAGGATGAAGATTCGATGAATTGTGCACTGAAGGGAACGGGCTAATCGGGCACGATGCCTCGTGCCCGATTAGCCCGACGAGAGGGAAGGTGGAATGTCTACGGAAAAATTAAAAGCTCCGCAAGGTTATGTGCTGTTTGATGTGTTGCTGGCTCTGTTCCTTTTTTCCTTAGGGTTTGCTGTGCTCTTCGGCTTGACAGAGGGAGCAATTTTCGAAGCGCGCCAAGCTTCAACCCTCATGGAGGGGGCTAATCTTGCCCAGGGGAAAATGGAGCAATTGGCAGTCCAGGTTTGGCAGGATAATATCGCCCGGCAAGCCTGCATACCAGGCGGGACGGTGGAAGGAAACGAAGGGAAATTCCATTGGTTAATAGTATCAGATTGGGATGATATTCCACAACTCTTGAGAGTCAGTGTGGAAGTGCGTTGGACGGAACGGGGAAATCCTTATCAGTACAAACTGGAGTGTCTTTATGAAGTCGATTAGAGGGGACGATTATTCGAAATATGGTTTCACTCTCGTGGAAGTATTATTTGCCTTACTAATTTCAGGAATTTTGCTGATGACTTCAATGCGTCTAATTACGGATCAGTGGCGGGAGATCCGTGCACTCAAAAATTATTTGGAAGTGCATTACTCTATTATGACGGCTGGAAAAACCATTTCTGATACGATTCGTATGGCCAAAACCGTAGAATGGGTCAAAGATTCAGGTGTGTTAAAGGTTTTACCGATGCCGGATGATGCTAACCCATTACCCACACTCGACTCTTACTATATTGATGATTTGGACTTTGATGGGACGAAGGACCTTTATTGGAGACACTCAAATGTTTCGCAACCGTTGGCAAGTTATTTATTAAAATGGGAATGTGCGGAGGTGCAACCGGGGTTGTGGGAAGTATTCTTGGAAGCAAGTTTAAATGGACAAAGTGCTACGTGGCATGGAATTATTTTGAGGCGGACGTATTCTCCAGTATCTCCGGTAAGCACAGGTCAACGGGTTATGCCAGCCTTCTTATCCTCCTCCTGATGATGACTTTGTCAGGATTGGGAATGGAGGGATATATGAAGGCCAATGCGGAGAATCGCATGGTTAGGCGAGAAACCCAGAGTAGACAAGCCCTCTACGTGGCGGAAGGGGGAATTGAGTGGGCAAAAGCCCATCTGTTGGTTAATCCAGAATTACGGCGGGGAAGCTTATCTTTAACAACCGGTCGTGCTGATATTGTAATAGAGTTGAGTGGAGGAGGGTATCGAGTGATTGCTGAGGGATATTCTGGATTAGCAGTTCGAAAAATTGAGGAAATACTTCAGTTAGATACTGGAAAGTGGGTTATGAAAAGCTACCAGGAGCTACACCGATAGTGATGAAAAAAAATCATGAGTTTGGTCAGTTTTTACTCGCTAATAGTTATATTGACGCTAAGGAATTGGCGGATGGATTAAATGCTGCGCTGGAAAGTGGAGAACCAATTGGTGAGGTTCTTGTGCGTATAGGTATATTGTCCAAAGCAAGGTTAGCGGAAGCCTTTCGTAGATATTTGGGTATCCCTGAAATTTCTTTGACCGAAGTCATTATTGACCCAGGGGTTGCAGGGCTAATTCCCGAAGAAATGGCTCTACGCTATACTCTGATCCCGTTTGAACGACGTTTGGGCATCTTAAGAGTCGCCATGTTAGATCCCACCAATGAACGTGCCCTGCGGGATGTGCGGATTTTTACCGGGTTAGAGGTTGAGTCAGTATTTGCAAAGACGGAAGAAATTCAAACTGCAATTCGTCAGTGTTTAACAGTGGAACAGTCGGCAGCTCGACTTTCTAATCTTGCGGACAGAACGTTCGAAGATCGGGGTGTGTGGTCAGTTGAGACCGCAGAAACTGATTCGCAAGAAGATGATGCGCCTACTCTAAAATTGGTTTATTCTGTCTTGCATGAAGCGGTTATGCAAGGGGTAAGTGATATCCATTGGGAATCTCGCCAAAATGATTTTGTGGTACGCTATCGTATAGATGGCAAACTTATGCGCAAGCATATTCTTCCGTCGAACGCTGCTCGGAGTATTGTTTCCTGTTTAAAGGTCATGGCGCAAATGGATGTTTCGGAGCGCCGAGCCCCTCAGGACGGCCGAATGACGTTTAGTGCAGGTATTCGGCGCGTTGACTTGAGGATAGCATCATTGCCTACTGTGAATGGAGAAAAAGTTGTTGTGCGAATTCTAGACCCAGTGATGGCTCAGCGTTCGCTCAAAGCCTTAGATATGCGCTCAGAGGTTGAAGAAGGATTAAAAGCCTTGTTACAACGTCCAAATGGGTTGATATTGGTGGTAGGGCCGACGGGAAGCGGTAAATCCACAACGCTCTATGCGTTACTCAGGGAACTGAATGTCGAGGAACAAAATATTATATCAATTGAAGAACCTGTGGAATATCAACTATCTGGGGTAAACCAGGTCCAAGTAAATCCTTCGGCAGGACTCAGTTTTGCTGTCGGATTGAGGCATATCCTACGGCAAGACCCTGATGTAATCATGATCGGTGAAATCCGCGACGAAGAAACAGCCAGAATCGCTATTACAGCCTCTCTGACGGGACATTTAGTGTTATCGACACTTCATACCAATACGGCTGCAGAGGCTCTGGCTCGACTCTTGGATATGGGGATAGAACCATACCTCCTGGCGTCGGCGGTCAGCGGGGTTTTGTCTCAACGTTTGGTTCGCCGATTGTGTGAACAGTGTAAAACAACGTATCAGATATCTGAGGTAGAGAAAAGGGCACTTCGCTTACCTTCGTCTATTTCCCTACTTTATCGCTCGATTGGATGCGCGGAATGCCTTGGTACCGGATTCCGGGGGAGAATTGGGATTCATGAATTTTTGCAGTATAATCAAGAGATCAAAGAGCTCGTGCTTTCTCGACATAATTCGAGGGATATTGAGCAACAGGCTATTATCTCCGGAATGCTAACGATCTTCGAAGATGGTCTCTTGAAGGTGACCCAAGGGTCTACGACAGTGGAAGAAGTACTACATGTTGCTACTGGAATTGAAGGGTAAGAGGAGAGGGAAAAGATGTATTCACTTGATAAGCTTTTGCAGTTGGCCGGGGAACAAAAGGCTTCAGACATTCATTTGACGGTAGAGAGTCCGCCGGTACTGCGTATTGATGGCGCACTGGTTCAACTTCAAACGGAAAAACTTTCTCAGGCTGATTTGGAAACGTTTGCCAAATCTCTAATGAATGATCTACAGGCCGAACGATTTGCTGAATGTGGAGAGCTGGATATTTCCTACAGTTTGCCAGGGATCGGACGCTATCGTGTCAATATTTATCGACAGAGGGGATCCGTCGGAGTGGTTATTCGTTTAATTCCTTTTGTTATTCCCGATCCGGAAAGCCTACTGCTTCCACCGGTGAGCATTGAGTTAGCTAAGTTACATAAAGGGTTGGTGTTAGTGACTGGGCCAACTGGCAGCGGTAAATCCACGACCCTTGCTTCTCTAATTGATTACATTAATTGTACACGGGCTTGTCACATTGTAACCATTGAAGACCCGATTGAATATTTGCACAAGCATAAAATGAGTTTAGTAAATCAACGAGAAGTCGGGAACGATACTCAGTCGTTTAGTAATGCGTTGCGGGCAGTATTACGGCAAGATCCTGATGTGATTTTGGTGGGGGAAATGCGAGATCTAGAAACCATCGCTACCGCTGTCACCGCTGCTGAAACGGGGCACTTGGTCTTCAGTACACTCCATACGAATGGGGCAACCCAATCGGTGGATCGGATGATTGATGCCTTTCCGCCGCATCAACAACAGCAAATTCGAGTGCAACTCGCTGCCGTTTTAGAGGGGATATTGTCTCAACAATTGCTTCCTAGGGCAGATCACCAAGGGCGCGTGGCGGCGGTTGAGGTCATGGTGGCAACGCCGGCCGTTCGTAACCTCATTCGTGAGGGCAAAACCCATCAACTTCCTACCGTTATCCAGACGAATCTCAAGCTAGGGATGCAAACCATGGATAAAGCTATTATGGATTTAGTTCAAAAAGGTCTTGTTTCTTACGAAGTTGCCAAGGATAAAATGCAAAGTTCCGATAGTTTAAGGAGATGAAGAGAGGACAGTTTGATTGGAAGGCTGTCGATGCAAAGGGAGTCATTCAGCACGGTTCATGGGTAGGAAATGAAATAGCGGAGGTTCAAGCACGTTTAAGGAAGGAAGGTTATTTCCCAGTAAAAATTCGTATCCGACGGGATTGGCAAGCTGTATTCATGTTGCCTATGGCTAATTTCCAGTGGAGCCATTTCGCCCGTAGGCTAGCTACTTTATTGGAGGCAGGGATTCCCTTGGTTCAATCCTTGGAGACTATGACACTTCAAGGAGAAAAATTAACACCCCAACAGGAATTATGGAAGAGTGTCAAGGAACAAGTGGAGGCAGGCAATGACTTGTCGGAGGCTTTATCCCTCCATAAGCCATCACCTAACACGTTTGTACTTTCCATGATCAAAGCAGGGGAATTTACAGGAACACTAGGGAAGGTTCTAGGCGAAGTGGCAGACGAATTAGAACAGGAAAGCATTTATCACAAAAAAATAAAAGCCGCTCTGGCCTATCCAATGTTATTGCTTTTCACTGTGGTCCTTGTACTTTGCATCCTTTCTACTTGGGTACTCCCAATGTACGAAAAAATCTTTATGAGCATGGGCGCAGAACTACCTGTTTTGACTAGAGTCATTTTTGCCGCTGGTCAGAAACTCCCTGTCTTTCTGGAGAGTGGAGTTGTATCGGTTATCTGTGGTTTGCTTGTTCTGAGGTTCATAAGCCCGGAACGGTGGAAAATGCGCTTGGAACGATTACTTGTGCACCTTCCCCTCTTGGGAAATATCTATCGTTTCCGTGATTTGGTGCAATTCAGCCAGATTTTGGGACGCTTGTTATCTGCTGGGATTCCCTTGCTAGAAGCACTTCGCTTAACGGCTGGGGCGTTGCGGAGGGTTGAGATGATTGAGTTAACGAGCCAGCTCGTGCAAAGTGTACGACAAGGAAGGCGTATGGCCCCTTTGTTGCGCGCAAGTCGGGTTTTCCCTAATGAGGGGGCTGAAATGATTGCTGTTGCTGAAGAATCAGGACAGTTGGATCGAATGCTCCTCTATGTTACGCAAATGTTTCGCCGCGAGCTCGAGGATCAGCTTAATCGCCTTACTCGTATAATCGAGCCGGCACTTATCCTCATTTTAGCCGGGTTGATCGGTTTAGTTGCCTGCGGGGTGATGCTCCCTATTTTTGATATCAGTTCACATCTTGAATAACTTAACTTCATTGAGTAATCTCCTTATGCGTATAGAGGAGGCGTGGAATGAATTATATCGAACGAGAAAAAGGGTTCACTCTGATCGAAGTGATGGTAGTGGTCATCATTATTGGCATCTTAGCGGCAATAATAATTCCTAAGTTGACGTCAAGTACAGTGCTTGCACGGCAAAAAGCAGATGTCGCGACAGCACACGAAGTAAAAGTGGCCTTGGATCGTTATCAGCTCGATTATGAAGCGTATCCGAAAACGGCAGAATTGACGGTGGATGACGGTACGGTGGTCAGTCCGAAACTCATTCCTAAATACATTAGTAAGTTGGACAAATCAACCACGCAACAAATTGTCCCAGAGGGTAACAAGGGCTTTGGAGTGGTTAAGATTGCAGCGGACGCCACAGATCCTACAAAATTCATTATTCCGGACACCAAATCGGTCTCCAACACGATTATGATATATTTGTCTGGTGATGGCTTGGCTGCAGAGGTTAGAGTGTATGACGAAGGCTTAGATGATGTGCTTTGGTCGTCAGCTAATTAGCAGACTTCTAACCAGAAAAGGGGACACAGCATTGTATTTACTAAGTACAATAATTGGACTCTTGGGGCTTTTAATTGGCAGTTTTCTGAACGTAGTCATTTATCGTGTCCCCCGTGGGGAGTCCATTGTTACGCCAGGATCCCACTGTCCTGCGTGTGGACAGGCTCTTCGGGCCGGGGAACTCATTCCAGTGATCAGCTTTCTGCTCCAGAAAGGGCAGTGTCGTAACTGTCAAGCACGTCTTTCCTGGCGCTATCCCGCTGTGGAGCTCCTCACAGGGACTCTCTTCTTTCTTACGGCAGCATTTGGTCTGAGTGCAGAGACTAACCTAGCTCGGATATTTTTAAACCTAGTTTTTGTAGCGCTGCTTCTGGCCTTATCTTATATTGATATGGATACATTCCGTTTGCCAGATATCCTGACCCTGCCCCTCTTGGGACTTGGTTTACTGGGGGCTTTTCTCATACCTGGAAATCCAACCTGCTGGGAGAGTGTGCTCAGTGCTTTGGGGGCGGGAGGATTCTTTTGGATCATTGCCCGAGTTTATCCACAAGGAATGGGACTTGGAGATGTAAAGCTGATTGCTGCCATGGGAGCCTTCTTAGGGTTCCCCTCAATCTTTCTCGCCATTTTTATGGGAAGTTTTGTGGGTGCATTGGTAGGTATCTTTCTTCTTTTTACAGGACAAAAACGTTTTCGGCAACAGATTCCCTTTGGGCCCTATCTTGCGACGGGAGCATTCTTCACCTTATTATGGGGAACTCGAATTTTAGATTGGTATTGGGCATAATCGATGTTCGATATTCATGGTTCGAAATTCGAACGACAGACTACGAATCCAAACCCGCAAATCACGAACTCGGTATCCGTTGTTCGAACCACGAACCACGAATATCGAACTACGATAAAGGGGTGTCCCTATGCGAAAAAATTCGGTGGCCTTTGAATTAACTGATAGAGAAATACGAGCATTTTGGTTTTCAGTCCCTCCTTTCTGGAAATCAGTTCATAGTTCTGTAGTGGTCAAGTTCGACCGCATTCCAATACCGGTTGGGGTCATCGAACAGGGAAACGTGCGGGACGAGAATGTTCTGATCAATATTTTAGCAACTTATAGGGCGCCGTATTCTGGTGAAAAGCAGAAGGCATATTTGGCTATCCATCTGCAACAGGGTTTTATTCGTTCGTATACGTTGCCTTGGATTCCTAAGCGGGACAGGAAATCGGCAATCTCACTGTTGGTCGATGAAGAGATTTCTATTGCAAGATCAGATTTACTCCATGATTTTTTGGTATTATCCGAAAAAAGGCCCGACTCTTTCCAAATTTTATTGGGTGCAACACGGCAAAGCTTACTCGAACGGTATGTTTTTATCTTTGGGCAAGCGGGATTTAAGGTGCTCGGCATCGATTTCGCCTTCTCTATCTTAGGTCAATCCTTGGGATTTGAACCGAACGAAGACGTACTTTACCTTCAAGAAGAGTCTGGCTCTTTTCGAATGGTCTTGTTTCGTGGATCAGTCCCGGAAAGCGTACGGTCCGTGGTAGATGGGGGAAGCGTGAACGAGTTGACGGAAGAGTTGGAAAACGAGATTCAGCGGTTTCTCTTGTATTACAGAACCCAGCACCCAGATTTCGATTTGAAGCGCTTGGTTTGGAACGGGGACTTTGGGGCAGAGCTTCTGGGCCAAGGTTTACTAGCGTCAAATCATGTTCCATCGGTGGAGCGGGCCAAGATCAGGTCCGTCCCTGATTCCTGGCGAAGAGTTCTGGAAGAAGGCAAGGGGCTAAGCGAGGTGGCGGTTGGATATGCCCTGAGGATTGCGACACATCGTCCTGAGCTTAACCTTTGGAGCCAACCGAACGCGGTTCAGAGGCTTAAGCAAAGGTACTACGGATTGACATTCTTTAATCTTGTTCTTTTGATGATAGGAACAATCATTTGGTTTTCGCTTTATCAAATGTCGCTCCCTATGCAACGAGAGGTGGTAGAACTTTCTCGCCAGGGTGAGAAGATCAAGGTCCAGGTTAAACGTCAGCAAGATCTCGAAACGGCCTGGAATAAGGTGCAGACTCATACTGAGAGAATTGGCGAAAAATTGGCACAAGTTCAAGCCTTGAGGGGTACGGGGGTAAAGGTTGAACAAGTCATCTATAAGCAAGGGAATATGTCCCTAACTGGAAGTGCCAATGATTCAAGAAGTGTTCAAACGTTGATTCCGACTCTGAGGAGCATGGGTTGGCTGCAACCAGCTTTGTCTAGTTATAAATTAACTCCTCAAAACAACGTCGAGTTTTCCTTGAGTGCCAAAAATGGACGAGTTTTGGGTGGGGAGGACAAATAAATGGCTTATTTGGCTAGTAAGCTTAAATTTCGAACCTTTGCCGCTGTATTGTCACCCTTCCCTTCAATTTCCCTACTTCAGCGACTTTCTTTGCGTGGTGTCCAAGGAATGGCGGCGGCAATTCTTGCCTGTACAGTTTTAGCATTTCTGCTTCTTTGGCAACCGGCCTACCTTCGTCTGCGTGCCTTACAAAGGGAGACAACTTACTGGCAAGATGAGTTGAAGCTCGGTGCGACGAATACCCGGAGCACCATTCCAACAATGGACCAGTTGCCCGACCTGATCGAGCAGTGTCGTGGTGCGTTCGAAAAGGAGAACGTAAAGGTGGTTGCCTTAAATGTGGAACGTTTTGGCGAGCGACGAGAAACTGGCAATGGAGTGGGTTTAGATTACGGTTTAGTGCGCTTGCATTTGCGTGGAAACTGGGAGGGGATTGTCACGTCCCTCGAAGTGCTTGAGGGAACCCAGGAGGGAAACATTTATCTTCAAGAAGTAGTTTTAAATACAGAAGGAGGAGAAGCGTTGCTCCAGATTCATTTCCGCACGGGAGAGTAACCGGACATTCCCTTTCTTTCATAGTCTAAGAAGAGGAGGAGATGTAGGGTGGGTAAGGAATACAGCATTCAGCCTGGGGATAATTTCCATAGCTTGGCACAACGCTGGGGCGGAACTTGTGACGATTTTCTGCAGCTCAATCCAAGTGTTGATCCACTAAAACTTCAAATTGGACAAAAGATTGTTCTCCCCGAATTTAAAGCATTACCCAAAGGGCAAGAACAATTTGCAGATATCCGTGTGGATCATGGACAAGAGTTTGTTGGAGATTATCTTGATGACGTCGAAATGGAAGTCGAGGGAGTCCGTTTTCGCCTTCGTCGCATCGGTGAACCCAAAATTCCCCATGAAATTCATTTTATTCTGCCACGTACCGAAATTCGTAAAATCCAACCAGCGGGGGAAGGTGGACCGTCTGAAGTGCAAATTATGCTCAGTAATTTGGACATTGTGCATTCCCCTCGCCTGACAAGTGGGAATGGGGACAAAGCAGAGCAGGCTAAACCAGCAGGCCAGACTCCAGCTCAAACAAATGTGCAACAAGAGCCACAACAGACACAACAACCATCTTTCGGTGCAACTCCTCAATATGGTCAGGGAACGCAACCGGCACAGGAACAAGCGAGCTGGCGAATGAAGTTTCCTTTTAATAAACAATAGACTATCACCTCCGTTGCACGGAGGTTTTTGTTTGTTTGAAATTGGGATTAACTGAAAATACTATGCTAGAGTGAGAAATTGTGATAAAATTTCGGGTAAGTGTGAGGATGTGATGAATTGGCAAGTATTTGGGTATTTCATGGCCCCAATTTAAATTTGTTAGGACTTCGGGAACCAGAACATTACGGTTCACGTACCTTGGCAGAGATTAACGAGGAAGTGTTAGCAACCGCGAATCAGGCGGGAATAAAGGTACAGTGTCAACAAACAAATCACGAGGGGGTCCTTTTGGACTGGATTCAGGCCTTAACACCTACTGACTTCTTAATTCTCAATCCTGGGGCCTGGACGCATACAAGCTATGCGATTCGAGATGCTATAAGCGCTGTAAGGGTTCCTACGGTTGAAGTTCATCTTTCCAACATTCATGCGAGAGAAGCCTTTCGCACCAATTCACTTATTGCTCCGGTCTGTATTGGACAAATTTCGGGCTTGGGTGCAGAGGGTTATGTCTTGGCGATGCGTTATGCCATTGATTACCTAAGTAATCGGGAAAAAGCATAAATGCGATGTTCCATATTCGAACCACGAATATCGAACCACGAACATCGAAAAGGGGGGAAGACATCATGAGCCGGTTAGAACGGATGCGTCAACAGATGCTCGAAGCAAAAATCGATGCGTATGTGGTGATCCGCCCGGAGAATGGACGGTACCTCAGCGGGTTTTCCGGTGGGGAAGCAACCTTGTATATTACTTCAGAAAAGGCTTTTTTACTGACGGATTTTCGCTACATAGAACAGGCAAAGGCCCAAGCTCCTGAATTCAAAATTATTAAGACAGGGCAGGATCACTTCGAGGCTTTGGGCGAAATTGGGTTACAGGCCAAGCGTCTTGGCTTTGAAGGGGACTTTGTCACCTTTGTAGACTTCGGAAAACTAAAGAATGCGTTCCCCCAAGCGGAACTACTGTCTCTGCCGGACCTTGTGAGTCATTTGCGCTCAGTGAAGGATAAGACAGAAATTGAGATAATTCGTCGAGCTGTTAGAATTGCAGATGACGCTTTTTCAGATGTCCTGCAGACCATTGAAATCGGACAAACGGAACAAGAGATTGGGCTGAATTTAGAATTTCCCATGCGCCAGGCTGGTGCAAGTGGGGGCTCTTTTGAATTTATTGTGGCATCAGGTGTTCGTTCGTCTCTGCCTCATGGGACGGCCAGTTCCAAGCAGATTCAATTTGGAGAGTTTCTGACTATGGATTTTGGAGCGATCTATCAGGGTTACTGTTCAGATATCACACGAACTGTGTTTTTGGGCAATCCGGAGGACAAGCACAGGGAAGTTTATGAGGTCGTCTTGGCAGCTCAACGGGCAGGAATCAAAGCGGTGGCACCGGGGCGGACTGGAAAAGAAGTGGATGCGGTAGCTCGTAAAGTCATTGAAGATGCGGGTTATGGTGAGTACTTTGGACATGGACTAGGACATTCCGTGGGCCTGGCCATTCATGAAGGACCATTTCTAAATAAACGAGAAGAACGCGTGCTTGAACCAGGCATGGTCATTACTGTCGAACCGGGCATTTATATTCCAAATTGGGGTGGAGTTCGGATTGAAGATATTGTTCTGGTGACTGAAAACGGTTGCGAAGTCTTGACCCAGGCACCGAAAGAATTCATTATTCTTGAGTAAGTTATGCGGTCCTTCTAAGTAGTTGATATTTAGTAGGGATTGCTGACAATAATAGATTATTTTAGGGGGAAAGTGCACTAATGATTTCAGCAAATGATTTTAAGACAGGTGTAACCATCCAATTAGATGGTGATGTTTTTTCAGTGGTCGAATTCCAACACGTTAAACCAGGTAAAGGGGCAGCCTTTGTCCGCACTAAGTTGAAAAACGTGAAAACGGGTGGAGTTGTAGAGCGGAGGTTTAATGCCGGAGAAAAGGTTCCCAAGGCTCATGTTGAGCGCCGTGATATGGATTATCTCTATAAAGATGGAGAACACTTCGTGGTGATGGACAAGGAAACTTATGAACAAATATCTCTGACGGCGGACCAAATCGGGGATGGGGTCAAGTGGCTGAAAGAAAACATGACTTTAGGGGTACTCTTTTTTGATGTCGAGGTTATCGGAGTGGATGTGCCCAATACTGTCCAACTTATTGTTGCTGCTACGGAACCAGGAGTGAAAGGGGATACAGCAACTGGAGGAACAAAACCCGCAACCTTGGAAACGGGTACAGTGGTACAGGTGCCGTTCTTTGTTAATGAAGGAGATATGCTGATCATCGATACTAGGACAGGAAGCTATCTGCAAAGGGCTTAAGTAAAGATACTAGTGATTAATTATTGAAGGACTCCATGGGAGGAAAGCGCTACGGTATGTTACTACACACCCGTAGCGCTTTAGTTTGTCTAGAAATAGCATTAATTAGCTGTTTCACATTGCCTAACTAAAAATATTTGATTATTCACAGAATTGAGGATTAGGTTGCAGGAATTATTGAGAATATTGGAGAATTAAACTTGAAAGGAGGGGGGGCCTTGCAAAATGGAGTTGAAAATAAACTGGCAAACAAAATGGAATAATATGAAAAGAGTAACTCCATTTCGGATAGCTTTAATTTATACGCTAGCTGGGGGCGGATGGATTCTCTTTTCAGATTATATATTAGGTTTTTTCATAACTGATTATCGATTGTTCCTCCAGTTCGAAACGATTAAAGGGTGGATTTTTGTTGCTGTGACGGCGGTGTTTCTCTTTTTTCTTCTACAACGGGGGCTTAATTCCCTCCAGCGCTCGGAGCAGGCCCTTCAAGAAGAGCGGGAACACTTGGAACCCTATCGCCTTTTGGCAGACTATTCCATGGATATTATCTTATTTATTCGCCAAGATGGACAAATAATCGATGCCAATGAGGCGGCGGTGAACTGTTATGGCTATACCCTCCAGGAATTAACCCAAATGCATGTTAATAAATTGCGGTTGCCAGAAGATTTACTAACAATTTCCCAGATTCAAAAGGCCCAGGAGGGGATTCAGTATGAGAGCCAGCATGTTTGCAAAGATAGCAGAGTTTTCCCGATCGATGTTAGCGCTAAGGGTGTAACCTCAAATGGGAATTCGATTATTGTAAGCATCATTCGTGATATCTCAGAACGTAAAAGTGCTGAGGCAATGGTTTGGCTGGAGAAGGAACGAGCCCAAGTCACCTTAGACTCCATTGGGGATGCGGTGATCACCACAGATACTCGAGCTAACGTAGAGTACCTCAATCCGATTGCTGAGGCTTTAACTGGTTGGACCAACGCTGAGGCGATAGGACAACCGTTGGAAAGGATCTTTTGTATTGTCAATGAAGAAACTGGTTGTTCTGTAGAAAGTCCGATTGTTCGCTGCCTTCTTGAAGGACGTATTGTTGGCTTAGCAAACCATACCGTCTTAATTCATAGAAATGGAACGACTATCGCGATTGAGGACTCTGCTGCTCCTATACGCGATCGAACCGACGTGGTTATCGGAGGCGTTTTAGTTTTTCACGATATTAGTTATAAACGAAATCTCATGAAAGCAATGGAACATCAAGGAAATCATGATGCCTTAACAGGGCTCCCCAATCGCCTCCTCTTCAATGAATATTTAATTCAGGCCTTAGAACAGGCAAAGCATAAAGACGGTAAACTGGCGGTTATGTTCTTAGATCTGGATCGTTTCAAACTAATTAATGATACCATGGGTCATAATCTGGGAGACCAACTTTTGAAAAACGTCGCGGAGCGCATTCGCCATATTTTACGTGAAGGAGATACGATTGCGAGACTGGGTGGGGATGAATTTTTAGTTTTACTTCCGGAGATCAAAGACGTGCAAGAGGCTGACGCGGTGGCAGGACGAATTTTGGGGGTCTTTACGCACCCTATAATACTGGATGGCACCGAAGTATACATGAGTACGAGTATCGGGATCAGCCTTTGTCCGAGTGATGGCACTGATATGGAGACCTTGGTCAAACAGGCGGATACGGCGATGTATCATGCCAAGGAGCAGGGGCGTAATAATTATCAGTTTTTCACTTCCGGTCTTAATATTAAGGCCAATGAACGGCTTTCGACAGAGAACAGCCTGCGTAAGGCCTTATTACGCGACGAGTTTGTCTTGCATTATCAGCCTCAGGTCGATTTCGAAAGCGGGTGCATTGTGGGACTAGAGGCCTTGATACGTTGGAATTTTGGGGAGCAGGGAATGGTTTCGCCGGCCTCGTTTATTTCCATAGCGGAGGAAACTGGCTTGATTGTACCGATTGGAGAATGGGTTTTGCGGACTGCCTGCGCTCAAAATATGGTCTGGCAAGAACAAGGGTATCCTCGCTTGCGTATGGCGGTCAACATCTCAGCTCGGCAATTTGGAGAACCCAATTTTATCAAGCTTGTTAAGGGCATTCTACAGGAAACCGGTATGGATCCACAGTGGCTAGAACTTGAGATAACGGAAAGCATTGCCATGAAGAATGGGGATGCTTCAGTCGAAATGCTGAATCGTTTTAAAAACTTAGGTGTGCGAATTTCTATCGATGATTTCGGAACCGGATTTTCGTCACTTAACTATTTGAGGCGTATGCCGATTGATACACTGAAGATAGATCAGTCCTTTATTCGGGATATAAGCACGGGCGAAAATGGAGAGGAGGTCGTTTCTGCTATAATCCAACTCGCCAAAAACCTCCGGTTGAAAGTGATTGCCGAAGGAGTGGAAACGAATAAACAAAGGTCCTTCCTCAAGGGCAAGCTGTGTGATGAAATGCAGGGCTTTCTCTTTAGTAAGGCGGTTACTTCAGAAGAGGTGGAAAAGTTATTTGCTCAATCCACTAAATAAGTAAGAGATATACACAGTCCATTGAGTTGAAGGCCGGGTGCATGTTTTTCATGCACTCGGCCTTCAACTGCGTCAGTCGGAGGCTTAGGCAGATGCGTTCTAAAATTAAACGTGAGGACATACCTTCAATCAAGGGGGGACAATGACGTGTCGTTACATTACACGCTATCTGTCGTTCAGGTACCTAAAGTAACATCAGATACTATAGTCACAAGCAAGCAAACGGAAGAGAGGCTTTCCGGGCCTAATAGAAGCGCCAAATTATGGGCGGATATGGCCAGATGGTTCGGTGAAGATATCCGTTCAATTTTAGGCAATATCAACTCGGTCCCCTTTGACGAGGTTGAAGAACTGCGAGTGAGGATGGGTCAGCCGCTCATGATTCGGACCTCAGACAAAGATCTGTTTTTAAATCGAGAAGGGGGAGTAACTAGTCCGGATAATGCGTATCACGTCAAACGGGAAGATCTAGCCTGTGCACTGGAACGGATGACCCATAGCTCGGTTTATGCTGCCGAGGAGGATCTCAAACAAGGTTTCTTAACCCTTCCCGGAGGGAATCGTGTGGGAGTGACGGGCGAGGCAATCCTACTTCATGGTCAAATACAGACGTTAAAACATATTTCGGCCTTGAACCTTCGTATTGCCCGGGATATTCAGGGTCGAGGCTTAAAGATCTTACCGTTACTTGTAGGGATACATGGAATCGTTCATCATACCCTTTTGATTTCACCCCCTCGAGCTGGTAAAACAACCCTCTTAAGGGAGCTTATTCGCTTAATCAGTAACGGGGTTCCGGGGTTAGGGTTGCCGGGCCAGACCGTTGGGGTTGTAGATGAACGCGGAGAGCTTGCTGGGATGTGGCAAGGGGTGCCAACCTACGACCTAGGTTATCGTACGGATGTTTTGGATGGGTGTCCAAAGGCCAAGGGTATGGGTATGATGGTTCGTTCCATGGCACCTCAAGTTATGGCTATGGATGAGCTTGGTCATACAGACGATGTCACTGCCTTAATGGATGCCTTACGCACGGGGGTACAGATTCTTAGTACTGCCCATGCTAGTTCTTTGGAGGAAGCAAGGAAGAGGCCGACCTTAGCTCAGTTGCTGGATCAAGGAGTGTTTGAACGCTTGGTCGTGTTAAGCAGAAAACATGGTCCGGGAACGATTGATGGAGTTTATGATCTTAGAACTGGGAGGATCCTGTGATGCTGATACTTGGATGTATAGCGATTATTACCGGTTGCGGGTGTATGGGATTATTACTGGCTAATAGAATTCGACGTCGGCCGGTAGAGCTGCGGGAAGGCTTAATGGCATTGGCACTTTTGGATACGGAAATTGTTTGGGGGGCAACCCCTTTGCCGGAGGCCTTCTGTATTGTGAAGGAACGGACGGATACACCGTGGCAAGAGTTTTTTGCCGAACTTCAGGAGCGTTTGCAGCAAGGAGAATCAGCAAGCACGGCTTGGAAAGAAACAATTATAGCCCAGAATTCACAGTTTTGTTTGAAACAAGAAGACTGGCAAGTGATCCGTGACGTTAGTAAAGGATTAGGTCAATCGGATCGTACAGAGCAACACAAACAATTAGAACTCGTGCAGCGCCAACTTGCGCTAATGAAGGATCAAGCCGGAGTCTGGTCGGAAAAACAAGCCAAAATGTGGTCTTATCTGGGGTTTCTCTGTGGGATTGCGGGTGTGCTCCTAATTGTTTAACCAAGGAGAGGAGTCGGGGAAATGAGCTTCAATCTAATCATTACTGTCGCCGGGATTGGTATTTTGGTCGGGGTATTAGCATCCGTGCTAAAAGAATCCGGACGCAATGAAATGGCGCAAGGGGTTACCATTATGGGCGTTATCGTGGTTCTTTATATAGTAGTGCAGTCGATTGCCCAATTATTTACCCTGGTGAAAAGTGTTTTTAACCTTTATTAGGGGGCTAAAACGTGGAGATATGGCAAATCGTGGGGCTAGCCCTGATTGTTACGGTTATTAGTGTTGTTCTTAAGCAGATCCGACCGGAAATCGCTTTGCAACTTTCGATTCTAGCGGGTGCAGCGATCTTTATTCTAATTATGAGCAAAATCAAGGTCATTGTCGATCTCCTCCAAACTTTAGCAGAGCAAGCTAATATTAGTTCTTACTATTTACTCATCGTTTTAAAGATTGTGGGAGTGGCCTATCTGGCCGAGTTTGGCGCCCAAATCTGTCGTGACGCGGGTGAGGGGGCGTTAGCCACTAAGATTGAGATAGCTGCAAAAGTTGGGGTTATTGTTCTCTCCATTCCCATTATAGTAGCCATTACAGAGTCATTGGTACGATTAGTTCCGTGAGGTGATGTATTTGCGGCGATTCATCTTAAGTTTAGCTTTATTTGTCATCTTGTTGTGTGGGACAACTCCCCCCGTGCTTGCCGAGGAGGGGACCTCTCAACTACCCGAGAAGCAAGAGCTTTTGCAACAAATTGATTTGAGTCAAATGCAAGGTTTTCTTGAACAACTCGATACGGATGTTCAGAATGCCATGCCAGGGTTTTCATTAGCCCAAATGTTTGAGGATTTAAAAAGCGGAAAGCTAGATCTGCGACCGGAAAAGTTAGGTCAGACCCTACTGGCTGTGCTGGAAAAGGAAATCTTAAGTGGAGCGCCACTGATTGGCAAATTACTTATTTTAGCCGTGCTCGCTGCCGTATTAGGACAGCTTCAGGTCGCCTTTGGTGGAAGTGTCGGTAAAACTGCTCAGGTCATGACTTACCTAGTTCTGTTAAGTTTAGCCCTTACCTCCTTTCAAGAGGCCTTGCGTGTCGCCACGTCGGCAATTGATCAGATGGTAGGCCTCATGCAAACCTTTTTTCCGGTTATGTTGACCTTATTAATCTCTATGGGGAATCTGACCAGTGCAGCCTTATTTAAACCACTCGTCATGGGAAGCTTGACCGTATTAGCAACAATCATCAAAACGGTCGTTTTACCGCTTTATTTTCTAGCGGCTGTGCTTAAGCTTTTTAATCATATCTCTGAGCAGTTTAAGCTCAGTAAGCTGGCCGGACTCTTCGAATTTGCAGGAAAAATATCCTTAGGAGTTATCATGACCGTCTTTATTGGGGTCATGTCGGTTCAGGGGGTGACGGGAGGGGTTGCGGATAGCGTTGTTTTTCGTACGGCCAAGTATTCTGCAGATCTTGTTCCAGTCGTGGGTAAATTTTTCAAAGATGCCGTCGAGCTTGTGATTACATCCGGGCTATTACTGAAAAATGCTGTCGGAATTGTTGCCTTACTTGCCATTGTTATAATTTGCTTGGGCCCTTTGGTAAAGATTCTAGCCATGCTCCTTGTTTTTCGAGTTTCAGCTGCCCTCATCGAGCCACTCGGCGAAAAAGCTCTAGCCAATAGTCTCCAGGATATGTCGAAAAGTCTGGTTTTCATCTTAGTAACGGTCGCTTCCGTTGCCATTATGTTTTTTATGGCAGTTGCCGTGGTCGTGGGCACGGGAACCTTTTCGGTGATGTTGCACTAAGGAGGAGTGGTGTGCTGTGCAGACGTTACAAACTCTGGTACGCAATTTGGCCATGATTCTACTGTTGGCCACCTTTTTGGAAATGCTTCTGCCCAACAAATCGATGCGTGGATTTGTCCAGATGGTGATGGGGCTGTTTGTGATCTCAGCAGTTCTTGCCCCGATTACAACGTTCTTACATACTCCGTTAACGTTGGAAATTCCGGCTTGGACAGCCACAGCTCCTCAGGATTTGCCGGCAATTGCAACGGAAGGAGAGGGAATCAAAGTAGGTCGGGATGCAGTCCAAGAGCAATATCGCCAGATTTTAGTGCACCAGATCGAGGCACTTGCGCTTGGAACTAAGGGCGTCGAGGCTGCGACTGTAGATATCAAATTTGAAGAGGGAACAGGGGGTGTAACAGATCAGCCCAAGATTGCAGTGGTTAAGGTTACTTTGACGTCTGTAACAGGGGAAATTCAGCCAGTTCAACCCATTACAATCGGGCAGCCCCCAACGACCGTGCAAACACAGTCCCCTAAAGCAGAGGAAGTGAGAGAGCGGATTGCCACATTTATAAACTTAGCGAAAGAAAAGATTCTCGTTCAAGAAAGTTAGTGGAAACCCAAATTTTGAAGAGGGAGGTATTTATCGTGAAATTGTTAAAACTGATTTCAACGGACAAAATGTTACTCGGTTTAGTAGGAATCATCGCGGTCGGAATGTCCTGTATCTACATGGGGAAAGGACCGGAAACCCCGGCTCAGAGCATTCAGAGTAAGTCTGCCCTGACGACCTCCCCCATCACGAGTACTAAAATTGGTGCTTTGGAAAAAGATTTGGAGAACAAATTACAAGCCAATATTCTACTCATGGAAGGGGCAGGCAAGGTACAGGTCTCGGTGAGCTTCGCGTCAGGATTGAAGAATGAGTATGCACGCAATGACAATGTCACGAAAAATACTTCGAAGGAAACCGATAAAACTGGGGGGACGCGGGAAACGACGCAGGTTACGGAAAATAACCAAGTGGTTATGCCAAGTGGTTCATCACAGCCAGTTTTGGTCATGGAGGATCGTCCGGAGATAGCCGGTGTTTTAGTTATCGCTGAGGGAGCTCGGGATCCAAATGTGAGAGAAGGGATTCATACAGCAGTACAAACGCTCCTGAATATTGCAAGCAATAAGATCACTGTTGTACCGATGGGTGGGGCATGATGAGTTTTCAGAAATTAAAGCGGCCTATCGTTATGATCGTGGGGCATAAATCGCGGGTATGGTTGGGTGTCTTGGGAGGATTGGTGTTGTTCCTCGGAGCCATCGGGGTAGGGTTGGTCGCAGTTACAGACACTTCAAATACTCATTTTCCCGGCCAAACGAGCCTGGCAGTGAATGCCCCGGCGGAGAAAAATTCGATTCAAGTTCAAGTTGAAACACTCAAGCCAGATGCCTCTGGGGAAAATTACTTTGTAAATTATCGCTTGCAACGCGAAAAGTTTCGCCAAGAGACGAAAGCTATGCTCTCAGAGTTGTTAAACTCAACAGTTCAGAAGAGTAAAGAGCAAGCGCAAGGGAAATGGCTTGAACTCAGTACGAAAATTCAAAAAGAAGGAGAAGTAGAAAATCTCCTGAAGATCAAAGGATTCCAAGATACCGTTACAGATGTGCTGCCAGAAAGTGTCACAGTGATTGTATTGGCCCCTAGCTTAACGTCCAGTGAAGTCAGTGTTATTCAAGACATCGTTGTCCGTGTAACAAAAGTTCGGCTGGATAAGATTACGATATCGGTTAAAAAGTAATGGACCCTCACAAAATTAATGAAGTTGTTGCCTCGGACGGGCGACAACTTTTTCATACCCATAATATATTGTATACTTGTGCTAATTGCGTTGAAAAAGGAATCTTAGCCCCATATAATATAGCATATGTCCGATCACTTTGAAAAAATTACCCATTGCAGAGATGGTCAAGGATGGGGAGAACATAGAGAGGGGTAACCGCAGTGAAACCAGTTAAGATTACGGATACGACTTTGAGGGATGCTCACCAGAGTCTATGGGCCACTCGGATGCGTACAGAAGATATGCTGCCGATCCTAGCAGACCTAGATGAGGCCGGATTTTTTTCGTTGGAAGTATGGGGAGGGGCCACCTTCGATGTTTGCTTGCGCTTTTTGGGAGAGGATCCTTGGGAGCGTTTACGCCTGATCAAGAGTCATGTCAAGAAGACACCCCTGCAGATGTTACTAAGAGGTCAGTCTTTGGTGGGGTATCAGCATTACCCGGATGATGTAGTGCGGGAATTTGTATCGTTGAGTGTGAAAAATGGGATTGATATAATCCGGATTTTTGATGCATTAAACGATGTTAGAAATATGGTTGTTCCTATGGAAGCCGCTAAAGAGGCAGGAGCGCATGTTCAGGCATCTGTTGTATATACAATTAGCCCGGTTCATACGACAAAACACTACTTAGAAACAGCTACAGCCTTGGTCAAACTAGGTGCTGATTCCATATGTATCAAGGATATGGCCGGCTTGCTCACTCCATTTAAGGCCTATGAATTAGTTGCGTTGTTGAAAAAAGAGTTAGGGGTCATGATCCATTTGCATAGCCATTATATTGGCGGAATGGCCGTCGGGGCGTACCTGAAGGCCGCAGAAGCCGGTGTGGATGTTATTGACACAGCTAGTGTTCCTTTAGCCTTTGGGGCAAGTCAACCTCCGGTCGAAACAGTTGTTCGAGCGTTCCAAGAAACAGAGTTTGATACGGGACTAAATCTACGTCATCTGTTTCATATTGCCAAGTATTTTGAAGCACTACGTAAAAGCCGCGGGTTTGACCGTGGTGTGACCCGGATTACGGATATGAGAGTGTTTGAACATCAGGTTCCCGGGGGGATGATCTCCAACCTTGTATCCCAACTGGAAGAACAAAAGGCCTTGGATCGCATTCATGACGTGTTGGATGAGATTCCAAAGGTTCGAGCAGAGTTAGGTTATCCGCCCTTGGTTACGCCAACAAGTCAAATTGTCGGTACGCAAGCGGTATTAAATGTTCTGAGTGGGGTAAGATATAAATTAGTACCTGGTGAAGTGAAAGCCTATGTACGTGGCTTATATGGTCAGCCTCCAGCCCCTATGGATTCTGAAATTCAAAAGAAAATCATTGGGGATGAAGAACCGCTGACCGTCCGTCCGGCTGATATACTGGAACCCGGATTAGCTAAGGCAGAACGAGAAAGCTCAGACTTTGCTCGCTCTCGAGAAGATGTACTCAGTTATGCCATGTTCCCACAGGTTGCGAAGAAGTTCTTTGAGGGTAGGGAATGCGGTGTCATTCCTCAAGAAGACACTGCTAAAACCATTAAAACGCCAAAACCGCAGTCAGCGTTATTGACTAAGGAGGATTCTAAAATGAATTTGAAAGAAATCAAAGAGTTGATCAAGATTATTGATGAAACTGAAATCAGTGAATTAAACCTCGAAAGTGATGGGGTAAAAGTATCCATTCGCAAAGGGCCAAGAGTGGTTGCTGATATTCCAGCTATGGCCCCTGCCCATCTACCAGTGATGGCGCAAGCTGCTCCTCTACCAAGTGTACAGCAAGCACCCAGTTCGGAAGGAACGTTGGATAAAGCGCCGGATATAATTGTTTCGGGTAACACAGAAACGATCACCTCCCCTATGGTAGGAACGTTTTATAATGCGCCGTCGCCTGAGGCGGATACTTTTGTCGAGCTGGGACAGCTGGTCAAAGTGGGACAACCGGTTTGTATTATTGAGGCCATGAAACTGATGAATGAGATTGAGGCAGAAACAGAAGGGAAGATTGTTCAGATTCTGGTAGAAAATGGGCAACCTGTTGAATACGGACAAACGCTGTTTATCATTGAAAAATAAGGAGAAAATAGTATGTTTAAGAAAATCCTGATAGCGAATCGCGGGGAAATTGCCTTGCGTATCATTAGAGCATGTCGAGAACTTGAAATTGAGACGGTCGCTGTTTTCTCTGAGGGAGATCGAGAAGCTTTGCACGTAAAGGCTGCGGACGAATCGGTATGTATTGGTCCAGTAGCAAGCGCTAAGAGTTATCTTAATATCCCCAACATAATCAGTGCTGCTGAATTAATGGGTGTTGATGCTATTCATCCAGGCTACGGTTTTTTATCTGAAAATGCCCGCTTTGCAGAGATTTGTGAATCGTGTGGTATTACCTTTATTGGACCATCTCCTGAAGCTATCGAAAATATGGGGGATAAGGCTAAAGCACGTAAAACCATGATCGAGGCGGGCGTTCCAGTGGTGCCTGGGTCTAAAGATATTATCACAGATGAAGAAACTGCCGCCACGACGGCTGAGGCCATCGGGTACCCCGTTTTGATCAAAGCATCTGCCGGTGGCGGTGGCAAAGGGATGAGAGTTGCTCAGAATTTCAAAGAATTGGGCAAAGCAATTCAAGCGGCTCAAAATGAAGCTCAGGCAGCCTTTGGCAACTCAGAAGTTTACTTGGAAAAATATGTTGAAGAACCTAGACATATAGAATTTCAGATCTTAGGAGATAAATTCGGCAATGTAGTACATTTGGGGGAACGAGATTGCTCTTTGCAACGCCGCCATCAAAAACTTTTGGAAGAAGCGCCTTCAAGTGCCATGACTCCAAAGTTAAGGGCGCAAATGGGTGCAGTGGCCGTCAAAGCGGCTAAGTCGGCTAATTATTCAAGTGCAGGGACGATTGAGTTTTTGTTGGATCGCCACTCGAATTTTTATTTCATTGAAATGAACACGCGAATCCAGGTTGAGCATCCGGTAACCGAGATGGTAACTGGACTTGACTTAGTTAAAGAGCAAATTCGTCTTGCAGCCGGTGAACCGCTCGGCTATACGCAAGAGGATATTCAAATCCGAGGCTGGGCAATAGAGTGCAGAATTAACGCCGAAAATCCAGACAAGAACTTTATGCCTTCACCTGGGACAATCAAAATCTATCATGTTCCAGGCGGTCCGGGAGTTAGGGTCGACAGTGCTGCCTATCAGGGGTATACAGTTCCTCCCTACTATGATTCAATGGTCGGAAAATTAATTGTTTGGGGTGCAACCAGGCAAGAAGCCATTGCCCGTATGAAACGAGCCCTTGAAGAATTTGTCATAGAAGGGATTTATACAACGATTCCGTTCCATTTGAAAGTGCTGGACAATGCCTTCTACCGTCGTGGGGAAGTGTATACGAATTTCATCCAACGCCGTATTTTAGAAGAATAAATTTCAAATTCGAACCTCAAACATCGACTTCATGGCGGTTTGGCATTGGCTTTAAGTTACCGTTTAGGAATAGACTTTGCCAGATCAGCCTTGATTTGTTATAATAACAACATAATGGTGGATAAAGGAAAATTACTTATAATGATTGCTGACCGTCATCATAAGGTTTGAACCTATCTAGGGTTTATGTACGATGTGCGTAACACGATATTTGATATTCGAACCACGAACATTGAATATCGATTTGGGGGTGAAGGCATGGAAAGCCTAGGTACTGAGAATAGCCTCGGTTCTATTCGCATTGCTGATGAAGTTGTAGAGGTCATTGCCGGCTTAGCTGCTTCTCAAGTGGAGGGTGTAACTGGCATGAGCGGCGGTTTCGTAGGAGACCTGGCTCACATGTTAGGGAGAAATAAAAACCTGTCCAAAGGGGTTAAGGTGGAGGTCGGTGCACACGAGGTTGCCGTAGACCTCTTTATTGTGGTAGAGTATGGTGTTTCAATCCCTGAAGTCGCTTTAAGCGTGCAAGAAGCAGTGAAGGAAGCCATCGAAAGCATGACAGGGCTCCTAGTTGTTGAAGCAAATGTTCATGTACAAGGGGTAAATTTTAAACCATTACCGGAAAACAAAGAAGAAGAGAACCGTCTGAAGTAGCGTGAGCCCCCCCTGGAAATGCCAGGGGGGGTTTCTGAAAGAAGGGACGACGAATGTTTGCCTATGCTTTGGGATGCCTTCTGATCCTGGGGGCCTTTTGGATATTAGCTATCACCACAGGGTGGGGACTTCCTTATCTCTTTCTTGTACAAGGACTTGATTGGTTAAAAGTAAATCCTTTGGAAACGATTGTTGTGGCTGTGGTTTTGTTTTTGTTAGGCTTGCTTTTAATTGTTCAGCCACGCGAAAATACAGATCGTGCGTTTCGGACGTCTTCCAAAGGGGGCGAGGTGCTAATTTCTCAGGATGCTTTGCAGGAAATTATTGCTCGAAGTGCCATGGCGTTGCCTGGCGTGCTCCAGGTCCAGTCGAGCCTCAGGGAGCGTGAAAACGGTCTGCAGATTAGGGTCTCCTGTCAATTAGAGCAAGGAGTTATCATTCCGCAGACCTCTGAAGAACTTCAAGCACAGGTCAGAGCAGATGTCGAACGTTATACCGGGATTATAGTGACCGAGGTGAAAGTGCTGGTGCGTCGTTTAGAAAAAGCCCATCCGGCACGCGTCCGATGAGTGAATTTTGGCCGAAACTAGGAGAAAAAATTGTAAGATTTTTAGTTTGGGCCCTCGACAATCATCCTGGCAAACTCATCGGAACATCCGTTGGGTTTTTCTTGGGTTTCCTGATAGTGACCCTCGGCTTTTGGCATACTTTGGTATTAGCCTTGTTCGTGAGCCTGGGGTTTGTCATAGGAAAGCGTCAGGATGAGCATAAGAATATTACAGCGTGGTTAGAAAGAATTTTAAACAAATACTAGGAGGAATTTCCTTGAGTCGAAGATTAGCCCGTGAAACAGCGTTACAAGTGCTATTCCAAAGGGACCTGACCCAAGAACCGCTGGATATTGCGGCAACAGTTCGGCTTTGGGCAGGGGAATTTGTAGTTCCCGAGTCCAGTATGGCCTTTGCCCAAGAATTAGTTGATGGGACGATCACTCATCAGGATGAAATAGACAAAAAACTGGCATCCTTTGCGCAGGATTGGTCCATTAGTCGTATGGCCAATGTCGATAGGAATGTCATGCGTTTGGCAACGTACGAAATTCTTTTCCGTCCAGATATACCAGGGCGCGTGAGCCTTAACGAAGCGATCGAATTAGCAAAGCGTTTTGGCGGAGAAGAATCAGCAAAATTTGTTAATGGAATTCTCGACAAAGTCGTTGATAGCGTCTCGAAAGTTGAACGAAAAGGAGTCTAGCACCAAGAGCTTTTCAAGAAGCACCCATGATGAAGGTTGGGTGCTTCTTTCTTTTGTAATTGATTAAATGTGTCCAGATGCATAATGCTTAACCTTTGTCTACTGCTAAAGGTAGTTAAAAATATAAAAAAACAGAGAAAAAGGATAAAAAAAGTTTGTGATTCTTTTAACTTACTCTTTTTAAGAGAAGGATAAATGATTAACTATCACGAATACTAAGGTATACACTTTTAATTTTATTATAGTGGGTAGAAATTCTCTAAACTTTGAGGAGGGGTCAAATGTACCGCGTCGTAAAGAAGAGATTGCTGGCACCGGTCATCGCCTTGTTAGAAGTCCGGGCGCCGAATGTTGCCGCAAAAGTTGAGCCAGGCCAATTTGTTATTGTTCGGGTGGATGAGTTTGGTGAGCGTATTCCGCTTACTGTCATGGATTTTGACCGAGAAAAGGGCACCATCACGATTGTTGTCCAAGATGTTGGATATTCTTCAGCCCTCATTTGTGCTATGAATGAAGGGGATGAATTTCAAGATTTTGTAGGGCCGTTGGGAGTTGCAACTGAAATTGAAAACTATGGTACGGTTGTTTGCGTTGGTGGGGGTCTAGGTAATGCTCCTATCTATCCGATCGCTCGGGCTCTAAAAGCAGCGGGAAATCATGTGATTACCGTCATAGGCTCAAGGACTGCGGATCTTCTGATTTTGGAAGAGGAATTAAATGACGTGAGTAACGAACTTGTTATAGCCACGAACGATGGTAGCAAGGGAGTTACTGGATTCGTGACCGACGGGCTAGCCCATGTGTTGAGCCAGAGAAATGATGTTAAAGTGATTTGGGCGATTGGGCCTATGGTCATGATGCGAGCAGTTGTAGAATATACTCGGCCGTTAGGCATTAAAACGATCGTTAGTATGAATCCAATTATGGTGGACGGGACAGGAATGTGTGGCGCGTGTCGGATTAGTGTCGGCAATGAAACCAAATTTGCCTGTGTAGATGGTCCAGAATTTGATGGACATTTGGTGGATTTCGATTTAGCCATGAAGCGTCTCGCTTTTTATAAAGATGAAGAAAATCGAGCTAAGGCTCGGTTGGAATGTGACCATGAAGGGGGGCAACATTAATGGCTGAGAAAGTTAAGAAAGTGAAAATACCTCGTCATGATATGCCTTGTCAAGACCCTCAGGTCAGAGCACACAATTTTGAGGAAGTTGCTTTAGGCTATACTCAGGAAACGGCAGTAGAGGAAGCAAAACGGTGTTTACAATGTAAAGATCCTAAATGTCGTGAAGGTTGCCCAGTCGAAGTACTCATTCCTGAGTTTATTAAAAAAATTGCTGAAGAGGATTTCCTGGAAGCAGGAAAGATTCTGAAAGTCAAAAATTCATTGCCTGCCGTATGTGGTCGAGTTTGTCCACAAGAGACCCAATGCGAAATTAAATGTATTTTGGGCAAAAAAGGGGATCCAGTGGCTGTCGGCAGGTTAGAGCGTTTTGTAGCTGACTACGACATAAAATTCGGAGAACCTAATTTCGAGAAACCGGCCCCGACCGGTAAACGTGTCGCTATCATCGGAGGAGGACCTTCAGGATTGGCGTGTGCCGGTGATTTAGCAAAAGCTGGACATGCAGTGACTATCTTTGAAGCTCTTCACGTTGCTGGGGGCGTATTGATGTACGGGATTCCTCAGTTCCGGTTGCCTAAGGAGATTGTGCAGACGGAAATTACGAACCTCAAAAAAATGGGGGTTGAGATCCTCACAAATCAAGTGGTAGGAAAGATTACCTCGGTGGATGAGCTTATGGCAAACGGGTATGACGCTGTGTTCATTGGCACAGGAGCTGGACTACCGTACTTTATGGATATCCCTGGAGAGAACCTTAATGGGGTCTATTCAGCGAATGAATTCTTAACCAGAACCAATTTGATGAAGGGGTACAAATTCCCTGATTATGTAACTCCTGTAAAAGTTGGGAAGAGCGTTGCTGTGCTGGGCGCAGGGAATGTTGCTATGGATTCCGCGCGTACGGCCTTGAGATTGGGTGCCGAAAATGTTTATGTTATCTATCGGCGTTCTCGTAAGGAGATGCCTGCCCGGGAAGAGGAACTAGAGCATGCAGAAGAAGAGGGGATTCAATTCCGACTGTTAACAAATCCCGTTTCCATTGAAGGAGATGAGCGTGGGTGGGTTAAGAGCATGACCTGTTTGCGCTATGAACTTGGAGAGCCTGACGCTTCGGGACGGCGTGCTCCGATTGCAATTCCAGGATCAGAATATGTAATTCCTATGGATACTGTGGTCGTGGCAATTGGACAAGGTCCGAACCCCTTAGTGACGACGTCCACTCCCGGCTTAGATTTGAATAAGCGCGGTAATATAGTCGCTGACGAGGATACCTTAGCGACCTCGAAACCGGGTGTTTTTGCCGGTGGCGATATTGTAACCGGTGCTGCTACTGTTATTTTGGCTATGGGAGCCGGAAAAAAGGCTGCTGCAGCGATTGATCAGTATCTATTAGGAAAGTAAACTAATCTAATCTAATCTAATCTAATCTAATCTCCGGATGATTGAACATCAGCTTCAGATTAAAGCCCCCTATCGCTTATTTCTTAGTGTTGGGGGGGGACTTTTCCACCTGAAGTTTATGAAGACCCACCACTTTTATAGTAGGAATAGGGTCACAAGTTCCAAAAATATTGCAGGATTTTGAAAGGGGTGTGTCTATTGGCTCAGTTGTTAGATGGTAAAGCAGTGGCAAAGGTTCTTAAGGCAGAGGTCAGTGAGGAAATTAAACAGTGGAAAGAAAAAGGGGTGCAGCCTAAACTAGCTGTGATTTTAGTCGGAGATGACCCGGCTTCGGTGGTTTATGCACGGTCCAAGCAAAAAGTCAGTGAGGGTATGGGCATGGCCTTTGAACTCTTCACAATGCCTGGTGATACATCAGAAGCTGATATTTTAGCGAAAATCGATGTTTTAAATAATGATAAAGATGTTCATGGCATTATGATTGAACTTCCCCTCCCTAAGGGAATTTCAAAGACTAATGTTATGGCGGCTTTACGTCCAGATAAAGACGTCGATGGTTGCCATCCCATGAATCGCGGATATATCTTGAGCGGCGAAGAAGGTCTTTTCCCAGCCACCCCGGAAAGCTGTATTGAAATATTGCTGCGTTCTGGTGTTGAGATTGCTGGGAAACACGTTGTCTTAGTCGGCCGGGGAGAAACCGTGGGTAAACCTCTTGTCTTTATGATTTTGAAGTACAATGCAACTGTAACAATTTGCCACTCTAAAACACCGGATTTACCTTCCTACTGTCGCCAGGCCGAGATTTTAATTGCTGCCGTAGGTCGCGCTAAGATGATCAAGAAAGATTGGGTTACTCCAGGTACAATAGTCGTGGATGCTGGGATCAACGAAATCCCTGGTGGGATTTGCGGTGATGTTGATTTTGAAGGCGTCCAAGAAGTGGCTTCAATGATTTCTCCAGTACCAGGCGGAGTCGGATCGTTGACGACTGCTTTACTTATGCGTAATGTTCTGAAGGGTATCGTTTTACAAGGGAGGAAAAAATAATGGATATGAATAACGTATGGAAATGGACGACCGACGAATTTCTGACGGTATCTTCTAGTTCTTCACCGACACCGGGCGGAGGAAGTGTTTCCGCTTACGTTGGTGCACTTGCCGCATCGATGACTTGTATGGTTGCTAACCTTACGCTCGGCAAGGAAAAATTTAAAGAGGTTGAACCTCAGATTAAAGAGATCTTGTCTCAGGCCGAAACGGTACTTTCCGCTTTGAAAACAGGATTAAGTGAGGATATCGCTGAATTCTCGAATTTTATGGCCGTATTAAAGTTGCCGAAAGGGACTGAAGAAGAGAAAACCGTGCGCACTGAGAAATTGCAAGAAGTCTTGGTCTCAGCTACAAATACCCCGCTCGGAATTTCCCAAAATTGTTTTAAAATCTTACAATTAGCTCAGGCGCTTGCACCAATCGGGAACAAAGGCGCGATCAGTGATGTTGGAGTAGCAGCTTACTTAGCAGAAAGTGCCCTGAAATCTGCGATGCTTAGCGTGGATATTAATCTTCCTCAGATTAAAGATGCTGGGTATAAAGAGCGAGTATTGGCGGAGAGAACAACACTATTCGAACAAGCAGCTGTACTTTGTGCAGATACAGTGGCGATCGTACAAAGCCGGATGTAATAATCGTGGCTCATTATAGTACTTGGTTGGCGGTTAGAACATTGATAGGTAGGGGCCGATGCATCGTGCCTGGACCTGTAATGTAACCGTAACCGTCCCAGAATTCGTACCCGCGAGGCACGATGCATCGTGCCCCTACTAGATAGCGCTGTATGATAACGTAAAGGAGGGATGATTATTTCATCCCTCCTTTACGTTATGTTATGATAGGTATCGAGGTGAAGTTTGTGCCGAAGATATGGACGGTATCCGAGATTGTAGGGCAAATTGGCCAAGTTCTACAAGAACGAACGGATTTACAAAACTGCTGGATCAGTGGTGAACTTTCCAACTTTAAGAACCACCGTGCTTCCGGGCACTGGTATTTTACCCTGAAAGACGAGTCTTCTAGTCTCAAAGGGGTTATGTTTAAAAGTCGTTCGGAACGTGTGCGTTTCCTCCCAACAGACGGTTTAAAGGTCATGATTCGGGGGAACATCCGCATGTATGAGCGAGATGGAACAATTCAATTATACGCAGAAGAGATGGAGCCGAGCGGGCTCGGTCAACTATATTTGGCCTTTGAGCAACTTAAAAAGAAACTTGCTGAGGAAGGCTTATTTGATCCAGTACGCAAGAAGGAGATTCCCCGTTTTCCGCGGCGTATTGGGATTGTGACAAGCCCGACGGGAGCGGCGATACGAGATATTCTGCATATTATGGAGCGTCGTCATCCAGGAATGTCCTGGATTTTGGCGCCGGCCACAGTTCAGGGAGAGGCTGCGCCTCGGGAAGTGGCGCAGGCTATCGCTCGCCTCAACCGCTATGGTGCTGTCGACGTCATTATAGTCGGTCGTGGAGGGGGCTCTTTGGAGGAGTTATGGGCCTTTAATACGGAAGTAGTAGCTCGTGCGATTGCGGCATCCGTAATTCCGGTCATCTCAGCTGTAGGACATGAGACAGATGTGACCATCGCCGACTATGTTGCTGATTTACGTGCGCCAACCCCATCAGCGGCTGCTGAGCTGGCTGTGCCAAAGTTACAGGATTTGCAGTTTCAAGTAGAGCAATTGTTTACACGGCTTCAGGGAGCTATGGGGGCAATCATCGAACAGAAGAGGCAGTACCTAGCAGGGATCGCCAACAAAGGGCCACTAAAAGATCCTTTCTGGCGCATTGATCAGAATCGCCAGCGCATAGATACTCTACAAATGCGCCTTCAAGAGAGCATGACTAGATTAGTAGCAGATAAAAATGGTATACTAAACTTAATGACAGCTAAGCTGAATTTGTTGAGTCCATTGGCCATTTTGGGTCGTGGATACTCGTTGACTTACGATACGGAGGGGAACCTTCTGCGCTCCACGAGAGAAGTGGAGGTAGATGAACAGATTCGGATTCGCTTTTCAGAAGGAAGTTTACGTTGCCAAGTGTTAGAAAAGGAGATTTAATCCATGAGCACAGAAAAATGGACGGAAGACCTTTTTATTGAAAAGTCGCCAGAAACAATAGATGGGGATAAAGCTGAAGAAACCGTTTCCTTGGAAATAGGCCTTGAACAGTTAGAAAAGATTGTCAAAACACTTGAGCAAAAGGACCTTCCGTTAGAAAACGCTTTGGGCTTATTCAAGGAGGGTGTGGGTCTTGTTCAGTACTGCTCTAACGTCTTGAATCAAGTGGAAAAACAGATGGAAATGTTGCTTGAAGGCTCGGACGGATCGTTACAGATAAAACCTATGAGTTTTGAAATGGAAGGATGAACGTAAAACGTGTTCAAGGAAACCCTTCAACGTTATATTACCATGATTGAACAGTTCCTCGCCCAATTGCCGTGGGATAAGGATATCTTAAATCAGAGTATGTATTATTCCCTCATGGGGGGAGGTAAACGTATTCGGCCAGTTTTGGCCCTGGCCTCGGCAGAAGCTGTCGGTGGAGATCCAAAGAAAATTATAGCTGCTGCAGCTTCGTTGGAATTTATTCATACTTATTCTTTAATCCATGATGATTTACCGGCTATGGATAATGACGACTACCGACGCGGAAGATTATCCAATCATAAAGTATATGGGGAGGCCAACGCAATCTTGGCTGGGGATGGGTTATTGACCTATGCCTTCGAACTTCTTGCCGATCCAGGACTAGATCAGCCGGAGACACAGCTTCGGATTATTCGTGAGGTTGCTGCGGCTGCCGGAAAGACTGGTATGGTTGGAGGTCAAGTCGCAGATGTGATTGGAGAAGGAAAAACGCTTACTTTAAACGAAATTAAAGAGATTCATAAGGCTAAAACAGGTGCCTTGCTAACGGTTTCTGCTCGTCTCGGGGGAATATTAGCGGGTGGTACAGAGAAGCAGGTTGAGGCCTTAACCGAGTATGCCCAGGCGGTAGGCTTAGCTTTTCAAATTAAAGACGATATTTTGGATGTAGTGGGGGATAGTGAAATCCTAGGTAAACCTGCAGGAAGCGACCTCCGTCAGGGTAAGTCGACCTATGTTTCGTTGCTTGGGATAGAAGGTGCGAAGCGAGAGATGCATGCCCAAATTCTCAAAGCGCAGTCTGCTTTGAAGCTGTTTGATGAAGGCGCAGTCTTTCTAAGAGAGTTAGCAAACTATATTGAACAACGCCAGCATTGAAAGAGGTCGATATCATGCCGATTTCCCCAGGTATTTTTCATAATGCCATTCTTGTCTCCGCTTTGACGGCTTGGTTTATAGCCCAAATACTAAAAATTGCGGTTAATCTGTTTTTATTAAGGAAACTGAATTTTCAACTTCTTTTTAGTTCTGGCGGTTTCCCAAGCTCCCACTCGGCGACGGTGAGTGCGTTGACTTTAGGAATTGGCAAATACTATGGGTGGGATTCCCCAATATTTGCGGTATCTGCCGTTTATGGCATGGTTGTGTTATATGATGCTGCAGGGGTACGACGTGCCGCTGGGAAACAGGCAGAGGTTCTCAATCAGTTGGTTGAACGCTTATCTCAGGGGTCTGACCTCACCCAAGATCGCTTGAAGGAACTTATCGGCCATACACCGTTTGAGGTCTTTGGGGGGGTAATCGTCGGGATCATTGTGGGACTTTTGTTATAAGGTCTTGATTTAGGCATATTCAAGAAAATAACAAGTCAAAGATGCCTTGGATAGTTTCTTGAATATGCCTTAGAGGAGGGTTAATTAATCTTTGGCTGTGCGTAAACGTAAAAGCTGGAAACATCTTTTGCTTGTCTTTATTGGAAGTTTTGTCATTGCAGCTCTTGTCGGAATTAGTTCCGAACTACTGATGCGCAGGACGTCGTCGTTATGGGTTGCTGGATTGTTTCTCTTGGCTGTGATCGGGGTTCATATTGTCTTTGACATTATTGGAATTGCAGCTACCGCCGCAAACGAGGCACCGCATCATGCCAAAGCAGCTAACCGTGTCAGTGGTGCCCGCCAAGCCGTTTACCTCGTGCGGCATGCAGATTTGGTTGCCAATATGGCCAATGACGTCGTAGGAGATGTTACGGGGACTCTAAGCGGAGTGATGGCGGCGGCGATTGTCATAGATATCATTCGATTATACCCAACATTTGGGGCGAAAGAAATCTGGTTGTCGACATTTATGTTGGCCTTGGTAGCGTCTATCACCGTTACGGGCAAAGCCGTGGGAAAATCCGTTGCTATACAGGATGCCAATAAAGTGATCGCTTGGGTCGGGAGCGTTATCGCTACTTTTGAACAAATTACGGGTTGGAATCTGACTGGACCGAAAAAACGAGGGGGCAAGAAGGATGGGGCTACTCGAAAAGATTCATGAGCCGAAGGACTTGCGCACTTTAGACTCGACAGAACTTAAGACACTGGCGCAAGAGATACGGCAAGAAATGATAGATGTGGTCTCTAAAAATGGTGGGCATTTAGCTTCGAACCTCGGAGTTGTAGAACTCACCTTAGCCCTACATCGGAAATTTGACAGCCCTTGCGATAAGATTATATGGGATGTGGGTCATCAGACCTATGTTCATAAAATCCTAACTGGTCGAGTGGATCGGTTTAAAACCATTCGCCAATGCCATGGACTGTCCGGTTTTCCTAAACGTTGCGAGAGTGCCCATGATTGCTTTGAAACCGGCCATTCCAGTACCTCCATTTCTGCGGCCGTAGGATTTGCCAAAGCGCGAGATGTCCTGCGGGAGAGTCACCATGTTGTGGCCGTGATTGGAGATGGGGCAATGACCGGTGGCATGGCGTTTGAGGCCTTAAATCATGCCGGGCATAGTGAAAGCAGTTTGATTGTGGTCTTGAATGATAACGAAATGTCTATTTCTCCCAATGTAGGGGCCATGGCTTCCTATCTTAATCGTTTGAGGACTGACCCGATTTATGATAAACGGAAAGAAGATATTGAGTATCTCTTGAAACGTATTCCAGGTATCGGCCCAAAGGTTGCTAAGGTGGTTGCCAAGGCCAAAGATAGTTTGAAATATCTTCTAGTCCCGGGACTGATCTTTGAAGAATTGGGGTTCACGTATTTAGGTCCCATTGATGGACACGATCAGGCCATAGTGGAACAGGTTCTCGAACAGGCGAAGCAGAAAAAGGGGCCAGTGCTGGTCCATGTCGTGACACGCAAGGGAAAAGGGTATAGACCTGCCGAGGAAAATCCAGGTATCTTTCATGGGGTAGGTCCGTTTGATCCGGAAACAGGCAAGATCATCAAGAAATCTGCTCCGCCGACCTATACGACGGTCTTTGGGGAAACGCTCTGTATACTTGCCAAGGATGACCCTAAGATCGTGGCCGTCAGTGCAGCTATGCCCAGCGGGACCGGTCTTAGTGGTTTTGCAAGTCAATTTCCGGAACGTTTTTATGATGTCGGTATTGCGGAACAACATGCTGTAACGTTTGCAGCCGGGATGGCCTTTGGGGGTCTTAAACCCGTTGTGGCAATTTATTCGACCTTTTATCAGCGAGCCTATGACCAAGTGCTGCACGATGTCTGTTTACAGCAGGCCAATGTTGTTTTAGCGATCGATCGTGCTGGAGTTGTAGGGGATGACGGGCCCACGCATCATGGTGTATTTGATATTTCCTTTTTCCGGATTATTCCCAACCTAATCTTTATGGCTCCTAAAGATGAAAATGAGTTGCGCCATATGCTCTATACGGCGTTGCAACACAATGGCCCCGTGGCGGTGCGTTACCCAAGGTCAGTGGGTCAGGGCGTGAAGCTGGATGAAACGTTAAAGGAAATCCCAATTGGCAAAGCAGAAGTCTTGCGCGACGGCAGGGACGTGACTTTAATTGCAGTCGGCCCCATGGCATATACCTGCCTTCTTGCAGCTCAGGAATTACGCCACCGAGGCGTGGATGCTGCGGTCATCAACTTGCGTTTTATCAATCCACTCGATCGCGAACTCTTGTTACAATATGCGCGCCTAACAAAGCATTTTATTACCATCGAAGACAATGTCTTAAAGGGTGGTATGGGAAGTGCTATCCTTGAACTTCTTGAAGAGGAAGGAATTGAGGGAGTCGCGTTTGAACGCCTTGGTTATCCTGGGTTTGTGGATCAGGGACCGACCTCTCAGCTTCATAGTGCCCATGGATTATCTGTTCAAGGAATATTGCAAGCAGCAGAACGCTTACAATTGATTCGCCGCGCCGTTCAATCCTAGGTGGGTGAGGGCAGGGACTGAAGGAAGGTAAAGAGATATAGTGGCTAAAGGCAAAGAAAGAATCGATGTTTTAATGGTCAAAAATGGCTTAGCAGCTAGTCGCGAGAAGGCGAAAGCAACAATCATGACTGGGATCGTGTTTGTCGGTGGGCAGCGAGTGGACAAGCCCGGCACGGAATTACCGGAAGGCGTCTTGATCGAGCTGAAAGGGGAGACCCTGCCGTTTGTATCTCGTGGCGGTCTAAAACTAGCCAAAGCGGTGGAAGCTTTCCAGCTTCCCTTTAAGGATCAAGTGGTCGCGGATATTGGCTCTTCGACCGGGGGTTTCACAGATTGCGTCTTGCAAAATGGCGCGAAGCGGGTCTATGCAGTGGATGTCGGATATGGACAGTTGGATTGGAAACTCCGGTCAGATCCGCGTGTTGTCTCAATGGAACGGGTGAATGCTCGCTATCTTACTCAAGATTCCCTGCCTGAGAAGGTCGATTGGGTCGTTTCAGATGTTGCATTCATCTCAATCACCAAGATATTTACGGCCATGATAGCCATTCTCAAAGACGATGGACAAGTCTTGTCTTTAATAAAGCCGCAATTTGAGGCTGGACGAGAGTTTGTGGGGAAAAAAGGCGTTGTAAAAGATGGAAAAATCCACAAACAGGTTCTCGAGACTGTCCTCAGTCAGGCTGAAAATGTTGGTTTTCATGTCTTAGGTTTAGACTATTCGCCGATTCGCGGACCAGAAGGGAATATTGAATACTTAGCCTGGTTAGCGTTACAAAGCGATTTAGAAATAGATTGGCATTTAGAGCTGGAACGTGTGGTTCAAAACGCTCAGAAAGAGACGGAGTGACGGATGGAAAGAGTCGTTGGTTTATGGCTCAATAAGAGTAAACCGGAAGCCCTGGCGTTAGCCCTTGTAATAAAGTCGTGGTTCGAAGCTCGTGGATGGGACGTTTTAACAGATTGGGAAGATATTGTACAGCATAAAGCCCGATTCCTTATTTCCTTGGGCGGCGACGGAACGCTTCTTCAAGCAGCTCGGGAAGGCGCATCGTACGGGATTCCTGTCTTGGGTGTGAATTTTGGCCGGTTAGGGTTTTTATGTGAAATTGAGCGTGAAGAAGTTTTCGGAGCTTTAGAAAAAATTCTACGTCATGAATTCATTATCCAAGAGCGTTTAATGTTGAGTGCAGTTGTAAACCGGATCAAGGGAGATGAGCTTTCTCTGCTCGTCTTAAATGATGTCGTGTTTTCTAGGGCGAGTACAGATGGGATGATAACTCTCCAAGCCAAACTGTCGGGGGAACCCTCCGTCAGTTATCCGGCCGACGGTTTGATTGTGGCTACCCCAACTGGGTCTACCGCCTATTCCCTTTCGGCCGGTGGCCCGATCATCAGTCCCAATGTTCAAGCAATTTTGCTCACTCCCTTGGCTGCGCATACCTTGTCTGCTCGTCCCATGGTTGTGTCAGATCAAGAAGAAATTGAAGTCATTTTAGCCAGTGGTGAGCAATGTCTGGTGACCTTTGATGGTCGGAATAGCGTCAAGATTCTCGCTGGAGAAACTGTCCTTATTAAGACTGCTCCTATAAAGGCTCAGCTGATTCGTGTGGGAAGCCGAAGTTTCCCCCAAGTGGTTCGAGAAAAATTGAGAGACCGTTGGCATGAATAAGATCGGGGAGGCGTGTAAATGAAGGCTCGTCGGCAGATGAAGGTTCAAGAAATTATTACCAAAGAGGTCATCCGCACTCAGGAAGATCTTGCCGATAAATTGCACCTTGCAGGCTTTGCTGTCACTCAGGCAACGGTTTCCCGGGATATTAAGGAAATGGGTCTGATTAAAGTTCCGAGTGCGGGTGATGATTATCGTTATGCTGTTTCGACTGAAGTACATCCAGCTAATCTTCAAGATCGCCTCAAGCGGATGATGCGCGAAACGGTAGTTTCGATTAACGATACGGACTGCCTTGTTGTTATTCGAACCATTCCTGGAAATGCACATGCGCTAGCAGCCGTCATTGATAATAGCAATTGGGAAGAGATCATTGGCACAGTAGCTGGGGATGATACAATACTTCTGGTTATCAAACCAAAAGAGGTTGTTCCGACAGTTTTAGACCGGCTAACCACCTTGCTTTGATAGGAGGGACATTATGCTAGCGGAGTTGCACGTGGAGAATTTCGGTCTGATGGAAACGGTACGTCTAGATTTTGGTCAGGGATTGACGGTGTTTACGGGAGAAACGGGTGCTGGGAAATCAATGCTGATCGATGCGTTAGGAGTTCTCTTGGGTGGACGGGCCAGTGCAGATCACATTCGGCATGGAGAAGCGCGGGCACGAATTGAAGGGATCTTCGAAAATCTCGCACCAGAGTACTTAATAAGGCTTGCAGAGGCGGGTTATCCTGTTGAAGAGGGTCAATTGTTTCTCTATCGTGAAATTAATATCTCCGGAAAAAACATCTGCCGTGTTCAAGGCCGGACAATCCCGTTGAGCCTTTATCGTTCTATTTGTGAAGGACTTGTGGATATACACGGCCAAATAGACCATCTTTCTCTCTTTCGTCCTGAAACCCACCGGGATCTTTTAGATGCTTTAGGAGGACTTCAGGATGAGGTTAGTAAGGTGAATGAAGCTGCAAAAGCCTATCTGACGATTATCCGCAAAGAACGAGAGTTGTCTATTTCCGAAGAGGAACGTCGCAAACGGGAAGAAATCCTTCGCTATCAAATTGAGGAGATCGATGAGGTTAACCCAGTTCTAGGAGAAGAGGGAGACCTTATCCAAGAGAAGAAACGTTTGAGTAATGCAGAACGCATCACTATTTTGTCATCAGAAGCCTATAGCACGCTATATGAGGGTTCACCGGGTAAGCTTGCGGCCTTTGACCTGATGGGTCAAACCCTTAAGGCTCTTCAAGACTTGGCTAGGTTGGATGAAACGTTTAATGTTGTCGAGCAAATCGAATCCATCTATTATGGTTTAGAGGACTTGGCTGATCAAGTTAGGGTGTATCGGGATAACTTTGAGTTTGAACCGGGTAGGCTCGATCAGATTGAAGAGCGGCTTATTCAGTTGAGTCGGCTCAGGAAATACGGGGCTATCCTAGAAGATGTTTTGGAAAAACGCAAGATTATGCTTCAAGAGTTAGATAAAATCACGCATGTCCAGGAACAATTCGAAGTAATCCATAGAGAGAAAACAGTCACGCGCGGAGCCTTTGAAGCGGTTGCCCGTGAGCTCAGTCAGGAGCGTCGTAAAATTGCCGAACGAATCGAGGCGGGTCTTACTCTAGAACTTGCGGATCTGAGCTTAGAGAGAAGTCGATTTGAAGTTCGCTTTATACCAATCGCGGAGCCAACGAACGGTGGCGCAGAGTCTGTAGAGTTTTATTTCTCGGCCAATCTTGGCGAACCTCCTAAGCCCTTGGCAAAAGTCGCTTCCGGAGGAGAAATGTCGCGCTTAATGTTGGCTTTAAAGAGTTTACTGGCAAAAGTGGAGTCTGTAGGTACGTTTATTTTTGATGAGGTGGATAGTGGTGTCGGCGGCAGGACGATTCAAAAAGTAGGGGAAAAACTTGCTAAGATTGCCCAAGATAAACAGGTTTTTTGTATTACCCATGCAGCGCAAGTAGCCGCATTTGCAGATGCTCACTATGGTATTATGAAAGAAGTGAATGGTGGGAGAACACGGACATTGGTTCGACCATTGTCAGAGCCTGATCGCATTGAGGAACTCGCTCGAATGCTGGGAGGCGGAGAAGTGGAGATTACCCGTAAACATGCCAAGGAGTTATGGCAGCGATCTCGCCGACATATTTAGCACCAGTCAGACCTCCACGCCGCTGCGCGACACCGCTGATGAAATAAATAAATAAATAAATTCTTATTTCAGAGTGGAAATATAAGTTTTCAGGTGTCTTAACCATAGAGGCACGATGCATATCGTGCCTATTCCCGCCGTACCCTTTGGTAATAATTATGCTATCTCTCCAGCCCAGGGCACGATGCATCGGGCCCCTACGAATATGAAATTCCTGTTATCTGTGAACAATAATGGAACTAGCCAAGTCCGAGCTTCCTTGTAAAATTTTTGAAAAGAGTTTTTGTTCTTTGTCTAATTATGGTTTCTCATAATACGAATCTTTGGATTTCTTCGGTTTAAGACTGCACAAGCTAATTATGCAGTCTGTTTTTTTTGTCTAAATTGTCAAAGTGTTATAGATCATGGAAGAGATTTTACAGGATGAAAGAGCCGTTGTTTGGACAATTTAAATAAGAATTCAGTTCAATCATTATCTGCTCTAAAAAAGAGAAATAGGCACAGCAGAAAAGAGTGGAGGATGATAAGAAAATGCGGATAAGAAGAGTATTAATTATTATCAGTCTCTTGCTCTGTACCTTTCTCAGCTGGAATCATGATTATCAAAAAGAACATGAATTCAATGGAATTTGGTCTCAATTAGTTAAAGTCGAAAGAGAGGTTCCAGCTCAAACTAATCAAAGTGTTCCTGCCTCGCTTGTTGGATCCCAAAAATCCCAAATAGTCTATAAATTGTTTGGAATTTTTCCCTTGAGTTCTAGTGAAGTTGAAGTTATGCCATCCTTAAAATTATTACCTGGCGGACAATCTATTGGTGTTACTTTGCAAACAAAGGGGGTTATGGTGGTAGGGCAAGCCGCAGTCATTGACAAAAGTGGTAAAAAGGCATTTCCGGCGAAAGAAGCTGGTATCGAAGTTGGAGATATTCTCTTGAAAATTAACAACGAAGAGGTTCATACTGATCAAGATGTCTCGAATGCCGTTCATCTGGCGGGAGAGCAAAAAGGAAATGCGGATGTTATGTTTAAACATCAAAATCAAATCTTAGAAAAAATATTGAAACCAATTTTTTGCGCAGAAACAGGAAGATATCGAGTAGGCCTATTTGTCAGGGATGAAGCAGCTGGAGTCGGAACCCTTTCTTTTTTAGACCCAATTACAAAACGCTACGGTGCTCTTGGACATGTTATTACTGATGCAGACACGAATCAACAAATTGAAGTTTCCAATGGAAAAATTATGGCTTCAACAATCTATGCTATTGAAAAAGGCAAGCGAGGGCACCCCGGGGAAAAGATCGGCTCATTTGTCCCGAATTCGCCTTTTACTGGGACAATCGAGAAAAACACGCTGACCGGGATTTTCGGCACATTAAATGGTCAAGCAACGAATCCGTATTTTAAAGAAGCGATTCCGGTCGGATGGGAATCTGAAGTTAAAGTTGGTCCTGCAAAGATTTATACGGTGATTCAGGGAGAAAAGATTGAGGAGTTTGAAATTAGAATTGAGCGTGTAATGCACAATCGTACCGATAGTAAGAATATGATTATTCGTGTGACTGATCCACGGTTACTAGAGGAAACGGGTGGTATAATCCAGGGTATGAGTGGAAGCCCAATTGTTCAGGAGGGTAAAATAGTCGGAGCAGTAACCCATGTTTTTGTCAACGACGCAGAACGTGGATACGGGGTGTTTATCCAAAACATGATTAATGAGGTTAGCCCCTTAGGCGATAAGAAAGCCGCTTAGATATTTAAGAAAAGAAATTTTATAGAAATTGAACGAGGAAAAGTAGCCTTTTAATAAAAAGGGGCTACTTTTCCTTTTTAAAAAAACATTATCCTCGCTAAAAGAAGGAGTATAGTAAACAATTGTCGAATGAATCCAATATTATGTTCAATGTTGAGGAGGATACAGGATAAATGCAAAGGCCTATACGAGTCTTGTTGGCAGATGACAACCGAGAGTTTGTCGAGATAATTAAAGAATTTATAGAACGACAAGAAGATATGAGTCTTGTTGGGGTTGCATATCATGGAAATGAGGCTTTGGAACTAATCTATCGTGAAGAACCACATGTCGTGATTTTAGATATTATTATGCCCCATCTTGACGGTTTAGGTGTGCTAGAAAAGCTTCAAAATGCATCTCAAAGACCGAGGATTATAATTTTAACAGCGTTTGGACAGGAATCAATGACTCAACGGGCAGTAAACCTAGGCGCGGATTATTACTTATTGAAACCTTTTGATTTGGATACATTAGGTAAACGCATTCGCCAATTACAAGATGGCTTTTCAGATACGTCAAATCAGGCTTCATTTGCAAATTTGGTGACTCACGGAGATAATACATCCAATGCCCAAATCTCTAACGGAGTCGTGGCACCAACGAGTAAAAATCTTGAAGTTGAGGTCACCCGAATGATTCATCAGATGGGGGTGCCAGCGCATGTCAAAGGGTACCAGTATTTAAGGGACGCTATCGTGAACGTAGTTGTGAATATATCTCTGCTTGGAGCAGTAACTAAAGAGCTCTATCCTATGATCGCTGTAAAATATCACACTACCCCAAGTCGTGTAGAACGGGCAATCCGCCATGCCATTGAACTGGCCTGGGATCGCGGAAACGTGGATTATATGAATCGATTTTTTGGCTATACGATCAATATTGATCGTGGTAAACCTACAAATTCGGAGTTTATAGCTATGGTTGCTGATAAATTGCGGATGGCTACGATGTACTGATACCAAGGGTTACAGTGTTTTTGTCGCTCATTTCTATAGCAATAAACTATTTTTTAAAGCAATAAACTGTTTTATTTTGAGTGATAAACTATTTGTTCGCTAAACGCCTTCCTTCTGTTTTTTAGGTATGACAGGGAGGGTATTTTGTGTTTAATTTCTCTAATTTTAATCTAAAGATCGAAGAGTTTATGCTGTATGGGACAAGTCGGAATCTTTCACCTAAGACACTAAAAGCATATGAACAGACCCTAAAATTATTTTCTCATTATCTTTCCAGAATCCATAATGTGGATGATGTTGAGGATGTCACAAAAAATCATATTCGGCACTATGTTAAATCTCTTCAAGAGCGTGGTAAATATACTTGTTCGGAAGAGAAAGGGAACAATAACCCTTTGGCTCGAACTGACAGAGGGAAACCCATTAGCGTGAATACTATCAATAATTACGTCAGGAACATAAAGATATTCTTTAATTGGCTTGCTGATGAGGATGAAATCGAGAAAAATCCTGTGCAAAAGATCAAATTGCTAAAAGGTTCTGAACGAATCAAGCTTATGCTTACTGAACAGGAAATTAACTCTATACTAAGTTCTTTCGACAAAACCAAATTTGATGGCTATAGGAACTATGTGATGACCTTATTTATACTCGATACAGGATGCCGAATTAGTGAGTTATTAGAAATCAAAGTTCAAGATGTTAATTTAATCAATCAACCCGTAGTATTGAGATACACTAAAAACAAAAAAGAACGTGTTGTTTTCTTTTCTTCTAAATTGAAGAAAGAATTGAAGCATTGGATTCAATATAAAGACCGATACATGTCTAATGATCTACTTATCCCATCAAATAGAGGGAATGTGATGCTTCCAAGTATATTTGAAGGGGTTCTAAATGAAATCGGTAAAAAGTTATCTGTAGAATTATACCCTCATAAACTACGTGCAAACTTTGCCCAATATTATTTACTAAATGGCACTAGCGTTGCGTAAAATTGATGATCATTTGTCAAGTTGTGTACTGCTTCGATATACAGCGTAAATCATCGAAAAACTGCCAGATCAAGCCTAAAACCCTGTATTTAAACATAAAAAAGCCTTATAATTAGAGATGGAGCAGTTCTTGTCCAAATCCAACTATAAGGAGAAATAAAATGCAGGACAAGAATACCACGGAATCCACTTTTTTTCAATTGTTAGACCCTATTTTATCTCAAAATCTCTGGCAAAGAATTAGTGCGACGGTTGAGTCCGTCGATCAGTATGTTAAGAAGTTAAAAACCGTTCAACTCGTCCAACTGGTCATGAATGCTGAAATGAAACAACAT
>Ga0209123_1000438_pt1 | contig 55079 bp, 51 predicted proteins | sample BarGraIncu00431A_FD_184500 | JGI IMG/M metagenome (GOLD analysis project Ga0209123, IMG submission 184500) | Arctic peat soil microbial communities from Barrow, Alaska, USA - Barrow Graham LP Incubations 004-31A (SPAdes) (version 2) | ecosystem: Environmental > Terrestrial > Soil > Wetlands >... | reverse complement strand
TATTCAGACAAAAAAACGCAACTATCATGGTAAACAAAATTAAACCGAGTTATTGGCTTCTCATTGGAATAGCATTAATGTTTGCAACACACTTATCATTCAGTGTTGACATTATTGCATGGATTTCAAGTGTTCCCTTTTTGATTTATTTAAGTGTAACTAAAGGTTGGAAATCAAGATTACTTTTTGCTTTAGCATTAGTCATTGCATGGTCATTTGTAACGGCAAAAATACTATCTCACCCTATGCCATTTCTGATGGTCTTTATGTTTTCTATTCCCCTTACTATCATTCAGATTCCTGCCTATTTAGTATGGGATAGATTCAAAACATATAAAGGTGCTATTTTTCTATTTCCTGCGATATTGATCGTAATGGAATGGCTACAATACACGTTTACACCTTTTGCCAGTTGGGGAGTTGGGGCTTACACTCAATCTCATAATTTGATTTTAATGCAGTCCGTTTCATTATTTGGGATGGCGGGTTTAAGTTTTTTGATCTATTGGATTAATATTTCAATTACTGAAATAGCGATAAAGAGAAAATTAAGCTTGCTGACATTTCATTTGCCTTTGGTTGTTTTGTTTATATTTATAGTATATGGCTCATTACGCTTTGATATTGCCAAATCGAATGGAACAACAACAATAGCAATTGCAGCCGTTGGAACAGATTCAAAAGTTGGCGGTTTGCCATTACCCTCAAAAGAAAGCAACGAGAAGGTGAATACTGCTTTGTTTGAAAGAACAAGATTGGCTGCAAAAAGTGGAATAAAACTAGTTGTTTGGAATGAAGCAGCAACCATAGTTATGCCTAAGGATGAAACTATTTGGCGTGATTCACTGTCTACTCTTGCTGCAAAACAAAAGATCTCATTGGTGGCATCATACATAGTCCTGGTTTCAGAAACACCTTTGAAATATGAGAACAAATACTTGTTCATAAATTCAAATGGTATTATTGTATATTCCTATCAAAAACACCAACCCGTGCCGGGCGAACCTTCAATAAACGGGACTGAACCTTTGAAAGTTGTGAATGTTGAAAATATAAAAATTGGCGGTGCTATTTGTTATGATTACGATTTTCCATATCTAGCAAAGGGATTTAGTCAACTGGATGCTGATATTGTTGTCGTTCCATCTTCTGACTGGAGAGGAATCGACCCAATACATACAAAGATGTCAGCTTTCAGAGCTATTGAACAAGGACACTCGATTGTTCGGTCAACGAGACTTGGACTTTCGGCAGCAATAACGCCTTACGGTGAAATGATTGCGCAAATGAGCAGTTTCGATAAGAATGATAAAATTATGATTGCCCATTTGCCAACAAAAAGAATTACAACTGTATATTCATTGATTGGAGATAGTTTTGTATATTTATGTGTTGGATTAATTATATTTCAATTGTCAACAATTTTTCGTTCGAAAAGGCTGAATTTAAAAGATTAGTTGTTCTAATTATTCAGACTTTTTATTTACAACAGCCCCTTTTCATCCAAATCTGTTGTTTTACAGTCACTGGCTAGTTCTAGTTTAGCGAAGCGTAACTTGGACTGAAAATAAATCAGTCTATTGACTGATAACAGAAGTTGTAAACTTCCAAAATAGGAATCCAAATCTTGTCCGACTACCGGCGAATCTTCGTTATTCTCAGACTTGAACTATACACATTGGAGCATTATATGTGCTACGAAAAAATACTTAAACTGTAATGAAAATAAAGAAAATCCTTTTTGTTCTTTTTATTTTAATTCCTATGAATACTCTATTCTCTCAAATTAACAGAGAAGAAATAGCTATTGACGTGCGATACCCAATACCAATTGGTGATAATTTCATAACAAAAAACATGCAAGGCAGATACATTGGTTTAGTTGATATTGGGATAGATTACAATCTTATAAAATTAAACAACTTTGGTATTGGAATTCTTATCAATTCCTCGGTTTTGAGTTTTTCAAAAAATGATGTAACTTTAATAATTTTGAGTCCCAAAATTAAAGTTGATTATAAAATAAACATCAATAGAATTAGCATAATTCCGAATATAGCCATTGGATATTCAAATTGGCAATTTAGGAGTCCGGCAAAGATCTTAGGAGTTGAAAATGGTATTCCTGTTCAAAGTGAAAAAACTGTAAATTATTCTAATGGAATAACATTCAAAGGTGCAACGAAGGTACTATTAAATAGTAATCGTCAACTAAATTGGTATTTCCAATTTACCTATGAATTTACTAGATTAGAAAAGCCTGACAATGGAATAGACTCCAAATATAATAGGAATATGCATATTTTATATCCTGGCATTGGTGTAGTTTGGAAATTTAATAAAGAATAATTTCGATTCACAACAACAAATGTAATCCACATTGAGCGTATTCGCTTTTTCGTCCAAGTATGATGTTTGTTATCGGTGAATAGTTCTAGTTTAGCGAAGCGTAATCCACTGGTAGTTGGTGAGAAAGTTTCACTTGACACATCTTATTTTCAAAAAGGATGCAACGAAAAACAATGTTTTTACATCTATAACATATATAAACTCTAAATAGCATGAATGCATTAAATAAGTTGATTATATTGTTATCAATTGTGACATTGATTTCTTGTGAAAAAAGTGATGAACAGATAGTTGCTGATTCAGACCCATTAATTGGTTACTGGATTAATCCTGTTGCAACTGGGAGTACTACCTGGAAATATGAAAAAGCTGATTCACTAAAGGAAAACAACTTTGGTTTTGCTTTAAAATCAGGTAAATCATTTGTCGAAAGAAAAATTGCTGGTTGGTGTGCTACGCCACCAGTTGCATACGATAACTTTAATGGAACATGGACTAAGCATGGTTCCGTGATAAGCATAACTGTTGACTATTGGGGCGGTGTTGCCAATTATCAATGGAAGATCATCTCAATTGATAATAATAGTTTAGTTATTTCTAAATTAAAGGAAGAGTATCATAGCAAAGAATAGTTCACTCCGTTTCTTCCAAGTATGTTATTTTGCAGTTGGTGAGCAACCACCCCAAACCCCTGAAGGGGCTTAAGAGTGGTATCCGAAAAGATATACATTTAATAGAACTGGATATAAGAAGACGATAGTAACTACAAGTCCCCTTCAGGGGATTTAGGGGTGGACAATGGTTCCTGTTAAGTATAATCTAAAACTATCTACAATAGTGCATTTTATAGACTTGAAGGAAAGGTAAAAACATGTAAACTAAATAAAAATGTATATATACAAATTTAAGGCATTTGCTTTTTTGTCCATTGGTATTATATTGGCACTTGGTTCCATTATATTTGTGATTGACAAAGATTACATGTTCGCAATAAAGATATTTTCACTTGGGGTTATTTTCATAATTGCTAGTCTCTTCGTGCGTAAATGGGCAAAGAGAAATGAGTGAAGGAATATAATCAAAATAAATTATACCTAGTGGGGGTGCGACTTTGAGTCGCGCTCCCACTTTCTTTTACATTAAAGTAATGACCTATATATTTAGTGGTAGTATGACTTGAAGTCATGCTACCACTATCTGTTAGGAAACCCTTCGACTGAGACTTAAGAGTGGTCTTCGAGAATGTTGACATTTAATAACCAGAGTTCGGGATAAGCTATCGCCTCAAACGTTTAGCGTCCAACTTTCATTGCCGCCATTTTTTAAGTGACGGCAATGAAAATATCTATCCAAAGGCATCAAACCGTCACCGGTCCTATTTACTTCTTTTCCCACTCCAGTATTGCCTTTTTACATTCCAGTCCCCAACGAAAACCTCCCAATCCACCGTCAGTACGAATAACCCGATGACAAGGAATAACATACGCAATGGGATTAGCACCAATGGCTGTTCCAACGGCACGTACTGCCTTAGGACGACCAATAGCTTCGGCAATAAGAGCGTAAGTACTGGTCTGTCCTTTGGGTATTTTCTGTAATGCATGCCACACCGACAACTGAAACTCGGTACCCATAAGATGAATAACCGGGTTTTTTCCTTTATCGAAAATTTGACTTGCAAGTCTGGCCACTTTTTCATCATTCTGCACAAAGTCTATTCCCTGAAATCGTCTTTCTAAATCGTCGCGTGCGCTTTGTCTACTTTCGGGGAAAGAGAGTGAACAAATACCCTCATTCGAAAAAGCCATACAGCATTCGCCAAAGGGAGTTTCACAAAATCCGTAGGATGGTTCGGAATAAGGAGAGAGGTATTCCATAATTAATATTTCACAATTAGTTGTTTTGTTCTATAAAATGTGTTGAGAAAAACCTGATTTTGTATTTAAAATCTTGGAAAAGCTTAACCGAAGAGTAATTCTATAAAAAACTCTTGTACATTTGCCCTCAAATTTACGCATAATTACTCTTCATTGTTCTAAGTATGACAAAAATAAAGCAAACGGTCAGCATTTTCTGGTTTCGCCGCGATTTGCGCTTTGAAGATAATCATGCATTATTCGAAGTCACGAAAAGCGAAACACTGATACTCCCGCTTTTTATTTTTGACACAGATATTCTTTCTCAATTAGAGGATAAGAACGATCGTCGGGTGGATTTTGTTTATCAGGCGCTAACAGACTTGCAAAACAAGCTGTTGCCCATAGGTCGTTCGCTCTGCATACGAATAGGAAAACCATTGGACATTTTTAAAATACTGCTGGAGGAGTACGATGTAAAAGCCGTGTATACCAACAGCGATTATGAACGATCGGCCATTGCCCGCGATAGAGCAATAGAAGCCTTTCTGAAAACCAACTCCATCCGATTTCTCTCGTTCAAAAATCAGGTGATATTCGAATGGAACGAAGTGCTTAAAACAAACGGTGAACCATATAGTATTTTCACTCCTTATTCTAAGGTCTGGAAACAAAAATTATCGGAAAACGATCTTCTGCCCTACCCTTCTGAGGACTTTATAAACAAATTTATCCCATTGGAGCATCCTTCTTTTCCAAGTCTCACAGACATTGGATTCAATAAAACAGACATGGTGTTTTCAACTCCGGTATTGGACAAAAACATTATTGCCAACTACGAAAACACCCGCATTATTCCAGCTATAGAAGGAACAACACGCCTGAGCATACATTTGCGGTTTGGAACTATTAGTATACGTAAGGTAGTGACATGTGCATTGGAAACAAATGAACAATGGCTGAATGAATTAATCTGGCGTGAATTTTTTATGAGTATTCTGGTGCACTTTCCACAGGTAGAGACCGGTCCATTCAGAAAAAAGCACGAAGCAATATCCTGGAGAAACAACGAAAAAGAGTTTGAAGCCTGGTGCGAAGGAAGAACCGGATATCCGATAGTAGATGCCGGAATGCGTCAACTGAACGAAACGGGTTGGATGCACAATCGTGTGAGAATGATAGTAGCCAGTTTCCTTACAAAACATCTGCTTATCGACTGGCGATGGGGTGAAGCTTATTTTGCCAACAAACTCATTGATTACGAACTATCGTCCAACAACGGTAACTGGCAATGGGCAGCAGGTTGTGGTTGCGATGCTGCTCCCTATTTCCGGGTGTTTAATCCTACCGAACAAACCAAGCGCTTTGATCCCGAACTGAAATACATTCGCAAATGGGTAAAGGAATTCGACACACTTAATTACCCACAACCCATAGTAGAACATAGCTTTGCCAGAAACAGAGCGTTAGAAACCTATAAGAACGGAATAAATTGATCATTCAACAAACATATCATCACAGTATGAAAACAAAAATCCAACTCATCTTTTTATGCCTTCTGGGCTTAAGTTCCATATCATTTGCTCAATCAAGTATTTCTAAATGGCAGGCACAACCGATTGTGATTGATGGTGACAGAGCCGATTGGGTTAGCATTCCTCGTTTCTTCGATTCACAATCGAATGTTCAATACGAATTCAGAAATGATGCTAAAAATTTATTCCTGATTGTAAGAACTACCGACAGAGCTGCACAAATGCAAATGATGCGTGGAGGCTTTGCTCTGAAACTAAAAGTAAAAACCAAAATTCCAACAAGGTGCAGTATTACTTTCCCCGCACAAAAAATGGGAATGCCACCTCAGCAACTCAACAATAAAGGAGATGAGTCGCAAATGCTGATAGAGAAAACAGCACCTAAACCGGGTCCTATGCCTAAAGATTCAGTTGTGTTGGATGGATTCAAATTTACGAATGGCACTATCAGTTCGGAAGACAAAGACGAAAACAAAATTAGCTTTGCCCGCAACAAAGAAAGCAGAGAACAACTCGTTTATGAATTACGCATTCCACTTTGCGAGATTTACGGTAAAGACTTCGTCTTTGAGAATGAAGTTTCACTCCCCATTCAACTTCAAATAACCATAAATGAACTATCTCAAAATAGCGGCAAACAAGACAAAGGAGGTAAAGGAATGCATGGGCGAGGTGAAGGTCAAAGAGGTGGAGGAATGAGAGGTGGAATGCAAGGTGGTGGAGGAATGCGTGAAGGTCACGATGGAGGTGGTGGAATGTCCGGCGAAGGAGAAATGAGCGAACGACCACAACTTCAGAACAATACAGCGATGACTCGAAAAACAATTAATGATGAATTTAGCTTGTCGAAGGGAAAATAAATAGTTGCTAGTAGTTAGTTGCTAGTAATTAGGAACTAACTACTTGTTACTTGTAACTATTGTGAGGAATTGCAGTTGAACTACATATGTCGTACTTTAGCACGTTCTTTAAGAAACATAGCCGACATTTCGCTAATACCCATATGTTTACGTGTAAACTCTTTATAAACGATGCTGCCTAAAACGTAAAACACAACAGATGTAACTAAACCGGCTATAACATCAATCACATAATGTGCCTGAATATAGACAGTGGCCGCCACTAATGCTAAGTAAACCGGAAACAGAATTGAGAAAAAGATATAACGACGGTTCTTCAGAATCAGAATAAAGATTAAGGTAGAAATACCTACGTGAGAACTAGGAAACGCAGCAGTTGGTCTCTCGCCTACTTGTTGTGTATTTTGTACCATTTGAGAAAAGAACCCTGAATTGTAACTTGGAGACAATAGCTCCTGATGTTTATCGAAATAATGGCCTACATTAGGAAAAATCCCAGATTGAGCCTGATCAAGACCTATAGCCTGAAAATAATATTGAGGACCGGCCGTTGGAAAAAGAATGTAAAGAGTGTAGTAGCAAAAAAAAGAAAAAAGAACTGTAAAAAAGAAATACTCAAAATATTTTCTATCTTTGAGATACAAATACAAACTTGTGCCAATAATCAAAGGATAATAAGCAAAATAACCCATATTGAGTAACTCACAAAACCAATGCTGAGGATATAACTTGCTAAATACAAGCGCAGGCTGAAAACCAAACATTTTCTGTTCCAAACCGGCTAACACATAATCGAAATTAGGAATCATTCGATTTATATCAAATGTTTCGGGATACCAATATACCAGTAGAGCTCCTACAAAAGCAAAACGTGAAAACCTGATAATCCACCAATTTTTAATAGAATTAAAATATGTAAGCCCAAAAATCACAAAAATAATCAGAATCCTGACGCTTAATAGTTTGCAACAGATCTCTACCTCCGGTCTCAAAAACAGAATGATCAGAGAAGTTATAAGAATGTATATGAACGTCAATTTTTCAACAGAAAAAAAGCGTATTGGATGGTTATTAATCATTATTTATTGACAACTGAGTTTACAGAAGAAAATCGACTTCAGAATTATATTATTATAAACAACTCTAATTCATAAATCTTATAAGTTACAATCCGAATCCCTGTTTCTAATCTGCTCAATATGTTTCAATTATATCAAATCAGACTCATTCCACCAGATTCAGGTAGAGATATTGTTTCGAGGGACAAAGGTACACTTTTTTAATAAAACCTGACAAGAAAAACTGATTTTCAAATTAATTCATATTACATTTGTATTAATATAACATTACTTATATGTGAATTTCAATTATTCAGAGAGAATTTATCGAATAGCGGGTTAACCTTTTCAACAATTACTTACAAAACGTCAATTGGATATTTATGTCATCCAGAGCGTCTTAAATAATCCAGAATAGCATTATGATATTGGAAGCATGGAAATGTAAAAAAAAATTCCTAAATTTGTAATCAATCTGGCAGGGTAACAATTTGTTTAGCCTCATCATTTTTTCACAATAATACAACTAAAAAAACATGAGTATTACCGATAACAGTACGTTGAAAACTATTGGTTTATTTAATGATAGTTTTCCACCAATCATGGATGGAGTTTCGCTTACTGTACAAAATTATGCTTATTGGCTAAACAAAAAAAATCATCCGGTATGTGTTGTCACTCCACAGTCGCCAAAACATTCTGACGATGAACCATTTCCTATATTAAGATACAATTCAATTCCCATTCTTGGACGCAAACCCTATCGCTTTGGATTACCCAAAATGGATATATCGTTCAAAACGGAATTGAAACAATTTTCATTCGGGCTGGTACATGCTCACTGCCCTTTTAGTTCTGGAAATATCGCACTCAACATAGCCAGAAAACAACAAATCCCTTTTATCGCCACTTTTCATTCAAAGTATCGCGACGATTTTGAACGCTCGGTGCGTAGCAAACAGTTAGCAAAGCTGATGACAAAACAGGTAATTCGTTTTTTCGAAAAAGCCGACCAGGTTTGGATTCCACAAGCATCCGTCGAAGACACCATTCGCGAATACGGTTTTAAAGGCAAAGTAGAAGTAGTGGATAATGGCAATGACTTTGCAAGCAATCTGCCTGTTGAGCCAATAAAAAAACAAGCACATATAGCATTAAATATTCAACCGAATGTACCGGTTTTACTTTTTGTGGGACAACATATCTGGGAGAAAAACACCAGACTAATACTTGAATCGCTGGCCCTCATCAACGACCTTCCTTTTAAAATGTTTTTTATTGGAACTGGTTATGCCAAAGCAGATTTAATGCAATTGACAGAGAAACTGGATTTAGGTTCTAAGGTAGAATTTATCGGTATAATAACTGAGCGAGATGAAATTAAACGATATTATGCTGCTGCCGATTTGTTTCTGTTTCCGTCTATCTACGACAATGCTCCATTAGTTATACGCGAAGCAGCTGCAATGCAAACTCCGTCAATCTTAATAAAGGGGAGTTCATCGGCCGAAAACATAATCGATAATTTCAATGGTTTCCTAACCGAAGACAGCCCTGAGTCATTTTCAGCCAGATTACGCTGTCTATTACAATCGCCAGAAAAAATAAGTTCTGTAGGTGTTGATGCTGCCAAAACCCTTGCTCGATCATGGGAAAGTGTTACCGAAGAGGTTTTTGATAGATATAGAATTCTAATGAACAAAACATGGATACGATAACAACAGATAACAAAAAAAACTCGAAACCGTTCAAAATATATCAGGTGCTGATCCCCATTGCGCTCGGTTTATTTGTAATTGGCTGGCTTTTTCTCGATGAATTTGATCCTGCAGTTTTTGCTTCATTCCACTTTACCGTAGTAAGTGCATTGTTCATTTTGCTGGCTTTTGCCTTTATGCTCATGCGCGATTTTGGTATGATGTGGCGATTCAGACTATTCACAGACAAAGACTTGTCGTGGCGACAGGCATTTCATATCAACGTATTGAGTGAATTTACCACCGCCGTAACCCCACCTGCAGTGGGCGGTTCGAGTCTGGTGGTTATCTTTTTGGTAAAAGAAGGTATCAATGCAGGTAGAAGTACCACCATCATGTTTGTAAACTTATTTTTGGATGAATTATTTTTTCTAGTGGTTTGTCCTATCGTTTTTCTATTTATCCCATTACACGATCTCTTCAATTCCTCATCGACCATCGTTTCCACTTTCGCGGTGGTTTTCACCGGGCTGTATTTCTCACGCCTTATCTGGACGGCCATTTTGTTTATAGGCATTTTCAGACGTCCAAGTTGGATAAAGCATATACTGCTAACACTCTTCAGACTTCCATTCTTGCGTCGGTGGTACGACAATGTTGATGAATTGACCAACAATCTGGTTCAGGCTTCGCACGACATTGGCAACCGCTCTTATTGGTTTTGGATGAAAGCATTTGGCATGACACTGCTTACTTGGACGGCTCGTTTTCTGGTTGTAAATGCCGTTTTTATGGCATTCAGTCCCAATAACATTAACCACGTAGTTGTTTTTGCCCGTCAACTCATACTTTGGGTGGTAATGGTGGTTACTCCTACACCGGGCGGCAGTGGCGTGAGTGAATATGCTTTTAAAGAATACTACAGCGATGTATTCTCGACTACCAGTGCCATTATTTTCGTCACTCTGGTGTGGCGAATGATTAGCTATTATCTTTACTTATTAATTGGCGTTTTGGTGATTCCAAACTGGATAAAAAAATCATTTTCCAAATAAAAAAGGCATACTGAGAGCCCGATATCGTAAATCTGACGATGTCGGGCTTTTTTATTCTATATTTATGCATTATCTTTGCATAACTCTAAATAATAAATTAAAAAAAATGATTAAAAAAATAATTTTCACGACTGCTATTTTATTGGTTCTCAATACTGCAGATGCCTGTACCAATTTTCTGGTAGGTAAAGCTGCTTCCACAGATGGTTCAACTTTAATAAGTTACAATGCTGATTCTTATTTTCTATTCGGTGCATTATATCACTACCCTGCTGCAACTTATCCAGCAGGCACAATGCTCGACGTACACGATTGGGATTCGGGGAAATATCTTGGAAAAATAAAACAAGTAGAAAAAACATACTCTGTAATTGGCAATATAAATGAACATCAAGTAAGCATTGGCGAAACAACCTACGGCGGACGAACTGAATTAGAAGATTCGACAGCAATTATGGATTATGGAAGCTTAATTTATATTGGACTTCAACGCGCCAAAACAGCCCGCGAAGCCATCAAAGTAATGACCGACTTAGTAGCAGAATATGGCTATTATAGCGAAGGTGAATCATTCTCTATTGCTGACCCGAATGAGGTTTGGATTATGGAAATGATAGGCAAAGGTCCTAAAAACAAAGGTGCTGTGTGGGTTGCACAACGCATTCCGGACGATTGCGTATCAGCACATGCCAACCAGGCACGTATCACTACTTTTCCATTGAACGATAAAAACAACTGTCTCTATTCTAAAGACGTAATTACTTTTGCGCGCGAAAAAGGTTATTTCAAGGGCAAGAACAGTGATTTCAGCTTTTCTGATACTTATGCCCCACTCGATTACGTTGCTTTACGTGCCTGCGAAGCGCGCGTGTGGTCTTTCTTCAGAAAAGTTGACCCAGCCATGGACAAATATATTTCGTACATAAAAGGCCAAACTGCTCAACGCATGCCTTTGTGGATTAAACCAACTTTCAAACTTAGTGCGCAAAACATCAAAGACTATATGCGCGATCAGTATGAAGGAACCGAACTGGACATTACAAAAGGAATGGCAGCAGGACCTTTCAACAGCAAATTGCGATGTAGTCCGCTCACATGGAAAGTTGATAGCATAGAATATGTTCACGAACGACCAACTGCTACTCAACAAACCGGCTTTACTTTTGTGGCGCAAATGCGTAGCTGGTTACCCGACTATGTTGGTGGAATTATATGGTTTGGTGTTGATGATGCCAACAGTGCGCTTTACGTTCCAATTTACTGTGGTACTACTACTGTACCTGCATGCTACAAAGCAGACGACGGCAGCTTATTAGAGTATTCACCTACTTCTGCATTTTGGACGTTCAATTGGGTTGCAAACTATGCTTATAGCAAATATTCGTACATGATGCCCGATATCAAAAAAGTGCAAGCCAAATGGGAAAGCGATTTTAATGCACTTGTTCCTCAAATGGACAAACAAGCAGCCGGAATGAACGAAACCGATGCACGTGCCATGCTTACCAAGTTCAGCTGTGCACAAGCTGAAAATTCAACAGTTGCATGGAAAAAACTAGGTGAGTACTTGTTAGTAAAATATATGGACGGAAATATCAAAAAAGAAAAAGATGGCAAATTCGTTCAAAATGAATATAAAATTCCAACAACCATTATTCGTGCAGGTTATCCTGAAGAGTATCTCCGCCAAATGGTAAAAGAAAATCCAGAGTTACGAATTCTGACTGTAAAAGAAATGTCGAACAGGAAATAATTCGTCTAATATACCAAAAAGAGAAAAGGAGAAGTATGAAAGTATGTTCTCCTTTTCTCTTTTACACTCATCATCAAAACAGCACAGAAATAAACTATTGCAGATAAACCATATAAGCTTGTTCTATAGAATGTAAAGTGATATATAAGTTGGAAATTTACAATTGGTATAACTTCTAATATATTTACTTCACACAAATGAGATTATTATTTTTTCGGCTAAAAAACCCAATAAAAATCATCATATAACTAATTCTTTTTTAAACTAATAACACATTTCAAACTAATTGGTAAACCAATTAGTTTTCATTTCTTGCACATTATGTGTATCTTTGTGCCGAAATTCAGTTTGTTGAATGAAACTATTCTAACAGAAAAACGTTTCATTGACGTAACCAAAAAATGTATAATCATGGGTAATGACTTATTAAAAGGTAAAAGAGGTATTATATTCGGAGCGTTGAACGACATGTCTATCGCTTGGAAAGTTGCAGAACGTGCTGTAGAGGAAGGTGCAATTATCACCTTATCAAATACGCCTTTGGCTGTGCGTATGGGAACAACCAACGAACTGTCAGAAAAACTTAATGCAAAATTAATTCCGGCTGATGCAACAAGTGTATCAGACTTAGAAAATGTTTTCAAAGAATCAATGGAAGCACTTGGTGGTAAAATTGACTTTGTATTGCACTCTATTGGTATGTCGCCAAACGTACGTAAGAAACGTACTTACGACGATTTAGATTACGATATGCTTACTTCAACAATTGATATATCCGCTATTTCGTTTCATAAAATGCTACAGGTAGCAAAAAAAATGGATGCTATTAACGAATATGGTTCTGTAGTAGCACTTTCGTATATGGCTGCACAACGTACCGTATTTGGGTACAATGATATGGCTGATGCTAAATCAATGTTGGAATCAATTGCCCGTAGCTTTGGTTATATCTACGGACGCGAACATAGCGTGCGTGTAAACACTATTTCTCAATCACCTACTCCAACCACTGCCGGTAGCGGTGTAAAAAATATGGATGGCCTGCTTGACTATTCAGAACGTATGTCGCCACTTGGTAACGCTACGGCTGCTGAATGTGCTGACTATTGCGTTGTAATGTTCAGTGACCTGACTCGTAAGGTTACTATGCAAAACCTGCTTCACGATGGTGGATTTTCGAGCATGGCTATGAGCTACCGTGTTATGGAACAATACAATAAAAGTTTTGAGGAGTTCAAAGACGAAAACGGTAAAATTATCTACGGATAATCCAATTTAATGCATAATTAAATAGAAAGAGAGATTGAAAATTAATTCAATCTCTCTTTCTATTTATTACTAGTGCTTCTCATCTAAATCAGTTTCCATTATGACTTACGATTTAAATCATTTCATTATCGGCAATTTGCTCAAGAGCTTAATTTCATTTGAGTTGCTATAGCTGTACTGATAAATACCATCATCGGCCATCATCATCAAGGTATTATTAAACGGGATCAAATCATACCCATCCATGCCGCTGTAATGCGCCACCATATTTGCCAATAAGGTCTCCGGTTTGGTAATACTAAAAACTTTCAGGCCATCATCACACAAAAACAGTTTGCCATTGTCAATGCCCAGCCCTTTTGGACTTTTCATACCATAGCTAACAAGTAGTTTTGGTTTCTTTACATCCGCCACATCGAGTATTTCCAACTCATTAACGTTTTGTCCGCAAAAATTTCCGGTAGAATGAACGGTAACGTAAGCAAGGTCATTATCAACAACTACCGGGTCGCAACCATACACGTGCGATATAGACGACTGATAAACGGGTTTTAAAGGATCTGTAACTGAATAAATAACCAATCCGGTAGGCGTACCCATAAACATATTGTCTTTGTAGCTGAAGATTGTTTCCACATTCCAACCTAAATATACATTCTCGGCAGCCTTCTTTGGTTTATCACCCGTAAGGTCAAAAATATTCATCGTGCTCTGAATTACTGAATACAAGTTACCATTGTAGATCGTAAAGCGCGACATAGATCCATTAACACCTGTTGAGGAACCGGTTTTAGCAAGGTAGGTGGCCGAATTATCAAGCATCACACCTCCACCCCACCAACCACCGGTATAATGGGTCACTTCCTCTGTTTTTTCTTTCATATTCCAACCCACAATGATACCGGTCTTTTGTCCATCAACACACTTTTGATAATCAATACCGTATTGATTGTTTGTGATTGGAAGCACGCCGGGAAATATTGAATCTAACCTTCCTGTCAACGAGGGTAAAGCAGGGTTTGAAATATCAAACCAAACCAAATCGATATACGAATCGGCATAGAGCCTGTCGTTACGAATGGCTAAATCGGCATTGCCCAGCAATTCGATAAATCCAACGATTTGCGGACTTGAAGGATTTCTATTATCGATAATATGTATTCCTTTTTCGGGCTCGGAGATGTACAAATAGTCTTTGTAAAAACACATCTTGCCAATGTTAGTTATCTGACGTTTTTCGTTAGTAACTTTTACTGAACTTCTAAATGCTTCGGTCGACAAAAATACCGGTTCGTTGACTTTATAGGTCACCATTTCGGTAACACTATCTTTGCACCCGCCTAATGCAAGAACTGCAATGCTGAATAAGAATAAAAGTTTTTTCATACTATTGAGATTATAAATAGTTGCGAGTAAATAGTTACGAGTTATAAGTCTGTTTTATCTGAATATTGTCATTCAAGACCCATTGTCGAACAATTAGAATCACCGGAGTAATTAAAGTCCAACTATTTTAAAAAGGGAAATGAATGTTTTACAATTTATACGCAATACCAAATCTTACTGCCGATTCCATGAAATGCTGCTGGTCGCGATCGAACGAAAGTGGAAATGAATGGATTTTCGCGTACGGATTTACGAATACTGAAATACCGTTATTAAAGTCATATTTCACTCCCAATCCAAGCAAACTTCCCAAACCGCTTTGACTATTTATGATTGAATTTGAACTTACATCAATATCAAGAAGCAAACCTGCATTTACATAAAAGTATTTCAAAAAATTAGCCCTGACAGTAACCGGTGCGCTGAACATCGATAGCGTTACACTACGTGTTAAAGTGGTAACACCATTTATGGTACCTACTATTGATTTTGTTTCAATCGGGCAGCTAAGATATTCCAAGCCGGTTTCAATATCCAACCATTTATTCAATGGTTTTAAATAGCTAATGCCATAGGTAAACGATTTGCCTGCATCGGTACTTGAATCATCTTCAACACTTCTAAACCGAGCAACACCATTATCACTCATTGCTGAAAATGTAATACCTAGTTGTCCTTTTTGAGCACTAATCAAAGTTGAAAGACAAAGAAAAACAAGAACTAAACAAACAGATTTCCGTAACTTCATAATTCAGTGGTTTTAAATTAGTACTTTTCTATATTTCCCATTTTACCGATAAACAAAATCACTCCGGTGCTTTTTTCGCGGATTACAAATAGAAATGGTTTGTTGACTTTGAAGATAGGGGTAGGTTGAGGTCCAGTGGATGTAGTTCCAAATCCAATTATGGTTACTGCCGCGGCTTCTGTTCCCTCTTCGGTCACTTCTACATATGTATTGTGAATAACCCTAGATATTAGAATTTTTATATCTGAAATTTTCGAGAAATCGGCATCTTCGGTAAAAGCCAAATTCATTCCCATATTTTTGAGAGGATCGATGAGTTCAAATTTATTTTGGGTCTTAAATCGGGGGAAATAGACTTCGACTTGCTTGGTTAAAAAACTTTGAAGTCTATTATTCCAAACTTCAGCTGTCAAATAGCTCAAAACATCTTTAGTCGTTTTTCCCTCATTTGGTAATATAACAGTCATACTAAAAGCATTATTTCCATAGGGCATATCAAGATACTGAGCGTAATTATCTTGTGCATAAGCAAATGTATCTTTTTGGTACATCATATTTACTTTTACTTCACTCCCAAGTTCGTTGGTAAAGTTTGCCTCTGCAGTATTCTTGGTTTCAAAATGTTTTCGCCAAATTCCTTTAAAATAAATGGCATTAACCAGATACATTACGGCATCCGAAGAAATTTTATCCAGCGGATTTTTTATTAGATTGTTTGTTTTCTTTGCACACCAGTTGTTAATGGTATCTTTCGCCCAGGCTTGTGAAAAATCCAATTCACGTACATAAGCATTAAAGTAATCGGAGTTGATTTGCAGAAAATCGGATTTTACAGGAAACCCTGTGCGATACCACAGCGAATTGGCAATGCTTAGTTTGGTGGTTGGGTCGATAGTTGGTAAAGTGGTTTGCATCAGCTTGTAGTATTCATTGATATCACTAACCGACATGCCACTCATTTTCAAAGCTGTCTCCATCTCTGTCTTCGTCTGACCATTTGCACCATTCCAAGCCATCCCCAATGCAATGCTCACACTTAATGGCGACACAAAAACATTTGCCTGATCAAATCCGGCGATTGTTTTCTTGAGCAAATCGAAAGCGAATTCATTATCCTGATTGATTCGCTTTTCCATTCCGACGTTCAAAAGTATTGGTTTCGCATCGGTTGGAATTGGAGTTATCGGGTCGTTTTGATTGGTACAACTAACGACCAACAAGGCCATTAGAATAATAAAAAGATGTTTTTTCATGATTTAGTATTTTGGGGTTCTTTTTGCAATTTATTGATTGGCATTTACCGCTATAACCCTATTCTCAAACCGGCACTTAACCCAAATACAAACGGATGATCGGTACGGGCACTGACTGGTTGATTGTTATCGAAATAGCGCGAGAACTTCGGTTCAAAATAGATGCCCAATTGTCTTTTAATTTTATAAGTAACTCCGACCCCACCATTTATCGACCACTGAATACCATTGATATTCGTTTTAGCCGTTGTAGTGACTACCTCAGCACCGAAGTACTGACTCTGAACATACAGCGATTGTATTCCCTTTTCGGCCATGAAGCCTGTTGACAAATAAACTTCCCATTTGGAGTTCTCCCAAAGCTCTGTAATCAGATTGACAGGAATACCAATATAATGAAGATGCAACTTAGCCTCAGAACGTTGCACACCCGAATTTTCGAAGGTAGATAAAAGATACGTATACACCAGTCCGCTTTCCAAACTCAGCGTCTTGTTCAACTGTTTCCGCACAGTCAGCCCAAAAGACAAGGGATCGTTATAGGTTTTCTTCGTAAAATCGTTTGTTGCCATAATGCTGGTATAATTGGTATTAACAGCTGAAAGCGTTTTTCCGTCGAAAAAGTTGGGACTACTACTAACAAAATCACCACCTCCATTATTACTGGCTAAATCAACATTTCCCTGCGAACCATACGAAGCAGCTAGCATCCAGTTATTGTGTTTAGATTTTTGCTTATCAACAGCAGCAATCATCTCGTCAGGATTCGGGTCGAGCACTGTCTTTTTCATTTCCTGCTTATTTTGCACTGAATCATTTTGCTGAACCGCCACCTGTGCTATCGGTTCTTTTTCTACAGCCCGTAAGGTTGCGGTTGCAATACTACTATTTTTCTCATTAGAAACGGAATCAAAAGCTACAATCACTCTATTTGGAAGATCAATCACAACACTATTGCGATTTTGCACTGAAGTCTGTTTTTGTTTTAGTAGTGCTGATGGCGTTTTTGAAATCTGATTTCCTGATGCATTAGTTTTAGCTATTGATTGTTGAGCTGCATATTGTTTTGGAGTTTCAGCATGCTGAGCTACCGCATGTGAGCTTGATTTTACAGCGTAATCGGGGGTTTCGTTGAAAGAGCGTAGCGTGAACAATAAAGTCAGCACAGCAGCAGAACCCATCGGCAACCACATCCACCAGGGGATTATTTTGCGCTTGCCTTTTTTATTCAATCGCTTTTCGATAGCACTCCAATCGTTTAAATCGACAGGCAATTGGTGGTTTTCCAATTTCTGCTTCATCATTTCGCTGAAAGCATCGGGTTTGTCATTATTTATATTGTCTTGCATAATCTTGGTAGTTGAAAAGCGTTTGAACATTTTTTTGCAAGATTTTCCTTGCTCTCATAAATTGCGATCGCGAGGTAGCTTCGCTGATATTAAGCTCCTTGGCAATCTCGGCATGCGAATAACCTTCGATAGCATACAGATTAAAAACGGTTCTAAAACCATGGGGAAGCTCGCCAATACATTTCATTAAATCGTCGGCAGATATTTTATCAAGCACTGTCACATCCACGTTTTCAATATAGTTATCATACTCATCTATATCGAGACTTTGCTTTAGTGCATCATTTCGTCGGAGGTGTTCAAGCGCCGTAGTTACAAAAATCCGTCGCATCCATCCGGCAAAAGAACCTACGCCGGAATAGCTGTCTATCTTCGTAAAGAGCTTCACAAATCCATCTTGTAAAAGATCGCGAGCCGTTTCCCTATCGGGCACATAGCGAACGCAGACACTCATCATTGCCGAAGCATGAGCCTCATAGATCTTTTTCTGAGCCCACGGTTCGCAATTTAAGCATCCCTGTATTAGTTTTTGTTCGTCGGTCTGTACGGTATTCAACTCCATATTCTTACACTAAGATGAAATATAAAAAAGAAACGTTGCATCCCTTTTTATAAAAAACAAAAATAGGCATATTTTTACAAAAAAATCCCACTCCGAAGTGAATCAGAGTGGGATTGTGGGATTTAGAGTTTTGTTCTATTGATTATTTTATAACACACGAATAATTAAGCACCCATCTTCTACATAGAGTTCACTCTATATCGAAACAAATGCACTGTAATGGAAAGAAGGTGTCAATTTGTGTATATCCTGTAACTAATAAGCCAAGAGCATTCTTTTAGTGCTACAAAACTGAAAATCAAGTCTATGCGTCTACGTCAAACCTATCAAATTATTTATGAAACAGATATAATAGCAATAATGAATTATTAAGTATATGGATAAGAACACTATACCGTAGACCATATTTCAACCGAACATAACCAAAAATTAAACCAGCTACTATTTGAGGACTTCCAAGTATAAATGAAAATCCAACTAGATACCATATATTTCCAACAAAATTTGAAGCATGAATCAATCCAAAAACAATAGAAGAACCCCAATAAAAATACTTTATTTTTAGACTTATCAATTCCTTTACTTCTTGCTTTCTTACTTTAGATACAGAAAAAAGAACAATTCCAAAAATCAACATTATCGCAACGTAAATCAAGGTTTTAGTACGAATAAAAGATAGTGCTATAAGTGCAACAAACAAAATAATCAAAATAACAAGATACTTTCTTGACCATTTAAACCACGATCTGAATATAAACTCCTCAACAACAGGAGCAAGGAAAACTCCATACAAAATAAATACAGTCGATTTTTCAGAGATATTTACACGGGTAATTCCTAATTTTTTGCACACAACAGAAATGATTAGAATTAATGGAATATATGCCAATAAAAAAATCCCCAAAAGCTTGATTAAATCTTTAATATTTGGATTTTTACGTTCAGGAATATATGGATTTGCTATAAAATTAAATAAGGTTTTGTACATATAAATATGATTTAGATTAAAGTCGTTGATTTATTTAGAGATCAAAAAAACTGAGTGTATTTGTAATACATATAAGCAAGCAGATAATATGGCTAATCAATAATCTCCATTTTTCTTAGCAGAAAAGAAGCATTCAGCTTTTGACTAATGCCTTTTTTGAGTTTATAATCAAAATATAAATGATCATTTACAAGTTCAACTTCAAAGCACTGATTGATAGCAACCCCTACATATTTCTGTTCTAACTCTCCAATTATCAAATCGTGCGTGGCAACAATTACCGGAACATTTAGCTGAATCAACTTTTCTATAAATCCTAATGAACCGGTTTGTTTGTCTTTCGTATTGGTACCACGTAATATTTCATCTAAAATCACCAATGTTTTAGGTTGCTTTTTAGTGTGCTCGATAATCTCCTTTAAGCGCAAAAGTTCAGCATAAAAATACGACTCATTATTTATAAGAGAATCTTGAATTTTGAGGCACGGAAAGATATCGCAGGGTGTAAACGAGAATGACTTGGCAACAACAGGAGCTCCATTCATAGCTAATAACAAATTCACTCCCACCGTTCGTAAAAACGTACTTTTACCGGCCATATTAGCTCCGGTAATAATCAGTACCGATGGCATACCCGAGATACTAAAACTGTTATTGACCCTTACAGTTAGATGTATCAACGGATGACCCATATCCAGTGCTTGCACGCTAAATCCTTCATCCGAAACAGTAGGATAAACAACAGCTTCATTATTATTAAAGGTAAAAGTAGCAAAGCTAATCAAGGTCTCCATTTCATTGAACGCAGTAAACCATGTCGTTGTATTACTATTGTATGTAAGTTTCCAACGCGAAAAAGAATAGAAAACATGTAGATCCAACAAAAAGAATGCGTTTAGCGTGAGGGATAGCAGTCTATTTTCTTTCACCTCAAAAACAGAAAGAATAGTATGCAGCGAACTCAATATTTTGCTGGCAGTGCTATCATTTTGAATCAATGATTTTTTAAGCGACAGAAGGTGCTCCGATTCAAACGGAGTCTTTTCAATCAGATGAAAAGCAGCGATGTAACTTTCGATATTGCTTGCAATACTTATTAATTGAGAATGTATTTTTAAAATCTTCCTGTTATGGATAGCTACATAAATGAGTGAAATAGTGAGCGTAAAACCAAGTATTCCCCAAGGCAATACACTAAACGCCGACAAAAGCGTACAACCAACATTTATCAATCCCAGTACAAAGGCTGTAATTCTGATTGTGCTGAAATCCTTTTGAGCCTCATTCATCCAGTTCTGCAAAATAGACTCTGTTCCGTTCCCTTTAATAGACTTTGATATTGATTGGAAGTCCTGAATAAAATCATTGTTATCGCACAATTCAGCTATAGCAGCTTGCTTATTCTGTATTACTTCCGGACTTTTATCAGGGAAACAGAGACTTTGAGCCAAGGTGGCACATCCTTTTTGTGTATTACAACGATTTATATATTGGAATACAGATCCTTTCCCAAACAGATCAAAATCGGTAGATAGCGAAGTATTGATAGTTGCATATCTTTCTCCCGCATTTCGTTCGGAATAGTTATAGTCGAGATACTGCAACTCATCCTTGTTGATCTGAATCTTTGAAGCAAGCAAAATGATTGCATCTCCAAGCCGGTTGAATTTAACGACGAATAGAATAAAGAAACTTAGCGATATGATAGAAATAAACAAGGGCAGAACAATATACTCTGTTTTAAACAGCAGAAACAACGAACCTGCAAAACAGACAAATAAGCAAAAGCGCACCAAAGAGTATCGTCTGCTTTGGTTCTTGAGCCTCTTATAGTCTTCCTCTAATGCGATGATTCTATTTTGGTAATATGCAGTTGGAGAGATTAAAATCATATTTATAAGCTAAGATTTATTATTGATATTTAAAATCGTTGAGAGAATGCGAACCCCTCTCAACGATCAATTTCATGATACTAATTATGCATTCAAGTTTAGCCAGCACGCTTGCACGAACTTATCATCCGCACAAACAAACCTATAAAGCTATTCAGCCTTTGAATTACATTCTTGATCAATCGTAAATGTTTTCAAAGATAATTATATATAATCATTCTACAATAACATTTATAATATTATTAATTAAACAACCACCCCCAAAGGAGGCGGATTTTTAAGTTATATTAAATTAGAACAAACATTTCTAATCTCCTCATCCGATAACTCAAAGTTATCGGATGAATTGATTCTTTTAAAGCACTACTTGCATAAGCGGAGCACAATAAGCAGTTGTACCGGTAATTGTTACAGCCGCCACACGAAACCAATACTTGCGAAGCGGGGTAAGTCCGGTTAGTTCTACAGAGGCTTGCGAAGTTACCTGAGCAGTTACCCACTCCGCTTCACTTGCAGGTGTTTCGCCAATAGAATACTGCCAAATGTAGGATTTTGCTCCTTCCACCTTTTGACGACGGAGAAGTACCGAACCTGATTTTTCACCAAGTTCGACACTAAACTCCGGACGAACAGCAGGAGAGGGTTGTTTAGCCAGATCAAATCCAGCATTTAGAATAATCGTTCCATCACCATCTGCAGTGCGGTCGACATATAGTGCGGTTTTTCGCATTTTGTCAACCCATACATCTTCTGCTTGGTGCATCAAAAGTGTTGCTTCTTTTCCACCGGTAATGGCTGCGACATTCCGTTCTTCAAGTAGGTCAGTACTTGCTTTTAGTTCGTCTATTGGCACATCAGGGCTTGCAAATCGAGGATTTCCTCTCATTTTACTATCCACACTACGTCCTATTTCAATTTTCTGAGAAATAGGAATTTTTACAAAATTGAGAACTACATGATCTTTCTTCATAATCTTTAAATTTAATTATTTAACTTTATTTTATTATTAGACTAAATTTTTAATAATTTGTTATGCTCATTTCCACAAATCAACACGCATAATTACTTTTCCTGTTGGTAATATTTCTTTTCTTATCAGTAAAATATTTTTTCTTACATGTTTAGCTATTTTTCTTATTGGAAAAATGATTTTTCTAATTAGTTTAGGCATTTTTCCAATTGGTTCAAGAGATTTTCTAACTGGAAAAATGATTTTACCTATCGTTTTAGCTATTTTTCCAATTGGGTTAGTAACTTTTCTAATCTGTAAAACTATTTTCCCTATCAGTTTATATGTTTTTCCAATTGGGTTAGAAATAATACTTCTCTAAAGAATAAAATATCCCTATTCTATAAGAAAAATAAAGCGGCGCGGACAATTTAAAACTATGTTTAATGTGTGTGATTGAATTGAACATGTTTAAAATCTGAGGTCTAACATCCTCCGAAGATGAATAAATTTGTCCGCACCGCTTATCAGTAATACATAACTAAGGTATGTTTTTATACTTCCGCATTATAATTCAAACTCAGCTGTAAGTGTATTACAACCATATTCTATAGATACATGATAGCTTCCACCATCCCATATATCAATGGGTATATATAGGTCGGGCTGAATAGAAGTATCAATAGTTACAATATAAACAACTGCTCCAAAATCATCAGTTATAGTAATAATGGCACTACCTACAGGATATAAAAAATTAAAACTGACTGTATCGGAACTAAAATCAGCTGTAAGGGGAATCCAAAATGGGGCTTTTTGACCTCTTGATTGATTTGGCGTATCTGTTCTATGAAAAGGCATATCTACTGCTTCATTAGCATAGCAGGTCATAGAAGAAAGTGAAAGAGATAGAAGTGCCATTAAGCAGATAACAAATTGACGAGTTGGTTTCATAATTGAATTGAAATTTTATTTTAATAATTACGCTGCTAAATTAGCAGGTAATTAACGGACAATAAAATTTTTAGTCAATTATTTTTGGACAAAACCAAAAACACAAACACCTAAACAACAAGATGTTACTTTATTATTAACAGTTATTTTTGGACAAGCAAAAATAAGAGAGGAGAAAATGGGGTAAAATGAGGGTGTGAGGGATAAAATTTATTCAATTTACTAAATAACGTAAGCGTGAGAGATGAGAGATGAGAGTAAAAAATATCGTTTTGGAATTTACAAATAATCTGAATCTGTTGTTGAAAATAGTCCGTTAGGACTTAGTAAATAGAGCAATAAAATATCGTATTTCTAAAAAATAGCTATACATCATCCATCAATTGCCGTCTGCTTTAGCTGACGGAACAAGTTTTTTGTTCAGGTACAAGGCTTTAGCCAAATTAAAACAACTATTTGGCTAAAGCCGATATTATTTTTTATATTCTCATCCGCCCCATAAATGGGACGGCAATTGATGCTGAGAATCCACATTATTTATTTCCACTTACATATATTCAGCTCAAACCCTGATCAGATAAGTTTCTCGTTGAATTGTTTTAGATATTCGTCTAACATCTTGGCTCCGTTCAGTTGGAGTTTTAATGCCAGGCGTTGCTTCAATTTATACAAACTCCCCGACGAAACATTAAGTACAATCATTCTTTCGGCTTGTGGTACATCTAAAAGATGTAAGCAGCACCAAATAATTTCAGCCTGTTTGATATCGGGGCATGAACTTTCTAATGTACTGACAAGATTATTAAAGGTATAGTTCATTAGGTGGGTAAATTCAGCCCAATCATTCAGTTGGAGTTTTGATTGGTAGATGTCCGCCACCAATGCATCACGCTCACTTAGTGTAGATTTCTTACGGACAACGATTTGTTTTTCTTTTGCAATTTCAATCTTTTGTTGCACACCGCGAACAAGATTTTTTTGCTTCTTAACCAACACTGAATGTGCCTGCTGAATTTGCTCCTCGTGTAGTTGTTTCTGCTTTTTATGTTGGGTGTATAGATAATATAGAACGACAAAGCCCAGTAAAAACAGAATAAACAATAAAGTAGCAAAAACAATGGAATTTCTTTTTCCCGACTGAATATCTTTGCTATCCTGATGCATTTTTTCTAATACCGACACTTTTGTTTGCGATTCAATTTTCTTAATAGAATCGCTACAAACAGTATACAAATTCATATAATGAGCCATTTCCTCCGTTTTTTTTCGCAAAAATGCTGTATTAGCTAAAATACGATAACATCCCTGCCGGATATCCATATCCGGTTTAAATTTAAATGTTGCAGTTGCGTAGAAACGGGCAGAATCCAATTGTCTTAATTCAAAATACACATCAGCAAGTACGAAATAACGGATAGCACGATTATTATCAACATAAGGATAATCTATAATGGGGCGTAAGTAATGCAATGTGGAATCGTATTGTTTTACAGCAAAATAGTTTTGGGAGATTTCTTGAATACACCTCGCCTTAGACATAGAGTCAGTGGCTTGCGATAATGCCCGTTTGTAATATAGCATTGCACTATCATATTTGTGCACTGCAAAATAAGTTCTGCCTACATCTAGCAGACCCTCTAAGGCATGTGTTTTAAGATTCGTTTTTCTAAAATATTCATATTTATGTTTGTATTCCGTTCGCGCCTTGATATAATCTTGTTGCTTGAAACAAATATCGCCCAAGTCGGTATATATTCTCCCCAATAGAGCAAAGTCTTTGGTTTTATCGGCATTATCTACCGCTTTCATTAAACATAAAGTAGCATCTTCGAAGTGTAAGGCGTATTTATACATCCGCCCTTTATACAAGTAAGCAGCCGCAAGTCGTGACTTTTGTCCTTCGCGCTCGTAATAATCGATAGAATAATTGATAAGTGTGTCGGGGGTAAGCGTAAGATAGTTTTTATCCAGTGCCTGAAACATAAGTAAGCCGTAGAGCGCCTTGTTGGAACTAGACATGTAGTTCTTATGTGAAATATGCTGAAGGATATGCAGTGACGAGTCGGGAGCAGACTCCATAAGCTGCTCAGCACGTTGCAACTCCTTAGGGGTAAGCGAACAGCCCGTTAAAGATAGCAATAGCAACATTAAACTATAAATACTCAACCGTTTCATATTGCAAAGATAATTCAAATAAGTTAATTATACAAGCATATTTACACAATGACAGAAAATATTTTTACAAAAAAAAAAACCACTCCGAATAAATTCAAAGTGGGATTTCTGTCCATAATGGGAGTGCAACTTAGAACAGATAACTCTTATCCGTCACATAAATGGTAACGGCAATTGATGCTGAGAATACAACGTTATTTACTTCCACTTACTTATTTAACGTGAGTTCAATATAGGATTCTCCGAACTCATTTAAATACATTTTTATAAGTTTCCCGTAGGGAATTCATATCAATAGAATAGGTTATTGCAGGTATTGAATTCCCCGTTAGGGGATAAACATATTAATTCCCTACAGGAAATAAATCAAAATATAATACCTTTCTATTGATATTTAAGTCCTAACGGACTAACTCTTATCCAGAACTCAGGTTAACAGAAAAAGCAAAAGGCCTGACATGAAGTCAAGCCTTTGTTTTAGAGGAATAATGTTATCCGTCTGACCGCTTTAAGCGTTCGTACGGTTTGTTGTTACCAACTTATCGGGAAATAGTCTTTTAGAAACTGTCCACTCCAGTGCTTGCCGGTATTGATACCATCAATAAAAGGATCGCAGACACGAGCTGCTCCATCCACAATATCCAACGGTGGTTGGAAATCGTGCAATTCTTGTTTGTGTTTTGAGAGTTCTGCCGGATCTTCGTCAGTCACCCAGCCGGTATCTACTGCATTCATAAAAATACCATCCTTGGCCAAATCGCTTGCCGAGGTATGCGTAAGCATGTTGAGTGCTGCTTTGGCCATATTGGTATGTGGGTGTCTGTCAATCTTATTGAAGGTATGAAACTTACCTTCCATGGCCGAAACATTGACCACGTGCTTATTACCGGTGTAATCTTTGCGCATCAGGGCTATCAGTCGGTTACAAAGCACAAAGGGGGCTATGGAGTTGACAAGTTGCACTTCCATCATCTCTACCGGTTCTATCTGTCCCAGTTTCAAGCGCCAACTGTTGGTTTTCCGCAAGTCGACTTGCTGAAGATCCACATCCAGTTTTCCTTCGGGGAAAAGCTCTACAGCTTCGTTGGAGTTATCAAAACTGTACGGTATCTGCGATAGTTGCGCGGACGACTTAATGCCAATGCCCGGAGTGCGAACATTCCAACGCACTGTCATCGGTTTATCGGTATCAGCTCCCACCCCACTAAACGATTCGATTTCGGCAATACATTGTTGGTGATGTTGCAGCAACTGTTGTACTTCCTTCGAATGTTCGTGAAATGCCAACGACTCATTCGCCATCAGATGGGCATAAAAAGTAGCCGGTCTTCTTACGGTTTGTGCTGCATTGTTTATGAGGATGTCAAGTCGCTCGTAGGTATTTTCCACATAAGTGGCAAAGAGTTCCACGCTGGGAATATGACGGAGATCGAGTCCGTAGATATGCAATCGGTGACTCCAGTCGGAATAATCTTTCTCTTTGGCAAAACGAATGGCCGAATCGGCAGGGAAACGGGTAGTGGCAATAACCGTTGCACCGGAGCGCAACATCATCAAGGTAGCATGATAGCCAATCTTCAGTCGGGAACCAGTAATAAGTGCAATCTGCCCGGTCATATCGCAACGTTGAAAACGTTTTAGGTAATTCAAATCGCCGCATTCCTTACACATCGAATCGTAGAAATGATGAATCTCCGTATATCGTTTTTTGCAGACATAACAGTTCTGTTCGGAGGTAAAAGCATGTTTCCCCTCAGTAGCCGAAGCTTCGGGTAAGGCCACCTGAGTAGGTGCCTGAAATACGCTGGCCAGTCGGGCACTTCTGATACTCGATGCGGCACGTGCTTTTTTATTAATCTCAGTGAGTTCTTGCTTTTTGACAAGTTTTACTCCTTTGTTTCTCTTTTTAAGTTCGGCTCTGTCGGGACGGGTAATTTGCCCGGCCATCTTCATTAGCTTAATGCGCTGCTCTTCGGGCAAATGAATTAGTTGATCACCGTTTTCTAGTAAATGTTCTAAAACCGAAATGCAATTTTCTACTTCAATTGTGTTTAATACCTTTTTTTGCTCTTTATTACTCTCCATTCATCTTCATTTTTGACATAATTTGCAAAGGTAATAGTCTTTCTGCCAAGTTGATTCTATTTTTTCATAATTATCTGCAAATCTATGACAAAAGGGGAAACAAACAAGAGGATGCTCTTTTCGGAACATCCTCTTGTTATTTATTCAGGAAAGCAGGCACTACCTACTTCCTACTACATTCTACTTACTACTTCAACCATTTATCCAACCATTCGTAGAAAGTCCGTTGCCAAAGGATACCGTTTTGCGGTTGCAATACCCAGTGGTTTTCGTCGGGGAAAATAAGCATCTGAGCTGGTACGCCACGCAACACCGCTGCATTGAAAGCTGCCATACCTTGCGAAGCCAGAATACGATAATCTTTTTCGCCATGAATCACAAGGATAGGCGCATCCCATTTATCGACAAATAAGTGAGGTGAGTTAGCGTACGAACGCTGTGCAATGGCATTGTTTTTTTCCCAATAAGCACCGCCCAAATCCCAGTTTACAAACCACATTTCTTCTGTTTCAAGATATTGTTGTGGTAAATTAAACATACCATCGTGAGCAAGAAAAGCTTTGAAACGTTTGTCGTGATGACCGGCTAACCAATAAACAGAGAATCCACCGTAGCTTGCACCCACGCAACCCAGTTTGTCTTTGTTTACGTAAGGCTCTTTGGCCAATGCATCGATAGCAGAGAAATAGTCATTCATATTCTGACCACCATAATCGCCACTGATTTGCTCCAACCATTCCATACCAAAGCTGGGTAGTCCGCGACGGTTAGGTGCCACAACGATATAACCGTTAGCAGCCATTAGTTGTAAATTCCAACGGTACGACCAAAACTGACTAACCGTAGATTGTGGTCCTCCTTCGCAGAAAAGGAGAGTAGGATATTTCTTCGTTTTATCGAAATGCGGTGGATAAACTACCCAGGTAAGCATTTGTTTATTATCGGTAGTTGTAATCCAACGTTCTTCTACCTTGCCCATTTCCAGTTGAGATAGGACTTCTTTATTCTCGAACGAAAGTTCTGTTTCAAGACCTGTTTTCGGGTTGATAGCGTACACCTCATCAGGTTTGCTCATCGAATGTTTCACCCCGATAAGTCTGTCTTTTGCTAATGCTACCGACGAATAATCATGCACACCTTTGGTTATTTGAGTGATCTTATTTTTAGCAATATCGGCACGATAAATTTCGGTAACAGCATGCCAACAGCTTACAAAATAAATAGATTTACTATCGGCACTCCAGGTTAAACCGGTAGAGTTTTGATCGAATTGAGCAGATACATCGGTTTTTACACCGGTGGCAATGTTCATGACAAACAGGCGGTTTTTATCCGCTTCGTAGCCATCACGTTCCATGCTTTCCCATGCTAACCATTTACCATCGGGCGAGAAGGTTGGGTTTTGATCGTAACCCATCATGCCCTGCGTTTTATTTTCGGTCTTTTTTGTTTCTAAATTATAGAAATAAATATCCGAGTTGGTCGAAAGGGCATATTCTTTTCCTGTCTTTTTGCGACAAGTGTAAGCCACCGTCTTGCCATCAGGACTCCAGGCGAGTTGCTCAATTCCACCAAAAGGTTTTATTGGACTTTCGAATGGTTCGCCATTTAGCACATCTACTTCATTCTCTACTTTATTGTTTTTGAAATCGGCAATAAATGGATGCGGAACGGTTTGTATCCATTCATCCCAATGCTTGTACATCAAATCATTGACGATCACACCACTCGCTTTGGGGAGATCAGGATATTTATCTACTGTGCGCTGACCGTATTTTACATCCGCAACAAAAAGAATCTTTGTTTCATCCGGAGAAAATGCAAAGTCGTTTATTCCTTCTTTTCTATCGCTTATCTGTTTGCGTTCGGTGCCATCAGCTTTCATTGTCCAAAGCTGCATGCTGCCTGTTTCCGACGACAGAAAAGCAATATGTTCACCATCTTTCATCCACTTAGCTGCTGCCTCACGAGTGGCCGTTTTGGTAATCTGCTTCTTGTCCGAACCATCAACATTCATCACGAAAAGCTCCGAATTACCTTTGTTTTCGGCTACACTGTAGTACGAAACGCTGTACAACACTTTCAATCCATTGGGCGAAACCTGCGCACCTGCCACACGTCCAAACGACCATAACACTTCGGGTGTCATAAGTCCGTTGGAAATAGTTAGTTGATGCTTTCCGATAACCGGAGTTTCTGCATTTGCAGCGCAAGTGGCTGCCACCACGGCTATTGCCATAATACTTTTTTTAATTAATGTATTCATTTATTCTTTTATCTAAAGCCGGAATGACTGAAGTATGAAGATCTGTTTGTACCGCTCCTGCCTTTATCTTCCGGTATTGGTTTACAAGGCAAAAGTACATTTTTTTGAATGAATATACAAGTTTGAAATAGTTACAAGTTACGAGAAAAAACATAGGTTTATCCATTCACTAAAAAATCATACTTTTGTATTCTTCTGAACATGCCAATAAAGGAATTAGATCGAAAAACATTCAGGGCGCGAAACCCTAATAATAGACACTTTTCAGAACATTTCCCCCTCAATTGCGTTTATTTATTGAAAAAGAATGATATACATGAAAGACAACTTTGCGCATCGTGCAGCAGAATGGGATAGCCCAGAGAAAACAAAAATGACGGAAATATTTGTGGCAGAAATGCTCCGAAACATTGATCCTCAACCCCATTGGAAAGCATTTGAAATTGGTGCCGGCACAGGTTTAGTAGGATTGCAGATAGCCGACAAAGTAGGACATATCGTATTCGAAGACACTTCAGCGGCTATGTTGGACGTTTTAAAACAAAAATTAAACGAAGACTCCAACTGCGAAACACTTCATGGAGAAGTCTATGATTATCGGCAACAGGACATAGATCTGGCATTTGCCTGCATGGCGTTACATCATGTGCCCGACATTAAAAAAACATTGCGTCACCTATCCAGTATTACCAATGCGGGTGCTACCATTGTTATTGGCGATTTACGTTCCGAAGATGGATCATTTCACCGCTTTGAACCTATTCCGCATCAGGGTTTTGACACCGATATACTAACCGAACAGTTTAGAGAAGCCGGATTCGAAGTACAAACTGCTCATACCTATCATGTATTGAGTCGGGAACGTGTGGAAGGTGTAATTACTGATTTTGAGCAATTTATACTTGTTGCCAGGAAAAGATAATAATTTTATCCTTTAAAATACCAGAATATGAAAGTCGTTATTTTCGGTGCAACCGGAAAAACCGGTTCGCATTTGGTTAGTCAGGCCTTAAAACTGGACCATCATGTTACAGCTTACGTCAGACGGCTCAGCTCCATCGCTGTAGAGCACCCACACCTAAAAATTGTGGTGGGGAACGTTGTTGACTTACCCAAACTAAAAGAGGCCATTACGGGAGCGGATGCTTGTATTTCGGTCCTTGGTGGCAATTCATTAAGACATTCGTCCCCCGACATCGTTGACGGCATCAACTGCATTGTACACGTAATGGAACAGGAAAATGTGCTGCGTTTTATCTACATGTCGAGTATAGGTGCCGGTGAGAGCCGGAATTATCTACCGCAACCACTGCGGTTTCTACTGGTTGACCTGCTACTCCGCGTACCACTTGCCGACCATAACACTAACGAGAAACGCATTACGGATAGCAAATTACACTGGACAATAGTCCGCCCGGGCGGACTAACAAACAAAGGAATAACAGCTAATCTGAAGTTTGGAAGCGGAAAAACAACTCTGAAAGGCAGTGTGCGCATTTCGCGGGCAAATGTAGCTGCATTTATACTGTACCAATTAAACAGAGAGGAGTTTATAAATAAAGCTGTTTGGCTTTACGAATAACACTGTTTGAAGAAATTCAAAACAGAGAATTGTCCAATGCAATTCTCTGTTTTTTTTATGTTCGCAGGGATCGTTTCTTGATAGATTTGACTATTTTTGTCGCTCATTTAAACTCCGAACAAAGTGACCGAGAATCAACTTTTTGAACGCATCGACTATACCGCAAACAACCTACCCAAAGGCGAATACGAGGACTGCAAGTTTGTAAATTGCAATTTTCATAATGTAGATTTGCTGAATGTCGTCTTTCGGGAGTGTACTTTTGATAGCTGTGACTTTAGTTTAGCGAGTCTGAAAAATACGACCCTCAACGATATCAGGTTCATTAACTGCAAATTATTAGGCGTTCAGTTTGAAGAGTGCAATCCGTTTCTGCTATCGGTGGATTTTGAAAATTGCACGCTGAAACTTGCTGTTTTCAATAAACTGAAATTAAGAAAGACCTGCTTCCGCAACTGTAACCTGCAAGAGACTGACTTCTCTGAAACCGACCTTAGCGCATCTATGTTCGACAATTGCGATATGCAGCGAGCCATTTTCTTCAGAACAAATCTCGAAAAAACAGATTTCAGGACATCATTCAACTATTCTATCGACCCGGAGAACAACAGAATAAAAAAAGCACGTTTTTCGAGAATGGGAGTAATTGGGTTATTGGATAAGTATGTGATTGATATAGAATAAGTTTTCGGTGGGAAATTACTGCACGTTAATCAACTTATGAAGCTGCACTGATAATCTCCAACGGGGATCGCGCTGAATAACCGACAAACAATAATCCAGGTTTGAACGATTGATTTCCACCCTTTTCTTCACTTCGCCGTCAAATATTGGACTAAGAAAATAGTTTGATGCGTGCGGCAGTACATCTATTGATGGAATTTCATCACCCGCTACAACAGGAAAGCGAAACTCATCTACCGACTCGAAGTTTTGTTTCAACATCTCCCACCCTACTTTCGGACTACAAGAAATGTAGTCTATACCTGCAGGAACCGGATTTGTGCCGTTAGTTTCAATTGCCTGATAATAAGCTTGAAACTCAGCTAAAACATCACTCGTCAATTGAAGTGTAGGTTCGCCGCCCGTCCAAACAATCATTGAATCGGGATATTTCTGTACTTCATCCAGTATCTCATCCACAGTCATTTCTGTACCAAAATCCCAATCCGTATCGCAGTATGCACAGTTTTTATTGCAGCCGGAAAGGCGAATAAAAGTTGCCGATTTACCTACATTGGCACCTTCGCCTTGGATGGAATTAAAAATTTCTACCACCTTCAATTTAAGCTTCATAGATGGCTCTTGTTTTTGGCGTTTCTCTTACTTCAACCCTGAATAAAAGTGAAAATTGTTTATGAAAAATATCGAAAAGATATTTAGCAATATTCTCAGCTGTCGGATTTATATCCAGCATTACGTCATTCAAATGTCTGTGATCAAAAATGTTATCAAGGTATTTCTTGATGGGATCCAACTCACGATAATCGATTACAAATCCGACCTCATTCAACGTTTCAGACTTAAAACTAAAACTCACCACATAGTTATGACCATGTAATCTTTTACATGGATGATCATCTTTAAGTCCATTAAGTATATGACTGGCAGAGAAATGAAATTCTTTACTTATTATGTACATAGTAATTTATCGAAAATTAGATTGACAACTAGTAAAACAGTTGGATTTAGAAAAAGTTGATATAAAGAGCTGCAAAGATATATCATTTTTATCTCAAAAAGTCATAGAGTAAGTCGGTATTCCGAATCATAGATAAAAATCTATCTATTAAATTTTCAAAACAAAGACAGAAACATCTAATTAAAGTGAACAAATTCAATCGTAGCTAACTAAAATAACTATTATAGATACAAATTCAATATACACACAAACAACTGATTTTATTACACTTACCATTGCACCATCACATCTATCTAAATTATTTTACTATCAATACAAAGATTTAACTATAATTTATTTGTGGATTGAAAAACATCAAATACTTTTGCGGTGTACTATTACACTATTACACTAGCCTATAAAGACAGATAGTAAAGAATTATAAAACACAAACACACTAAATCCAAACGATGCAGTCATTGCGTCTAATAAAAAAAACAAAGAAAACCGATGTTATGATTTTTCGAAATTTGAGTCAATACTAGTAACCGACCCAAACTGAAGTAAAAATCACTCATTAAAATTTCTATTAACCCACAAATTATGCATTATGATACTTTCTAATCATTTCCATTTTAGTCGCACATGGCTATCAATTTGTTTTATAGTTATTACCACTGCACTTTTTGCAGAGCCATCCGCTATCGTCAAAGGTCGTGTTACCGACACTAAAAACAAACCCATTGAGTTTGCAACTGCCACATTATTGAATTCTTCCACAAAAGAATTATTCAAAGGGCAGATTTGTAACGAAAAAGGCGAATTTGTAATTGAAAAAGTAAAACCTGGTGAATACATTCTTGCAGTAACTATGGTTGGCTACTCCAAAAGCGAATCGGAAAAACTGACTATTGATCCGAAAAGCAGTAAGGTTGTTGAAAAAAATGTTGTACTGGCCGAATCCAGTCATCAATTAGGCAACGTGGAAGTAGTGGCAAAAAAGAAGTTTATCGAGCAAACAGTGGATAAAATGATTGTCAATCCCGAAGCTTCGATTACTACTGCCTCTGAAAACGTATACGAAATTCTCAAAAAACTACCAGGCGTGGTGATTGATAACAGCGATAATATCAGCATGAAAGGCAAACAAAACGTAAAGATATTGATCGATGAAAAACCTACTTACGTTTCGGCCACTCAGTTGGCATCCATGCTTAAAGGTATGCAAGGTAAAAATGTTGATCGCATCGAAATCATTGAAAATCCATCAGCCCGCTATGATGCGGAAGGAAACTCGGGCATTATCAACATAAAAACCAAACATAACAAAGCACCCGGCTTCAACGGAAGTACTTTTGCGGGAATAGAAACAGCCAGCAAATTTGGTTGGAACGGAGGTCTGGATCTGAACATGAACTATGGCAAACTGAATGTGTACGGTAATTATTCCCTTTACAACTGGGCAGGGTCGAATGGTATGACAGCAACCCGTAATTTCACAAGTGCAGCACTACAAGGTGCTCATCAATTGATAAATACGGATGGCAATTACGATGGACAGTCACATAACTACAAAGTCGGTGCAGATTATTTCATCAAGAAGAATCATGTAGTGAGCGTTATGTTCCGCGGAAGTAATGGATATAACAATAATGCCGATGCCGGAACAACTTCGTTTGCAGATAAATACATGCATATTGATTCGTCGCTGGTTTCAACTTCAACTTCCAATAGCCGTTGGAACAACCAAACCTATAACGCAAATTATAAATGGGACATTGATACCACCGGTCAATCAATAAGTGCAGATTTCGATTATGCCAGGTTCAATTACCGCAGCCCAAACACTCAAAACGGAGTTTTTTACAACAGCGCTGGAAACACATTAAATCATGACATCCTGGTAAACACATTGCAAGGCAACAATATCAACATCTACACAGCTAAAGTAGACTATGTACTTCCAATGGGTAAAAAGTTCAATTTTGAGGCAGGAGCAAAAACGAGTTTCGTAAATACGGACAGCAAGATAGACATGAGCGGATACCTGGTTCAAAACGACCATTTCAAGTACGAAGAAAATATTCAGGCAGCCTACCTGAACGGAAAGGCACAGTTTGATAAAACAACCTTGCAATTGGGATTGCGCCTTGAAAACACAGTTTCAAAAGGAACTTCGGTGACGACCGACCAGGTAAACGATACCAGTTATTTGAAAATAGTCCCTTCATTTTTCGTACAACAAACACTGAATAAAGACAATAGCATCAACTTCAAATACAGTTACCGAATCGGACGCCCCGACTACGACATGCTCAATCCATTCAAATGGATGATAGATCCTTACACTTACAACGTGGGAAATCCGAATTTGAAACCACAGTTTACTCACTCTTTGGGATTAAGTCACAGTTTCAAAAGCATGTTTATCACAAGCGTAGGTTATAACTATACCAGTGGACTCTTCACTCAGATTATCAAACAAAACGATGCTACAAAATCGGTATATCAAACCAATGAAAATTTGAATAACTCGGTGGATTTGAACGTATCCGAAACATTTCAGTTACAACCGACTAAGTGGTGGAGATTAAATGGAACCGTTACCGGAATGTACAAAGAAATTCAAATGGAGTCGAATGCCGGATCAAAAATAAGTCGTTGGAGTTTTAATGGCAACATGAGCAATAATTTCTCATTACCCTATAAACTTGAAATGGAATTGAGCGGATATTATAATTCGGGAATGCTGGTAAGCAATATCATTGTGCGCCAACGCTACACAATTGACTTCGGGATACAACGCAAAATTCTTAACGATAAGGGAAGCATCAAAATTGCAGTCAGCGATATTTTCAATACAGGAAGAGGTAGCGCTTATGCAAAATACGACAATGTTGATATTGACGTAGAAAACAGATACGATTCACGTCGTTTGAAGGTTTCGTTCAATTATCGCTTCGGAAAATCGGAATTTAAAACCCGCGGAAACCGTTCAACTGCCTCCAGTGAAGAACAAAGCCGCAGCGCAAAATAATTATCATTTACAACTGATTATAAAAACAACCAACACACTCAAAACATCAAATTATGAAAACAATTAAATTTAGAAAAGTACTTTTGCTTATGGGCTTAGTATTTATGGGAACTCAGGTATTTGCTCAAAAAGCATTTGAAATCAAGGTTAAACTTGTAAAGCATGAAAATAAAACCGAAAACCATGCCACAGCAACACTTTTGGACGCAAAAACAATGGAGATTGTATCGGAGAATGGAAGCAATGAGAATAGTGAAATAGTGATTGAGAATATTCAAAAAGGAGACTATATTCTAATGGTGCAAAATCCCGGTTATAAACAGACTGAAACACGCTTTATCAGTATCGACGAAAATGGCATAACGCACAACGATACAAACAACGTACTTGCAGAAAAAAGGATGCTAGCCGCAAAAATACCTGCAAACTAAATAATATTTCCACAAGAAAAATCAGAAAGAGGAATGAATAGCGGCAATAAATAAGAAAAAGCGTTTTCAGTTTAGGTTTTGTTTGTAAATTTTCTTTAATTTGCATAACATTCAATCACAACAAACTTATGTCAAAACCAACGTACGTCCTCTTCCTCTTTTTGATTTTTTGTTCATCCGTTTTATCACAACAATACTCCAGCTATTTTGGCGAAAAAGCCTGCAGAATTGATTTTCAGTTGAGCGGGAATGCTAAGTCGACAACCGCCACTCTCAGCAAAATTATTCAGGACCCATTTTGGGGTGGACGCCGTTTACACTTGACCGACGATATGAATTTAGGTGAATATCGCTTTCAGGTACTGGATAGCACTAGCAACACCATTATTTATACCGAGGATTTCAGCACACTATTTTTCGAATGGCAATCTACTCCCGAGGCTTCGTTGGTCAGTAAAAGTTTTGAACAATCGGTACAGTTTCCTTACCCGCTAAAAGCGGTGAAAGTAATTATAGAAAGAAGATTAGATTTCGATAAATGGGAAAAGCTGATTCAATTCGGCATTTCGCCCGACGACAAACTCATTCGCAGAACACTGCCGACAAAAGTTCCTGTAAAAATCGTTTGTAAAACTGCTTCGCCCGATAAAGCGATTGACATTGCCGTTATTGCCGAAGGATACACAGTTAAACAACGTGCGAAATTTTTCCGCGATGCAAAAAAACTGGCCGAAAACCTGTTTACTCACGAACCATTCGCTAAATATAAATCGAGAATTAATGTCTATGCTATTGCAGCAGCATCAATTGACACTGGAGTATCGAAACCGCAAAATGACAATTGGAAAAATTCTGCACTCGGATCGCATTATTACACTTTCTATTCCGACAGATATCTAACCACCCCCAACGTATTTACCGTGCGCGACTATGCTGCTTTGGTGCCTTACGACGCCATTTATATTCTGGCAAATACAAAAACCTATGGTGGCGGGGGAATCTATAACTTTTACACACTTGCTTCAGCTGACAGTAAACGGGCCCAAACCGAAGTTACTGTGCATGAATTCGGACACTCATTTGCAGGACTTGCCGATGAGTATTTCTACGACAAAGATGCATTGGATGGAATGTATGACACTAAAGTTGAGCCTTGGGAACCCAATATCAGTTCATTAGTAAAATTCGACACAAAATGGAAAACTGATTTACCGGAAGGTATCGTTATTCCCACTCCACTGACCGATGAGAACAAGGCCAAAATAGGTGTCTTCGAAGGAGGAGGTTATCTGAAGAAAGGCATGTATCGCCCTTTCTTCGATTGTAGAATGCGTACAAACACGGCAAAAGGATTCTGTCCGGTGTGCGAAAAAGCAGTGGAAAAAAGAATATTGTTCTTGACGGAATAAAGCAGCACTAAACGAATGCCCCCTTATCTGTCAGTTGACTGATTAGGGGGCATTCGTTTTATTTTATAGTTACCATTGTAGCTCCGAATCCATATTCGCGAAATGAAGCATCTTGGAAATAGTACGCTTTGTAGCGTGTTTTGAGGAGTTTTTCTATTTCTTTACGAAGCACCCCTTCACCTTTTCCGTGGATAAAAACAATTTTTTGTCCTTTGCGGTTCTTATTCGCATCAAGCACTTCGTGGAATTTATCCAACTGACATTGAAGCATAGCAGCGTTCGACAGCCCGGCTGTGGTATCCAGTAATTCGTCGATATGCAAATCTACTTCAATAATCTCCGAAGCCTGTGGGCGATTCACAATTCGTGGTCTACCGGTTTGTTCTTTCTGAAACATGGCCTGCTTAATTTCTTCCGGCGAGATATCCACCATTTTTTTTGTCTCAACTTCCTTCTCATTTTCCGAAACAATATCAATCAGCATTGCCGGTTCATCGAAATAATCATTTGCAGTAAAACTATGTAACTTGTAGAATTTTACCACATTGATTTTTATATTCACATCCACAAGTGACTGTGGAGTATAACTTTTATCTTTTTTGAAAGGTAACAACTGAACCCGCAATCGCTCCCACGCACTTAGTTCCTCTTTGCTTATTTCAGCAAGAAGTTCTTGGGTATTTGGTTCAATAAGTCCGTTTGCAACGCTTTTCCATGCATCATTTTCACCGTTAATGATATTGTAATTCAAATAATAGTTGCTGTCGTTTACCAAATAGCACTCGTAGGAAGTCGTTTGCATTTGTTTAATATCCATTGGAAAAAATGCAAGTAACGCTACCAGTGTTTCACCCTCGGCAGTTTCAACGATAGCTTGCTGAGGCTTTGGCTCCTCAACATAAATTTCAATCGGCTTTTGAACAGTAGCAGCAGTTTTTGAGCTAAAATCTTTTATCGGGAAATTAGTTTTTTCGTTGATAGCAGCAATCACTACGCACTCACGTTCAAAAACGGGGATTTCAAATCCATCAGCATCTTCCACATACACCATTTTTTTTGCTTCATCCACACGGGTTACTAATCCTCCGCCCACTGCGTTCAAAAAACGCACATTATCACCTTTTTTTATCATAATACTTATTTTGAGACCAATCCGAAAAAAATCCAACCGGCTACTTTATACTTATTTCGCTATTTGTTTTCTAGTAACTTATTACTTGTAACTCGTAACTTTATACTACTTTTGCACAAAAATACAACATTTTTTCCAGCTAAAGTGAATACAGCACAACAAAACGAACTCCTTTATATTGATAGCTTCGACTATCCACTGCCTGATGAACGCATTGCTAAGTTCCCGTTACCCAGACGCGATGCATCCAAACTGTTAGTTTATAAAAATGAAGCCATTACAGAAAGCACCTTTTCAAATATTGGCGATTTCCTGCCCGAAAATGCTTTGCTGGTGTACAACAACACACGCGTAATTCAGGCGCGACTAGTTTTTCACAAAGAAACAGGGGCACGCATCGAAGTGTTTTGTCTGGAACCACTAACTCCGGCCGACTATGCGCAATCGCTCGGCGCTACCACCGAATGTACGTGGAGATGCATGGTGGGTAACTTGAAGAAATGGAAAGAAGGAACACTGAGTAAACAAATAGAGCTAGAGGGTAAAACCTGCACTTTCAGCGCACGGTTTTTAGCTTCGGAAGGAAATACCCATAGCATTCATTTCAGTTGGGACAATGCTGATATTCATTTTGCTGATATTTTGGAAAAGGCGGGCGAATTGCCTATTCCACCGTATTTGAATAGAAAAACAGAAGAGAGCGATATCATTAATTATCAAACTGTTTATTCCAAAATAAAAGGTTCGGTGGCAGCCCCAACAGCCGGCTTGCATTTCACCCCCGAAGTGTTTGAAAGTCTCAAGAGCAAAAACATCGAAACAGAAGAGTTAACTCTACATGTTGGTGCGGGAACGTTTCAACCGGTAAAAACAGAAACGGTAAATGACCATCGCATGCATACCGAGGTCATTTCTGTCCACCGCAGCACTGTTGAACATTTGCGTAATAAACTTGGGAATATCGTTGCGGTAGGAACCACCTCAGTACGAACATTAGAGAGCTTGTATTATATCGGAAAAAATATTGCTCAGGCAAAACAAGCACATTCTGGTCTTTTTAGTGTTTCTCAATGGGAACCTTATGTAGATAGTAACGAAGTACTGCCGTCCGTTGCTTTGCAGAATATTCTGGACTATTTAGACGCCAACCAACTTACAACCCTTCATGCCGAAACACAAATAATGATAAAACCCGGATACCAATTCAGATTGGTAAACGGCATCATTACTAATTTCCACCAACCTAAAAGCACCTTGCTCCTACTCGTTTCGGCGTTTGTAGATGGCAAATGGACAGATATTTATGACTATGCACTGGCCAATAATTTCCGGTTTTTGAGTTACGGAGACAGTTCGATTTTGTTAAAGTAACCCGATAAGACCGGATATTTCTATTTTACATTCAATCTATACCCTGTACAACTGTAACATATAATTTTAATTTTGGGGTCATTGCTTATCAATTTACGCAGTTTGCAGATGTACACATCCATGCTTCTTGAGTTCCTCATTGTCACTTCTTTCCATATTATTCTCAACAAATCAGACCGAAGCACAAGAGTGTTTACATTAGCAGCAAGTGACACCAGTAGATGTGTCTCTTTTTGAGCAAGTTTAATAGACCCTGTTTTGTGAATGAGCAGTCGGTTATCTACATCAAATTTGTACGATCCAATTTTGTATATGGGAACCGACATGAACGACCTCAAACTTTCATCCAACCCATCCAATTTTAATTTTTCAATTTCAATTTTCATAGCTACATATTTTAAAAGCTAGTTATCAAATATTTTAGTTAGGCAAAAAAACTAAAGTATAGAAAGATAATTTCCAAAACCAGAGCTGTATTTAGTTTTGATTTAATGGTTTAAGTACAAAATTAATGAATATTTTACACAAAAAAAATGTATCATATTCACCAACCAAACACTTATACACATTAACTATCTAATAGTCAACATTAATCAATGCTCCTTAATGTCAAAAAAATGTTGTTAAACATGAAAAATCAGTGTAATTATTCTCAAAACAATCTCAATCGCGCTTACGATACGCCTTAACACAAAATTCAATCGCGCTCTTGCATAACCATCACATTTTTCGTACTTTTGCGCAACTTTTACAGTTCTACAATTAAACACAAACACTCAAAATATATGTTGGAAAAAATAATCATCCTCGATTTCGGTTCACAAACCACCCAATTGATTGCTCGCCGTTTACGCGAATTAAATGAGTATTGCGAAATTTTACCTTACAATAAATTTCCCGAACAAACCGATAATATCAAAGGAGTTATACTATCTGGTAGCCCTTTTTCAGTTTATGATCCAACAGCTTTTAAAATCAATTTAATAAATATCCGTGGCAAATTTCCAGTATTAGGCATCTGTTATGGCGCTCAATTCATGGCATTTACTTCGGGAGGGAATGTTGAATCGGCAGGAACAAGAGAATATGGGCGTGCCAATCTGACGTATATCGATAGTTCGGATGCACTTTTTAAAGGCATCGAAGCAGGTTCACAAATTTGGATGTCGCATGGCGATTCCATCACAAAGATTCCTGCTAATTTCAAAAAAGTTGCAAGTACAGATGATGTAGAACTAGCAGCATACCAAATTGAAGGTGAAAAAACCTGGGGCGTACAATTTCACCCGGAAGTATTTCATACCCTGGATGGAACAACTTTGTTGGAGAACTTTTTAAATATATGTGAATGTTCAAAACAATGGTCGCCTGCTTCATTTGTTGAAAGTACAGTGGCAGAACTTAAGAAACAATTGGGCAATGACAAAGTAGTACTTGGTCTTTCCGGTGGTGTTGATTCGTCTGTTGCTGCCGTTTTGCTTAACAAAGCCATTGGTAAAAATCTTACTTGTATATTCGTTGATCACGGTCTGCTTCGTAAAAACGAGTTTGAAAACGTAATGAAAGATTACGAACATCTTGGTTTGAATGTAATTGGTGTAAACGTAAAAGAACGTTTCTACAAAGCATTAGCAGGAGTTTCAGATCCGGAACAAAAACGAAAAATTATTGGCAGCGGCTTTATAGACGTGTTCGATGAAGAAGCTCACAAAATTAAAGACGTAAAATGGTTGGCGCAAGGTACTATCTATCCTGATATTATCGAGTCGCTTTCGATTACAGGTACGGTAATAAAATCGCACCACAACGTAGGTGGACTTCCAGAAAAAATGCACCTAAAATTGTGCGAACCCTTGCGTTTGCTTTTCAAAGATGAAGTTCGTCGCGTGGGTACTCAACTAGGCATGATGCATCACCTCATCAAACGTCAACCATTTCCAGGACCAGGATTAGCGGTACGTATTCTTGGTGATGTTACTGCCGAAAAAGTACGCATATTGCAAGAAGCTGACGACATTTTCATTAGCGGATTGCGCGAATGGAATTTGTACGATATGGTTTGGCAAGCTGGCGTTATCTTGCTTCCTGTTCAGTCGGTTGGTGTAATGGGCGACGAACGCACCTACGAAAATGCTGTTGCGCTTCGTGCCGTAACTTCTACCGATGCCATGACAGCAGATTGGGCACAACTGCCATACGATTTCCTGGCAAAAATGTCGAACGAAATTATTAATAAAGTAAAAGGGGTAAACCGCGTGGTGTACGACATTAGCTCTAAACCACCTGCAACCATTGAGTGGGAATAAAATGCTTCGCGTTATTTATCTATCCTTCGTCGAGACGATATTTGCTACGCATTATTGCTAGAAATTTCAAAGTGCAATCTTACAAAAATAAGGTTGCACTTTGTGTATTTAGTAATTTGAGAGTAACTTTGCCCTTCATATCTCAACTGTCAATTGTCAACTAAAATGATCGATACCCATTCACACATATATTCCGAAGATTTCGATGCCGATCGTGCCGAAATAGTTCAACGTGCTAAAGAAGCAGGTGTTCAACACATCATCCTACCCAATTGCGATAGTGGCACCTTAGCTCCAATGCTGGCTTTGGAAGCCGAATATCCCAGTTATTGCCACGCTTCCATTGGCTTGCACCCAACCAGTGTAAAAGAAGATTATCAGAATGAACTGGCATTAGTAAAATCAGAATTAGAAAGACGAAGCTTTATTGCTGTTGGCGAAATAGGCATTGATTTATATTGGGATAAAACCTTCCTTAGTGAGCAAACAAAAGCTTTCCAACAACAGTTGGACTGGGCATTGGAATATAAATTACCTGTTATAATTCATGTACGCGATTCCTTCAGCGAAACTATGAACGCCCTGGCACCGTACAAAAACAAAGGTCTGACAGGTGTTTTCCATAGCTTTACAGGCACAATTGAAGAAGCACAGGAGATTATTGCTTTTGGAGGATTCAAACTAGGGATAAACGGAATTGTAACTTTCAAAAACTCAGGCTTAGCAGCCGTAGTTGAGCAAATTGCATTGAAACATATTTTACTCGAAACCGATTCGCCCTACCTTACTCCTGCCCCACACCGGGGCAAGCGTAACGAAAGTGCTTACGTAAGCCTGGTTTGCAAGAAACTTGCAGAAGTGTACAATTATTCTGCAGAACAAATTGACACTCAAACAACTCAAAATGCATTGGCATTATTTGGCATTTAATTATTCTACTTCATTTTATTTTACCATTTTATTTTTATACATTTGCACTCCAAATAAAAACGGAGAGGTGCTCGAGCGGTTGAAGAGGTACGCTTGGAAAGCGTATGTACTCCAAAAGGGTACCGGGGGTTCGAATCCCTTCCTCTCCGCAAGTTGTTGATTATAAGGTAGTTGCAAGAAATTGGACTACCTTTTTTTATGCTCATATTCTCTGAAAATACTGCATTTTTGCTTCAAAGGTAAACCGAGAGTTAAACCAGAAAAGTCATGAATGCGACAGTTAATGTGCTATGTTACAAGTCAAAAACGCTAAGTAATGGTGAAAATCCATTGATGTTACGTATCTGTAAAGATGGCAAAAAGAAGTACCAAAGTCTCAAAATCTCCATTAATCCCCAATACTGGGATTTTGAAAAAGACAAACCAAAGCGAAATTGCCCGAATAGAGAATTTATTGAAGAAGTTATCAGTTCAAGCTTAGAAAAAGTTCGCAAGCAAATCCTAGAATTAAATGCTGAGGGTAGGGACTATTCAGCCCAAATGCTTTTAAAATCAGATAGTCAGGAAAAAGCGATTAAAAACATTGGGGATTTTTACAAGAAGTTGTTATCAGATATGGTGCTGGCAGACAACTATGGTAACTGGAAAATATACAATAGTTCTTTCAGTTCCTTGAAAAATTTCACTAATGACAAACTGGATTTGCTTTTCTCCGAAATTGACGTTCATTGGCTCAATAATTACGAGCAATGGTTGAGAAAGAAAGGAAATAAAGATACCACTATCAGCATTCATTTTAGAACGTTGAGAGCGGTTTACAATAAGGCTATAGCTGCTAAAAGTCTCAACAGAGCCTACTATCCTTTTGACGATTATAAAATTAGCAAGTTCGACACTTCTACGAACAAGCGTGCAATTTCAAAAGAAGATATTATTAAGATTATTGGTGTTGATTTAGTGGATAGTAAATTGAAATTCGCTAGAGATATTTTTGTATTTAGCTATTTATGTGGAGGTATAAACTTTGTTGATATCGCCTGTCTCAAAGCTGATAATATCATTGATGGTCGAATTGTATATAAAAGGCACAAGACGAATAAACCCATTAGTTTACAACTTTTACCCGAGGCAATAAACATTTTAAATCGTTATTCCCAAGGTCGTACAAATAACTTTTTATTTCCAATCCTTGAGATTAAAAACCATTTGTCTGAGAAACAAAGGTATATGAGGGTGCATAATTTGCTTTACAGAGTTGACAAACGGTTACAAACTATTGCTGGTCTTGCAGATGTCAACACTCACTTAACAACCTACGTTGCTCGCCACTCATTCGCCACCGTTTTAAAGCGTTCTGGAGTCTCTACAGCAATTATAAGTGAAAGTCTAGGGCATAGTTCCGAAAAGGTCACACGTATCTATTTAGATAGCTTTGAGAACAGCCAAATCAGCGAAGCGATGATGAATCTACTCTGATAATCAAGATTATATATGAAAATGCAAGGTTTTAGGGCTTTGCATTTTTCATGTAGTTCAAATCTATCAGACAAGTCTTTATTTTTAGTTAAACGTATTATTTTGATAATCAACCAATTGTAAACTAAACTGAAAATATATGTCAAATTGTTTTGATATGTCAAAACTTTGTATTACCTTTGCACCCAATTTTAAATTATACTCCAAAAATACTTTAAATTATTACCCTTTGAGTAAATTCCCAACAACACAAACAAATTTCTGAGTTTCTTTACTGAAACTAATTCACACAGCATTGCCTCCCTAATCTCTTTCTTGCAGAATAAAATTCTGGACCAACTTCAACTCAATGAATATCAGAGTTGATTTTAAACACAAACACCTTATTGTCACTTGATTCGCCACCTGTTATTTTGTGGTTGAATCTTTTTTGCATTTATTACTCAAAATCTTGTAGTAATATTCGCTCAGTCATACACTTAAAATTTATTTTATGCTAAAAGCAAAAGAAGATGCTGAAACCGCCAGCACTAAACAAAAAATCAGCGGTTATTTACAAACTCACAAATCAACCCAAATGAACGTATTTGAAAAAACAGAAGCAGAGGTTAGGTGAAGGCTTGAATTAGAAGATAAAATTAACGAACTAGAAAAAATCAGTTCACAGTACGAAACAATTTTAAAGAACATGGAGGATTTGAAGGAAGTTCTTTTTGAGAAGCAAAAACGCCCCGAAAATACGATCCTTACAAACAAACAGTTTCTTGAATTAATGGGCATAAGTTCGCGCACTGGGCAGACGTGAAGAGATAATGAATTAATCAGTTTTAGCCAAGTCGGTAATTGCATATATTACAGATTATCAGACATTTTAATTTTTTTAAGCAACTATTTTTATGAAAGTAAATAGATCAACCAATCAATTATTTAAAATGAATAACGAAGAAAAAAACGTTTCAATTTTCAGGAACTACACAAATTGAATTGAAGACAAAAGTCTTTTAGAAGTACTAAACGACATTAAAAGTGGTAAATATAATACTGAAGTTCAGTCTATTAGAAATATGATCTTTTTGGGCGAGGCAAATTTTGCCGACTCGCTAAAAAAGAAACTTCAGGCATTTACACCGTCAGGCACTTTCAATAATGGTCGAAAAGCTGAGTTAATCAGCAATTATAGTGGATTTATTGTTTTGGACATTGACAAATTAAGCGATGACCAATTCTACAATGCAAAAAACGCAGTTCAGGACTGCCAGCACACTTATTCCGTATTTATTAGCCCCAGCGGAAACGGACTCAAAATAATAGTTCCGGTAAGCAGTATGGTAACGCAGCACAAACAAGCTTACCAACAAGTTTCCGATTATTATGAATCACTTACAAATTTACAAATCGACCAGTCAGGCAAGGACGTTTCACGCCTCTGCTTCGTGTCGTATGACCATGAATGTTATATAAATATAGATGCAGTTCCTTTTCAATTCAATGCTGATATCAAGCAAAAAAACCAATTACCTGTTATTAATTTTAAAAATGCCAATATGCTAAACACCGTTTCAAATAACAACGATGAGCAACAAATTTTTCAAAACTGTAAAGAATTTACAGAAAAAAAACAAACTTACTCAGAGGGAAACCGTAACAATTTCATTCACCTACTTGCATGCAACTGCAATAGAGTAGGTTTGAGTCATGAAGTAACAGAAAAATTTATCCTTCAGTCATTCGACTTGAACCAGCAAGAAACTAAAAGTACAATTGATAGCGCATTTAACAATAATAGGCATGAGTTTGGAAATGTTGAATACTTTGCAAATGTTGCAACCCTCGTAAATGAAACTGAGGCTCAATTTTCAAAAAATATAGATGAATCCACAGACGACAGCAGTAATGATACTCCTTATTTGCCTGATGATATCTTCGACAAACTACCGTCAATTTTAAAAGATGGCTGCAAAGTGTTTTCTAATCCAAGAGAAAGGGATGTTTTCTTATCTTCAGCATTGCCAATTTTAGGAGGTTGTATCCCTAACGTGATTAGTTTATACAGTGGTAAAGAGTATTTTGCAAATCTTTATACATTTATTATAGCTGCTGCCGCAAGTGGTAAAGGTTCATTGTATTGGGCGAAAGTTTTAGGGAGTAAATATCATAAAATATTGTTAGATGCTAGTAATGTCCTGAAAAAAGAGTACGAGCAAAAAATGGAAATATATAGAAACCTGCAATTCAACAACAAAGGAAAGTCTTCTGAAATGGAATTGCCACAAGAGCCAAATTACAAAATTTTATATATTCCAGCTAATATCAGTAGTGCAAGGGTTATTCAACACCTCAAGGAAGGAAATGAACGAGGTATTTTCTGTGAAACAGAAGCTGACTCAATGGGGAACACTTTAAAACAAGATTGGGGCGGCTATTCGGATTTACTTCGTAAAGCCTTTCACCACGAGCCAATATCTTACAGCAGAAAAACCAATAAAGAATTTGTAGAAATCGACAACCCTTGCTTATCAGTTGCTTTATCTGGAACACCTGGACAAGTTGAAAACCTTATCAAATCTTCGGAAGATGGGTTGTTCAGTCGATTTATTTTTTATTCGTTCAAATCCAACCAAAACTGAATTGAAGTCAGCGAAACTAGTAATGGAGTAAATCTGTCGGAGCATTTTGATATATTGTCTGGCAAAGTGCTTGATTTTATTGAGTTCCTAAACTCTACTGATAAAATTGCATTTAAATTGACAGGTGAGCAATGGAAGAAACTGAATGATTTTGGAGAAAACAGTTTGATTACATTAACGAACCTATTCAGTGAAGACCTTGCCAGCACTTCCAAACGGCTTGGAATTATCTTAATGCGGATTTGTATGGTGTTGACAGCTTTAAAGTATTTTGATCGTGCTGAACTGAGCAATGAATTTATATGTGCTGATGAAGATTTCGAGATTGCTTTAAAACTGGTCAAAGTTTACGAACAACATTCTATTAACATGTTCAAGAAGCTACCAAAATCAACAACTAGAGTAGATAAAACGTTGAAAAAACTATTCGATTTATTACCAAAGACTTTCCAGAGAAAAGAAGCCATTCAGATAGCTAATGACAAGCTGATGATAAAACAACGGACTGCCGATGATTATCTTTCTAAATACCTAGCTTTAAAAATGCTCGATTGCCCACGTTCAGGGTATTACATGAAAATAAAATAATGTAATTACAAATTGCGAGGGTTGCAAAATCTGCAATCTTCGCAATCTTTTTATTGAATTACTATTGGCGGATATTTTTTAGTTTCCCTTTTGCCGAAGAAAGGAAACGGCAAAATCCTAAAACTAAAAAATACCGAGTGCACGTGCAATTAGGAAGTTTCATAGCTATAATACATAATGCAATAGTTATAATCAAGTCTTGTCGTTCGTCTGGGATGCACTTCACCACGCACTTTTTTTAAGTCTGACGCTTAAAAAAAAGTAAGCGTGGAGCCGTTGCACCCCAGCCAACCGCCAAAGGAATAGCCTTACTTATAACGGACACTATGTATAATAGCCCGCGTATTCGAGCATTGTAGTGGTTCGAGGTTCAGCTAAAGAAACCTGAGAATAAAGCTTGCCCTTCGGCAGCCGTTTATTACCAGCCATTCCGTAAACTACATGTCTGTATTACCAACGTTAATCATAAACTATCCTACAAAACAAATATAGAGAAAGCGGAAAGTGTTTTATTTCGCCAAACAATAGGCAGTAAGGCAAGAATAAAACAAGCATAGCTTGCGTTTAAAGCCGTTCCGGCAATATCACCTATAAATGATATTGATAACCAAATAGCTTATCAAAACCATTTTTCAAATAGGCAGAGCGGAACACATATCTAATTTTTATTTTCCAAAACCGCAAGCGATAAATAGTTTTAAAAATAAAAATAAGAAATGTAACGAGTTGACTTTAATGCCCCGCAAAAGCATATTGGCTCTAAAAATTGGTAAGTTATTCAATGGTGGTTTTTAGAGCCAAAAAGCTTTTGACTAATAGGGGACAGCGGTACACAAACAATGAAAACCCCAGCCCCTTTTGTTGAGGGGCATTTATCGCTTTTCATTCTTTGTGAACGAGTTAGGCACTTCGTGCAATATAATGTGAATTACTTTCGTCTAATTTATTTCTCCATAAAATATAATACAAAAGATGGTTTACACTTCGTGTGAAGAAAATAAAGAGATGTTTACCTCTGGTTTTATCTGAGAATGTACATTCGCACTTAAAACCACCATATCCCGCACATAAAAGCCATATAAGCTCACTAGCAAAGGATTTGATGCAATACTCCATTTAATTGCAAGAATTGCTTAAAATTAATTTAAATAAGTTCCATGGTTATAAAAAGATAATGTATATCTTTGAGGGATTGGAATGAAGGAGTGACTTTCAAATATCTTTGAAGAATTCGTTCAAAGTTATTCCGAAATAGTCACAAATAGCAGAAAGTGTACTGACAGTTATATTGCTTCTGCCGGATTCAATACGAGCAATATGTATATCTGTATCAATAAAAAAAGAATCTTGAGTTACTCCCTTTTCCTCTCTCAACTGCTTTATTCGACCAGCAATTTTCGAAACGAGTATAGTATTTTTTCTTTGCTTGCCCATTAACAAGCAAAATTCGTGTTTTATTAAATAAATATCAATGACATATTTGTCAGTATAAAGATTTATTTTTACTTTTGAGCATTAAATTTTTCAATTTGATAATCAAATTAGTCTCTAAATTATAATCTTCAATACTTTAATTTTAATAAATTCATTTATGAAAATCTACAAAGCTCAAATTATTACAGCATTATGCTGTCTAATCCTAATTAGTTTTCAATCAGCAGCAAATAACAAAGCAAATTTAAATCTTGATCTAATCAGTTTAAAAAAGCAAGGTTATCAAATTTTCAACAAAGACAACTTCGTAATAAAATGTAACTCTAAGTTGAAAATCAATTCAGAAGCTTTAAGACTAGCAAAGGAAAAGGGGATGAATTTTATCGTATCGTCATATGTTGGCTCTGAAAACGAAAATTCTGAAAAATTTGGTGTAATTTATACTATCCAAATTTCAGACATATCTTCCCAATATAAAAATATCCCCCAAAGTAAACAAAATGAATTTACAATAAAGTATTTGGATAGTTATTGCTCAAGCCTCAAAGCAAATAATATGAGTTATAGCAGACCAAATTTTAATGGATTAAATTCTGTTGAATATACTTTTTTACAAAATGGTGTACTGCCTTCTAAGGCAATTATATTTATTAAAGATAAGAAAGCATTTCTTTTGCAAGTTGGCACTAGAAAAGATCTTTCAAAGAAATATGCTAGCCTAAAAAACTCATTCAAATTTATAAAATAATCATTTATGGGAAATTCTGGTAAAATTATTACAATTGTCATTGTTGTGTTTGTCGGGGTATTTGCTTTAGCACTTATGCAGAAAGCTGGTGGTGGTGGGATGGGATTTTTTGGCTTATTTGGCGTTGCAATATTTTTTTTAATCAAATCACTTTTCAAAAACGATAAATCGAATGGTAACGGTTCTATTGAGCATTCTCCAAACAAACCAAAAGAAGTTGTGAATTTAGTAACCGAAAACGATGTGTACTTGACAAAAAAAGAAGTTGCAAATGAAAAAGAAGTTGCAAATGAAGATAATCAAGAATTTACTAAAGAACAAATTATTAGCAGTGAGTCTTTTAAAATAGGAATAAATAGTGTTACAAAATTAGAATCAGAGTTTAAAAATTTACCTCAGAATGGAAATTTTGAAGCGATTATATTTAACTCCCTACAGATACTCAGTACAATTGAAGAAATTAAACCGGAATTATACTTTGAAATTGAGCAGATTTATCTATATTTTTTAATTAAACAAGCTCAAACATTAGAAATCCCAATGGATATAGAAGAATTAGGCGATTTTATTAATCAACGATTTGTCTTTTATGACAATGAAATGAGAAATATGTCTAATAATGAGGGATATATCGGAAGTAAAATTTATTCCGCATTTTATTTGCAACCATTATCCAAGAAGCCAGATTTCAGTTTTGATTTAGACGCAAATATGAGATTTTTATTAATTATTACAACAATCACAAATAACCTAAGAAATGAAGTTATAACACTTATAAATAATACATTATGATTTGGATAATACTGGTAATCGTTGGAATTATTGTAATAAAATTTCTCACAGACATGAATAAAGACACCACTAATCTTGGTGGAAAATCAGCAGCAGATAAATTTGAGGTAATTGTTGAACAGCTTAATAATCATGCCTTTCATGGCAAAGGAAAGGTTATAAAGGATGGAATAAAATTTTTCAAGTTATATGATGGCGAAAGTAACCAAATAATTGAATTTCAGTACAACACTGGTGCGCTTCATATTACTTGGAAATATAAGTATTTCCAGAAAGAAGTTGTACACACCCAAAAATTCCGTGAAGTGAGTAATTTGAGCATTTTTCAGCAGCAAAAAATTGCAGAACAAATGATTAAAGAAATGGAAGTTGTAGTAATGAATCACATGAATAATGTAATAAAAGACATTTGATAGTATTTTATCTCGAAATTTGCAATATCATATTTGTAAATCACCTAGCCAACATTTAAATCAAATACCATGAAAAAAATAATAACTTTAATCATTTCAATGTTTATTATCATTACCGTTTCAGCACAATCATTTAATGAGAAAGTATTTCAGACCGAATGGAATGGTAATAAATCAAGTCCTTCAAACTTGTATATTAAATTTGATTATTTCAACAGTACATTGACTATCACAGGTAGTGAAGAAGGATCTACTATCAATTTAAAGTACAAAGATTTAATTCGTGACAGTAAAAAAACAGTCTATGTTTATACTTCAGTAGACCCACATGGTACAGAAATTTTAGTTGGTATCTATGATTATGCTAGTATAAATACGAAACTAGTTTATTTTAAATATCCTAATGGTGATGAAGTAAATTACTGGATGTGCAAATTATGAGTACATAAGTTCCATAAATTGAATTGCATTTCTTTCTATTATGTCAATCTAAAATATATTTTTAAAATTAAATAACTTTATGAGAAAAAATGCAATCAGTACATTGATAGTAGTTCTATTTACGTTTTCTTCTTGTTATGTAACTCAAAAGAGTTATCAGCCAGTAAATCAAAGAAGTGCGTCTTCATACTCCGCAAAAGAGAAAATGGATTATCTTGATACTTATGGTATTATTGAATACAGAAAAAAATTTGGACATTAACTCAACAACTTTATGAAAACAAAAATTTGTGTGGTTTTTATGTTATTTGCGTTTATATCTTTAGATGCTCAAACTTCGATAAATAAAGAAATTCAGAGCATACAATACTTTTTATATAAAAATGCAAAATATGAAAATAAGATTGCAGTTAAGTTATGGGTGAATAAAGCTGAATCCCAAATTGAAATTGGTTATGCAAAATTCAACTTAAATGAAGTAAAAATGTCTTACACTTTTAATGAAGAAGATAGAACAAACTATGTCGGATTTATTTGTAAAGAGGATAAAAATTGTATAGAAATGTCAGTTCCAGGGCAAGAAGAAAAGTATGGATATTCTTATGCTTATGGTTTTAAAACAAAGAAAAGTTGTTATGACTTTATGGAATTATTGGGCGCACTTAGAAGAAAGCTAAACAAAGCGAATGGCTTTTAACCTATTATAGTCCCATTCTCAAGTTGTTAAACTGGCACGAATCCTTGAGCTCATAAATAAAAAAAATAGTGTAGTATTCTTTTAGTCAAAATAAACAAAAGCAGCCATGGCATATAATCAAAAGCAATTAATGGACCTTTCAAACCAAGAATTAAATGATTTTCGAGGATTGAAATTTCATATATTTTTTACTGATAAAAAAGTTATTAATCCTTATAATAATGTAGTTACTGAAGGCGATTTTATTATCATAGATACAGTTACTTCAGGTCATTTATCAAATCCAGCGGGAATGATAAGTGGTTTTACAATTAGAGTATTTAATTCAATTGTAGAAAATACAGTTTATTTTGGTAGTATTGAGAAAATGGTTGCCATTTAATTTGCTTAGTAAAGTTTTCGAGTTTAATTTCAACAAAAAAAGGTGCTCCAAATCGGAACACCTTTAATTTTTTAATCAACCAATTATTAAAAAACGTTTTGAATTTTAAGAGAATTACCAGTGTTTAACACGTAATAATTTGCACCCACTTTTTGGGAAAACTCTATACCAATGGAATTTAGCACAGTAACGTCAGCTGTAAGCGTTGGACTTCCCGGAAGTGTGCTTGTCAGAGAAATTGCACCAGGGATAGTAGCGTTCAAATCCATATAATCTGAATATGCCACATTGGAGAGTTCATTTACTGTTGAATCTAATGGCTCATAAATGCCCGTAGTGGCGTTATAAGCGAAGTCTGACACCACAGACACTGCATTTATCAAACGGAAATGCGTTGAGCCTGATGGGGCTTTAATCGCTTCTCACGGCTTAAATTCTGCCACTTCTACCGTTGCACTATCACGCTCAACACTATTTGTCAAAGTAAATGGAGCATAAAAAACGCTGTCGAAGCTAATGTTTTTATTGAAGTTCAAACCTAACAGATACTTACTTTGAGTAGATATCAAAATAGCACGATAACCACGTGCTTCAGATTGATCTTCCAGATTAATCTTTTTCATGATTCCGGTTAATCTTCCAGTCAATTGTGGATCGCTCATTTGCTTCATAAGCATATTCAATCCCACACGTACAGAACGTCCAGCATTGGCACAACCACCAAACTCATTCATATTCTCACGGGTACGCTGAAAAGCAGGGTCATTCTTTATTTGCTCACCTGTAGCACCACCTTTTAATCCGGCAAAGTTGCCAGTTAATCCTTTAATCTTAAAATGGCGAATATCGCCGATAGTTCCACTGTACTTAATTGCACCTAATTGTCTTGCCATAAATTTAATGTATTTTTTTTATTATGAATATAGACAAAGGTATAAAATCAACGGCAATTATACAACTAGAAAACTAACGCAAACAACTGAAATATAATGAAGTAGCAAAGATAATATCTTTGAAATGTTGTTGGATATATCAGAATATTTTGTATCTTTGCATTGTACAAAGGGAATGCCTTTTGTTAGAACTCAATTTATTAACTACTTCTTGATTTAGCGTTGTAAGTAAAACTGACAGTTAAACCAGCAGGAGATGAGTAAAAAAGCAAATTTGAAATTATCTTATAAATGAGCACTTTAGAGGTGCTCGAGCGGTTGAAGAGGTACGCTTGGAAAGCGTATGTACTCCAAAAGGGTACCGGGGGTTCGAATCCCTTCCTCTCCGCAAAAAGGATAAGTCAAAAAATGACCTCCATAAGCCAAACCCTACAAAATCAACGTTTTGTAGGGTTTTTTCATCTTCCTACCTTGTAATTTTGTTACTATACAAGACAAAATTTAGTCATAAATAGACACATTTTTAGGACTAAATCGTGACCTTTTTTGAAAATCAAAAATAGGTCACAGAAAGTCCTCTTTTGGCATACATTTGACGTCTATTGTCCGCACTGCAATTATTTCATTTTCAATCAATAAACTAGTTTTGTAACGATTAAAAAATGAAATTATGAAGAGTACATTTAAAGTCCTTTTTTACTTGAAAAGAAATGCAATTAGAAAAGATGGT
>Ga0209123_1000437_pt1 | contig 55080 bp, 51 predicted proteins | sample BarGraIncu00431A_FD_184500 | JGI IMG/M metagenome (GOLD analysis project Ga0209123, IMG submission 184500) | Arctic peat soil microbial communities from Barrow, Alaska, USA - Barrow Graham LP Incubations 004-31A (SPAdes) (version 2) | ecosystem: Environmental > Terrestrial > Soil > Wetlands >... | reverse complement strand
ACTGTTCCTCCCCAGTTTAGCTGTGAGAAATGTGGAGGAGATATGTACCCAGAGTATTATAAGGGGCTCCATGGTTATGAATACAAAATTTCAGATATCCAAGAACAGTAAAAGGACCGAGGCTGCAACCTCGGTTTTTCTTATTTACCTTTGCCTTGACAAGAAGCAAAGAAATTAGGTATGATAATTGAAACTGTATTATATTAGTTCTGTTAATAGCAAATTAGCTGAGGCGTGTTATAGATATGATATAGTAAGATATGGAGTAAGAGAGGGATCGCGGTAATGGAAAAACAATTAAAGGGTCTTCGCGAAACGGTAGAACGTGTATTGACTGTTCCTTACTATCAAGAGCGCTTCGCTGCGGTAGGGATAACTAAAGCTGAGGATGTTCAGTCTCTCCAGGATTTTCAGAGGCTACCCTTAACGACTAAAGAGGATTTGCGAAGAAATTACCCGTTTGGGCTTTTCGCCGAACCAATGAAGAATATTGTCCGTCTTCATGCCTCATCAGGAACAACGGGTAAGCCTACGGTTGTGGGCTATACTCGCAATGATATAAAACTTTGGGCAAAGATTGTAGCAAGTGAACTAGCAAGAGCAGGCGTAACTAAGGAAGATGTCGTTCAAATTGCTTACGGATATGGTTTGTTCACCGGAGGGATGGGACTACACTATGGTGCTGAAGAATTAGGGGCTGTAGTTGTTCCTATATCTGGCGGAAACACAGCCCGTCAACTCATGCTCATGCGGGATTTTGGGACAACTGTGTTAGCTTGCACCCCATCTTATGCCTTGTATCTTGCCGAAAGTCTCGAGGAGTCGGGGATTTCACGAGACGAATTAAAGCTGAAAATTGGGGTATTCGGTGCAGAGCCCTGGACAGAGGGCATGAGAGAACAAATCGAGGCACGCTTGGGTATCAAAGCGTTTGATATTTATGGGCTTAGCGAAACCATGGGACCGGGTGTTGCTTTGGAATGTCAGGCTCATCAGGGATTACATGTTGACGAACACTTTTTTCCGGAAATATTGGACAGCGAGGGAAACCCACTCCCCGTTGGAGAACAAGGAGAGTTAGTCATCACGAGTCTGGAAAAGGAAGCCTTTCCGGCGTTGCGCTATCGGACCAAAGACTTAACGACTTTACATTATGGTAAGTGCTCCTGCGGACATGTTGGTTGGACAATGCAACGCGTCACGGCTCGAGTAGATGATATGTTAATCATTCGAGGGGTCAATGTCTTTCCCAGTCAAGTCGAAGAGGCAATTCTTTCTTTGGAGGGGTTCGAACCGCATTATCTGCTGGTCGTTGACCGCGTCGGGAAGTTAGATCAATTAGAAATCCAGGTGGAAGTCAATGAAATCAGCTTCTCTGATGAAGTGCGAGAGTTAGAAGGGCGCCAAGAACGGCTAAAACAGAGAATCGAAGAAATCTTAGGTATTACAGTTCGCATCCGGTTGGTAGAGCCAAAAAGTATACCCCGAAGTGAGGGTAAAGCCGTTAGGGTCATTGATAAACGCTAAACGGGAGGGGTTTTAGTATGTTGCAATTATCTATTTTTCTGGAGAATGCCAAAGGACGCTTGGCCGAGGTAATAAGTCTTCTCGCCGAACTTAAGGTAAATTTGCGGGCCCTATCGTTGGCGGATACCAAAGATTATGGAGTATTACGAATTATCGTGGATGAACCGGAATTGACAACGGAAAAATTACGTGAACGAAAAGTTGTTGTTTCGCTAACAACGGTCTGGGTACTTGCGGTTCCTGATCGTGCTGGTGGACTGGCGGAGATGCTTAACCAACTCGTCAAAGAAGATGTGGTAGTCGAGTATATGTATGCTTTTGTTGAAAAAGAGCATGATCAAGCCCAAGTTGTCCTCCGAGTCCAGGATCAGGATATAATGGCCAAAGCAGTGCAAAAGATTAATTTGCCTGTAAGGTAGGAAACCAAAGAGGTTGTAACAAAACTGGTCTTACAGTTTGTTACAACCTCTTTATCAATTTATCTAGTATATCGGATTCAAAGTAGGATCGACATTTATGTCAGAATTGATCAATAGATTGACATCAAAATTAGTATCTTGTAATTCCAACCCATGCTGGTATTGGTTAAGAGCCGTCAACGTGTTCCTATACTGATCATTCATCCCCATACCCTTTTGGATTCGGGCCAGCATCCCTATGAGCTCAGAGCATGTCTGAGAGTAGTAATTCGCACCAAAATCATCATAGACACTTATCATATCCAAGATTAAAGGAATTCGATGTTTGACATTAGAAAAATCATTGGTCTCCTCGGCTCTCTTCACATCCTCACTGAAATAACCTGCGAGTACCTTGCTCTTCTGTTCCAGGGTGTTGATGTATTCGTTCTGAGAGATATCCAACAAATTTAAACAACCTCCTTAATCTTCTTGTTCTGCGTTTGGTTGAACTGTCCATCTTAGTTTAGTGAGCGTGTATCTGAATGAGTTTTCCCCATTACGAAGCAAACTATGACCTATATTTAACGACTATCACAGTCTGATAATCATCAGATCGGGTTGTTAGCTAAAGGAGTGTCATATTTATATCTAGATCAGCAAAAGCTATGTACGTGTGTATGTATCTTATCTAGGAAGGAGATTACAAATGGAAGACGACCAAGACGTGCAAAAAGAGAACCTCACAGAGTATCAAGCGATGTTTCCTGGATATCAGAATCATGTTTACAAGAATGCTTTCAGTGAGCAAATATTCCCCTCAGATAAACTTCCTGGGGGCCCATGTAGCAGTCCTTTAGGGTGAGTTCATAATGGTTTAGGACTATTGATAGGTTTACAAACATAAAAAAGAGGCGTAGCGAAATTTATGTTTCGTTACGCCCCCTTGCATTATTGGTTATCTGTGTTTACCCTTTGTCTTGACCTGCTTTGCTGGGCTTGAAGCTTTAATATTCTCGGCTTGCCCTTTCAGTACAAGGTTTAAGGTGATCCCGACAATGGTTGCCCAGGCTACTCCGTGTTCAGGCATCCCAATACCTAGGGCGAATATGACGGAAGCAATGATGAGGTTTTTCGTATCCGAAAAATCGACTTTGGCTTCGAGCAGAGTGCGTAAGCCGGTTGTACCAATCATCCCGAAGAGGAGGATTGTGACCCCACCCATAACTGCGGTGGGAATGGACATGATCGCGGCTTGCAAAGGATTAAACCAACTAAAGATAATTGCAAGGATTGCGGCAATCCAGATGTTATAAGTACTGTAGACCTTTGTTACAGCAAGCACCCCAATGTTTTCTCCGTAGGTGGTTACTGGAGGGCCTCCGAGGAAGCTTGCTACGACAGTGGCCAGGCCGTTTCCTAAGAGGACTCGGTGGAATCCAGGGTTTTCGATAGGATCAGAATGAGTGATATTTCCGAGCACAATCATATGGCCTAAATCTTCAATGATTGTCACAAGCGCGAGAGGGGCCATAGCTAAAAGTGCTATTTTATCAAAACTGGGTAGTTGAAAATCACTGCCAAATTTAATAGGAGAGACAAAAAGCGAATTTAAGGAGGATACAGATGCGTGGATCGGTTGGAAATCAACAAGACCCATGACTGAGGCGACGATATATCCAGCGAGGATGGCCACGAGGATGGGGATAATTTTTAAGAACCCTTTGGCATACACTGAGAGCAAAGCTGCAACGGCTAATGTAAAGGCCGCAATCGGCCAATTTTTAGAGGCCATACCCACGGCCACTGGGGTCAAGCTGAGCCCAATGATGGCGACAACCGGCCCGGCGACGATCGGGGGAACAATTTTATGGATCCAGCGTGTGCCAAAAGCAGCCATCAGAAGATAGATGATTAGATACACTACACCAACGGCCAAGGCGCCGCCCATAGCTGCGGAAGGGTTATTATTTGTTTTAACAAAGAGGGTTAAAGCCCCAATGTAGGCAAACGATGAACCTAGATAAGCAGGTATTCTGCTTTTCGTTAATAAGAGGAATATTATAGTGCCAATTCCCGAGGAAAGTAAAGCGACAGATGGACTGAGACCTGTCAAAAAAGGGACAAGAACGGTAGAACCAAACATGGCAAAAACGTGTTGCAGGCCGAGAGGGATTGCTTGGGTAAGGGGGAGTCGTTCGTGAATCTGAACTTCGGTAGACATGGTATTCCTCCTCTTTCTAAAACCAAAAACCTCTTTCCTGCCCGCAAGCAAGAAAGAGGTGTCCATGTTCAACTCATGGTTCGCCATTTCCTTCTTAGCCTCACGGGGCTAATTTAAAGGTTTCAGAATTTAATTGATTTGAGCATATCATAATTCATTCTCTTTTGACAAGAAATTAATAACTTCTCAAAATAGTATTTTCTATTCCAATCACTCCTTTTGACTACTTTGAGATGACAGTTGAGTTGACAAAGTATACAATGGAAGGGATAAGACTTTCTATAAATAGGATATTTACCCTTTTGATTTTTTATGCTGGTCGGAATGTGATAAAATATAACCGATAAGAAAACTTGGCCAGCGCCCGAAGACACTGTCTTCGCACGTATTAGGCTTCTTGCAGTCTTGCATGAAAATTTGATAAGGAGGCGTCGCAAATGTTTCGCTATGCTGAGGTGTTAGTGGATGTAGCAAATCGGCGCCTAGACCAAAGTTATCATTATCTTATTCCTGAACATCTTACCTTGAAAATAGGTATGCGAGTTCTCGTCTCTCTTCAGAATCGGAAGGTTCAGGGACTCGTTGTGAAGGTGATGAATGATCTGCCGGAGGAACTGGCGCATATAAATCTCAAACCTGTTTTAGAGATCCTGGACGCAGAGAGCCTCGTTCCTCCTGAACTAATTGAACTCGCCCATTGGTTAGCTGAAATGACCATTTGTTCGGTTGCTCAAAGCTTACATACAGTCTGGCCGCTTCTCAAAGGAAAAGTGGAGGAGTGGGTTATCCTTTTAGCATCCATCAAAGATCCAGATGTTCAAACTCTGCAGTGGTTAGATTCGGATGCCTTTCGAGCGCTTACGGTGCTTAACCGGGCACGGAGAAAAGCCATTGCCCTTAAGATTTTCTTGAAACGAGCGGTTATCTCGGAGGCAACTCTTGAAAAACTTCTTCAGCAAGGGTGGGCGAAAAAGGAAGCTCGTTTTGTTTCGACAGGGGGAGGGTCATTATTAAAAGCTGCTCTTGGCGAACGGGCTTTAGAGAAAACGGTTCTAAGCGAGGAAAATGGAGCCAAGGGAGGGCGTAACGTTTCTCCCGGGAGAACGTACGAATTAACTGGGGAGCAAATTACTACTGTGAGAAGCGTTTTGGCTACTTTAGCTGAAATGTCTCCTCAAACTGTTTTATTGCATGGCGTTACGGGTAGCGGGAAAACAGATGTTTATCGTGAACTCATCATGCAAGTAGTAGCGCAAGGTGGAGATGCCATCCTTCTTGTACCAGAAATTTCTCTGACGACTCAAGTTGCTCGCTATTTTGAAACCCTATTTGGCGAACAAGTAATTATTTTGCACTCTGGTTTACGACCAAACGAAAAAATGCAAGCTTGGGAAGAGATTTTGGCAGGTCAGAAACGGATTGTGATTGGGGCTCGTTCAGCAGTATTTGCACCTCTGCCTAATTTACGTCTGATTATTTTGGATGAGGAACATGATGGCGCCTATAAACAAGATGAGAATCCCAAATACCACGCGCGGGATGTTGCTCGTAAGCGGATGGAACAGCGTAGGGGTGTCGTCTTGCTCGGAAGTGCAACGCCTTCCTTGGAAGCCTATGCTGCGGCCCAATCGGGCAAAATTAGCTTGCTAACGATGACAAGGCGAATTGGAGAGAGTGTCCTACCTCCGGTTGAAATAGTGGATATGCGAGAGGAACTTCTCACGGGAAACAGGAGTATGTTTTCCCTGCTCCTGCAACAAAAATTGCGGGAGCGGTTAGAGCGAGGCGAGCAAACAATGCTTTTTCTCAATCGGAGAGGGTATTCCACCTTTGTTGTTTGCCGGGAATGCGGTTATGTGGTCAGTTGTCCAGATTGTGATATAGCCCTGACCTATCACACTCAAGGCCAGGCCATGCGTTGCCACTATTGCAACCACAAAGAGCTTCCTCCTCTATCCTGCCCGAAATGCGGTAGTCGGTATATCCGTTTTTTTGGGCAAGGGACCCAGCGTGTCGAGGAAGAGTTGCAGGGGTTATTACCGGAAATTCCCATACTGCGTTTAGACTTTGATACAACCCGGTCACGCGAAGGACATCGTACGATTTTGGAAAGTTTCCGACGGCAAGAAGCTTCCATTTTAGTAGGGACGCAAATGATGGCCAAAGGATTGGACTTTCCAAATGTCACATTGGTTGGGGTCATTGCCGCGGATCAAATGCTCAATATGCCGGATTTCCGAGCTAGAGAACGGACCTTTCAACTCTTAACCCAGGTTGCAGGGCGAGCTGGGCGAAGTGTCAAACCGGGGGAAGTCGTGATTCAAACCTATTCTCCAACAGATGTTGCAATTTTGAGGGCAGCTCAACATGATTTCCAGGGCTTTTTCTGGGAAGAGATTCGTTATCGTAAAGAACGCAAGTATCCCCCCTATACCCATATCATCCGTGTCCTACTGCTCCATGAAAAAGAGGAACGGGTCATTAAAGGGGCCCAGGATCTGGGATTGTGTTTGCAGCGAGGAATGGATAACCCTAAATTTGGAAATAATGCATTGGATATACTAGGACCCGCTCCCGCCGTTTTATCCAGACTCAAGAAGCAATGGCGATGGCAAATATCTGTCAAAGGGAGGCATCTGGATCTACTCAGAGCGTTTTTACATCAAGGGGTGAAGAACTTTTATAAAACTTCTGCCAGTAGCGGTATCATTCTAAATATTGAAGTGGATCCACTTACTAATTAAAAATAATCTATAAAAAGAAAGTTTAAGCAGCTAACACATAAAGTAAAAGGTGAGGCAACAAGGGATATTCGAACTGCGCAAAGGGTTTTATTAGAAAGGGGCTAAAAGAGAATGGCGGTTTATAAGATTGTAGAAATAGGTGCCGATGTTTTGCGAGAAAGAGCAAAAGAGGTTAAAGAGATTAACTCGTCTATTATAAAACTGCTAGATAACATGAACGATACTTTGGATGTCGCTGATGGGGTGGGGCTAGCTGCTCCTCAGATCGGGGTGTCCAAGCGGGTCATCATTGTCAAGCTAGATGATGTGGTGGTTGAACTCATTAATCCTGTTATTTTGGAAAAAGAGGGCGAGAACAGTGCTGAGGAAGGGTGTCTTAGCATACCCAATATTACAGGAGATGTGATTCGGCCCGCTAAAATACGCGTCCAGGGCCTAAACCGTCAAGGGGAAATGATCGATATTCAGACGGATCGTTTGTTAGCCCGGGCTTTGCAACATGAGATTGATCACCTCGAGGGGATATTATTTATCGATGTTGCGAAGAAAACTTATCGAAGCTAAAGGAGAATGGGTATGCGTTTAGTTTTTATGGGCACTCCAGATTTTTCGGTACCAGCTCTACAGGCCTTGGTGAGTGGAGGACATGATGTAGTCGGAGTCTTTACTCAACCTGATCGGCGGGCTGGACGAGGAAAAAACTTAAAACCAAGTCCCGTAAAAGTAGCGGCTGAAAAATTAGGCTTACCTGTTTTCCAACCTGAAAAGATTAAAACTTCAGAGGGAACCCAACAGTTACGCGCCTTAGCCCCAGATAGTATTATTGTCGTTGCCTACGGACAGATCTTATCAAAGGATATTTTGCAATTGCCTTCCAAAGGGTGCATTAATGTCCACGCTTCGTTGCTTCCTGCCTACCGTGGGGCAGCGCCGATTCATTGGGCAGTCATGAGGGGGGAACTTCGTACCGGAGTGACTACCATGCTGATGGATGAAGGTTTGGATACAGGAGATATGTTGTTAAAACAAGAAGTTCTAATTTCTAATGAAGCAACAACCGGCGAGATTCATGATGAGTTAGCTGTTCTCGGAGGAAAACTTCTCTTAACAACTTTAGATGAATTGGAAAAGGGGATCTTGATTCCTACCCCTCAAACTGGTGAATCGAATTACGCGTCGCTGCTCAAACGTGAACATGAAGGCTTAGATTGGTCGCGTAGAGCGGTCGAACTGCATAATCAGATTCGTGGGTTGAATCCTTGGCCGGGTGCCTTTGCGACGTTTCGGGGAGAAAATCTTAAGATCTGGCGGAGCGGAATCTTCTTGCAGACAGACAATTCTTTGGAGAATGAAGCGTTTGCGCAGGAGGACATAGCTGGACCGGGCCAAATTATCCAGGTTCTGGGGGAGGGATTGCTGGTACGGACTGGGGAAGGAGTACTTCAAATTTTGGAGGTTCAACCCGCGGGAAAACGCCCTATGCCAGCTAGAGACTTCTTTAATGGTCGGCATGGCCAAGTCGGAGAAAAACTTGGTTAAGCAAACTTGGTAATTATAGAGCATTCTAGTGAAAGTGCGCTTGGATATTGATAATGACGGAGGTTAATGTATGTTTTTTTGGGATCCTTACATGTATCTCTTAATTCCGGCCATATTGTTATCTATGTACGCTCAATTCAAAATCTCCTCGGTCTACAAACATTACTCTAAAATCCGTTCCCAGTCGGGACTCACGGGGGCGCAGGCTGCGCGGGCGCTTTTGAATAGTAATGGGCTCTACGATGTTCGGGTCGAACGGATTGGAGGACGTCTTTCTGACCATTATGATCCGCGTTCTAGGGTTATTAACCTCAGTGAAGACGTCTATCAGGGTAACTCACTTTCTTCCGTTGCGGTAGCCGCTCATGAAACAGGACATGCCCTCCAACATGCGGCGGGGTATTTCCCAATGCAACTCAGATCGTCCTTTGTTCCTGTCGCCAACCTCGGTAGTGGGGCGGGCCCGATTTTGATCATGGTGGGCCTTTTTATGCCGAGTCTTGGCTGGCTTCTTCAGTTAGGGATCTTGGCTTTTACATTTGCTGTGCTTTTTCAGATAATTACCCTTCCAGTGGAATACAATGCCAGTCATAGGGCGTTGTCACTTTTACAGGAGGGAAACTTGCTGGGAGGCGAGGAACTGCGCGGTGCACGTTCTGTACTGAATGCGGCCGCTTTAACTTATGTGGCAGCAGCCTTGGCTGCGGTGCTTACGTTAGCACGTTTTATTCTGATTGCGCGAGGGAGAAATGATGATTAAAGAAACAGCTCGAGGGATGGCCGTTCAAATTTTGACGCGGGTCGAAGTTGAAGGGGCTTACGCCAATCTTTTACTACAGAAAAATATCGGCAGGCTAACCGATTCTAGAGATCGGCAGTTTGTGACCTTATTGGTCAATGGTGCGCTTAAACACCGGCTAACCTTGGATTATGCCCTGCGTTTACATTTAACGAAACCAATGTCAGCGCTCCCCCATGAAGTTCGCTCTATTTTGCGCATTGGTGCTTTTCAATTGCTTTATGTCGATAAAGTCCCGGACGCAGTTGCGGTCAATGAAAGTGTGGAATTAGCCAAACCGTTCCCTAAGTTTACTGGTCTGGTAAATGTTGTCTTACGCAAGGTTATGAATAAGGCTTGGGATTTTCCTTGGCCGGACGCGAAACGTCAGACAGTGCGCTATCTTTCAGTGCGTTATTCTCACCCCGAATGGATGATTCAGCGCTGGCTAAAACGCTGGGGCTTGGAAGAAACGGAAGCCTTGTGTCAAGCCAATAATGAGCCGGCTCAAACTTGGATTAGGACGAATACATTAAAGATCTCGCGTGACGCTTTAATGGATCGTCTCATTCAAGAAGGAATTACAGTCGAACCCGGAAATCGGATTCCGGAAAGTCTCAGAATTCAAAATTTTGGTGCCATCGACCGGCTGGAGAGTTTTCGCGAGGGACTTTTCACAGTTCAAGATGAAAGCTCCCAACTTGTCGCTCATGTAGTAGATCCTAAACCAGGTCAACTTGTCTTGGATGCTTGTAGTGCGCCCGGTGGGAAAGCTACGCATTTGGCCCAGCTGATGCATGATGAGGGAGAAATCCAAGCGTTTGATATCCATGCCCATAAACTCGAACTCCTTGATCTGTTAGCTCACAGACTGGGTATTACAATAATCCAACCTAAGTTGGGTGATGCCCGGGATTTGCCTGGCGTAAAACTTGGCTCGCAACAGCGCGTATTGGTCGACGCTCCTTGCTCCGGGTTAGGCGTTATTCGACGTAGGGCAGATCTGCGTTGGCAGAAAGAAGAACAAGATCTTAAAGAGTTGCCTCAGCTGCAACTAGCCATTTTAGAACGGGCAGCGTCTTGCGTTGAAATCGGGGGGGATTTAATCTACTCGACTTGTACCATCGAACCAGAAGAAAACTTTGAATTGGTCAAGACGTTTCGCTCCGCACATCCCGAATTTGAGCCAGTCAATCTGGTGGAGTCTTTGCCCTTTGCTCTTGAGGATTCGCGCGATATTCAACAAGCAAGTAAAGGAATGCTTCAGCTTTTACCGCATCGCCATGGGATGGACGGATTTTTCTTGGCGAAATTCCATCGCACCAGCCAGAAAGTATAGATTGAGTTTTCTTTACGGGGAAGTTTAACTGGAATGAATTGGGTGAATAATAGATAGTATGGAAAGTATTGAACTGCGTGGTTGTTCAGAAGATGAACTGATAGAGCTCTGTCGGGAGATGGGGTTGAAACGATTTAGGGCGATTCAGTTGTTCCAATGGGTGCAACAAAAAGCAGTACGCACCTGGGACGAAATGAAAAATATTGGGGAGTGTGACCGGCAAACATTAAGCTCCCGCTTGCATCTGTATCCTTTGGCACGTGTGCGCGAACAACGTTCGAAAGATGGCACACGTAAGTATTTGTTTCGACTTGAAGATGGAGAGACGATTGAGTGTGTTTTAATGGATTATGCGCGGAGCAGCTCACGGGATCGTCATACGGTGTGTGTCTCCACTCAAGTTGGATGTGCGGTGGGTTGCGCATTTTGTGCCACTGGGATGGAAGGATTTCAGAGAAACCTAAGTGTCGCTGAGATCGCGGGCCAAGTGTTGGATATTACTCATTTTGTCCGTCAGGAAGATCCGGATTTTCAGGTGACCAACATTGTCTTCATGGGTATGGGGGAACCCCTGCTCAATTATGATCAGGTACTCCAGGCGATCTCCCTTTTGAATCATGGGCAGGGGTTAAATATTGGGATGAGGCGGATGACGATTTCGACTTGTGGGGTCGCCCCTCAGATTATTCAATTAGCTAACGATAACCCCCAGGTTGGTCTTGCTGTCTCACTGCATGCCGCACGGGACGAAGTGAGAAATGATTTAATTCCGATGAATCGTCGTTATCCGCTGAAGCAACTTATGGAGGCTTGTCAGGAATATACCCAAATCACGCGCCGTCGTATCACCTTTGAGGTCGCCTTGACCTCGGAGAACGCGAGACGGGAGGATGCTGTGGCCCTTGCCAGATTGTTAAAAGGACAGTTTGGTCATGTCAATTTAATTCCGGTTAATGCTGTGGCAGGGACCGGCTTGGAGCGCCCCAGTCCAGAGCTCATAAGAAGGTTTACCCAGGTGTTAGAAGAGGCCGGAATTTCTGTTTCTTCGCGCGAGGAACGGGGTACGGATATTGAGGCAGCTTGCGGTCAACTTCGTCGACAGTGGGAGGGTGAGTTACAATGAGCTTATTAGCCCGATTTGAAGGAATGGCCGAATTCCTATTTACCGGGGCTTTCAAAAAAGGTGGTTCCCGCCTTCAACCAGTGGAAATTGCCAAAGAACTTGTTAAAGCAATGCTGAAAAATAAGCAGGTCAGTATTTCGCAGGTGTACGTGCCGAATATTTATCGGGTATATCTTCATTCTAGTGACTGGGGGCCCTTGGCTAGTTTTGGAGATGTGTTTCTCATTGAACTCTCGAAGTATTTAGTTGCGGAAGCGGAACGCAACGGATATACGTTTTTAACGAGACCAGCCATTGAGTTGCATTCGGATGAAACGGTGAACGCTAGAGCAATGGTAATTGAAGTCGATTTTGATGACTCTATTGAGGTCGACTGGGGAGCCGAAGAGGAGAATGACGACGTTATTGAGTCGGATTGGCGCGAAAATACAACGATCTTTCGAGAAAGCGTTAAGACAAAATTACCGGTTGAGGAAGTGAAAGGAAGGAATTCTCATTACTTTCTCGAAATTATAGAAGGACCAGATAAGAGTCAGTCGTTTCCTTTGCCGGATACAGATATTTTTATTGGTCGTCATGGGCAATGTGAACTGGTGCTGCATGACCCTGAGGTTTCGCGGCGGCATCTGAAGATTGCGCATGGGGAGAACGGTTGGTGGTTGGACGATTTGGGAAGTACCAATGGTTCTTCGGTAAATGGCCAAAGAATTACTCATCAGATGGCTGTTCCTGGGGACCGTATTCAAATCGGACAAAGTGTACTGGTGATCCGAAAATCACCTCTGGCGTCAATTTAACCAATGCCAAAAGAAGTCTCCCACTTTTACAAGTGGGAGCTGAATTGGCACAATTCCTTATCATTCAGTGCGGAGGTTCGAGACCTTACTGAATCATCGAGTGAAGCGAGTTCGCTTTCGACTTGGAGGGTTGTATGCAAGTTGTATTAGTCATTGGACGACTAGCTTTTGTCGCGCTGATCTATCTTTTCCTCTTCCGCATATTTACGGCACTGATGGCTGATCTCCAAATGAAGGGGATTCTCCAACGCCCGATTAATGAATATGGAAGGTTAGAGGTACTGACCGGGTCAGAGACGCTTTCTAGAGGGAGTATTTTCCGGGTGGACGGAAAAGGGTTACGTTTGGGGCGTGGCAAGCACAATGATATAGTTTTACCGGATCATTTTGCTTCCATTGAACATGCAGTTTTTCGGCTGCAAAAGGGACAGACCATTGTGGAGGACCTAGGTAGTACGAATGGAACTTGGGTCAATGGCGAGCAAATCCATTCTCCGGTACAAATGGTTGTTGGAGACTATGTGAAAATTGGAAGTATTACCTTCCAATACTCGAGGTGGCAAAATGAGAGTACTAAGCTTTAGTGAAAAAGGGTGTATTCGTAAAAATAATGAGGATTCTTTTCTGGTGTTACCAGCGCACGGTCTCTATGCTGTGGCTGACGGGATGGGTGGGCACCGCGCCGGAGAAGTAGCTTCTTCAATTGCCTTGCAGGAATTGGAGAAATTGGTTATTCGTCTTGATAACGTTGAAGGCCAGGCCTTGGAACGTGGGCTAACTGAAGCCTTTGTTCAAGCGAATAGGGTTGTCTATCAGTCCTCAACGACAGAACCAGAAAAGGCAGGGATGGGAACAACTCTAACTGTTTTGCTGGTGCGCAGTGAGACGGTCGTTATTGCTCATGTTGGAGACAGTCGTGCTTATCTATGGCGCGATGAGGCGTTAACTTCCTTGACAATAGACCATTCTTTGGTCGGTGAACTTGTGCGGTTAGGGCAGATCTCACTCGAAGAGGCTGAAAAACATCCTCAAAGGCATGTCCTGATGCGGGCAGTGGGAGCCGATCCTGAAATTGAACTGGATTGCAGAAGTATAAGTTTGCAAGCGGGCGATGTTTTCCTTTTGTGTACTGACGGGTTTTCTAATCTGATTAGCGATCAGGAACTAACTGAAGAATTCCTCTCGCAAGCTTGCTGGGAAGAAAAATTTGAGAAATTACGACAGCTGACACTCGAACGGGGTGCACCGGATAATTTCACGGCCTTGTGCTGTATTTTGGAGTAAACCGGGAAGGGAGTATGCAACATAATGCGAGGGGTACGTCGAGTAGCACTTGGTATGGCCTTTAGTTTTTTCGTTCTAAGTCTTGGTTTGGTCTATTGGCAAGTTGTTCAGGCTGATGCGTTGCTAGAAAATCCCGCTAATCGTCGCTTGATTCTGATGGAGAACCGTGTAAACCGGGGAGGGATTTTTGATCGTAATGGCGAAATACTAGCCCAAACTCAGACGACTAATGGTAAGAAAGTCCGGGTGTATCCCAAAGGGGAAATGTTTGAGCCGACACTTGGTTATTCGACAGTAAAACTTGGCGCCTCCGGTCTCGAAGGAAACTTAGCAGATTGGTTGCTGGGAATTAAGAAGGCAACGCCAACCCAAGCGATTCAACAGCTCTTTGCGCTTCCCCGCCAAGGGGATGATGTGGTGCTCACCTTGGATTCACGTTTACAGAGTATTGCTTATAACGCACTCAAGGGAAAGATGGGGGCCGCTGTGGCCATCAATCCGCAGACCGGCGAAGTGTTGGCCTTGGTGAGCCAACCTAGTTTCGATCCTACAAACCTGGAACAGAGCTGGAAGGATATCCTTACCCGTACCCAAGAAAGACCGCTTGAAAACCATGCTTTTTCCCTCTTTCCGCCGGGATCTACGATGAAGGTGGTTACGTCGGCCGCCTTATTTAGAAACGGACTTAATACCACCAACTTGTATAATAGCACGGGTTCAGCGGTTATCAATGGACAGACTATTACAGAACAATATGGTGAATCATTTGGTTGGATCAACTATAATATGGCGTTAGCCCGTTCTTGCAACGCGTATTTTGCGACGTATGGGGTACAAGCAGGAGATAAACAGTTCCTTGAAGCAACGAAAGAGTTTGGATTTGGTCAAAAAATTCCGTTTGAACTTAATATCCCCATGAGTCAAATTACAAATGCTGCAAAACTGCCCGCAACATTAAAGACTAACCTTCTTGCAGCCAGTGCTTTTGGGCAAGGCGAAGTTTTGGTTACTCCATTTCATATGGCCTTGATTGCGGCCGGTATCGCCAACCAGGGGGTTATTATGACTCCGCATCTAGTGGAACGTGTCCTAGACCCCACTCAAACTGTTATGTATGAACAAAAACCCCAACCTTGGCTTACCGCACTTTCTAAAGACGAAGCGGCTAAGATTACGAGTGCGATGGTATCAGCGGTGACCGATGGAACGGCTGCGCCAGGGGCTTTGCCTGATGTTCAAGTTGCGGGCAAAACTGGTTCAGCAGAACCGGGGGGGGAGGTTACGTCGCATGGTTGGTATATTGCTTTTGCGCCAGCTGAAGCCCCGAGAATCGCGGTTGCCGTGATTGTAGAACATGGAGGAACCGGCGGAGGATCTGCCGCTCCGATTGCACGACAAATCATGCAAGAAGCATTGAGCCAGAAAGTAGGTGACAAATAGTGAGTAAAATCTTCGGAGGACGATATGAGGTCTTAGAACGAATCGGTGCCGGCGGTATGGCGATTGTTTATAAGGCCAAAGATCTTCTACTTAACCGTGTAGTGACAATAAAGGTGCTCAGGGAGCAGTTTGTCACAGATGAAGACTTTATTCGCCGTTTTCGGAGGGAAGCCCAATCGGCAGCAAGCTTATCTCATCCTAATATAGTATCAGTTTATGATGTAGGCAAAGAAGGGGATACCGAGTATATTGTTATGGAATACGTGGAAGGTCGCAATCTCAAAGAAATCATTCGAGAATTTGCTCCACTGTCCACGGATCAAACCATTAACCTTGCTCGGCAAATCACAGGGGCTATCCAAAATGCCCATGAACATCACATTATTCATAGGGATATCAAACCGCACAACATCTTGGTGACGGCAGACGGACATGCTAAGGTCACGGACTTTGGCATTGCGCGGGCCGTATCCTCGGCAACCGTGACCCACACTGGAGATATCATAGGCTCGGTTCATTACTTGTCGCCCGAACAGGCCAAAGGTTTGCAAAGTAACGAACAATCGGATATTTACTCTTTAGGGATCGTTCTTTATGAATTACTCACAGGCAAAGTTCCCTATGACGGCGAAACACCGATTGCCATTGCCCTGAAACACCTGCAGGAACAGCCTGTTCTACCAAGTAAACTCAATCCCAAGATCAATAAGGAACTCGAAGCTGTCGTTATGCGGGCAATCGCTAAGTCGCCTGGACAACGATATTTGTCGGCTAAAGATCTGCTAGAGGATCTGAATCACATTCAGGTCGGCCAGCCGATTAGCCGGCTGGAAGCTCCTATGGCTTTTGATCCGGAAGCAACCCAGACTCATAAAGGCATGGGCGATGTTTTAGCTCCAATCATGGTCAAAGATTCAAGCGAAAAAATTCCTCCGACTGTCGCTAAACTTAATAACAAGAAGCGCTGGAAATGGATTGTGGGTGGACTGCTGTTCCTCTTATTACTGGGCTTAGGAATAGCCTTTGCGAACTATATTACGCTAGGCTCAACAAATGTCCCCAATGTACTCGGAAAAACGAAGACTGAGGCCCAGGATTTAATAAAACAGGCCAAGCTGACTATAAATGATGCAGCGGTCACTTCCGTGTACGATAATAAAGTGGCTAAAGATCTTATTGTAGCTCAGGATCCTAAAGCAGGAGAAACGGTTAAAGTTGGGCGGCCGATTACAATTGTGGTAAGCAAAGGTGCTGATGAGGGGAAATTCCCGAACGTGATTACCGGACAGTTGTCTAAGGATAATGCAGTGAACCTGATTGAGACCGCAGGATTTACCGGAGCCATTAAAATTGTCACGAAGCCCAGTCCGAATGTGCCTAAGGATATTGTTTCTGAACAAAATCCAGCACCAAATGCTACTTGGTCCAAAAATGGAGATATTAGTTTAACGATTAGCTCGGGGCCACAATTCTATAAGATCAATATGCCAAATGTGATTGGCAGGACGTCCGAAGATGCTCAGAAAATACTCGAGGATAATAAGCTGGTTGTTAAAGGAGAAACCGAAGATTCTACGACTTCCCCAATAGGTGTGGTAATGAGGACAACTCCTAATCCAGGAGAAACTATTCAGCAGGGGGAAGAGGTTACAATGGTTGTTTCGCGAGGTCCTGGACCTCTTGCCAGCCAATTTGACCCAAAGGCAATTATAGCGCAAGCTCTTGCCGTCGTGTCGAGAAAGGCTAAAGACAAACCCCACGGCAAGCATTAAACTACAATGATTATCGCAAACAAAATGATTAGTGAGGAGTATTTATGATCGAAGGAGTCTTACTCAAAGGATATGGCGGCTTCTATTACGTCTATGCAGAGGATCAAGTATGGGAATGTTCCCTGCGCGGTCGCTTTCGGGTTAAAGACCAAGATTTTTTGCCAGGGGACCTGGTGAAAATCTTACCAGAAGAGGAGAACAAGGCGACGATTGAGGCGGTAGAACCCCGTCGTAATTCTTTAAGCCGTCCAGCAATTGCTAATGTGGATCAGGCCATTCTGGTCTTCGCTATGACGTCCCCTAAGCCGGATCTGAATCTTCTGGATCGTTTGTTGATCCAAGTGGCGGACGCGGATATCGAGCCTATTTTGGTGTTTACCAAATTGGATAAATTCAAGGAAGCTGCCTTAGTGAGCGGTTCTGAGGAGCATGCCATAACGGATGTATACCGTCAAATAGGATATACTGTATTTGAAGTTTCGAATGAAACGGGTCAGGGGATAGAGGGTGTCAGGGCTCGGTTAACAGATAAGATCAGCGTGCTGGCCGGGCCTTCCGGTGCCGGAAAATCGAGTCTCTTCAATGCCTTATCTCCAGGAAAGAAACTAAAGACAGGGGAAATAAGCCTTAAGTCTAAGCGCGGTCGCCACACCACGCGGCATGTTGAACTGATGGTCTGTGCGGGGGGATTGGTGGCGGATACACCGGGATTTTCGTCCCTCTTTATGCCAAATATGAAACGCGCAGAGTTAGCGGGCTGTTTCCCGGAATTTGTTGAGCGTCGCCGCCAGTGTCGGTTTAGCAGTTGTATCCATGACAAAGAACCGAATTGTGCGATTAAAGCAGCCTTGGAGCGTGGAGAAATCTCGGCTGTTCGCTACGAACACTATCTGATATTCTTACAAGAAGTAATTGAAGCTGAGAGGAGATACTAATGTGATTCAGATTGCCCCTTCTATTTTGTCCGCCGATTTCTCCCGCCTGGGAGAACAGGTGCGTTTGGTTGAAGACGCGGGTGCGGAAGTCTTGCATATCGATGTTATGGATGGGCACTTTGTCCCCAATCTTACGTTTGGGCCAGCTTTGGTTAAATCCCTAAGGGCGCATTCCAGGATGCGTTTTGATGTTCATTTGATGGTCGAAAAACCGGAACTTTTCATTGCGGATTTTGCGGCTGCCGGTGCCGATCATATCACCTTTCATTTAGAGACGTCCCTTCATGCTCACCGCGTGATTCAACTAATCAAGGAACAGGGGATGACCGTTGGGATTGCCCTTAATCCCGCGACTCCACTCGATGGCATAAAGTATATTTTAGAGGATTTAGATATGGTGCTGTTAATGACCGTCAACCCTGGATTCGGGGGCCAAAAATTCATACCCAATGTTATCCCTAAAATTCAGGTCCTCCACCGCCATCTCGATCAATTACAATCCGATTGCCAGATCGAGGTTGATGGGGGGATTAATTTAGAAACGGCAGCTGCGGCTGTTAATGCTGGGGCTCATATTTTGGTGGCGGGGGCTGCTGTTTTTGCGCAACCCGATCCCAAGCTGGCGGTGGAAAGACTCCGTCAAGCCGCGTGCTCAGTGAAGAGTGAGTAAGATAGCAGTATTGGCCAATGGTGCCTGGGACTTAGAATGGGGAAAACAGATCCTGCACGAGGTTGATTGCCTGATATGCGCAGATGGGGGGGCGAATTATGCCGCCCTATGTGGGCGTTTGCCTGATTTTCTAATCGGGGATTTGGATTCGATTTCATCGGAGAACTTAAGGTTATGTGAAAATACCGATTGCGTCATTGAGCGTTATTCCTGTGAAAAAGATGAGACGGATCTAGAATTGGCTCTTTCACGAGCCGAGGAGCAGGCTTGTCTAGTTGCTGAACAGGATATTTGGCTGTATGGGGCGAGTGGAAAACGAATGGATCATTTCTTGGGTAATTTAGCACTCATGCTTGCTTATGCTCGAAGAGGGCGTCGGATTCGTTTAGTTGATCCTGAGCAGGAGATGTGGATTATTCGCGGGCGCGAAGAGATAAGGGCGTCACTTGGGCAGGAGATTTCTTTGATCGCTTTGTCAGAAATAGCGATCGTTACAACCGAGGGGTTATATTATCCGCTCACGCAGGGAGTGCTATTTCAGGAGTCCCCGCGCGGCGTGAGTAATGTGTTTCTAGGAGAGAAAGCTGTGATTCAGGTTCACGAGGGCTGGGTGCTCGTGGTTCTGCCAACACTAGAAAAGGAAGTCGATTATGCAACAGGATGAATTATGGATTGGAACGATGCTTGAGGGGAAGGCGCGTTGGGTCGTTGTGAGGACAACGGATACGGTTGAGGAGGCTCGCAGGCGACACGGGATGTCACCGGTTGCTACGGCGGCTTTAGGTCGGTTGATGACGGGAACGCTTATCTTAGCTAGCTCCCTCAAGGGGGAGGAGAGTATCACTTTACGATTACTGGGTGACGGTCCTTTAGAGGGCGTTATTGCCGTAGGTAATGCACAAGGGGAAGTGCGGGGTTATGTTCGTGAGCCATTGTTGGATCTACCGTTAAAGGACTCCGGAAAACTCGATGTGGGTGCAGCGGTCGGTCTTGGTGAGTTGGCAGTTAGTCGAAGTTTGCAAAATGGTGAAAACTATACAGGAATGGTACCCATGGTCAGCGGCGAGATTGCCGAGGACCTTGTGCATTATTTGTTGACGTCTGAGCAGATTCCTTCAGCCTTGCTTCTCGGCGTGATGGTCGAAAAAGATTATCATGTTGCTGGGGCAGCAGGGTTTCTAATTCAACCGCTTCCTGGAGCGACGGAAGAGGATATACAAGCCGTTGAAGGTCAGCTCGGGCAGCTAAAGACAGGAATCAGCGAATTGACAGCTCAGAGCCAAAATATGGACGAATTACTGAATCGTCTGATGGGGCAACTCCCCTATCGTGTCTTGGAACGTCGCGCCGTAAAGTTTTCTTGCCCGTGTTCAAAGGAACACATGACGGATACCTTAGTATCATTAGGCAAAAAAGAAATAGCAGACCTGATCTCGGACGGGAAAGCCGAGTTGGTTTGCCATTTTTGCAACGAACATTATCTATTTGACGGGGAAGAGCTTCAGCAGATTAGGGAGAAGGCGGAGGGTTAGACGGGTAAAATGAAAAAAGCCCGACACAATGTCGGGCTTTTGATTCATTTAGCTAGCGCGCTGAACTTTGCCGGAACGTAAGCATCTGGTGCAAACTTTAATTCGGGCGGGAGTACCGTTCACAATTGCACGAACGCGTTGCAAGTTTGGCTTCCAAGTCCGTTTTGTCCGTATATGAGAGTGGCTGACTTGGTATCCTGTGGTTACTCCTTTGGCGCAAATTGCACAAATATTAGCCATGCTCTTAAACCTCCTTTGCAACTGAAATGACACTTATATATTCTATCAAAAGTATGAGAGGTTGGCAAGGCCTACCCCGCGAATTTTTAGAACTAATAATGAAAGCCCTCTTGAAGGCAGTTTGTGATAAATGATTGAGTTTGCTTTGAATATTATTAATTCCTTGATAGAATAGTATCAATGTGGACGATACAGAAAGGAGTGAATCCTTTTCATGGGAAAAGAAATTATAAATAGTTTAGGAAAAATTGATATTTCAGAAGAAGTCATTTCTGCGATTGCAGGTGCTACAGCTGTTGAGTGTTACGGCTTGGTGGGTATGGCATCACGCAAAATCACGGATGGGTTTGCTGACTTGTTAGGTCGAGAAAATTTGGCCCGTGGCGTAGTAGTTTCTATTAATGGAAATGAAGTCGTTATTGATCTCTATATCGTTGTTGGGTATGGTGTGAAGATTTCAGAAGTCGCTGCTAGTGTCATGGAACGCGTCCGTTATACCATCGAGAAGCTCACGGGATTGAATGTGTCTCAAGTGAATGTGAACGTACAAGGGGTGCGTGTTTTAGAGTAGGAGGTACAGTTTTGAGGCCAGCGACGAACATAACAAGTGTTTTAAACGGACAACTATGGAAGCAAATGATGGTGGCCAGTGCGCAGGCCTTAGAACAAAAAAAGCACGAGGTTGACGCTCTGAACGTTTTTCCAGTACCAGATGGTGATACGGGAACGAATATGTTCTTAACCATTCAATCGGCGGCGAGGGATTCGGAAAAAGCTGGCGATTCCATCGCTGAAGTGTCTGCAGCGGCCTCAATGGGCTCCTTAATGGGTGCTCGCGGAAATTCGGGCGTTATTCTTTCCCAGCTCTTACGGGGTATTGCCAAAGGATTTGAAGGGTTGAAAACCGCAAATCCTGGGCAAGTAGCGCAGGCGTTGCAAGTTGGGGTGGATACAGCTTACAAAGCGGTCATGAAACCTGTTGAAGGAACGATCCTAACGGTTTCGAGAGAAATTGCGCGGGGCGCGTTGACCAGAGCTAAAAGCGGGGGGACGATTCTCGAAACCCTACTAGAAGCGCAACGTACGGGCCAGGAGTCCTTGGCGAAAACCCCTGACTTGTTGCCAGCTCTGAAGCAGGCGGGAGTGGTTGATGCCGGAGGGCAAGGGTTTCTTATAATTTTAGGCGGCTGGATTTCTGTTTTAACCGGAGAAATGATCATAGCAGACACCCAAGTCGAATCAGGGCAAAAACTAATTTCGGATGAGCAAAAATCACCAGAAGATAAACAGGAATTTAGGCAGATCGAAAATCTGGACTATCCCTATTGCACGGAGTTCTTGGTCAAGGGAACCGATTTGCGACTTGAACAGATGCAACAGGATTTAAAGAACCGTGGGGATAGCTTATTGGTCGTCGGAACACCCGAAGTGGTAAAGGTCCATGTGCACGTTAAAAACCCAGGCAAAATATTAGATTATGCTTTGCAGTGGGGTTCACTCCACGAAATTCAAATCCATAATATGTTAGAGCAAAACGAGAATATGGCCCACGCTCTGAAAGGCAAAGATCAACCATTGCAAGAGTACGGAGTGGTTGCAGTTGCAATGGGGCAAGGCATCGCAGATGTTTTTAAAAGTTTAGGGGCTAATGAAGTTGTATATGGCGGTCAAACTATGAATCCTAGTACAGAAGACCTTGCTGAAGCCGTTCGTAAAGTACCTGCCCGTCAGATTTTTATATTGCCTAATAATGGGAATGTGATTATGGCGGCCAGTCAAGTTAAAAATATTGTCCATGATCGTGAAGTTCATGTCATATCTAGTAAATCAATACCTCAAGGAATTTCCGCTCTGCTAAACTTTAATTCGGAAGGAGCAGTGCAGGATAATATCCAAAACATGGAGCGAGCACTCGGCGAAGTTCGTTCCGGAGAAGTGACTTATTCGGTCCGTGATTCTCAGTATGGGACAATAGATATTGCGACCGGTGATATTTTGGGACTGGTAGAAGATGTGCTTGTTACTGCAGGTCAATCTCTACTTGAAGTTGCGCAGTTAACGCTGGAGAAAATGGAGTGGCAAACTCATGACTTGGTGACCATATTTTATGGCGAAGAGACAAAACAAGAAGAGGTTGAGCTTCTCAAGAATTGGCTCGGGGAAGCAAATCCGAGTGTCGAAGTAGAGGTTCATTCCGGTAGGCAACCACTCTATTATTATATTTTTAGTGTGGAATAGATTATCCTCCGGAATTTCCGGAGGATTTTTTATAGTTTTCTTTAAAAGAGGTGTTGGCGTGGATAGTAATGTATTTGATCTTCTAGGGCCAATCATGGTTGGCCCGTCTAGTTCACACACGGCAGGCGCAGTCCGTTTAGGTGCCATGGCCAGAAGGATATTGGGCGAAGAACCAACCCAAGGAACGATTTTCCTACATGGCTCTTTTGCAAAAACAGGTAAGGGCCATGGGACTGACTTGGCGTTAATAGCTGGCCTCTTAGGCATGGCTCCGGATGACGAACGGATACCGAGGTCTCCTTTGATTGCGAAGGAACGTGGAATGAATGTGTGTTTTCAGAGTGCGGATCTAGGTGATGTGCATCCTAACACTGTGAAGTTTGATTTATTGGGCAAAAATGGTGGTCAGGTCAAGGTGATCGGGTCGTCCATCGGGGGAGGATCTATAGTCATTCGGAAAATCAATGATTTTCAGGTGGAAATCAGGGGAGACTATCCTACATTAGTTATTTTACACCAAGATCTCCCCGGAGTTGTTGCGCAAGTGACGCTCCTTCTGGCAACTGCCCAGATCAACATTGCCCGAATGTTGGTTTCCCGTGAAAAGAGGGGGGCTCAGGCCTTGATGATTTTGGAGACGGATCAAAAGATCGACGATGCTGCCCTTGCCTTAATGCGAAAACTACCAAGAATTTATCAGGTATTGGCTATTGGGCCTTTGTAATAGGAGGAAATGCAGCATGCGCGCCTACGAAGATTGGGTTATTGAAGCTGAAACCAAAGGACTGAAAATCAGTGAAGTCTTACTCCAAAACCAGATGGAAGAATTAGAACAATCGGAAGAAGCGCTTTTCCAACGTATGAATGCAAACTTAAAAGTGATGCGGGAATCCGTTGCAGTCGGTCTTGCCTCGAACCGTCGTTCGTTATCCGGTCTGGTAGGAGGGGATGCAGCAAAAGTTGAAGAACGTCGGAGAACGGGAGAGAGTCTGATTGGAAATCAAATGAGTGGCATGATTGCCAAAGCTCTCGCTGTAGCTGAAGTTAATGCCTGTATGGGGAAAATTGTTGCTGCTCCGACAGCGGGTTCTTGTGGGGTGATTCCAGCTGTTTTTTTTACGATCGAAGAGGCTCGTCAAGTCTCAGAGAAGGAGTTACTTCTGGCCCTGTTTACCGCGGCAGGCTTAGGAATAATTATTGCGGAACGAGCGAACGTTTCTGGTGCTGAGGGAGGATGTCAGGCCGAAATAGGGTCAGCAGCGGCTATGGCAGCAGCAGCGGCAGTGGAGTTAGCCGGAGGATCGCCTCGACAGACCGCAGATGCCGCTGCGATCGCCATGAAATCAATGCTTGGTCTAGTCTGTGACCCTGTAGCTGGTCTTGTAGAAGTGCCCTGTGTCAAACGAAACGCAACCGGAGCAACCATTGCTTTAGTAGCAGCGGAAATGGCACTTTCGGGCGTAAAGAGTGCGATCCCGATTGATGAGGTTATTGATGCTATGGGCTCGATTGGCAAACAAATGCCGTGTGCTTTGAAGGAAACAGCCCAAGGGGGTCTTGCAGTTACGCCAACTGGACGACGAATACAGGTTGATTTTCTATGATGCTTACTCAAGTTCAACTCGTCTTAAATAATCTCCAGAGGGCTCTCTTGGCCGAAGAAAAACAGGGGTTTTTAAATACCGGCGTTATGGGCGGCTTTAATGCCTTTTTACGCGGGATAATTCCTAGACTTGAACAGCTATTTCCCAGTCAAGATATGGATCTGATGCGTTCAGTGGCTAATGGATATCCAACTTGGAGCCCGCTTCGCCGAAGAGAGGCCTTTTCGGAACTCCGTCGGTTTTTGCAAGAAGTGACGGTTGAAGCCCAAGATCTCGAACCGCAGGCGGTATCGTTGATAGAGGAAGTAAGACTACCGGAGGAACCGGAAACACCAGGAAAACAGAAAGAACATCCAGTGCACTCACTCCAAAGTCAAGAAATACCTACAGAAGGCTCTTTGAAGGGATCAAACACTGCTTTGTTGCGATCTAGGCCTTTACAATATTTAAAAGGGGTTGGTCCGGAAAGAGCAAAGCAACTTGAAAAGCTTGGAATCCATAATGTGCAAGACCTGCTTATATATTACCCTCGTCGGTATGAAGATCGTCACAAGCAAACGGTTGCGGAGCTGAAAGATGGGGAAGTGGCCACGATTGCCGGAGAAGTGGTAGCAGGACATGTAACGAATGGCAAGATGAAAGTGGTTAAACTGAGTATTCAACAACAAGGACACTCATTCCAGGCGACATGGTTTAACCAAGTCCATATTCTCAAACAATATCCAATTGGAACCCAAGTCGTTGTAACAGGAAAAGTCCGGTGGCAGCAACAGGTCCCGGAAGTTCTGGCCACAGATATTGAAAAGGTCAGTGAGAGTGGTGGACCAGTGGATGTCCCCGACCTAGGTTCGCAAACCATCTTGCCAGTTTATTCTGAAACGGCGCGCTTATCCTCAAAAGTAATACGCGGCTTAATCCAAAGTGTTTTAGGTCAGGTCGGGGCAGGCTTTCAAGAGATCCTACCCCCAAAAGAATTGCTGGGTTGGATGGAGCGATCCCGTGCCCATCGAGAAATTCATTTTCCAGAGAATTATACTACCCTATCTCAAGCGAGGGATCGGCTAGTTTGGGAAGAAGTTCTCCTAATGCAATTAGGCGTTGCGGGGTTTCGTCAGGGCATATCGCAACAGGAAAGTCCTGTACTAAGGGGTGGAGAAAAAGAGATCCAGAGCTTTTACAAGGCTTTGCCATTTCAACTGACCACAGCTCAACAGCGGGTGATCCAAGAGATATTTCAAGATCTGACTAGACCACAAGGGATGGCTAGACTGGTGCAAGGGGATGTCGGATCGGGAAAGACAGCGGTAGCCATGGCTGCTCTGTTGCGTGCGGTGGGTTCAGGGTACCAAGGAGCAATGATGGCTCCTACGGAGATCTTGGCGGTACAGCATTACCATTCGCTAGAAAAAGCGTTCACCCCTCTGGGAATTTCCGTTGTTTGTTTGCTAGGGAGCCAGAAAAAAAGTGCGCGGGAGGAAACCGTGGCTATGATCGCGGACGGTAGAGCACAAGTTGTTGTTGGAACACACGCCCTCATTCAGGAAACTGTGGTTTTTAAAGCTTTAGGCCTTGCAGTTACCGATGAACAACATCGTTTTGGCGTACGGCAGCGTTCGTCGCTCCAGGATAAAGGAGAGCGCCCTCACGTCTTGGTCCTCACAGCAACGCCGATTCCACGAACGCTGGCCTTGACGCTCTATGGTGATTTACAACTCTCTGTACTTGATGAGATGCCTGTCGGGCGCAAGCCAATTATTACTCGTAAATTGACGGAACGTGCCCGTCCTAAAATGGAAAAATTTCTCGAAGAGCAAATCACTCTTGGGTTGCAAATTTACGTCGTTTGTCCGTTGGTGGCAGAATCAGAAACGCTTGATCTCATTTCTGCGACTCAGCGGGCGACGGATCTACAAGTTAGGTTTTCGAACCGTCGTGTCGCTCTCCTACACGGAAAAATGAAGGGCGCGGAAAAAGATGAGATCATGACTTCATTTCACGCTGGGGAAATTGACATTTTGGTTGCTACGACTGTGGTGGAAGTTGGGGTGAATGTCCCCAATGCCACGGTTATGGTGATTGAATCGGCAGAGCGGTTCGGTCTCGCTCAACTTCATCAACTCCGAGGGCGTGTTGGCCGGGGGAGTGAACAGTCTTATTGCTTTTTGTTGGCGGGAGACAAAGGCAGTCGTCGCTTAGATATTCTTTGCCAGACGGAAGATGGATTCAAGATAGCTGAAGAGGATATGCGCTTACGTGGGACGGGGGAATTATTGGGCACCAGGCAGCATGGCTTAGCCGAGTTACGCCTAGCTGATCTCTCACGAGATGGGCATCTGGTAGAGAAGGCCTATCAGATGGCACAGAAAGCTTTACAGAACCCGGAAGCATTTGAGTTGCTTTTTGAAGAAGTGCAGCGGATGTTTCCACCGGATAAAATTGGGGTGCATTAGCTAGAAAATTTCTTAGCGCCCTCGGCCAAAAAACAAGAGTCTGGGATAGTTCAGACTCTTGTTTTTTATATTATTTAAGTAGAAAATACAAAATTTACTCGGAATAAAGGATTTATGCTCGAAATAAGAAGGAAATATCGTGTCTAACGTTAAAGGAAAAAAAGAGATTCTTGTAGAATTAATATGAATTTATATGAAATTAATATTAATTCTATTATAGTTATGTTCTTTAAAATAAATAAAAGGTAAGGTGTGATAGTATGGGCGAAACATCCACCTCTGAGAATTATACTAATATTACGGAATATAAATTTTCTGAGCTCTTTGATTTGAAGGAAATTCAAACACTTCAGGATGCTTTTTCTGCGGCAACTGGTGTGGCCTCACTCATCACTGAGACTGATGGAACACCAATAACAGAACCAAGTGGTTTTTGCAGTTTATGTGAGGAAATAAGAAAAACCGAGATAGGTCTTAAAAATTGCCTGATGTCAGATTCGCACATTGGAAGTCCAAAAAAAGATGGACCAAAAATTCAAAGATGTTTAAGTGGTGGCTTATTGGATGGTGGGGCAAACATTATTGTTAATGGTAAGCATATAGCTAACTGGTTAATTGGCCAAATTCTCGATGAAGATTGTAAAATAGACGAATTATACGCGTATGCAGATATAATTGGTGTAAAGCAAGATATTTATAGAAACGAATTAAATAAAATTAAACGCATGTCTAAACTGCAGTTTGAGAATATATGTAATTTTCTTTTTCTGAATGTCCAACATTTCTCGAAATATGCTATCGAGAATATTCATCTAACTCATGAAATAAATAGAAAGAAACTTAATGAAGTAGAGATTAATAGTATAAATAAAGAACTTGAACTAAAGGTAATGCTAAGAACTACACAACTTGAAGAAAGCAATGCAGAGTTAGAAGAAATCAATGCCTTGATTGAGGAGAGTAATGCAGAACTTGAAGAGTCCAATGCGATGCTTGAGGAGGAAATTACTAAACGTCGAAAAGGCGAAGATGATATTAAGAAATTGAATGAAGAGTTAGAAAATAAGGTTATAGAGCGTACAAACCAACTGCAGGAGTTAAATGCAATATTGGAAGAAGAGATTATTGAGAAAATACGGGCAGAGAGTGAGCTGAACAAAGAAAGAATTTTCACGGATGCCTTATTTCATAGCGTGCCGGGGATGATTTATCTCTATGACGATAGAAGTAAGTTGGTGAGATGGAACAAAAAGCATGAGGAAATGACAGGGTATTCCTCGCAAGAACTAGCGCACCTGGATTTATTGGATTGGTATAAAGGAGATGAAAAAAGCCTGGCGGCAGTAACCAAAGGAATTAAAATGGCAAACCAGAATGGCTTTGGGGATGCTGAAGCAAATTTGCAAAAAAAAGACGGCACAAAAACACCCTTTTACTTTACAGCCAGTCCAGTAGATATTGATGGTAAACAGTATTTTGCAGGAATAGGAATTGACATTTCTGAGAGAAAGCAGATCTATGAAAGGCTAGAAAAATATCAGGTTCTTGCTGAAAAAGCCAACGATGCAATGCTGTTTGTAGACAAACAAGGAAGTATTCTCGAAGTCAATGATGCTGCGATAAGAATCTATGGTTATAGTTATCTAGAATTTTCGTCGATGAATATTTTTGATTTAAGGCATCTTCAAAAGACGCCAGATGTAATTGAACAAATGGAATTAGCAGATAAAGAAGGAATTATTTTTGAAACTATTCATTATCTGAAAGATGGTACGCCAATTAATGTCGAAGTAAGTTCACAAGGAACCTTTATCGGCGATAAAAGAATTCTGCTCAGCATAGTGCGAGATATCACTGACCGCAAAAAGAAGGAAGATGAAAATTTCTATTTAAGTTATCACGATGCTTTGACAAGCCTCTATAATCGAAGATTTTATGAGGAAGAAATTAAACGATTAGACACTGAAAGGAATCTCCCTATTTCAATAATTATGGGGGATGTAAATGGCCTAAAGCTCATAAATGACGCCTTCGGACATAATGCAGGGGATGAGCTTTTACAGAAAGCAGCCTCAGCCATACGCAGTGCGTGCAGAACGGAGGATATAGTTGCTCGTTGGGGGGGAGATGAATTTATCATTCTTCTGCCAAAAACTAAAACAGAAGAAGCGAAAGAAATTATTACGAGAATTAAAGAACTATATACAAATGAACATGTTAAGGCTATTCGCGTCAGTATTGCCTTTGGTTGGGATACGAAGAATAAAAGTGAAGAAAATATTCTTAAAATCCTCAAAAATGCAGAAGATTATATGTATAAACATAAATTTATTGAAAATGAAGGGATGAGGGCCAATACCATAAAGACAATAATTAATACCTTGCATGAAAAAAATCCAAGAGAAGAACAGCACTCTCAAAGAGTAAGCGAACTATGCCAGAATATAGGAAGTGCCATAGGGTTTTCTGAAATTAAAATAAGTAAGCTTAAAGTTGTCGGTCTCCTTCATGATATAGGAAAAATCGCCATCGCAGAAGGTATACTTAATAAACCTGGTAAACTTACAGAACAGGAACGAGATGAAATAAAGCGGCATCCTGATATTGGATATAGAATACTGAGCTCATCTTATGAGATGTTGGAATTGGCAGATTGTATATTGGCGCATCATGAACGCTGGGATGGGACAGGTTATCCTAAAGGCTTAAAAGGTGAAGCTATTCCGAGAGTAGCAAGAATTATTGCTCTTGCTGACAGCTATGATGCAATGACTAGTGAACGAACCTACAGAAATGCTTTGAGTGAAGACGAAGCACTTGCGGAAATTCAAAATAACATTGGTACCCAGTTCGATCCAGAAATCGCAAGGGTATTTATTGAACAGATTTTACAAAAGCGATTGAATTAAACTAGAACCCTATGGTCGCTCACCCTCTTTGATCGCAGTTGGATCCATTAAGTGCTCACATCCCTGCTTGTTAATTACCATGGGGTTTGAGCAGATAGGGGTTAATGGGATACAAAAGATTGTGAAACTGCTTTAATATGAAAAGAGGTAGAAGTAAATTGGAAATGAAAAAATTACAAACCCTCATTTTAGATAGCGAAGAAATTCTTATAGAAAGAATTTTGAACTATGCGAAAGAGCATAATTATGTAAAGTATACATCAACTTTAAAAGAGGCCTGGCGAATGTCAATATCCGGCCTTTCAAAGGCCCTAGTAAGAGCCATTGAAATAAGTGACGCTATCCCAGAGATGGGTCCGGATGAAGATTTCACCAAAAGCGAAGTTGCCGAATTCGGAATTCGTGAAGCTCAGAAGCATCGTTCAAGAGGCATTACATTAGGTATGTTCTTGGGATTTGTTAAATATTACCATCAAGGATATGTAGACCTTATTAACGAAAGTAATTTTTCACCTAAAGAAAAGAAATACTTCTCCCAATATATCAAAAGGTATTTTGACTATATAGAATTGGGTTTTACTATAGAATGGGCAGGGTTATCCGAAAAATTAAAGTTAAAAGAGCTTCAGGAAGCAAACAGAGAACTGGCAAATGAAAAAAACAAATACCTCACTGTTTTTGAAAGTAGTTATGACCCTATTATACTTGTTGACAAAGATAACAAGGTTGAAAACATAAATTACAAAGCGGCCGAAGTCTTTTTAGATATAGTCATATCGGGAATCAAATATTACGGCAATGTGAATACAGATAACGAGCTGGCTTGGTTAAATGAAGAATTTATTAAATTTATTGATTTAAAAAGAAATGAAGTTGTACTGAGAAAAACAATTTCAACGAAAACTGGTCAAAAAATATTTTTAATAAAATTCAAAAAAATGCTTGATATAAGTGAAAAATATAGTGGGACTGTTATTATCTTTAACGACATAACAGAAAGGATAAAAATTGAACAAGAACTAAAAGATCAGCATGAACAGCTTGAATCATATGCATTTACGGACCAGATGACAGGGGTTTCAAACCGTAGAACAGGACTCATGACCTTGGAAAAGGAACTGGCTTTGGTATCGAAGAGAGACACATCATTAGCAGTATGCTTTATCGATGTTGACGGTCTGAAAAAAGTGAATGATACTTATGGCCATACAGAAGGAGACTGTTTAATTAATTTTATTGCTGCAAGCATTAAATCATCAATAAGTCAGATAGATGCTGTCAGTCGTATGGGGGGGGATGAGTTTCTAATAATCTTTCCTGATTGCAATGAAACCGAAGCGGAAAAAGTGATTAAGCGAATATGTTATAAACTAGAAGAATATGACATGAAAATCACAAAACCTATTAAGTGTTCCTTTAGCTATGGAATATTAGAAATAACAAAAGATAGCAAACTAAGTGTCAATGATATAATTAAAGTTGCAGATGAAAAGATGTATCGAAATAAGTTGTTAAAAAAGACAGGAAGGGTATGTGAAGGATTTCGTATTCCCTTTCTGGCAATATGAAACCTAAGCTTCTGGGATGATTTACCGTGTATGCGTATGCACAAACCGTCTAATAATAGAGCCATACTGAAATGTAAATAATGCGAAATAGTAGCAGCGAAATAGGTCTGCTACTTTCCAAAATAATCTCTGAGGAGGTGTAAGCTTTGGCAAAGACAACAAAACCAATGGTCCAACTCACACCAGAATTAGAAAATTTTAAGTATGAAGTCGCTCAGGAGATCGGGATTGCTAATCGCAAACACAAAAGTTTTCCCAATACGCCGCAACAATAACTATAGAGAAATGGGTCAAGTCGGTGATGCACCAACTTGACCCATTTCTAGTTTAGGCACATTCAAGAAAATAACCAGTCAGTATGCCAGTCTATTTTGTGTCATACTGCGTTGGTATGTTCACCTAATAGCCCCGCTATGAGGTGAACATACCGCCTTGTCTGACGCAAAATATCCAAGGCATCTTTGACTTGTTATTTTCTTTCATATGCCTTACTGTAAATAACGCTCATAGTCTTCACGATCAATTCCTGGATGAAGGCTGATCGCCAAAGCACCAGCAATAATTTTAGCGGATGTCTTTACGAGATCATCAACTTCTTTAGGTGTAACCATCAGGTTTCCTTGGAACGGGGAAAGCACATCATCAATGATTTGACTGAAGGTTTCGGGTTTTATACCCTGATAAAGTTTATATAACTCTGGGCTGGTTACAAATTGCTCGAAAACGCCTTCAACGACATTGTGGGCAATGATGGAGGCGTTGACTACAGTAGGAAGTCCTATGGCAATTACCTTACAGCCTACTGTTTCTTCATTGATGCCAGAGCGTGGGTTTCCTACGCCTGAACCAGGATGGATGCCGGTATCTGCCAATTGAATGCTCGTACCAACGCGTTCTAAGGATCCGGCTGCCAGGGCATCAATAGCGATAACCAAATCTGGCTTGACATGCTCAACGATACCGCGAATAATTTCAGCCGTTTCAATGCCGGTGATTCCTAACACACCAGGTGAAATGGCACTTATTTTGCGCATCTGGCCATGTAGTTCCTGCGGGGAGAGTTGAAAAAGATGGCGAGTAACCATTGTCTTGCTAATGACTTGCGGACCCAAGGCGTCTGGTGTGGCATTCCAGTTACCTAACCCGATTATTAAAATGCTCGCATCATCTTTAAGATTCATCAGTTCGATTAGTTTGTCTGCCAGAACATGGGTAATCTCTTGATGGACGATGTAATTATTAGCTCGAATTTCGGGAGCGTCAATGGTAATGTAGTGCCCCTTGGGTTTTCCGATTGCTTTAGATCCTTCGTCGGTCTCAACGGTAATTATGGTGACTTTGGCATGTTCGAGCTCTTGTTCATCCATTAGGACACCGGAGATTTCTTCACCACTTTCCCCACGCAGGAGTTGGTGGGCTTCAACAGCTAAATCGAGCTGGACATTAAGGTGCCGATAAAGTTCTGATTTTTTCATAGTTTCGATACTCCTTTAAATATATTTAAAAAAATCACTGGGGCTGAATAGCTCCAGTGAACAGAGAAAAATGAAAGGAAGAGTTGGATGGGGGAAGACATTCGAGGAGTCAACTTTTAGGCATCTTCGAATATCGAATTTAGTATTAGGCAAAGATTTAAATATTATACCCTATTACCCACAACCATTTTCCTCATATTATTGTCGTTTTTCGGTATTTAAGGTAATATGTCGCTATAAAGCTTAACTTGACAAATGATCATCAACTTTATACAACGCAAGTGTCCTGTGGTATACTATTACGTAAAAGCTGTCCTATTCATCAATAATCGTGGCGGTAGGCTTTATAAGCTCTGCTAAATGTAGCTTGGAGGGTTTATGCGAATCATTGCAGGAGAGATGCGTGGCCGCCAACTCACAACGGTAGCCGGAATGCAAACGCGCCCGACCTCGGACAAAGTAAAGGGCGCTATTTTTAATGTTTTAGGAGATAAAGTCTTGGGTGCGCGTGTTTTAGATCTTTTCGCAGGAACCGGAAATTTGGCGATAGAAGCACTTTCTCGCGGCTCCCGCGAAGCGGTGCTGGTGGAAAAAAGTCTCGATGCCTATCAGATAATTAGAAAAAATCTGGAACAAATTGGGGTCGATCATCAGGCCAAACTCCTTTTGATGGATGCCTTTTTATATCTAAACAGAAATTCCCATGAAGTTTTCGACCTAATTTTCTTGGATCCACCTTATCGCCAAGAACTCGTTCCTAAGGCGATCTTGGCTTTAAGCGAACACTCTTACCTAACCCCAACTGGAGTTATTATCGTTGAAACTGCTAAAGATGAAAAATTTAATATGGATATTTATCCATTCGAAATTCGTAAAACAGGCAAATATGGAGACACTTTAGTGTGGTATTTACAGAGAATTGATGTATGACAGGGGAGAGGATATAGTGGAAAATGATATCTTAAGTTTGCTTAATGAATTAGAGGAAATCGTGGATCATAGTCCCAAGATCCCAATGACGGGGAAAGTATTAGTCGATGACACTGTGATTTTTGGCTTGATAGATCGCGTACGTGCGGCTTTGCCTGAAGAGTTAAACAATGCCAAATGGGTTTTAAATGAACGGCAACGGATTTTGGATGAGGCCCAAGCAGAAGCTCAGAAACTCATGGAACGAGGGAAAACTTACGTTGATAAGATGGCAGTGGAAAATGAAGTGGTTAAACAGGCTCAGAGTTATGGCGAGGATATCGTTAGGCAGTCACATGCCTATGCTCATGACGTGAAGAATGGAGCTGTTCAATATGCCGACGAAATGCTTCAGCATGTAGAGCAAGGTTTGTATGAAACCCTTCAATCTTTGCGTAAAAATAGAGATGAATTAAAGGGGTTAGGTAAAGAGGAAGATCGTGAAAAAGGTAGTAAGCCCGAAAAAGAGAAAGTGGAGTGAATTGGAATCACGAATCATGAACTGCGAATTTTAAGGATAATACGCAAAGGAATGTCATGATCCCGATAAACATCAGAGAACTCAAGTGCCAAGTATTCCAAAAGAGAACGGTCGTACTTGAGAATTGACCAGACAGGGTTGCGGTGGGTACTTTGGCAAACAGAAGGAAAAGCTGGCTTAGTCCTAGGGCGATAATTCCTTGAAGTGCTCGCGCGATCACAAACGGAGAGAAGCGCAAATCAGTGCCACTGATAAATCCAGCGACTTGAGCGAACACTGAAAGTCCACTCCAGCCCATCAATAGGGATAGCAGTGCAACTTGCTGATGGAGAATTGGAAGTGCTTGAATTGTCCCTTGGCAACCTAGTGTCATTTCAAAAAGGCCATTAATGAAGGCCTCTAAAATGGAAATCGGAACGATTCTGATAAGGTTATGAATTAGAATCGCCAAAAGTGATGTGATATGCCAGAGGTTTAATAGTCTTAGAATAACTGAAAAAAAGGCCATAAAACCAGCTACCATTAGAACGGTATTGGTACTTTGTCTAATGGCATCGCTAAGGATTTGTCCGAAAGCACGGTTTTCTTTATTCTGAGCATTTTTCATTTCTTGCCAAGCTCGTTTGAAGGACGGTAAATGTGTTGGTCGTGGGGATCCAGGCGTGACTCGGTAAAAACGAAAGAGGAACCCCACAATTAAATTGGCGAGATAAATCGAGCTGGAAAGTATTATGCCAAGCGTGGGTTTACCCAACATCCCAGAGGCGACGGCACCAAACATGAACCCGGGGCTAGGGTTATTAGTAAAAGCTAAGAGCCGTTCGCCTTCCTCACGTGTGATTTCACCGGCTTGACGAAGTTTTGCGGTCAATACCGCCCCCATAGGAAATCCTGATGTGTAGCCCATGGCTACAACGAAGGCGGCTTTGCCGGGAAGGCGGAAAACTGGACGCATGAACGATTCTAGAAGAATACCCAGAAAATGAACAAATCCTGCGGCCATCAAGAGCTCGGAAAGAATGAAAAAGGGGAGCAAAGCAGGGAGGACAAAACGCCACCATAAGCTCAATCCTCCGCCTGCGGAGCTAAGCACGTCCTGGGGATAGAGAAACATGCCGAGGGCAAGAAGACTTAAGCCGAAAACGCGTGCAACGGTGGGCATGAAAATATCACCTTCCTTCATAAATGTATATGGAAGAATGCTAGACCCTATGCGATATTCGATATTCAAATGTTCAAACCACGCAATAACCACAATAATGAATTTGGTTATACAGAAGTAAAGAATTTGATGGAATCTTCCGAAATCTCGTGAAAAATGGTGTGTGGGGTTGAAAAACTCCTAAAATGTGTGTTACACTTTCAAAGAACTCATAAATCCATATAGTGGGAACGAAAGTGGTACCTTAAAAAGATTAGGGGGGGCAAAAATGAAAATTCTTGTAATTAACTGTGGGAGTTCTTCACTTAAATACCAACTGATAGACATGGCCACAAACAATTGTATCGGCATAGGATTGGTTGAACGAATCGGCCTTGAGGGCGCTGTACTTACACATCGGAAATCATCCTCTGAAAAAGAAGTTATTACAGCAGAGATTCCAAATCATACAGCGGCTATAGGGCTTGTGCTGAAGGCCTTAGTAGATCCTAAATACGGCGTTGTTAAAGAATTAAATGAGATCGCTGCTGTCGGGCATCGGGTTCTTCACGGTGGACACAAATTTTCGGCGTCCGTCGTAGTTGATGATGCAGTCATGGCAGCCATCGTGGAATGTATCCCGCTAGGGCCACTTCACAATCCGCCCAATATCGCTGGGATTGAAGCATGTCAGAAACTGATGCCTGGTGTTCCGCAAGTGGCGGTATTTGATACGGCTTTCCATCAAACTATGCCTGATTATGCTTATATGTATGGATTGCCTTATGAGCTTTATGAAAAACATAAGATCCGGAGATATGGTTTCCACGGGACATCCCATAAATATGTCAGTCAACGCGCACCGATTCTTCTCGAAAAACCAGCCGAAGACCTGAAACTCATCATCTGTCATTTAGGTAATGGTTCCTCACTTACAGCTGTCAAGGCAGGAAAGTGTATCGAAACGTCGATGGGCTTAACTCCTTTGTCAGGACCTTTGATGGGAACGCGTTGCGGAGATATTGACCCAGCCATTGTTGCCTATGTCATGGGTAAAGAGGATATTGGCGTTGGTGAAATTAACGATTATCTTAATAAAAAATGTGGTATATTAGGCGTTTCCGGGGTAAGCAGTGACTTCAGAGACGTCGAAGCTCAAGCCATCTTAGGAAACGATCGGGCGCGGTTGGCCTTGGATATGTTCGTTCATGACGTTAAAAAATTCATTGGCGCCTATGCGGCGGCGATGGATGGAGTCGATGCTATCATATTCACGGCAGGTGTTGGCGAAAATTCATCGAGTTTGCGGGCCGCCATTTGCGACAAGATGAGTTATCTTGGTGTAAGCCTTGATCCAGAGAAAAATAAAATTCGGGGCGAAGAAGTGGATATTTCTGAAACAGACTCAGCGTGTAGGGTTCTTGTGATCCCGACAAATGAGGAACTAATGATTGCCATAGATACACTCGAATTAACAAGTGAGTAGGAAAATCACTGGTAGTTACAGTTGGATTAATACACTAGCAGGGCACGATGCATCGTGCCCTGCAGATTCAAATTAACACATTAGTCCCTACATAGAATCCGGCAGGCCTTGACAAAGAAAAATGCGCCAACTATAATAGTGGATGTGTATTGGGGTGGATAATTATGATAGTGAATGTAGCCCAGGTTCGTCATAGGGAAGGTGGAACCGTCCGTTTTGATTTAGTGGAAGATTTTTCGCCCTTCGATTTGGGAACTGAAGCCCTCTCGTTTCAAACGCCGGTACGCGTTCAAATTCAGGTAAACAACACAAGTAAAGCAATGTTGGTACATGGAACGATTGACACGGAACTGAAAGCGACGTGTGGACGCTGTCTGGAGTCGTTTGTTTATCCATTAAGTCTTACATTTCAAGATGAATGGACTTTTCGAGCGCAGGCAACAGAAGATCTTCTGGAAACCGCACTTCTTTTGGACAAAGATGAGATCGAGATCAATGAACGAATTTTTGAACAAATTTTGTTAGCTTTACCGATGAAGTTTATTTGTTCCGCAGAGTGTCAAGGGCTATGCCCAACCTGTGGTGTGAATCAAAATCTGACCCCGTGTCATTGCGGGGAGGACTTTGTTGACCCTCGGTTAGCAGCATTGGCCAAGTGGCAGTCTAAGGACTGATTAATTTTAGAGAACCTAAAGGGGGTGTAATTTATGGGTGTTCCGCAACATCGCCAATCGAAAGCAAGAGTACGTAAACGTCGGGCTATGTGGAAACTAACTGCACCAAACCACATCGAATGCCCCCAATGCCATAAACCAAAAATGCCTCATTATATATGCCCTAGCTGTGGGTATTATAATTCCAAGGTAGTTATTGCAATGGAATCATAAGGTTTAGCGCGCAAAAACAAAGAGCTCTTTAAAGGGCTCTTTGTTTTATCTAAGGGGCATGAGGCATCGTGCCCCTTAGGTCTATAATGTAGCGTGCATCTGCAATAATCCACTGTCTTCGACAGGGTTATTTATTGATAAGTTGGGTATGATGGTTTATAATTGTGACCAGGTCATAAATTGAATACTCTTATGCTTGATGCGTGTATTGCAAGTAGGGTGAGAAATGGTGATATTAATGGCTCGTTCTAGTAAAGAAAATCGCCGTAAAGTCTTAGGAGAAGCACTCTCCAAGCATCCGTTCTTTACCGATGAGGAGCTTGCTGAAAGATTTAAGGTGAGTGTCTCAACTATTCGGTTAGATCGAGGAGTACTGGGAATTCCTGAACTTCGAGAACGGACAAGGGTTGTAGCTCAAGAAGCATATTCAACGTTAAAGTCCTTAGATGAGCAGGAAATTATTGGAGAATTAATAGAACTTGTCATTGGAGAGAGAGCCCGATCTGAGTTGTGGATCGATGAAAGTATGGTTTTAGCCAAGGCGAGAGTTGCCCGGGGGCATTATTTATTTGCTCAGGCCAATTCTCTAGCTATCGCCTTGGTGGATGCGCCGATCGCTTTGACCGGAAGTGTCGAGCTGAAATTCATGCAACCCGTTCAGGTGGGTAAGCTTGTCGTTGCTAAAGGAAATGTGCTTAAACGCAACCGTAGTAAATATTGGGTCGAGGTATCGTTAAATGTTGATTCGCAGGAAGTGCTCCGAGGAAATTGGATCCTTTTTTCAATCGGTGATCTAGAGGATGGACGAGAAACGGAGATGGAATAGGTGAAAATTGCGGTTGATGCGATGGGTGGCGATTATGCCCCAGAGGAGATTATCAAAGGGACACTGATGGCCGCTGAAGCAAATCCTGAAGTCCATCTTATTTTGGTTGGACAAAAAGAGCGGATGCTTCCATACCTAACTGGCAAACGACCCGAAAATTTATCTCTAGTTGAGGCAACTGAGGTCATTGGGATGGATGAACATCCAGCAAATGCCGTCCGTAAGAAAAAGGATGCCTCGATCGTGGTTGCGACTCATTTGGTGAAATTTGGTGAGGCCGATGCCGTTGTGAGTGCAGGGAGCACCGGAGCTCAAATGGCCGCGGCTCTTCTCGGCCTAGGGCGTATAAAGGGAATCGAACGGCCGGCAATTGCCACGGTCCTACCGACCGTGGAGGGCGGAAAGCTGATTCTCGATGTAGGGGCTAATCTAGATGCGACACCAGAGCAACTTTGCCAATATGCGCTGATGGGTAGTATTTATGCAGATAAGATTTTAGGAATCTCAAATCCGCGCGTCGGCCTTCTTAATGTTGGCAGCGAAGAAGGAAAAGGAAACGAACTGACTCAGAAAGCTTATCCGTTGCTCAAAGATGCTCCGCTTAATTTCATTGGAAATATTGAGGCGCGGGATGTACCCTATGGCCGAGCAGATGTCGTCGTTTGCGAAGGCTTTGTCGGCAATGTATTACTTAAAATGGGTGAAGGCCTATCTGGGGTACTGTTTCAACTAATTAAAGAGAAAATTACGTCAAATATGATTCGTAAGCTGGGTGCCCTCGCGGTTAAACCGGGGTTAAAAGAGATCGCACAGATGATGGACTACGCTGAGTATGGCGGAGCTCCCTTATTGGGCGTCAATGGGATTAGTATTATCTGCCATGGCAGTTCGAAAACGAAGGCAATTTATAATGCAATCCGGGTGGCCCGGGAATGTGTACAAATGAGATTTATTGAACAGATTCGGGAAGAGCTCCCTAAGTGACGTCTTGAAAGAAATGAGGAATTCGACTTATGCATAGTGTGGGAATTACGGGGACAGGATCATACCTTCCTGAAAACGTTTTAACCAATGCGGATTTAGAGAAACTCGTGGATACAAACGATGAATGGATCACTTCACGTACCGGAATCAGGGAGCGTCATATTGCCCCGAAGGACATGCCTGTCTCGGAACTGTGTTACCAAGCAGGATTGAGGGCTATAGAGGATGCTCAGATAACGCCTGAAGAGATTGACCTTATCATTGTAGCGACGATGACACCTGACTATGCATTTCCGGCGACTGCCTGTCTTGTTGCTGACCGGTTAGGGGCAAAAAACGCCGCGGCTTTTGATCTGGAAGCGGCATGTAGTGGATTTATCTTTGCGTTGGCGACAGCCAGTCAGTTTGTTGCCACGGGAATGTATAGAACAGTACTCGTCATTGGCGGAGATATGTTGAGCAAAATTCTCAACTGGGAAGATCGTTCAACCTGTATTCTCTTTGGTGATGGTGCTGGAGCAGCAGTTTTACAGTCGGTTAGAAAAGGATTTGGATTTCTGAGCTTCGAATTAGGTTCAGATGGTTCCGGCGGGAAGTTACTTAGCCAACCTGCTGGGGGGTCTAAATGCCCAGCAAGTATGGAAACAGTGGAGAAAAAGTTGCACACTCTTCAGATGGAGGGCAGAGAAGTTTATAAATTCGCTGTCCGAATTATGGGGGAGGTTTCAGTGAAGGTCCTAGAAAAGGCGGGTATATCGAAGGATGATGTGGACCTGTTTGTCCCGCATCAAGCCAACACGCGGATTGTCGATGCTGCTGTTAAACGTCTCGGGATTTCTCCGGAAAAAGTGGTTGTAAATTTGGACAAGTATGGTAATATGTCGGCAGCGTCTATTCCAGTGGCTTTAGACGAAGCGGTTAAAGCTGGACGTCTTTCCGAAGGGGATACCATCGTTATGGTTGGATTTGGCGCAGGTCTCACTTGGGGAGCTTGTGTTTTGAAATGGACGAAAGTAGGTCAAAAGAACGATGATTAAAACAATAAAAACCAAGGTTTGTGAATTGATCGGGATTGAGTACCCGATTTTCCAAGGCGGCATGGCTTGGGTTGCAACCGGAGAATTAGCCGCCGCAGTGTCGGAAAGCGGGGGTTTAGGTATCATTGGTTCAGGACAGGCGCCTGCGAGCTGGTTGCGTCAGGAGATTCGTAAAGTGAAGGCAGTCACCAAAAAGCCGTACGGGGTTAATGTCATGCTAATGTCCCCATTTGTAGATGAAGTCATGCAGGTCATTTTGGAGGAACGTGTCCCAGTGATTACAACCGGGGCGGGGAATCCTAGCAAGTACATACCCATGCTGAAAGAAATCGGAACGAAGATAATTCCGGTGGTTGCCTCTGTCGCGCTGGCTAAACGATTGGAAAAGGCTGGGGTTGATGCCTTGATTGCCGAAGGAATGGAATCAGGGGGGCATATCGGTGAGATTGGAACCTTCCCACTGGTTCCTCAAGTAGTCGATGCTGTTAATATCCCGGTAATTGCAGCCGGAGGGATTGTGGATGGCCGTGGCTTAGTGGCGGCCTTAGCCCTAGGCGCCGAGGGAGTACAAATGGGGACACGCTTTATGTGTGCGGAGGAATGTACTCTTCCACAAATCGTCAAAGATAAGATTCTCAATGCTAAAGATCGTGCTACTGTGGTGTCAGGACGGTCAACTGGTCATCCGGTTCGCTGCTTGGATAATCACTTTACCCGTGAAATCGATCAGCATGAGCGGGAAGGGATGCCTGCTTCGGAAATCGAGAAACTGGGTGTCGGGAGATTACGCTTAGCCATGGTGGATGGAGATGTTGTGAACGGGTCAGTGATGGCTGGTCAAATAGCTGGAGCGGTTAAACGTATTGAACCCGCAGCTCTGATCATTCAGGATATCATGCAATCCGCAGAACGAGAATACGAGCGTCTTGCTGCGCGGTTTGGCGAAGGGAGGGCCTAAACTTGGGTAAACTGGCCTTTATTTTCCCAGGACAAGGATCTCAGTATGTCGGAATGGGAAAAGAACTATTTCAGACTCCCAGTGGAATCAAGATGAAGGCGGCAGCTCGGGAAATTCTCGGAAGTGAGTTTATCGCGTTAATGGAGGAGGGACCGGAGGAAAAGCTACAACAGACGGCGACGACTCAACCGGCAATATTACTTGTGAGTGTGGTGGCTTGGTTGCAACTGCAGGAGGCCGGGATTGAGCCAGATTATGTTGCTGGGCACAGCTTGGGCGAGTATTCAGCGCATGTGGCTGCGGGTAGTCTAGACTTAACGGAGGCCCTTCGTGTGGTTAGGCGGCGTGGAGAATTTATGCAAGAAGCCGTTCCAACTGGCGGGGGCATGGCAGCGATCCTTGGACTTTCTAATGAGCTGGTGGAAGAAGCCTGCCACCGGGCATCGAAACTCGGCATGGTTGCTCCAGCAAATTATAATTGTCCGGGCCAAGTGGTTATTTCCGGAGAACTTAAGGCCGTGGCCCATGCCATAGAGGTCGCTAAGGAATTGGGGGCAAAACGTGCGATACCGCTCGTAGTGAGTGGGCCATTTCACTCCCGTCTTATGGAAGGGGTGGGGGAAGAACTACGGTCAGTTTTGGAGAGTGTGCCCTGGCAAATCCCGCGTTGTCCTGTTATTGCGAACATTGACGCCACAGAGGTTATTTCTCCGGAGCGTACAGTAAATACCTTGGTTAATCAAGTTAGTGGTGCTGTTCGTTGGGAGCAATCCGTACGTCATCTACTAAGCTTAGGTGTGGATACCTTCATAGAATGTGGGCCGGGCAAAGTCCTGACAGGTTTAGTGAAGAAAATCGCCCCTGATGTTAATCTCTTCAGAGTAGAAGATAGGGCTTCCTTGGAAAAGTCACTTGCATATTTGAAGGAGAGTCGTTAAAATGGTGCTGAATGATAGCGTGGCCATCGTTACAGGGAGCGGACGAGGAATTGGACGCGCCATAGCTCTCGAATTAGCAAGAGCAGGCGCGAAAGTGGTTGTCAATTATGCGGGTCGTTCGGATAAAGCAGAGGAAACAGTTGCCCTGATCCGTGAGGCTGGTGGAGAAGGTCTGGTCGTTCAAGCGGATGTGAGTGTAGCTGGTGATGTTGATCGATTAGTACAAACTACATTAGACTCTTTTGGAAAGATTGATATACTTGTTAACAATGCCGGAATAACAAGGGATTCTTTGTTACTCCGCATGAAAGAAGCAGACTGGGATGCAGTCTTGGCAACCAATCTTAAAGGAGCTTTCCTCTGTACCAAAGCGGTCAGCAAAGGGATGCTCAAACAACGCGCAGGTGCTATTGTAAATATTTCCTCAGTAGTGGGTCTTGCTGGAAATGCCGGACAAGCCAATTATGCGGCAGCTAAAGCCGGGATTATCGGATTTTCAAAGTCCATTGCTAAGGAATTCGCACCGCGTGGAATCCGTGTCAATGTGGTTGCTCCTGGGTATATTATTACGGATATGACGGAAACATTACCAGAAGGGGTTCAAAGCGAAATCTTGCGTGGCATCCCGCTTGGTCGACTAGGGAAGCCTGAAGACGTAGCTAAATTGGTTAGGTTCCTTGTGTCCCCGGAGGCATCTTACATAACAGGACAAACCATGTGTGTCGATGGGGGTATGGAGATATAATTTAATATAATCTGTGAGAGGAGGTGAAGAAGCAGCATGGGAGTTTTCGATAAAGTAAAAGCCATCGTCGTCGAACAACTTGGGGTAGACGAAGTTAATGTTACCCCGGAGACCTCCTTTGAAGAGCTAAATGCAGATTCCTTGGATATCGTTGAATTGATTATGGCTCTTGAAGAGGCATTCGACTTGGATATTCCGGATGAGGAAGCCGAAAAGATTCGGACAGTTGGAAATGCAGTTAGCTACATCACGGATAACAAATAACCAAGAGAAAAGGTCCCGTACTCAGATGCGGGGCTTTCTTTAAGAGACAATCTTTCTCCTTTGTAGATGAAGTGTTAGTCGGGAGAAGGTTCAGATAGATATTAAATGCTTAGAAGGCGTTGCCATTCCTACCTGACAATAGTTCAGGTAGAACTCTGACAGGGAGGAAAAATTGTGAAAATACCCGAACTTCGTATTGGCAATTTAGTGGCCAAAATTCCAGTTATACAAGGGGGAATGGCCGTAAAGATATCGATGGCCCCTCTCGCAGCAGCTGTTGCTGAAGAGGGAGGGATCGGAATAATCGCAGGCAGTGGTTTGTCTGTGGAGGAACTTATTGCAGAAATCCGCGAGGCACGTCGACGGACTAAAGGGATTATCGGCGTAAATATTATGTTTGCTGTTCGTGAATTTGCTCAGTTAGTACACGCTGCGTTTGATGAAAAGATTGATCTGTTGGTTTCCGGGGCTGGCTTTTCCAGGGACATGTTTACTTGGGGTAAGGAAAAGGGCGTTCCAGTCGTGCCGATTGTCTCATCGGCTAAACTTGCGAAATTATCCCAAAAATTGGGAGCCGCTGCAGTGATCGTGGAAGGAGCGGAGGCTGGTGGGCATTTAGGGACGGATCGTTCCATTCACGATATCCTGCCAGAAGTAATAGCGGCGGTCAGTATTCCTGTTATAGGCGCCGGAGGATTTACTGATGGACAGGACGTCGCCAAGGTCTTGAAACTAGGCGCAGATGGAGTGCAAATGGGAACTCGTTTCGCGCTTAGCGAAGAGAGCAGTGCAGCTCTCGCTTGGAAAGAGGCAATGTTAAAGGCTACTAAAGAGGACATCCTGATAATTCATAGTCCTGTTGGAATGCCGGCACGGGGGATAAAGAACCCCTTCACTCAATTACTCGAGGAAAAAGTTAATGTCAAATCGTCAAAATGTAGGGGTTGCCTTAAGCAGTGTGAGGGGAACTTTTGTATTATTAGTCGCTTAATCAAGGCTCAAGAGGGGGATGTTCGAGAGGGCATTATCTTTTCAGGGGCCAACGTCTATAAGATAAAAGAAGTTTTATCTGTTCACGAGATTTTCGAAGACATTAAGAATGGAATACTCAGCGAGAAGGAGGACTAGATGTTGAAACATCGTGCAGTTATTACGGGAATGGGTGTCGTCTCTCCCGTGGGAAACCATCTGGATGAATTCTGGAATAGTTTGATCGAGGGAAAGTCTGGAATTGGGCTATTGACGCGTTTTGATACTGCCGATTTACCGACTAAGGTCGCGGCTGAGGTCAAAAATTTTGAGCCAACGGATTGGATCAATAAAAAGGAAAGTCGCCACATGGACCGCTTTGCTCAATTTGCCCTCGCAGCAGCCAAGATGGCGTTGCAAGATTCTGGGTTGGATTTAGATAAAGTGGACAAGGAACGCGCCGGAGCTGTTATGGGCTGTGGGATTGGTGGCGTGATAACGTTTGAAGAACAAAAAGAGGTGCTGATGGCTAAGGGAAGCGGTCGTATTACCCCGTTTTTTGTCCCGATGCTCATTAGCAATATGGCGGCAGCTCATTTATCTATTACGTTTGGATTGCAAGGGTCGAGTTTGACGATAGCTACGGCCTGCGCTTCGGCTACTAACGCGATCGGCGAAGCGTTGCGAATTATTCAGCGTGGAGAAGCTGATGTCGTGTTTTGTGGGGGAACTGAAGCACCGATCACGAGCTTGGCTTTCGCTGGCTTTTGCGCGGCAAAGACAATGTCCACTGAAAAGGAACACCCGGAACAAGCGTCCCGACCCTTTGATAAACGGCGTAGTGGTTTTGTCATGGGCGAAGGAGCTGGGGTCTTGGTTCTTGAATCCTTGGAACACGCCCAAGCTCGTGGCGCCCACATCTATGCTGAACTTGCTGGTTATGGAAGCACATCGGATGCTTATCATATTACAACCCCAATTCCCGGTGGAGCCGGAGCAGTACGTGCAATGCGACTGGCCTTAGAGGATGCAGGGGTGAATACCGAAGACGTTGACTATATCAATGCGCATGGAACTAGCACCGGGCCTAATGATGTGACGGAAACGGCAGCCATTAAAACGCTGTTTGGCAGTTATGCGTCAAAGCTAGCGATCAGTTCAACCAAATCAATGACTGGGCATTTGATGGGGGCCGCCGGAGCTATCGAGGCGATTATATGTGCGATGAGTATTGAGCGGGGAGCGATCCCGCCAACCACGAATTATGGAGAGCCGGACCCGGAATGTGATCTCGATTATGTTCCTAATATAGCGCGCCAACAAGAAGTGAAGGTAGCAATGTCCAATTCATTAGGTTTTGGTGGGCATAACGCAACTGTTGTATTGAAAAAATTTGCCTGAAGGTAAGGAGATCTAGATTGATGGTCGAGAAAAGCCACAACGTGACTACAAACTCTAGGAAGATGGAAGGAAAGCCAGGTCGAAAGAAATATGTCCTGACTTCTCTCAGACAAGAACCAGGACTTCAATTGGCAAAACGATTAGGACTTACGACTCCTCCGAATAGGTTGTTTGTCACGGCCTTGACGCACCCTTCGTACGTGTTTGAAAATCCACAGTTCGGTAAAGAAAATAACCAACGTCTTGAGTTCTTGGGTGATGCAATTTTGGACTTTGTGATTGCGGAGTATTTGTATTTAAGTTATCCGGATCGGCCGGAAGGAGAGCTTACCAAGATGCGGGCTGCTGTCGTCAATGAAACGACCTTGGCCCTCAAGGCACATCAAATTGAGTTGGGGAAAGAACTTTTATTAGGTAAAGGGGAACAGGTATCTGGCGGGCGTGAACGCCCTTCCATTTTGGCAGATGCCTGGGAAGCTGTTATCGGGGCTATTTACTTGCAATATGGATTCCAAGAAGCCCGAAGGGTCATTTTGGAGTTAATTAAACCGTCTATCGATGAAGTTGCCGAAGGGAATTACGGGGACTACAAAACTATGTTGCAGGAGAAGGCTCAACGCAAAGAAAAGGAAGTCAACTATCAAATCCTGGCGGAAGAAGGACCTGATCATAATAAATCCTTTACAGCAGGCGTTTTCTTGCAAGGAAGTTTAATGGGGGAAGGAATGGGCCGAACCAAGAAAGAAGCAGAACAACATGCAGCCCAGCAGGTCTTAGAACACTGGGGGAGGGAGAACGACGATGGCTAAACCCGAGAATTCCTCTGCTTTTTTGAAGGGGATTCATATTCAGGGATTTAAGTCGTTCGCTGATCGTGTTAAATTAGAATTAGGCCAGGGTTTAAGTGTGATTGTCGGTCCCAACGGGAGCGGGAAAAGTAACGTTGCTGATGCGGTTCGTTGGGTTTTGGGGGAACAAAGCGCTAAATCTCTGCGAGGGGTAAAAATGGATGATGTCATTTTTGCGGGGAGCACACAGCGTCGCCCCGTTGGTATGGCAGAAGTTTCGCTTATTTTTGATAACGCAAGAGGGATTTTTCCGTTAGACTTTCAGGAAGTCACCATTACACGACGAGTCTATCGTGACGGCGACGGGCAATATTTAATTAATAAAGCACCTTGTCGGCTCAAAGATATTCAGGAACTATTTATGGATACGGGAGCTGGAAAAGAAGGATTTTCGATCATTGGGCAGGGGCGGGTTGAGGAAATCTTAAACTTGAAATCGGAAGAACGTCGATCGTTGATCGAAGAGGCCGCTGAGATTACTAAGTTCCGTTACCGAAAGCGCGAAGCCTTGAAGCGTCTTGATGCTACGGTAGTAAATCTCCAACGCCTTGAAGATATCGTGCGGGAAATCGAAGGACAACTAAAGCCTCTGGCTGCCCAAGCCCAAGTGGCCGAACAGAGCCATGCTCTCACGCTTAAGCAAAAAGATCTGGAAATCCAGTGGGTTGTGTTAGATAGCTCTGAAGTGAAACAAAAGTTGTCGACTGCAGTGCAGGATTCGGAGGCTCTACAATCCAAGATCGTAGAGACTCAGGCTATACTGGGGCTTAAAGAAAGTGAAAATCTTGCAGATAAGGTCGAACTACAAAAATTAGATGAAGAGATTCAACGGACGCAGGAAGAGGTCTTTCAGGCAGAGCAAGCTCTCAATGCTTTGAAACATGACCGAAATCTTCGTACTGAGCGCTTCGGGTATTTCAATGAGCAAATCACGAGATTTACTCAGGAAATTCTTGAGGATGAGGTTAAACTCAACCATGTTCAGGAACGGATTAAAGCCCTTGCAGCAAAGCAAGCAGTTTTAAAGCAGACAGTTGAAGAAGCACACCACAAAATCGCAGACCAAGAACAAAAACTTGATCTTATCCGGAAGGATTCCCGAGCTGAGCATATGGACCTAATTAAGACTAATCTTTTTCAAGCCTTGGCAGAACAATCTAATTGTTCCAACGAATTGACTAAAACACGTCAGATTCTTGCTTCGCTTGAACAACAAATTCTCCAAATAGAGCAAGAACATGTGGTAAAAGAAAAAGAACGCCAATCTTTGGTTGGTACCTGTGAGATTCAGAAAAATGAACTGGATCAAATCGAAGGACAAACCCAAGTCGCTGTCCATGAAGCCTTAAGGTTAAGGGCAGAGTGGGTTCGACTAAAAGAGCTTCAGGTAGAGAAAAACCGAGAATTGCAAAAACATAAAACCCTCTTCGAACAATCTAGAGCGCGGTTGCATGCTTTAAAGTCTTTAGAAGATTCTCTAGAAGGATATCAACGCGGGGTACGCGAGGTGATGCTCGCCAAGAAAAAAGAGGACAAGGCTTGCCTGGGCCTCTGTGGAACAGTTGCTGACCTAATTACAGTGAAGAAAGATTATGAACTGGCCTTGGAGACTGCCTTAGGAGCTGGGTTGCAAAATGTTGTGGCGGAGAGTGAACAAGCGGCAAAAACTGCAATTGCTTTTCTCAAGAACCATCAATTCGGACGAGTAACCTTCCTGCCACTGGATGTGATTCAGGGAAATCGGATGTCTGTGAGCCCTGGACTAGAGAGAGATAGCGGGTATATCGGGCTTGCGGTCGATCTTGTAGCTTATGATGTATTATACCGCCCAGCGATGGAGTTTCTCCTAGGGCGTATTGTCGTCGTCACAGATATGGACGCTGCGACTCGGATTGCTCGAGCATCGGGGTATAGACTGCGCATTGTAACTTTGGAGGGGGATCAAGTTCATCCGGGAGGATCTTTGAGCGGAGGAAGTGCTCAGCGTAGAGGTGGAAATTTACTCGGACGTTCTCGTGAGATCGAAACTCTGCATGTCACCTTAGTACAGTTGGAAAATGAGTTAGCTGAAGAAGAACGTAAAGGTCTAGAAATGGAAACACACCAACGTGAACTTCAGGAAAACATTGATAATCTGAGCTTAAAGCAAAGAGAAGATAAAGAACATCAGGTCCTACTTAGGGCAAGGCACGAGAGTGTGCTAAATCAGATTCGGCGATTAACCGACGACTTATTGGAATTGAGTCTGCGGGAACAGGGAAACAAGGCTAAAGGGAGCGAACTTAATCTTCGGGTGAGAAATCTCACGGATCGTTTGGAAATTGCGGAAAAAACGTCAGTGAACCTGCGTGAGGAGTTCAATCAGCGAGAGCAAGAAGCTAAAACCGCGGTTGACGAGATCGAATCGCGTGGTGAGCAACTAACCCAGGAGAAAATTCGGTTGGCCAAGTGGGAGCAAGAATCAACTCAATGTACTGAGCAACTTGGACAGGAACGCATGGCGATTCAAGAAAACGAAACGAATCTTCAACAAAGGATACAAAATCGGGTCAGTGTGCAAAAAAATTGTCAGGTCGTCGAAGAAGAACTAGGGGCGTTGAATCTGCAGTTGGAGGAACACTCACTAGCCCAAGAAAAGCAGCAATATGCTCTAATGCAACGTAGGTTGGACCGTGAGACATTATCGAAACGTGTCCTTGAAGTGGAGCAGGAGGCGTTGTTCAAGCGCCAGGGAGCGCATGCGCTTGAACAACGCCTTCATGCCAATGAGATTCGCGTTGCCCGCTGGGAAACAGAGTGGCAGGCTGGGGTAACCCGCTTAGCTGAAGAATTTTCTCTAACTTGGGAACAAGCGATGTCTTATCAGACAGTGGAAGAAAGGACAGTCCTAGGGCGAAAGGTTCAAGCTATCAAACAACAAATTCAGGACTTAGGTCCAATCAATCAGGCAGCCATTGAAGAATACCCGAAAATGCTCAGGCGGCAGCAGTTCATATTGGCTCAACAAGATGATCTAGTTGAAGCTAATCAGACTTTGCGCCAATTGATTTCCGAATTGGATAAAACAATGAGCGAACGATTTATAGAAAGTTTTAATGCGGTAAATGCAGCCTTCCAAGAGGTGTTTAAAGACCTCTTTCATGGCGGGAATGCAGAACTACATTTAGTAGATCCAGAAAATATCTTGGAGACAGGTGTGGAAATTATTGCTCAGCCGCCTGGTAAGAGACCACAGCTTCTTTCTCTTTTGTCCGGTGGAGAGCGAGCTTTAACGGCGATTGCGATTTTGTTTGCCCTGTTGAGAGTTAAGCCGAGCCCATTTTGTATTTTGGATGAGATTGAAGCTTCGCTGGACGATTCTAACGTTCAGCGATTTGCCCAATATATTCACCGCTTATCGCATTCTACTCAGTTTGTTGTCATTTCTCATCGCAAAGGAACTATGGAATCCGCAGATGTTTTGTACGGAATTACCATGGAGGAATGTGGAGTTTCGAAGTTGCTTTCTGTAAAGCTCGACGATCGAGAAGACGTACCTGATACTGCGTAGGGGACTTTAGAAGGAAAAATGTGCATTGCACGATGCATTATGATATTCTAATCTCAGATTTAGAACCTCTACTATGACTATGAGAGGATGTTAAAAATAGTGGCAGGATTTTTTGCTAAGCTTAAAGAAGGTCTTACTAAAACACGGGAAAACTTTGTGGAAAAAATTGAACAGGTTTTTACAGGCCGCAAGAAAATAGATGAAGAGTTATATGAGGAATTAGAAGAGGTCTTGATTCGTTCAGATGTTGGTGTTACTACATCGTTTGAGTTGGTTGAACGTTTGCGCAAAGAGGTTAAAGTACGGAAAGTATCGGAGCCGAGTGAGCTTACTTTGATCTTACAAGAATTGATTGCGGAGTTATTAGGAGAGGAAGAGGAAACGCTTGTCTTCGCGAAGCAGGGTCCGACGATTATTCTTGTCGTTGGGGTTAATGGGGTTGGTAAGACAACCACGATTGGTAAGCTTGCCAATCGTTTTAAAAAAGACGGCAAGCGGGTTATTATGGCTGCTGGGGATACCTTTCGGGCGGCTGCTATTGATCAATTAGAGGTTTGGGGAGAGCGTTCTGGGGTTGAGGTGATTAAACAGCGGGAGGGTGCAGACCCGGCAGCTGTTGCCTATGATGCAGTGCAAGCTGCCAAGTCCCGTAATATTGATGTTGTTATTGTGGATACTGCAGGCCGTCTCCACAATAAAGTGAACCTAATGGAAGAATTACGGAAGGTCAAGCGGGTGATTGAACGTGAAATTCCGGGGGCTCCACAGGAGGTGTTACTCGTGTTGGATGCCACTACGGGGCAGAATGCACTGCAACAAGCGAAGCTTTTTCAGGAAGTTGCTGGAGTAACGGGAATTGTCTTAACGAAGCTGGACGGAACTGCCAAAGGGGGCGTTGTGCTGGGAATTCGGGGAGAAACTCAGATCCCGGTGAAATGGATTGGGATTGGAGAAGCGATGGAAGACCTGAGACCGTTTGTTCCTAAGGATTTTGCAGCTGCACTTTTTGGTCGGACTGACGAGGAGGGGTAATTCTGATAGACTATGCGCTTATCGGGGGAACTGGGGTTGAACACTTTGCGCTGACCGAAAAACGTGTTATCACGGTAGAAACTCCTTATGGACTGGTTGAACCCGTTGTTGGTAAACTTGCGAATCGTCAAATCGTTTTCATGAGCCGACATGGACGTGATCACGCCATCCCTCCCCACCTCGTGAATTACAGGGCTAATATCTGGGCGCTACGTGAACTAGGAGTTCGCAAGGTCCTTGCTACAGCAGCTGTTGGTTCCTTGTCCCCAGATTTTCGATTAGGTGAGTTGGTGATTCTTGATCAGTTTCTTGATTTTACTAAAAGTCGTCCACAGACATTTTACGAAGGTGGGAAACAGGGTGTGCTCCATGTGGATATGACAGAACCATACTGTTTGGCTGTGCGACAGGTTATCATGGAAGCATCAGAGAGCCTTGGGCTTCCGGTTAAGAATGGGGCATGTTATGTTTGTACAGAAGGCCCGCGTTTTGAAACCCCTGCGGAGATTCGGATGTTTCAGCGTCTTGGGGCTGACCTTGTCGGAATGACGAGCGTCCCAGAAGTGGTTCTGGCTCGGGAACTGGGGATGTGTTACGCCTCCATCGGGATGGTCACGAATGAAGCGGCTGGGATAGCAACTCATCCATTAACCCATGCAGAAGTAATGGAGAGCATGAAGGAACTAGGGGTAAAGGTCGCCCAGCTCATTCAAGCGACCTTAGAGCTATGGACTCCCGGTCAGAATTGTCTATGTGCCGCAGCGAATGGAGAAGTTGGTAAGTTTTAGAAAGGCAGTGGGACGATGAAATCGATTGAATGGCTAGGAAGTTCCTTGAAAATATTAGATCAGAGCAAGCTCCCAACAGAAACTGTACATCGGAATGCTTTGTCTTATAAAGATGTGGCAGAGGCTATTGAACACATGGAAGTTCGCGGCGCTCCTGCCATTGGGGCAGCTGCCGCTTACGGATATGCGTTAGGAGCACTGGAGTACCAAGGGAATAGAGAAGGTTTACCCAATTATATGGAAGAGGTACAAGCTAGACTGGCGGAGACTCGACCTACGGCAGTCAACTTATTTTGGGCACTTAGGCGCATGGAAGATCGATTGCGTGAATGCTGGGAAATTGAGGATCTGGATGAGGTACGGCAGATTTTGATTGAGGAAGCGGATCGAATTGCCGGGGATGATCGCCGAATGAATCGCCTCATTGGAGAACATGGAAATAAGATAGTCCCAGAGAAGGCTAATATTTTGACCCATTGTAACGCTGGCGCGCTAGCCACAGTGGAATATGGTACTGCCCTGGGCGTAATCCGAGCGGCTCATGATGCTGGTAAAGCTGTCCATGTTTATGCAGATGAAACACGCCCTTTATTACAAGGGGCACGCCTAACAGCTTTGGAACTTCTGCAAGACAAGATTCCGGTGACCCTGATTGCCGATAGTATGGCCGGCTTCTTAATGCAACAAGGTAAGGTCGACCTCGTGATCGTGGGAGCAGATCGAATCGCGTCAAATGGGGATACTGCAAACAAAATCGGAACTTATTCTGTAGCGGTCTTGGCGCAAGCTCATGGTATTCCTTTTTATGTAGCTGCTCCGACCTCTACCATTGACCTAAAAGTAGCTACCGGCCAGGAAATACCGATTGAAGAGCGACCGGCCAAGGAAATTCGAGAGTGCTTCGGAGTACCAATCGCACCTTCGGAGGTTAATGTCTATAATCCGGCTTTTGATGTCACTCCGGCAAAATACATTACTGGGATTATTACTGAAAAGGGCATCGTAGGTCCACCTTATTCAGTCAACCTCCTTAAATTGATGGTTCGTCCCTAAATTTCGGGGGAGTACTTCCATAATTTCAGGTAACCCTTGACGACAGGAGATGGATATTATGTCTAAGATTTTAATTCGGGCCATGGTTCTGCCCATGACTGGAGCGGATGTGTTTTATCCCCAAGGGGAAATTGCTATAGAAGATGATCGAATTCTTTCAGTAGGGGAGCTGGGTTCTGCTCCGTTAGGGTTTGTGGCCGACCGTATTCTGGATTTGCCAAATGATGTGGTCATGCCCGGCTTAATTAACACCCATACCCACGCGGCCATGACCTTGCTCAGAGGTTATGCAGACGATTTGCCACTCATGCCTTGGCTCAATGAGAAAGTGTGGCCTTTCGAAGAAAAATTGACAGAAGAAGACATCTACTGGGGGACGGCCTTAGCGCTTTGCGAAATGATTCGCTCTGGAACGACTACGATGCTTGACATGTATGCCTCTATGGATCAAGTTGCAGAAGCGGTACTTAAGGCTGGAACGCGCGCAGTACTTTCCCGAGGGCTGATCGGAAACGCCCCAAACGGCGAGCAGGCTCTCCAAGAAAACATTGATTTAGTCCAGCGTTATCATGGAGCAGGTATGGGGCGAGTAAGCGTCATGTTTGGTCCCCATGCCCCTTATACTTGCTCAAGGGAGTATCTTCGCAAAGTAAAGGCCGAAGCAGACAGACTGGGCGTGGGAATTCATATTCATGTGGCAGAAACTCAGGACGAGATTAACATTATCCGTGAGCAATACGACAAAACCCCTGTGCAGTGGCTAGATGAGCTTGGACTTTTTGGAGGGCATGTTGTGGCAGCACACTGTGTGCACTTGACCCCAGAGGATATGGATATCCTAGCCCGCAAGCACGTTTGTGTCGCCCATAATGCGGAGAGTAACATGAAATTGAACAGTGGAACTGCTCCTATTAGCGAGTTGCAGGCCAAAGGCGTTGTCGTAGGGCTAGGAACAGACGGCGCCTCAAGCAATAACAATCTCGACATGTTCGGAGAGATGCGTTCAGCAGCATTCCAGCAAAAGCTCCGTGTGGATTCCACAGCGCTTCCAGCTTATGAAGTATTGGAAATGGTGACAGTTGGCGGGGCTCAAACGCTTGGGTTAGAAGAGGTTGGAATACTTGCCCCAGGCTTCAAAGCAGATCTGATCACGGTTGACATGGATCAGCCCCATTTCTATCCCCGTTTTTCTATCCCGGCTCACTTGGTCTATGCAGCCCATGCTGGGGACGTACGCACAGTGATGGTAGACGGTAAGTTTCTGATGGAGGAACGTAACGTTTTGACAATGGATGTCAAGAAAGTTTGTCAAGAAGCTGAAACTCGGGCGAAGCGGATTTCAGCGGAGTTAAACTGTTAAGTGAAATTACTTGACAAACCTTAGATTTTAGTCTAGAATTCCGTTGTAAAGTAAAAATACTTTACAGGAGGTCTGGCATGGAAAAGATCGCTAAAATGGCTCTCTTGGCAGACTTTTATGGACCACTTCTGACAGAAAAACAGAGAAATGTCTGGGACCTTCATTATCAACAGGATCTCTCCTTGGCTGAGATTGCTGAGGCGGAACACATCAGCCGTCAGGCCATTCATGATCTGCTTAAGCGCACAGAACGGATCCTAGTAGAGTATGAAGATAAATTAGGACTTCTTCAGAGATTCTGGGCAGAACGTGAGAAATTGATGGAAGTTCAAACCCTACTCAAAAAATCAAATCAACATGATTTTAGCAGTCAAGCAGCGTGGGAGCGTCATCAACAAATACACTCTATGATCGATGATGTTTTTGTGATTGTCTCGGCTGTCTGAACATATAGGGTCAGATGCCCGAAATCAGAGCCTTTGACTTAGCTGTGAGAACTTCAACTTTAGAAACTGGAGTCTTGAAAGTGGATCAAATCGAAAGCGGGGACGGATATGTTTCAAGGGCTAAGCGAAAAACTCCAAGAAACATTTAAACGGCTTAAAGGAAAAGGTAAATTAAAGGAAGCGGATGTCAACGAGGCTATGCGTGAGGTTCGCGTCGCTTTATTGGAGGCAGATGTTAACTTTAAAGTGGTCAAGGAATTTGTGGCCAAGGTTAAGGAACGTTCGATCGGGCAGGAAATTTTAGAATCTCTTTCGCCCGCACAACATATTA
>Ga0209123_1000436_pt1 | contig 55155 bp, 57 predicted proteins | sample BarGraIncu00431A_FD_184500 | JGI IMG/M metagenome (GOLD analysis project Ga0209123, IMG submission 184500) | Arctic peat soil microbial communities from Barrow, Alaska, USA - Barrow Graham LP Incubations 004-31A (SPAdes) (version 2) | ecosystem: Environmental > Terrestrial > Soil > Wetlands >... | reverse complement strand
AGCATTACTTGACTGGCTTTCGAATCTCAAGTAGTCCTGATATTATGCAAAGTAAATCCTGATGAAACATAGGAAACACGGTAGCTTTAGGGATTTACTTTGCATAATCATTTACTTTGCATAAGGAGGCCCTCTCAGTCCGATTCTTAGTAACATTATGTTGAATGAATTGGATTGGGAGCTTGAAAGAAGGGGGCACAGGTTCGTCCGCTATACGGACGATCTGATGATCTTCTGCAAAAGCAGAAGAAGCGCACAACGTGTGCTCAACAACATCTTACCCTTCATCGAAAAGAAGCTATTTCTTAAAGTGAATACGGAGAAGACAGTGGTTGATTACGTAGGAAAGGTGAAATTTCTTGGATTCTCGTTTTACCGAACCAAAGGGAAAACGAGGATCAGGATACATCCAAAATCGGTTACGAAGATGCGTTGCAAAGTGAAAGAGCTTACTTCAAGAAGCAATGGAATGGGCAATGAACTCAGGGCAACAAAACTCAGACGCTACATCATGGGGTGGATAAACTACTTTAAGGTAGCGGACATGAAGACGTTGCTTTCAGGAACCGACGAATGGATGAGAAGGCGGATTCGCATGATTTATTGGAAACAGTGGAAACGAGTGAGGACAAAGCTGAAAATGCTTAAATCATTGGGTATCCGCGAGCAGAAAGCATGGGAATACGCAAACACAAGAAAGAGCTACTGGAGAACATCCAATAGCCCTATCCTATCCAAATCCCTAACGAACAATGTTATTAGAGGATTCGGATTCCTATTCTTTTCAGAGTATTATCGACAAGTTACAGCGTGAACTGAGGAACCGCCGTGTACCGAACGGTACGCATGGTGGTGTGGGAGGTCGGCCACTCAAATAATGGGTGGCCTCCTACCCGATAATTCCGACCAGGGTTTGATAGTAATCCTGTTAGAAAGTGTTGTATAAACTCGTAGTTTTGAAAGAATTAGTATTCATGGAAGGAATAATAGACATTTCGGCGAAAAAGTAAGGAACGAGTAAACGTTTAAGAGTAATGGGTCTCGGTTGGATGGATAACCTGATTGGGGAGGTAAGTTAATGAACAATGCTTATTTAAAGACAGCATTTCAAAATTGGATGAGTAATCAAAAGAAGTCAAACGGCGATCCATATAAATCAGGAACTATTACTGCGTACTCCAATGCACTTAAAAATGCCACATTTAAACTTAAACTTGACGATATTGAACAGACGGATTTGTTTTACTATATCTCTTCATCTGAGTTTGAACAGGCATACAATAAAATTATTTCGGCTCCCAATTTTGAAGAGGTTGACTTATCAGCTGGCAATAAAGCCTATTCAAACGGTATGATTTTGTACGCGAAATTCTTGAAAGAGTATGCTGGAACAGCTACAGACGAAGTAAAGATGTCCAAAGCAAACTTTATACGGTGGTTTGAACCTCTAATTAATGCTTTAAGAGAATTAGGCGGTTCGGCAACTCCAGAGAAGGTTCGTGTTCAAATTGCACGAGACCTCAATCTGGAAAACGATGTTATTACTGAAACAAGAGGAAAAACGGGCGGGAAAAAATTTGACAACGAGGTTGCTTGGGCAAGGAATTATTTAACTTATGAAGGGCTGATTGATAAGGCGATCAGAGGAGTGTGGACACTTACCGTAAAAGGTATGGAAGTGGAAATGACAGATGAATTGGCGAGTGAGATATTCTTCAAATGGGTTAATGTTCTTAAGGAGCGTCGTGAAACTCATCAAGGCCATACAACTCTGGATAAAGGATCAGACAAGAAGTGTTATTGGATGTATGCTCCAGGTGAAGGATCCTATTTGTGGGATGAATTCTATACCAAAGGTATAATGGGCATTGGTTGGGATGAATTGAGCGATTTGAATCAATACCCCACTAAAGAGTCCATGAAGGAAAAAATGAAAATCACCTATGGCGAAGAATACTCATATAAAAACTCAGGACACGCAACATGGCAGTTTGTTAATGAAATGAAAATAGGCGATGTCATTTTCGTCAAGAAAGGCTTAAAAAAGATTATCGGTCGTGGCGTCGTTACGTCTGATTACATTTTTGACGAATCGAGAGAAGAATATCGCCATATTCATAAGGTGAACTGGACGAATAAGGGCGAATGGGATCATGAAGGTCAAATCGTAATGAAAACGCTCACAAATATTACCCCGTACACTGATTACTACAAACGACTTGAGGATATGTTCGCTGCCACAACCGATGAAGTACCCATCCTTGACGACGAAGTGTCTCAGTACGACAGTTACACTGTAGAGGACTTTTTGTCAGAGGTATTCATAACCGAGGAACGTTATAATACCCTCAAAAATCTCCTGATCAGAAAGAAAAATATTATCCTGCAGGGTGCACCTGGCGTAGGTAAAACCTATGCAGCAGAGAGATTAGCTTATTCCATCATGGGTGAAAAGGATACCAGCAGAGTTATGGTGGTTCAATTTCACCAAAGCTACAGTTACGAAGATTTTATCATGGGGTATCGACCAACAGAAAGCGGCTTCTCTTTGGCAAAGGGACCATTCTACAAATTTTGCAAAGAGGCAGAACCAGATGATAGAGAATACTTCTTCATCATCGATGAAATCAACCGAGGAAATCTTAGTAAGATTTTCGGAGAGTTATTGATGTTGATAGAGAATGATAAACGTGGCAAGGAAGTACGTCTCTTATATTCAGACGAGCAATTTTCCGTGCCGGATAATGTCTACATTATAGGAATGATGAATACTGCGGATCGCAGCCTTGCTATGATCGACTATGCACTACGTCGGCGCTTTGCCTTTTATGAATTTGAGCCAGCCTTCGGAAATGCGGGCTTTAAACGCTATCAGGCAGCCGTGGCAAACAAGAATTTGGACAGACTGGTGGAAACTGTTGAGGCGATGAACCGTATTATATCGGACGATGCATCGTTGGGCAGAGGCTTCTGTGTTGGCCATAGCTATTTTTGTAGTGGGGATACTATTGATGATGGGTGGCTCTCCGAGTTGGTGGAATATGAACTCATACCACTGATAAAAGAATATTGGTTTGACGAACTGTCGAAGGAGGAACACTGGTCTCGAAAATTACGTGGTGCTATTACATGATTAGGATGAAAAATGTCTATTATATGCTGGCCTATGCATATCAAACCCTGAATGAAACCGGATTCAGCAGTGTTAAATCTGAGGACTTTGAAAATGTCCATGATTTAATGGCGGCGATTCTAATTCGTGGTGTTTCCAATCAAATAAAGCGAGGCTTGCATAGAGACTTTGTCGGGCAGACAGAAACACTTGGTAATTTGCGTGGCAAAATTAACATGACGGATTCTGTTAAGCATCAGACCTTTTTAGTACGGCGCATGGTTTGTCATTACGACTTGTTCTCGGAGAATACGTTACTAAACCAAATATTAAAAACCACTATGCAACTTTTAATTCGGTGTGGAGACGTAAAACCAGAAAATCGTAAGGCATTACGAAGGCTTTTTCTATCTTTTGAAAATGTCAGTACACTTGATGCATTCCATATCAATTGGAGTGCCCTTAATTATCACCGAAATAACGCCACTTATAAATTGTTGGTAAATATCTGCTGGCTTGTGATCAAAGGACTTTTGATGACGACTGAGAACGGCCAATATAAGATGGCTCAGTATTTAGATCAACAGCAAATGCACCGGTTGTATGAGAAATTCGTCCTCGGCTATTTCAAACGAGAGTATCCACAGTATTCTGCTCGTGCTGCTTATATCGACTGGAATGTTGATGACGGAATTTTTGATTTTCTACCGGCCATGAAATCTGACATTATGCTTACCAATGGTAGCAGAACACTGATCATCGACACGAAGTATTACGGGCACACCATGCAAACGAATGCGCTGTATAACAGTACCACCATTATCTCGGGCAACCTGTATCAGATATTTACTTATGTCAAAAATATGGATTGTAGTGGGAACGGAAATGTCAGCGGTGTGCTTTTATACGCCAAGACCGATGAAGACATAACTCCCGATAACGACTACATTATGGGCGGAAACCAGATCAGCGTTAAAACGCTTGATTTGGGCGCCGAATGGGCAGATATTCAGATACAGCTTGAAAGCATAGCCGCAATGATAGCAATTTAATGGCTATCATTGCGGCTTCACCTATTTACATTCACCTCATGATGTCTATAGCATGAAAGAATGCACTACATAAACAGATGAATTACAACAACAATAAACTCTAGCCCTTCAAGTAAAGGATAAAGCTAGAAACAAACGCTATAGTAAATCGACGTGAGAGAAAAACGGGCTTTGACCTTTAAATCAAAATTTTATATATCCCTTGGAAAGGGTTGATGCTTAAACTATGACACCATACCATAAAATGGTATAATGGATTACAGGCACGCTGCCTAAGAAGTAAGAGCGGAGGCAGATTCGTTATGAAAAAGATTAACATATATTTGGATACATCTGTAATAAGCCATTTGGTGGCTGAGGAAACACCAGAAAAGATGCAAGACACCGTTGACTTATGGCAGGAGTTAATGAGGGGTCAATATATAGTGACTATTTCAGACCTTACTATTGCAGAGTTGACCCAGTGTCCTGAACCGAAACGCACACTTCTTTTCGAACATTTAAGTGCGATTGACTATGTGGCAGTACGAGAAATTCCGGAATCAATCACGCTTGCGGATGAGTATATAAAGTACAGGGTATTAAACCCGAAGAGCAGAGATGATTGTAGACATATAGCTATTGCAACCATCACTGGATGCAAGTATATTGTAAGTTGGAATTTTAAACACTTTGTAAATATCAAGACTATTAACAAGGTACAGGCTGTAAATAAGTTGATGAATTATAACGAAATTAACATACTACCACCATCGATGATGCTGGAAGGAGAGTCATAAGATGATAAGTGAGAAATTTACTATCGATGACATTCACCTGATAAGATATGAGAACTACGAGAAAACCAAGGATATGAAACAGGAAGAACTGATCGAGAAAACTAGGCGTGATGCAGAGGAAGGTAAAAGACTTCTTGAAAAACTAAGAAATAAAGTTCAAAAGAAAGTGCCCATTTAAAATATTCAATGTCCTTAATTTGGGCATCCTGCTGGATGAGGAAACTCTTGATTCTTTTCAAGGTCGCTTCATCCTTTTTGAAACTAAAGCTTAATCAAGGGATATGAGGGGCAGCAAGAACGTGAAAGCCTGATTGCCTCGGCGCTAGGAAGATTGTCTTTTGCGAATTCATTATGACTCATTCCACTGCTTTCAGTGCTTCAACCATGTTAATACCTTTGAGCCGCCTATGCATAATCAGCATGACGACAAGAGAAAAGGCGAGGGTAAACCCCGCGGCTAGAATATAACTGGTCAGCTTAACCGCAGGGTCCATCAGCACATTCTCAGGCGGTAGCGTGGTAACGATGAAGCCATGCAGGAGCAACCCAAATACGAAGCCAACAAATATTCCAATTGTGGTCAGGATCATGGTTTCACGGTAAACATAGGCCGTCACCTCGCTGGGATAAAAGCCCAACACCATAATGGTGGACAATTCGCGGATCCGCTCAGATACGTTGATGTTTGTCAGGTTGTAGAGCACCACTACAGCCAGTAGCGAAGAGACTAAAACTAAAACCAGCACTACGATGTTCAAAGAATTGGTCAGATTTCCGATTGCATCGCTGGCGACATTGGTATTCACTGTACTCAGCACGACCTCTTTCTCCAACATGCTTCTGGAAAAAAGGCTGACGCTTTCAGCGCTATGGTCCTGGAGCAGAAGGTAATCACTGTTCACACGGTAGGGTTTACCGAATATTTCTTCGTAATAACCCGGGGTTAAATACATATAGTGGCCAGCGTAGTTCTCCGTTATCCCCGCGATTTCAATGGTTTTAAACGTTCCGTCGTTGTCCTTAAACTCGAGCTTGTCTCCCACGCTCAGTCCGAGAAGAACGGCGATCTTCTCCGTGATGACCGCGCCGTCTGCCAAGGGAATAGGTAGCTTACTTCTGCGCTCCCGCAGTTGATTGATGCTGCGAAATGCCGTCTCATCCTCAGGCACGACGACCGCGACTGTCTGGTCGAGTTTTCCAGGTATCTGGACGATGCCCTGTTCAAACCGCGTCGGATAAATTCCGGCGATGCGGCTGTCGCTCTTGAGCCCGTCGCTGAAGGCCGTTAGATCCTCCGTTGCGGCATTCTCATCAAAGATAACAATGGTATCATAGCGGAAAAGATCGCTGTACTGCTTGAAAAAAAGTGAACTGACGGAATCGCGGATTCCGAAGCCCATGAAAATCAGAGCGGTACACCCGGCCACCCCAATAATCGTCATCAGCATCCGCTTTTTATAGCGAAAAATATTGCGGGCCGTAACCTTGTAATTGAAGGACAGGCGTCGCCACAGCGGCGTGAAACGCTCCAGAAGAATGCGGTTCCCAATCTTTGGAGCTTTGGGCCTGAGCAGCACCGAGACATTGTTCTTCAGTGAGGCTCGGGTTGTTAGAAAGGCGACAAATCCCGTGCAGAATAAGCTGATTAAAACGGCAATTACGCTGAAGACGGGCGAGAGCAGGGGGAGCTCCTGCTTAAAGATGAAACTCGAAGAATAGGCATCGAAGATAATCGGCATTAGTATGTACTGCCCCCCAGCAATGCCAATCAAGCTTCCGATCAGGCTGGCGAGGCTTCCATAGGCTAGATATTTTTTGATGACATCCCAGTCTGAATAACCGAGCGCTTTCATCGTGCCGATCTGCAGGCGCTGCTCGTCGACCATGCGCGTCATCGTGGTCAGCGAAACCAAGAGAGCGATCAGGAAAAAGAACACCGGAAAGAAAAGGGACAGCAGGTCCATGCTTTCGGAATTTTGGATGATCTGGTAAAAGCCCATATTCTTGTAGCGGTCGTGGATGGTGTAGTCGGGCACCTTGAGCCGGGCGAGCTGATTTTTGGCTTTGTTGAGCTCGGTTTTGCCCTGTTCGATCTCTTTCTGGGCCTCGGGCAGCTTGTTAATATACTCCAAGCGCCCTTGTTCATAGTCGGCTCCGCCATCGAGTAGCTTCTGGTAGGCAGCCTTCAGTTCGTTCTCGACCTTTGCCCGCTCCGTCGCCAGTGTTGTCCTAGCATCTTCGAGCTTCGCCGCGCCGTCGTCGTATTTTGCTTGGCCGTCGGCCAGCTCCGCGCGTGCTTTTTCCAGCTTGGCCTCGCCATCGGAAAGCTTGACGCGGCCCTCTTCCAGCTGGATAAGCCCGTCCTCATAGTCCGCTTGCTTGGCGTTGAACTCGGCCTGCTGCTTGTCCAGCGTCTGCTGGCCCTCGTTGAGCTTGTCTCTCGCGTCGCTCAGTAGTGCAAGGGAGTCGAGGGCTGTTTTCCGCTGGGCAAGTAGGGCACTGTACTGCGCCTGAAGCTCCGTTTTTTTGCTCACAGCTTGATCCTGTTTGTTCAACAGATCTGTCTGCTGGGCCAGCAGAGACGTTTTTGTCGCTTCCAGCTGCGGTTTTTGTGCCACAAGTTCCGCTCTGTTCTGTTCAAGTCCCGCCTTCGTCTGCAGTAGCGGCGCCTTTTGAGCGTTGAGAGTGGTCTGCTGATTCACCAAGTCCGTCTTTTTAGGGGTCAGATCGGAAGTTTGTTGTTTGAGTGGGGCAAGCTCCGCGTCAATCGCAGCGATTTTTCCTGGGATCGAGTCCAGCTCGGCTTGCGCCACGGGGTTAGGTTCCGGACTGTGCGCAAGGAGGGCTTTCAGCTCATCTTGGCGCGCAGACAGAGCAGCACGTTGCTCGGTCAAATCCGCGATGTTGCTGTTGACGTTGTTGAGTTGCGCGTCAATCGAGGCAAGGCTCTTCTCGACAGTGGCGAGAGAGGCGTTTAGCGAATCCAAGCTCTGGTCAACATCGGGCAGCTGCCTATCAATCTGGGCTATCCCATCATCAAGGGCCGCCATGCTGGCCTCGGCCTGCTGCAACCCCATTGCAATCTGGGGCAGCTCTATCGTAATCTGAGCCAGTCCGGCATCGATCTCGACCAAGCTGGCGCTGATCTGACTTAGCCCGTCGTTGAGTTCAGCGAGCCCGTCGTTCAGCTCGGTTGTTTTTGCGGCAAGCTCCACTCGGCTGTCATCAATCGTTTTCTGAGCGGCGTCCAGCTGAGCCTGTCCGGCTTCCAGCTGCGCCTTGGCGTTGGCGAGCTTGGCCTGTGAGTCGGCGAATTCCGCTTGGGAATCAGCCAGTTTCTTTTTTCCGTCTGTGAACTCGGCATAGCCGTCGTCGAGCTGGGCCCTTGAAGCCAGCAGCTCTTCCTGACCGGAGGTGATCTTCGCCTGCGCTTCGCGAATCTTAGTTTCAAAGGTGGCCTTTCCAGCTTGGTAATCAGCCCAGCCATTCTCCAGCTGGGCTCTGGCATCATCCAATTTTAGTTTCGCGTCTTGCATTTGTTGTTCCGCGTCGGTGATTTCCGACTGCGCTTGGGAAATTTCAGCGGTTCCTTCCTTGCGGTACTGTTCAAGCTTGATTTCAGGGCGTGAAGCGAAAGCCTGTTCCACTTCGTCACTGTGCGTTTTCATCTTCTCCTTGTACTCGTCGGAATAGGTATCGAGTCCTTTGACGTCGCTGAAGTCCAGCCTTGCTAAGCTGACGTTTTCCAGAGTGAAAGCCTCTTTCGCAATCACGGCGAAGCAGTCCACGACTCCATCGCCGATGGAGGACGTGCCCTTCTCCCTCGGCATCAGATATTCGGGCGAGTTCACAAAGCCGACGATGATAAAATCATAATTTTTTAAAGCGTAACTGTTCCGCACTTTTTCAGGGACAAATGAGATGTGGTCGCCGGTTTTGTAGCCCTTTTCCCGCATCATCCCATCCAGAGCGAGCTCGTTCGACGCCTGGGGCAGCCTGCCCTCGAGGATCTCGTAGCCTGGTAGCTTTCCCATGGACTCGGCGCGGACAATCACGTCCGAATCGCGCTGCATCAAATCAGTGCGATAGCTGTAATCCAAGAGTTCAACCCCCGAAACGGAGGCGAGAATTAGCTCGTCTTCCATTGCCAGACCCAGCGGAGACGTCACTGTCAAATCTTCGAGATGATACTTGTCCGCATAGGTGAGCACCGTGTTGCGCATGGTGGGTCCCGTTACATACATCCCCACAAAGATAAACGAACCTAAGGCGATCATCAACATGATCGACAGAAAGCGCGTGCGTGATTTTGTGAATTCCTTGAAAATATCCTTGTTTAAGGCTTGTTTGCGCATGGTCAATACCACCTACCATTCAATAGCATCGATGGAAACAGGATGATCATTGACCGCTATTTTTCTAACCTTAGCGTCGTTGATCTCAATCACCCGATCGGCGATCGGTGCAATCGCCTGGTTATGCGTGATCACAATAACCGTTGTCCCTGTGTCCTTGCAGGTATTCTGTAAAAGCTTCAGAATCGCCTTACCAGTCTTGTAATCCAAGGCACCTGTCGGTTCATCTGCCAGTAGCATTTTCGGGTTTTTGGCCAGTGCCCGGGCGATAGCTACCCGCTGCTGCTCTCCCCCGGATAGCTGAGCTGGGAAATTATCCAGACGATCGCCGAGGCCGACACTTTCCAAGACCGTTTTAGCATCTTTGGCATCAGGTACAATCTGCGCTGACAGCTCCACATTTTCCAGAGTCGTCAAATTGGGCACCAGGTTATAAAACTGGAACACAAAGCCGATGTCCAGCCGCCTGTAGGTTGTCAGCTCTCTGCCTGTGAATTTGGCAATATCTTTGCCGCCAATCAGCACCTGGCCTTCGTCACAGGTATCCATACCCCCGAGGATATTGAGTACTGTCGACTTGCCGGCACCGGAAGGGCCGACAATCACTACAAATTCGCCCTTTTCGATTTCAAAACTAATTCCGTTATTGGCTACAATAGTTGTGTCGCCCATGTTATACCGTTTATAGCATTCGATCATTTGAAGAAAAGGCATAGAATCAACTCCCAATTTAGGAATTCCTAAATAAAGGTTAGCTTCCCATTATGGATAGCAAATTATCCAAAGTTAGGCATCAGAAAATGCAGGTTTTCACACTTTCCAGAGTTCTTAATGCGACGATTCCAACAAATGTCGTTAAAGCCATTTAAAAGGAGGCGCCTAAAGAACTGAGTGCAGTTCAAAAGGTGCCTCCTTTTCTGTGGGCAAATTGCTTACGTCACTGGCGGATCGTAGAGATCGTTGGTGGTCATGTCAATCACCCTGATATCTCGTATCGTGGCCATTTCACCGCTGGGGCAGTTAAAAATATTCTTGGCTATCACCGTTTCCATCACAGTCTGGGCCTCAGACAGCGTCAGGTTCACCCTCGGCTGTGGGACGGAAATAACGAAGGATTTGCCGCCGGTGGTAAGAAACGTTAGTTTTAACACCTTGCTTGTAATAATCGCCATTTAATCACCTCCTAAAGATTTACTTTGAATTTTCATAGCTGGTCTTTCAGGCGGATTTTCCAGCTGCTTATTCAAATGGAATTCCCTATTGGAAATATATATGAGACAGAAGATCCTATGATATATGCGATTAATATTATAGGGCGAAAATGGATATTTCCAATCATGTGGTGTTTATTAAAAAAAGAAGTTATCAGATATAATGAATTAAAACGAAATGTTAAAGGGATTACTAATATGATGCTTACAAAATCCTTAAAAGATTTAGAAGAACATAAACTGATTGTTAGAACTCAATATGAAACGATTCCTCCTAAAGTTGAATATTCTTTAACAGAAAGAGGAAAAGCCTTATTTCCTACATTGAAGGAATTATATGAATGGGGGGAAGAACAACTTAAGATCGATAAATCGAAATCGAAATTTTAACCACGTGCGACAAGAAGTCTCCCACCTCTAAGCTACCTTGCTCACGCTAGTGAGTGCGTAGGAGGGAGATGAGTTGTCGCCATTTTATTCCAAATAAATATTGATAAATTACCTCTATGTATGATAAAATATAATCAGTAGTAATCAAGATAGACGGTGATAAATCAATGGAATTAGATAATAATAATCATTCAGTATTTCTTATGTATTATCATCTTGTTCTAGTCATTAAATTCCGTAGAAACGTAATCGATCAAGTAATTTCTGACAGACTCAAAGAAATATTTGAATATGTGTCTCCACACTACAATATCACGTTGCAAGAATGGAATCAGGATAGAGATCATGTTCATATTCTATTCAAGGCCCATCCAAACAGTGAGTTATCAAAATTTATTAACGCCTACAAAAGTGCATCATCGCGGTTGATTAAAAAAGAATATCAGCAATTACGTGAATCTCTCTGGAAAGAATATTTTTGGTCAAGGAGTTTTTGCTTGCTTACGACTGGCGGTGCACCGATTGAAGTTATTAGACGTTACATCGAAAATCAAGGTGAGAAGTTATGAATAAAGCGTTCAGATATCGCCTTTATCCCAGTTCTGAACAAGCGATCCTTATCAATAAAACTTTTGGCTGTGTACGATTCATTTATAATCAAATGCTTGCTAACAGGAAAACTATTTATGAGCAGTATAAAGATGACAAAGAAGCGTTGAAGCAGCAGAAGTATTCTCTACCAGCTGCTTACAAAAACCAATTTGAGTGGTTAAAAGAAGTGGACAGTCTGGCCCTTGCTAATGCCCAGCTCAATCTAAATACCGCTTATAAAAATTTCTTCCGGGATAAGTCTGTAGGTTTTCCAAACTTCAAACGAAAGCATAGGGATCGATTATCTTACACAACGAATAACCAAAAAGGAAGCATACGGTTTATTGATAGTAAAACCATCCGGTTGCCTAAATTGAAAGATGTTCGAATTAAATTACACAGACAATTACCGCCAAATTCCACCATTAAATCAGCCACGCTCAGCCAAACACCAACGGGTAAATACTACATAGCGATCTTGGTCGAGTTTGAAGCAAAACTAGAACCAGTAACAGCAACCGTCGAGTCAACGTTAGGTTTGGACTATTCCTCAAAGTCGTTGGTCATCGATAGTGAGGCAAGAAGTGCCGACTATCCCAGATTTTATCGTAATGCGGAGGCAAAACTAAAGAAAGAGCAACGAAAACTATCCAAGAGACTGAAAGGGAGTAAAAACAGAAACAAACAACGACGGAAGGTCGCTGAACTTCATGAAAAGGTAGCGAATCAACGAAAGGACTTTTTGCATAAGCTGTCAAGGCAGATAGCCAATGCCTATACCGCTGTTGCAATCGAAGACTTGAACATGAGAAGTATGGCGCAAGGCTTAAATCTGGCAAAATCAACGAATGACAATGGTTTTGGGATGCTAAAAACATTTTTGGCGTATAAGCTGGCAGAACAAGGTAAGCAGCTGGTCAAGATCGATAAATGGTTCCCATCCAGTAAACAATGCCACGTTTGCAAGAACCTATATGTGGAGTTGACACTGGCAGATAGAAGTTGGAGTTGTAAGCACTGTGGAGAAGAACTTGATCGAGATATAAACGCCGCAATAAACATTAAAAATGAAGGCTGTCGGATATTGGGTATAGCCTAATACAACTAAGAACCGTTGGGCAAACGGGGATAGCTTGGTAACTATATCGGCATTAGTCGGTACGTCCCAAGAAGCCCCCACCTCTTAGGTGGTGGGAGTATGTCACTGATTCCGAGTTCCTTGGATTGATCCTTGTTGGCTATGTTGTTAATTTTGAGAGCCACCATATGTCATATACTTTGGAGATATATCAATTACAGCTATAAAAATGTAAAAGCCCCTCGGCGGGGCTTTTTGCTATCCACTCATAGTCCATTCTTTCCTAAGCCTTTTGGCTCTATGTTTCCTTGGAAGCAGCGTAGAAGGAAGGGCAGAAGTATTCATAGAGAACTTGTCCGATAGCAAGATTTATTGAGCGGCGGAAAAAATAATCAAAGATATGTTATAATATGGGAGAACGGTTTGGCACTTTAAAGAAGGCCATGATTATATCGAGAATTAAGAAAGGGCGGATCATTTGATGTCCTTATCAGAAGAAAATAAAAAACATACCTACGCTGATTATATAACTTGGCCGGAAAATGAACGATGGGAAATATTTGATGGAGTGCCTTATATGCAGTCTGCTCCAAAATGGCAACATCAAAGCATATCTAGTGAGCTTCACAGACAAATATCGAACTACCTAATTGGTAAACCATGTAGAGTATTTGCATCCCCCTTTGACTTATGCCTAGCAGAATACACTGAAAATGACGATGAAATCTCCAATATTATACAACCGGATATTGTTATAGTATGTGACGAAACTAAACTTAGGAAAACAGGATATTTCGGGGTACCGACTATGATCATTGAAATATCATCACCATCGACTGCCAGGCAGGACAGGGTAGTCAAGTTCAACAAGTACGAAAAAGCCAGCGTTCAAGAATATTGGATTGTAGAACCGGATGGTAAATATATAAACGTGTTCACCTTACAGGAAAACAAACGTTACGGTCGCCCAGAAGCGTATACAGAGGATGATAAAGTGCAATTATCTGTTTTTCCAGATTTCACGATCAATTTAAAACCAGTGTTTGAAGGTATAGAAGAAAAAAATACTTAGGCCGCTTGTCTAAATATCAGGTGGCCTTTTGGCGCAAACTTTGAAACCATCAGAGAACTTTGCAACGATAAAGATAATATTTAAGAATGAGTACTCCAATATAAAAAAACAATAAACTGAAGCCACCGTTCACTGACGGTGGCTTCTAAAAGTTACGGCCTGAATGCAAATTTAAAGCCAAGGAAATCCCTATAAGTCGAAAGGCTTAAGGGTTTTTTAAAAAAAATACTGGGTATAGATGCCAAAGCAGAATATGTGATATGTCATATTCTCAGCGTCATGATGAATGAGGAGAATATATTATGCTATTATTTTGTCATCAAAGTTCGGTGGTTTTGCAAAAGATTGAACTATCGATATTATTGGGGTTATAATTTAGCCAACAAGATGTTTTTCCGGTGGCTACGGCTCCGACGGTACACCCAATGGTTTGCCGATGTCCTTTGTAAAGGTTCAAGATGAAAAGAGTCTTTTGATTGTAGACAATTTCATGAATAAGACGAGGAAAAATATTGATGCATGCCGCCGGGCGCTAATTTGGTCAAGAAGTGTCCTGGAAGAGATAGTTGAGTCCGCTAAGGTAAACTATGGATCACTAAATATATTATTAATTAGAGTAGGAGATATGTATGAAGATATCTGAGATTTTAGCTAACGAAAAGCCTACGCTCTCTTTTGAGTATTTTCCAGCACGCACAGAAAAAAGGGCTGAAAGCCTCGACAAAACGATTGATATTCTAACTGAGTTGAAGCCTGATTTTGTTTCAGTCACATTTGGAGCAGGAGGTTCTACTAAAGATGGTTCCTATGAGTTGGTTAAAAAGTTAAAGGAACAAAAGAAACTAGAAGTTATTGCTTATTTAACCGCGTATGCTTTGAAACAAGATGAAGTTACGGACGTATTGAACAGCTATAAAGATCTTGGTATTGAGAACGTGTTAGCACTTCGAGGAGACCCTCCTAAAGACGGATCATTGACACAGTCTCCTTCGGATAGTTTTAAACATGCCTCCGATCTTGTAGGATTTATTCATCAAAACTACAGCTTTTGTTTGGGTGTTGCCGGACATCCAGAGGGGCATCCTGACGCACTAAGTATGGAAAAGGACTTAGAATATTTGAAGTACAAGGTGGATCTAGGTGCTGAATTTGTTATAGCTAATTTTTTCCATGACAACGTGTATTTCTTTAAATTTCTTGAGCGGTGTGCTAAAAGTGGTATTAAAGTTCCTATATTACCTGGAATAATGCCCCTTTACAGTATAAGAATAATGGAATTGTTAGCAGGAAACTGTGGGGCATCGATACCTGATAAATTGAGAAAGGGTATCCAGTTGCCTGAAAATGATCCGAAGGCATTTTTTCAGTTTGGAATTGAATTTGCGATCCAACAGTGCGAAGAACTCTTGAATGAAGGAGCTTGTGGGTTACATCTGTACGCCCTAAATAAATATGAATCAACAGAAGGTATTGTGAAAGGACTTAGAGATAAGGGCTTTTTAACATAAAAATATCTGGGGCCGATAACATTTTCCTTCATGCTTTTACCTCCTTTCCTCCGCATGGACAGGACTTTATAGGAGGTTAAACTGAAGCCACCGTTCACTGACGGTGGCTTCTAAATTTCCATTCACTTGACTGCAATTATCCGACACCATTACCTGTTGCCGAGTGATAATCCCAACTTCCGTCGTAGCCATTAGGGAAATATTGATAGGCTGCGGCTGCTTTGTTTTCACCCGACAAACGAACTGCACAGGCTGAACCGTCGGATAATTGACAGACAACCATGACGCCGGTTTGTGGGATTGCTGCTACTACTTTACTGCTTGTTATGGAGACATTTTCCGGCATTAATTTGGCGATATCGTCAGTAGCCGTTTTTACCCACTCGGGATCTTGCAAATTTTTATTGTTAGCTTCTTCTCTAAAAGAAAGATTGACACTTGCATTGAGCATTGCTCCGGTTACAGAGTTCACATCGGCAAGATACCTTTTTGAGCTCTTGTCCTCATTAGAAGTGTGAAAAATGACTGTCCAGTTGTCTGAGTTGGGCACAGAGTTTCTGGAAAAGCTTGCTTCGGCTGTGTAACCTGTAAAATCAACGCTATAAGCTTTTTTCAAGATTGCTGCAGCATAGGCGGCAGCCTGATCTGCTGAAATATCTTTATCGCCGGGAACCCTACTAGCTAAAATGGCTTTGCATTCTTCATCGAGTTTCTCAGGTGTCACGCCTACATTAGCTGCTTTATTTTTAAGTTCGTCTTTTAGTTGTGTGATATCGATTTTTTGCTTGGACAAGTCAACAACGTTGTATTCGTCTGTGATTTTTAGGTTGGAAGCTGGAGTTCGGTTATTCTCTTTTGGGACGTTCGCAGAGGAAACGACACTTGCGGAGGCATTTTCCGGTATGTTGTTATTGAGAGCGTAGGCCATGGTGGAACTGCTGGCGATAATGATCCCGGCGGCTGCACCATAGATCCAGATCTTTTTGACTTGTGGCATCAATTTAAACATTTCAAAACTCCTTTTTAATAATTTGTTTGTAGCTACAGACCAATCATACATCCTTATGCGTTAGGGAGTTTTCAGCAAGTTGTAATGAAGCCGTAAATACTATCTGCACTGTAGTTCCTTTTCCGGGATAAGAGCTGATTTTCAGTTCCCCGCCATGAAGCTGGGCAATCTCGCGGCAAAGCGACAATCCCAGACCCACACCGCCTGAGCTCCGTGAACGTGCTTGGTCCACTCTATAAAAGGGTTCGCAGACCAACGAGGCCTGTTCTTCGTCCATGCCACAGCCTGAATCTCTGACTTCAAGGATGGGGAAGGAATCAAAATATGCTAAGAGGCTAAGGGTAGAATTCTCGGCAGAAGCCTTGGCAGCATTGTCGATCAGGTTCAGAAGCAGGGACTGCAGAAGAATAGAGTCTCCCCTTAGTTTTGTTAAGGTGGAATCGATGGTTAAGGTTTGGTTTTTCTCTTTTAATTTGGACTCCGAAGCGACTTTGACCTGGTTCAGCAATTCCCAAGGGATGAGCTCCTGAAGATCCAATTTGCTGTTGCGGACAAGCGCTAAATCCAGCAACTTAAAGGCCAGATTCTTCATGCGGTCAATTTCACTGATAATATAATCAGCTGCTTTTATGCGATTGGGCTCAGTGGTCTTGGCACTTTGCAGATATTCGGCATAACCTCGAATTGCTGTAAGCGGTGTTCTTAACTCATGGGCCAGATTATCGATCAGACGTTGTTTATCCTGGGCATTTTTGTCAAGCTCATTAATTTTCTCTTGAATGCTCGAAGTCATTTGATTAAAGTTCTCGGCTAGCTCATGAAATTCATCGTTGCTGGGTATATAGATTCGTTCGTCGTAGACTCCGCCGGCGATTTTACGGGTAGCCTTTTGCATGATTCTGATAGGAAGCGTGAGCCTCCTTAGTAGGAGCAACAAGACCAAGGTCAGGATTATTTCGACCAAGGCACTAATGCTGATCAAATAGCGGGTGAGCTGGGAGTGATTATTATACAGCTCAGACAGGTCGCGTACGTAGGTAAGCGTATAATCTTTGTATTGACCGCCGAGGCTGCCAACGATATACAGGAAGTGGACTCCGTCCCTGTTCAGCACTTTAATTGTGTACGTATTTTTGGTAAGGCCTCCAGTGCTATCGAATTTGGCCCTGGAGGGGATATTGGTAAACAATAGTTGATTGGACTGCTTTAGTTCAAAGAAAACGTTTTGCTGTTTATAGTAGTCAGCATAGGAGCGCATGAGGCTTTGTATGGAAGAGGGCGTTGGCTGGGCTTGTTCACGGTAGTAAATACTGTTCATGGTCTCATAAATACCATTTGAAATAAATTGATACTCTCCTAGCGCTCGGTCAGTATCGCTTTTCATGTTGAGAGAGAAGCTATAATTGGACGTCAGATAGAGACAGATATTAATGGCGAAGATGAAGACCGCTAAAATTCCTAAAAAAGTTTTTTGCCAGAATTTCACGAATCTACCTCCAGGCGATACCCTAATTTATAGACGGTCTTGATTCTGTCTTCCCAGTTAAGCTTCTTCCGCAGTTTTTGAATGTGCACATCGACTGTTCGTGTTTCCCCAAAGTAGTCATAATTCCAGGCTAGTTTAAGTAGCTTTTCGCGAGATAACGCTATATTTTTATTCTTAATGAGGATTTCCAATAATTCGAATTCTCGCAGGGTTATCTCAATTTCGCTGCCGTTCACAGAAACTACCCGGCTTTCCAGATTGATAACCGTATTATCCAGAGAAAAACTATTCATGGAGCGATGCGTACGGCGCAGCACGGCTTCGATACGGGCCAGCAGTTCAATCGTTTCAAAGGGTTTGACGATATAATCGTCGGCACCCAACTTAAGCCCTTTGACTCTATCCGCTAGATTGCCCATAGCAGTGAGAAAAATAACCGGCGTGTTTTCAGGAACAGATTGCATCAGGTGAAACCATCTATCCCAGGAAGCATGATGTCCAGGATGATGAGTGAATACGCATTCTGCTTTAAGTACTCCAGCGCTTCATGGCCTGCGTAGGCCTGTTGACTGGTATGTCCTACTAACTCAAGATTCATCGCAATCAGATCATTGATAGATTTTTCATCCTCAACGATGAGGATGTGGGCCATAAAATCACCTCAACTCTTATTTTAACATGCCCCTTAAGCCAACGATGTAATAGAGTTGTAAATTCGACAGGTATCTCAGCACGATAATAACTCGCGTTTTTGTAATTCGGCACGTCCGCTTTTTCAACAAGAAAAAAGTAAGCAGGCGTTAATAGCTAGCCTGCTTACTGCTTTTACTTAGGTCCTCTTCACAATGCCTACCCTGCGGATTTAACACATGCTATAAAAAATTCAAAGGAGAATACAGGCCTTAGGCTATAGAAACTAGGGCCGATGTTTCTGCAATGGGAAACTGAAGGATATTAAGGTCGGATTCAACTTAATGACATATAGAATCACCAACTTGTCTGAATTTCTGACAAGTTGATACAGAGGAAGCCCTTCTGAGGTATAAACTCGCGGATCGGCATACGGTTGCAGTTAGGATTTTGGTTGTGTCATCGACGAATGCCACCATGGAGCCCACAAAGGAAAGTAGCTAAATAACCTATTGTCCGTTAGTGATACTTGTGATATGGTATTTATAGGAAATGTAAATCATGGGGGAAATGGCTATGGATATATCCTCATACGTCGAAGGAAATAAACTCAAAATTGAACAAGAGGAACGAAGACGTTTAGATTTTTATAAGGAAGCTCGCGAAAAAGCGGAGAAAGTTGCAAATGCCCTACGATATTCATTCCCCAATATTGAGGTTTATCTCTTTGGTTCACTGACGACAGATCGGTTTGAATTGGAGTCTGATATTGATATAGCTGTCAAAGGATTACTTGAGGAGCATTATTTCAAGGCGTATCGGATTGCCGAAGATATTGCAGAACCGATTCCTATTGACTTCATTCAATTCGAATTTGCTCAGGATTCTATGAGAGAACGCATTGTGAGGGATGGGGTGAGAATATGACAGGCAAAGAAAAAAAAAGAGCACAATATAAAAGGCTTATCGTTGAAATTAAAGAGGATTTAAACGCAACGCAAAGGATTGCCAGAGATATTTCTAACATAGCCCAGGTATTAGAGGAGGAGAAGGGTTCGGTACGGGGATCAGATTTAATGGCTTGTGCGGGGTATTTACATCATTACTTTACGGCCTTTGAGTCGATTTTTGAGCGAATTTCAAGAGCTTTCGATGGAGGACTGGTACAGGATGGAGATTACCATCGAGAGTTGCTACGATCAATGACCCTAGAGATTCCAGACCTACGTCCGAGAATTATATCTAAGGATTTAGCAGAGGAATTAGATGAATACCGACGTTTTCGCCATATGTTCAGGCATGCCTATGGATCTGAACTACGCTGGCGCAAAATGGAGCCCTTGGCAATGGGCGTAGAAACTTTGACAATGAATCTTCTGGAGGAACTTTCTGAGTTTCTACGATTTGTAGACAAATTGAGTGATTCTATAGCACAGTAATCCATATACACTAAGTATGGATGCGCTTTAACCTACAGTCACAAAGAATTCTGTGACTTCTTTAGCTGGGGGATGAATTTGTGATCTCCTCTTGTTGTTTGCACACCAGAAGGGATTCGTTGCTTGAAGAGTTATGTGAAGAAATATTTAATGCGTTGGTTGAGAAGAAATTCTCACACCAACGCGTTTTGTTTTTGATAGATGAAGAAGTGAATTATGCGGAAATATTCTTATGACTGAAATCAATGAAAAGTTCAATACCGGTGTTACTGATTTCTTTGACAGAATTATGCTTGTGGGTAACATTGAAATTTCGGTTATGAAGAAACACCTTGCAATGCTTTCTTTTTTGAAGAGTATGTATTTTGAAAACGATGACGAAGTAAAAGACGATATAAAAGCCATTCTAGCAAATAGCAAAGGTGAAGATTTGAGAAATAGAATTACTTTTGAAGGAACAGACACTTCAAAATTTAAAGATGACATTGATCCAAAGCTGGTCATGAAAATACTAACCTTGCTTACCGATGGGTATTTAAGTAAAATGCCCAAAACAGGGATTGATCTTGACGCTTTATGTGAAGAATTTGATGAATATATAAATCTATTTAAAAGGAATTTTTACAAGGAGAAATACCTATAACGTATATTTGATTTACTCAAAACGCTTTATTAATAAAATACGCGTAAATATAGAAAGGAGACTATGTATGAATTCATATGTACTTGGTTTTCAGGAAATTGATAAAACCAAGCTTGCGGTGGTCGGGGGCAAAGGCGCCAACTTGGGGGAACTATCCAGGGTTATGGGGATACAAGTGCCAGAGGGCTTTTGCGTTACTACCGAAGCGTATAAAGAAATTATTGGGAATATCGGGGAGTTTAATTCACTGTTGGATCGGTTGTCCCTTCTAAAAGCGGACAACAGAGAAGGTATCGGTGAAATCAGCGCCAAAATCCGCAAGGTCATCGAAGGAATAGCTATTCCGAAGGCCATCGATAAGGAGATTGCCCGTCATCTTGTCCAACTTGGTGAAGAAAATGCTTATGCCGTACGTTCCAGCGCTACGGCGGAGGATTTGCCGACAGCATCCTTTGCGGGCCAGCAGGATACGTATCTGAACATCATTGGAAAGGAAACTATCTTGAGTCATATCAGTTAGTGCTGGGCATCGCTGTTTACCGACCGTGCCGTGACCTACCGCATCCAAAACGGCTTCGATCACCGTAAGGTCCAGTTGTCTGTGGTCATCCAGCGGATGTTTTTCCCGGAGGCTGCGGGGATCATGTTTACGGCCGATCCCATCACTTCCAACAGGAAGGTGGCATCCATCGACGCCGGCTTTGGGCTCGGTGAAGCTCTGGTCTCCGGTTTGGTCAACCCAGATATCTATAAGGTACGTGACGGCAGAATCGTTGATAAGAAGATAGCCACAAAGAAGCTGGCTATCTATGCCTTAAAGGAAGGGGTCTTCAGAAGGGAATTTCCATTGTGCCAAATAAGAAAGCATAATTGGCCATTGACATATTTTTTAGAATACAAAAGCCTCCTTTGATAGCTATTCCATGCTATCGAAGGAGGCCTTTTTCACTGTTATTTAGAATGTGAAGGAAACGTCGTCTTAAAGATGGTTATTAGGTAAAGACACAATAAATGCAGATCCTTTTTCCAGCTTGCTTTGAACACTAATAGATCCATTATGCATAGCTACAATTTTCTGGGTAATTGAGAGCCCTAAGCCGCTACCAATATTTGAGCGTTCCCGGGATATATCAGCTTTGTAAAAACGTTCAAATATATGAATTTGATTTTCTTCTTTTATCCATTAGGTAGTTAAAGTTACAAGGTACCTGCAAAAAGATATGAGTTTCAGCTTTTTTGCTGGATGGATTTATGGTGATTTCCTGCTTGCTTTTCAACAATATTGCCGTTTTCTACGGGGACAACGTTATTGCCGGACTTGGTATCTCCCAGAGAGTTGTTCAAATTGCAGACTTTATTAGCATGGGCTTTTCAATGGGGGCCGTACCGCTGATTACTTTTGCCTATTCTGCAAAGAATTATGAGTGCTTAATGGAGATTATCGAGACGACCACACTCTACATGGTGGGCATTACAATGGGGCTGACGGCAATTCTCTTTGTTCTCAAAGCGCAGGTCATTGGCGTCTTTAGTATTGATGCTGAGGTTATTGCCATCGGGCAAAAGATTCTCGTGGCGCAACTTTGCTCCACCATCTTTGCCGGCTTATCCGCACTGTTTACAGGCGTCTTTCAAGCGTTTGGAAAAGGTGTGCAATCCTCAGTTATGTCTGTTATTAGGGGCATTGCCTTTATCCCTATTTTAATCTTAGGAAATAGGCTATTTGCAGTTAATGGAGTTATTTGGGCTAATACGATTTCCGAAGCATTAGCCTCTATAGTAGGGCTTATCCTGTTTCTGGGAATCTGGAAAAACAGCTTACGGAATACGCAATGGGAATGATTGTTTTACTATTTTGCTTTGCCCCTACTAAAATTGTACCTTCTCTGCAGCCACTGAAGTCACTGAAGTTACATGATTTCTTAAGGCTATTTTGATTAAACGAAATTTCTAGAATTAACTCGTTTTGGCAACCCTATAGCAGGATGATGGGATATTCATAGAGAACTTGTAGAGAACAAGACTAAATTGATCGGGGGAAGCAAGTTGCTCCAGGAGATCGAGAAACTGATCAACTATTCTAAGCTCAAAAGTTTATTCAGTTCGAAGATGGAGGATCAGCTCGAGCAACTGCTTGGGGAGGATTATTCCCGTCGGGGAGGGTATGACAGCTTCGAGCGCATACTCAAACAGTTATGTGCTCTGGGAGTACTAGAGCCTGTGAAGGCGTCTGGAATGAACGGACGCAATCCGCTTTTATATAACCGGTACCGAAAAGTAGCGCAGGGTTTGGAGCATGAACATCGACTAAACCTGATCAATTTGCATTCCCTCATACGAAGTCAAGCGTATAGTAAATCCCCCCAGGCGTATACGGAAGATCAGCGCTATCTACTAGCCCTCGATGCTTTCCTGAAAGATCCTCACCAGAGGGAGAGCTTAGGGGAAGCTATTTCCGTCAATGAACGTTCCTTTCAGATCTTTAACGATGAAAAATTTCTGCTCAGTGATCGTGGACGGATTTTTCTTCAGCGTATCGGCAGAACACTAACGGATCTATCCTGTTATATGACGACTGAGCCTTTTTTCTATATGGATTATCGCTCAATGGGGTCAACCGACAACCAGACAAATCAATTTCCCGAGCCATTGCAAACTGAGAAAAGGTACAACACGGATGGCTTTCTTGATCTGTTTTACTCTGCGTTGATTGTTGAAAACAAGGACACCTTTTATAGTATTAAACGAGCCTGGCAAGTAGGGAACCGTTCGATTGGTGGAGTACCCTTTGATCTCTTAATCTATGGTGAAGGCCGAAAAATTGTGGGTAGCTTTGCGTTTGCCCAAGAGATACCGGACTTGGTTCCGGAAACTATGCGAGTGTATTATTTCGGCGACATGGACCCCGAAGGAATTGATATCTTCGGCTCCTTAGTAGCCGCTTTTCCTCTGATTTCAATCAAGCCCTTTACATATTGTTATCAGGCATTAATTCGTCTCTTTGGAAGGGACGCTCCCTTACGACGGGAGAAAGACCAAAAATTACGGGCGGTGCATGAAGAAGCCTTCTTAGCCTATTTCACTCCTGAGCTAAGCCAGGAAATTCAGGCATTAATCCACTCGAAAAAGTATATACCGCAAGAAGGGTTAAGTTATACCTTCTTTGCGCACCATCGTTAATCCTAGGAAGAAGGTGCCCCGTTGAGAGAGGAATTAAGAGGGTTTGCAGAACGAATTCACAATGTGGCTCTATTCCAACCACTTTTTGATTTGCAGAGAAGCCGCAAGTATCCCGAGTATGACGCCTTGGCGGTCGGCTTTGGAATCTTGCTCTTTACGCTGGAAAATATGCTGATTGGACGAGAGCATTGCGATCACCAGGAAATTGCTGCTTATGTGCGTCAAATGATGGCGGAAAGTTATCAGGTCAATCTCAGCGAGAATGAAAGTACTGAGATGGCTTATTACTTCCTCGATGCTCTGCGTAACAACGGTCGACCGTTTGATCTCGAATTTAAAGACTTAGAAACTGGTGGGGATGTGCGCTGTAAATTTGCCCTGATTGAGGTGGCTAATTACGAAATTCACGGGAAAATGCGTTTTAAGCTTACCGATGCTGGGTTGGATTTGTTGTTTAAGACCAAGGAGATATATAAGGAACTTCGCATCAGCATCTCGCAACTTTATTTGCGCCAACAGATTGAAAAAGGGGTATTTCACGAAGCGCTACGCACGATCGATGATCTATATGTGCAGGTTCAAGATGTGCATGGAAAAATCGAGAGAATTCGAAAACTCGTCTTGCGCAATGTCTCCGACGTCTCCGTTGCAAATTACATTGCTCTGATGGAAGAAGTGACTGAGCAACTTCGCCGGGAAAAGGAAGTTTTCGCCTCTCTACAAACCTTGCTTCGGGAAACGGTGGACACCTATCGGTTCCGTGAGTTAAATGTCAAAGAGCGGGAGAGTTTTGATCAATTGATTAGGGTATCCACCCGTCTTGATTTAGTCGTTAATGAACATAACCGCCTATTTACCAGTAAATTAGGCCTGGGCTCCTTACTCGAGGAAGCGATGTTGGATAGCTTGGCCAATACCTTTCGCGTCAAAGTCAATTTCGAACATGAATTTGTGGATCAAGTCATCAACAATAACACGCCGTTAGATGCTTTACGCCAAGTCCTGAACCCACTCTTTAGATTTAAACGAAATACCTTCTTTAATATTTTACGCGTGCTGGAAGCGCAAAGCGTTAAAAGTGATGAAGCCGAGCAGCAAGAGGAATTCCGGGGTCCTTCTGAAGAGGAACTGGCTCGGGCAGTAGAACGTGAACGTCTCTTGAAAAAACAACGGGATTCACGGACCTTAAACTATTTAGGAATTATTTTAGGTGCCTTTAAAGCTCAATCGGAACAAACTTTGCAGGAGATCCTGGCCACACTTCCGGTAGAAAACTATGTGCAAGTTATTTCTGAAGTGGAATTCTACGCATTCTTGGTTCAACTTCACCAAATGGGTGAGGTGCCGCTGGTAGTAGATGAGGAGATGCGTGCCAAGATTATCGATTCCGAAAGTGGCAATTTATCGTTTTTACTCTTAAAATACCTCGATGACCATCCCGAGGTGGGTCAATACATGGCACTTGAGGTGCACGCCAGTAATGACGAACTTGTTTTTGAAAATCTCAGCAGAGTCACGGATTATCGATTCTCTGTTAGCTTAGAGGGGAGGGGTTACGATGTTTGAGTCCTACAAAGCTGAAACGGTCGAAACTGCTCTGAAGATCTTTTTGGAGCTGGCGCGACTTGGTCAGCTTCACCAAGAAGACTATCCAGAAATGGTTCAAGCGTATAAAACCGATCAAGAAGTACAGGGGCTGTTCACGAATATTATTGAACCTCTAGCCGATGTCAAGGTCTTGGAGTCGTTATACGTGCTTTACCTTTCCCCAAATGTGGATAATCGCTTCTTTGGCTATACCAATGAGGAACTTAGGGATAAGATGAAATTGGCTACAAACCGGGAACTTTATCTGGCTTATTTCGTGATCCTGTCCCTGTTAGCGATGTTTTATGGAGAAGACAGCTTGAGTGAAGTGAGCCGTTCCTACGTTACCGTAAGTGACTTAGAACAGTTTGTGAGTACGAGACTTCAGGATTTAGGGGCTAACCCAGACCTTCCGGAGCTTGAAAAAGAACTGGAGATTAATTTGCTGAGTTCGGTGGAACTTTGGCAAGATATGCCGGAATATGATCCCGACCTCAAAGCGCTGCGCCGAAGTACAAAAAACAGGATCAGCTTTATCCTTAAAATAGCCATGTTTCTGGAAACCGAGGGGCTCGCCCATGTCGAGCAGGACAGGGAGCTCTATGCTACAGAGAAAACAGAACAAATGGTGCGGAAATACTATTCTGACCGTGGTCGTCAGGAAAAATTGCTCACCTTACTCTGTGCGCGAAAGGAGACTCTCTAGATGCCACAAATTTGGCGAGCGCGTTTGACCAATATTGAATATGATTCCGGTAAGAAAATCTATGCGGACGAACTGTTTCGTTTCAATAGCCAAAATACCCTCATTAATTTAGCCAATGGCGGTGGGAAAACGCTGTTGATTCAGCTGCTTCTGCAAGTAGTGCTGCCTAATGAAATGCTCAACAAGCGTCCTTTAGCCGATTTGCTCGGGAGCAAGAAGTATACCGGGCATATCTTAGTCGAATGGAAACTGGATAACCCTGAGCCAACCTTCCTGACGACCGGCTTTTGTTTTACGCGCGGCAATGACGAAGGAGATCGCTTAAAGTACTTTCTCTACACCCTCCATTACCGGGAAGCGAACGAGTTTGATATCATGAATTTACCGTTAGTCCAGCAGAAAACTCCGCTGGATTATACGGAATTACTGCTCCTGTTGCGTGGAGCTCGTCATCAAGATTCCCGTGTCACGATCTTTGAGCGAGATGACAAGCGCCGTGCCTATCTAGCCCATCTTGCCAGCTACAATATCTTTGAAAAAGAGTGGAAAAACATTAAAATAACCAACAATGTAGAAGGCGGAGTCGGGGAATTCTTTGCGGCGGCCAAGACCTCTAAGCAACTCTTAGAAACGGTCCTCATTCCTGCTGTTGAAGAGGCCATATTTGCGGGAGAGCAGGATGCAAAACGTTTGTCCCAGGCCTTTACTCAGGTCCATCAAAACTTGATTCGTCTGCCGGAATTACAAAAGAACCTGCACGATTTTCAGGTGTTGCGCACGGAAGGGGAGCACGTTTTAGAAGCGGTTCGGAGTTTTGAGCAGAGTCAAGGCAAGCTAATTCGGGAGAAAAGCCGTCTGAGGAAGCTCTATAACAGTGCTGGTGGGGATATGAGTCAAGTGAAGCAAGATTTAGCCAAGATTGAGGAGCAATTAGTCATCTGGAAAAATCAGCGCATTGAGCTGAACTACAAGGCGGAAAGCATTCATTAAGTCTCATCCGCGAATCGGGAGCGTATGTCCCAAACCGAGAAATCGTGAAGGTGCAAAAGCTTTTGGACGAGTTGCAGATTCCGGCCCAACTCGGGAGCAAGTGGCTGGAAGAGCAAGGGGTAAGCGAACAAGAACGTCTCAGCTATGTACGGCAGAGCCCTTTGCTTCCCTATGCATTGATCCTAGCTGAAGAAGATTTCAAGCGTTTGCAAATCAACAAATCGTTCCAACCAGGAGTACTTAGCTGCCCGGTTCCTTTACTGGTGCGTCGACCAGATTTAGTCCCTCCGGAAGAATTGCCCCCCGAAAAACTGATGTCCGTGAGTGGCGGTCCGGCGTACCTAATCTGGCACAAAGGGTATGACTATGCCCTATCCCCTGAGTCGTTAGAAAATGTGGTAACGGAGTTGGAGGTCGAGTTGGATTGGGCGATCAGAAACCTTCAGACCCTAAGTGCGAATGAAGAGCAACTCAGAAAACTAGGCGATCTGGAAAGCTTATTTTTCAGTCGATATCCCTCAGATTATCTCCCCACGCTTGAAAAACAGCTTCGGGATGTTGAGTTGAAGTTGTCGTTGGACTCTGGCGAAAAGGAAAGTCTAGAAACGGAGAAACTTCAAGCAGAACTTGAAGTTGAAGAGATTAGAATATTAAGTGAAGATTGCAAAAACGCAGAGTACATGCGAGCTAAAGACTTAGAAACACTTACAGAGTGGCAGAAAGAAGCACTCGCGCACACTCGTCATTTAATAGAACATAAGGGATTAAGAGAGGAACAGGCCGAGATTACTCGTCGCTTACTTCAAAGAGAGGGTGAGGAAGGGCAACTTACAAAAGACCGTCTCACTGGAGCCACTAGACTTAAAGAGGTCGAAGGCTTAAGGAATACTCGAAGAAAAGAGCTCAGAGACGTTCCGTTACCCAATCGGCAAGACCTAACTCCTCGTGAAATACCGTACGAAGAAGCGAAAAGGTGCTGGCGTGAAAGTGAAAACGCGGTTGCCGAAGTTCATTCGGAATTAAAGTACTGTGAGGAAAACATTAAGCGGAACCTGAACGAAATAGAACGCTTGGAAAGACGGATTATTCGGGACTTGAAATTGTCAATTGCCGAAGTCGAAGACGCTAAGTATAAGACCTCCGAGGAGGAACTCGATCGGTTGGAAGTGGAAAGCCTCGTCTGGAAAACGAAAATTGAATCCGGTCAAAAGACGGTGCACTCCAAAGATATCGATGTCGAACGACTCTCAGGCCAACTGACAGAGAAAGAAACAACAATTAAGAAAGTCTATGGTAGAGCTCCGGAAACAGCCTTTAATGACTTAGAGCTCGCGCTCGCAAAACTGGAAAAAGAGAAGCACGCCCTTCAGCGCCAAGAACAGGAATGGACGTCGATCCAAAAAGATACCGTTGAGCAGGAACGAATCCTGGCAGATGGACAGAAGAGCTTGGCCACGAGCCTGAGCCTTTTCGAAGTACCACTGAGTGAAGAAACCCTGCCCCAGGAAGAATGGCAGCTGATCCGCGCTAAGCTCGTTAGCTCGATCGAGACCTTAACCCAAGAGTTGGGGAGGGGACAGAAGTTAGTGCAGAAGCTACGCGAGGTCTGTGAAAAATCCTTTCGGGGGTATGCGGACATCCTACGCCGTCAAGGGAATAGCGTTGTTGACCGGTTTGTGAGTCACCTGCTGGCCGATGAAGAGAGGCGTTTTCAACTTGACGTGATGGAACAAGCCTTTGCCAAGAGCTTTGAAATGATTGCCAAATTTGAAGAAAAGGCGTCGTTTGAGCTTATCGAAGCTGAGCGAAACAAACAAGAGCTCGTAGAGCTGTCGATCAATCAAGCGCAAAGAATTGCTCAAGAGATGCAGATGATTGACCGCTACGTGAAAGTAGACTATGCTGGCAAGCGCGTTAATGCCGTCCAGATCAAGCTTAAAGAGTGGGAGCCTGATAAAGCCCATGCTCTGATGAATGCCTATCTTGACGATTTGATCAAGGAGCTAAAGCGTCTGGCCGAACAAGGGGAACCCGAGGAGAAACAAGAGAAGTTCATCGACAAAAAGATGGCCTCTCGTCAGCTTTTAAATGTCCTAGCTAACCTTGAGCAAGCGACGATACGAGTCCTTAAGCCAGAACAGCACCCGACAAGCCCATATTTTGATCGCTGGGACGATGTTCAAAAATGGTCTGGGGGAGAACGGTTTGCAGGCTATATGGCCATGTTTATGGCAATTCTCAGTTATACGAGGAGCAAACTGAGCAGCCTCCATAATCCCTATAAAGTTATGTTGGCGGATAATCCCTTTGGAGCCGCCTCCTCGCCGCACGTCTTGAACCTCATTTTTCAGATGGCGGAAAGCAACAATATCCAGATGATTTGCCTCACAGCCCTCACTGAAGACACGATTTTTTCGTACTTCCCAGCGGTATACAGCTTGCGTCTTAGACCGTTCATGGGCAAGGACTATATGACCTCGAAAATAGAGCGCGGGTTCTATCAGATTGATCCCTTAGAAGAGGAGCTTCGCAAGAAGCGACAGATCGAATTTGAGTGGGAATAGGGGTAAGCTGAGGGCTTCCATCCTGGTGAGCATCGGATGGCATTGTTGAATTCTCTGAACCGCCATCCGTCGGCAGCACGTACTGCTACCCCTTCAAAAACACCTCCGGCAACGAAATGCGTTTGCAGCGATCTCGCATCGCTCTCCTCGTCGGACCATAGGCCTATGACCAGCTTGGGTAAATTCAGAGGGCACCACACTGGCCTGCAAGCTCACCGATTTTCCAAGTAGTTTTTGGCATCCTTTCACCTCGTTTTGTACGATTTCTTTGTCGACGAGTAAATTATAAAACCTAACGTTACGTCAGTTGCAATAGGTTTCATCGAACAAATATTTAATGCGATGGTTGAGAAGTGGTATGCTACCCCCAGATAGGACAGTGAAATATAAAACTGTACAGTCTGGGGGTGAATTATGTCACAACAGAGAAAAATACCAGTAGAATTGTATCTCTCGGGGAAATTAGGATATACGTCAGCATATCAGGAAGCAGGCGTATCTGAAGAGACATTCAGGAAGTGGCTCTTCAGATACAAAACAGACGGACCATCAGGATTTCTACCGAAGGAACACAACAAACGATATACAAAAGAGACCAAGCTCTCAACTGTTCTGGATTATCTGGCAGGAAAAGGGTCGAAATGGGAGATCTGTGAGAGATACGGGGTCAGGGATAAAAGGCAGCTTGAGCATTGGATGGCAGCCATTGCGGCACAGGTTGCGCCGAATGCGCGCTTGGCTCGTGGGCTTTCGTTTGGAGCGCTTGCTTTTTTCTTCGTCTGGCAGATCCTCGCCAATGTTGCTGGAAACGTGAGTTTGCTACTCTGGACACCGTTCGGTTGGTGCGCCTACGCGCGTCCCTTTGCAGGTGAGAATGTCTGGTTATTCGCGTTTGCAGTTCCGGCCATCGCCCTACTGACGACCGTTGCCTTTGGTTTATACGACCGACGAGATCTGGGCGGAAGTTATCTGGGGGAACATAGCGGCAGAGTTTATGCGCGCAAAAGCTTCAATAGCCCTTTGGCGCTTGCTTGGCGACAGCAAAGGGGTATGCTTTTCGTTTGGGTAGCGGCATACGCTGTGATGGGCTTGATTATCGCTTCGCTCGTGCCCAAGATCAACACAATGCTGGAAGGTACGGCTTTTTTGCCTGGATTATCGGCGCTATTAGGCGGAGCAGGACGCGCATTTCTCGCGATTCTGGCCTATATCTTGACGCAGGTTTTGACCGCCTATGCGATCATGGCGATCTTGCGTATTCGTGAAGAAGAATCGATGACTCGCACTGAATTGGTATTATCCAGTGCAGCTTCGCGGGTACGGTATGCGGCAGGTCATCTGTTGATCGCCTTTATCGGCAGTGCGGCGGCCATCGCTTTGTTTGGCTTTTGCATCGGAGATTTTGCTTCCTGCATGGCACGGCTACCGGTGGTATGGCTAATCGCTTCGTTTACGGCATTTCTATACGGCTTTGCGCCCCGTGCTGCTGCGCCGGTCAGTTGGGGAGTGTTCGGCGCGTTAATATTGATGGAGTTTTTATGGGAGATTAAGGTGATTGGCAACAGCGTTTTCGCTCTCTCGCCGTTTGCGTGGGTTTACCCTGGTGTCGCAGTATCCTTTCTCACCATCTTTACGATGCTGTTGATGACTGCTGTGTTGGTGGGTGGATAGCTTGGTACAACTTTCATACCTTGTCCAGACTGTTCTCGGTCGGGTTGGAGCCGACCATGATCTTTCAATCATTCAAATTCGATTGCTCGGAATTCTACGGGATCGAGAACCAAGCATGTTACAACTAGCCCATCATCTCAACCTCGATAAATCCAGTATCACCGGTTTAGTCGATCGCGCTGAACGCCGTGGACTCGTCGAACGTACGATCGCTCCAAACGACCGGCGTGGATTCAATGTCAGGGTGACTTCTGCCGGACGGCAACTCATTAATGTGGTCGGTGATGAGATCGAACGTCAAATAAATGCTGTGGTCGAAGTTATAACTGAGACTGAACGTTCTCAACTCGCTGCCCTTGCAACTAAGATATTAGGCACTTCTGCAAGTCCAAATGATTGATGAAGTTGAGATTGTGACAATAGCCCCAGAGTTCTATCAATAAGAACGCTGAGGCTATTAATTAATTAGGATTTCTGTAAGGGAAATCTTCCACTCCCTTACAGAAATCCTAATATTTATTTTTTTAATTTTGTAACCTAATTTCTATCTTCCATTTGACGAGGCTCATACCGTTCACTATGCCATTTACGATGGACAACATGGAGCAACCATTGTGATTTGTGAAATTTGCTTATCCCAGTAAGCCGAATTTAAGCCGAATTTAAGCCAAATTAATCCTGAAAAAAGTGACACAACAACCCCAATTCTAGGAATACCTATCTTATTATGGCTAACAAGTGAAACACCTTTAATATCCCATTTTACTGCGCCTGTTTCCTGAATGTGTTCATAAGACAATAAAGGGAATATTAAGGACAAAATGGGTATGCCAAAACCTAGACCCCATACCCAAACAGAGATACAACGATTAATTGCCTGTGAAAAGTTCAGCTTTCTTCCTTGTGGATCCCTCACGTATACCTGAAGTAGTGACTTCCCGGGCGTCATTCCCCAAGTAGATAATAACAAGGCCTCAACCACAATTGTTGAAATAATTGTTATGAAGATGGAAAATAGTTCCCACCCCAGTCCACGCGGTATAAATACACTGACTAATAAACCCCAAAAAATGCTTACTATGATTATGTCAATCATTCTAGCCCAAAATCTAACCCAAGGCAGAACTTGTTTTACGTCAGAGATGGGGAGTCGCTTTGTATTCAAAGCAGAACCAACAAGAGTTAACCTAGGCTTAATATTTTTCGGATTATGTTGTTTCAAAATTAACTGAAATTTTCCACCAGGCACTTTTTTTTGTAATTGAATTCTTGTCCCACAGAAGTTACAGAAGTTTGAATCACCTAAAATTGTTACACCACATTTTTCACAATACATAACTTCAACCTCGCTCATTTAGACGTTTGGTGTTCTTCAATATTTCTTAATAGCTTCCTTTTTGCTTCCTGCATCTATGTGCACTCCCAGTTCAACTCCCATAACCAGATTATAGCTCTATTTTGGCTGGAAATCTGTGAGTAGTGTCACACATTTGCCTAAATTGAAGATGAGAATAAACTGTCCGACGGGCTAAATTGCTGGGATGATGGTGGATGAATAGGTAAGAGTGTATGTATAAGTGTATGGATGACAACAGCATAACGAATGTAATAGTACATTGACAGTCGATGTACTATGCTGTATATTGTATTTGTGGAGGTGACACAATGGTCGATAATAAGATTTCCTCGGATTTACTCAGAGGGCATACTGATACGATTATTTTAAAGTTATTGATGAGCGGTGACAAATATGGGTATGAAATATCGAAATTGATAGATTCGAACTCCCGTGGTGAGTACGAACTTAAGGAGGCTACTATGTATTCGAGCCTGAAGAGGCTAGATAATGATGGTAGTATCACTTCATATTGGGGCGATGAGACCCAGGGGGGCAGGAGGAAGTACTATAAGATTTCCGAAAAGGGGAAAGAGACATATTTTCAAAATATAAAAAACTGGGAGTACGCTAAGCGTATTCTCGATCAATTACTATAAGAGGAAGGTGCTAATAACAATGAATAAAAAATTAATCAACTATTTAGATGGAGTATTTTCACACTATGAGGATTTGCATTCAGTCAAAGAATTGAAAGAAGAGTTGTCTAATAATTTACAGGAAAAGTTGAGCGATTTGAAGAGTCAGGGTTACGATGAAGAGGTTGCTTATAATATGACCATCGACTCAATTGGAGATATATCAGAGATTATAGAAAGTATCTCTGCAAAGACAAGAGAACTACATCAGATGGTAAGCCAGGATTTTTCAAATATTAATCTCCAAAATTCTGATTTTAAAGGGGTAATAGTGCATGATGGCAAGTTTAACGGTAGCGCCCTGAAAGAATCAGACTTCAGCAATTCAGATTTAAGTAAGAGCTCCTTTAAAGGCACTGATTTACAGAATTCCGATTTTAAAAAGGTAACCTTACATGATGGATTCTTTAATGGTAGTGCCCTTAAAGGATCAGATTTTAGTGGTTCAGATTTAACGAACACTTCATTTAAAGGGTGTGATTTGACGAATGTAAGGTTTGACAGTGCTAATCTTACAAGAACAAAATTAACTTCGGTGAGTCTGAAAAATATGAGTTTTAAAAACTGTGTCTTGGATTACACGGATTTTACCTATTCAGATCTGTCGGGAGTATGTTTCGATAATCAAACGCTGATTGGTACTATTTTCAAGGGCACAGGTTTATCAGGTACATCGTTTAAAAATGTAGTTTTTAGAAATGTATACTTTAAAGGCGCCGATGCAAAAAAAGCGATTTTTGACGGCGCTACAATGGATAAATTGACTTATGCTGTTTTAAAAGGCAGCAAAGCTAACCTAACTAACGTAACGGTAATTTAGGGGGGATTATGATTAAAACGGACACAGCCAAGAATATGTGAATATTAAAAAACCGTATTTTAAACGATATATCCTATATAGTGATATTTGTTTAAAACAAATCATTTATATTGATTAATAAGTTAGGTGAAATAAATGGAAAGTAACGATTTGCGTATTTTTAAGGCTGTTGCATTGGCAGGAAGCATCACAAAAGCTGCTCAAAGTCTTGGTTACGTTCAATCCAATGTTACAGTAAGAATTCAGCATTTGGAGACAGAACTTAAAACCCAACTGTTTTATAGGCAGCACGGTATGATTTTGACTCCGGCGGGAGAAAAATTGCTCACTCATACTGTACAAATTTTGCATATGCTTGACGATGCCAAAAAGGCATTAAATGATTCCGGAGAGCCAACTGGCCGTTTATCAATTGGAACCAATCATACCGTTTCATCCCTGCATCTTCCAAAGACACTTGCTCATTATCACAAGGTATACCCAAATGTTGATTTATCACTTATAACCTCTCATGCCGATGACCTCATTTTTAAAGTGCTTCACTTTCAACTTGACTGTGCATTTGTAAAGTCACAATCGCTTAACGATGATAACCTTGTGAAAGAGCTTGTAATAGAAGAAAATCTCGTACTTATATCTAATCCTGAGTACAATGATATTCAAACTGTTTGTTCAAAACAATTTCTCTTGAACACGAAAGGATGCCCTAATAGAACTCAGCTTGAAGATTGGTTTAAATCTGAGAACATTTATAATGTGCGTTATATGGAATTTAATAATTTAGATTCCATTATTGAAGGAGTAATTGAGAATCTTGGTGTTTCTTTCGTTCCGCAATCTGCTATTCGAGAATACGAAGAAAGAGGCCTTCTAAAATCCTTTTCGATTCCTCCGCAGTATGGTTCTGCAAAAACTTTCTTTATCAGGCACAGGGATACTTTAATGACAAATGCTCTTTTAAAGTTTATTGAAATGATAAAGATAGAAATGCCTAATCAGTCAACTCCACCTGTCGTCCGATAATTTTGCCTTAGATTTAGATTCGAACAAGTATCATTTTAAATGAATATGGCTATCTTTTACAATCATTTTACGTGATTGCTCGTTATGTGTATACTTGTTTTGAGATCTAATTAAGGAGGTTTCTTTCATGGGCAATATAGCTGATAAAAAAATAGCAGAAAGCTTTCTAACTTCATACAAAAACCATGATTGGGAGTCAATTAAGAAATTATTACATCCTGACATCGAATGGACTCTCCCCGGAGAAGGCAAAATATCAGGTACGGCAAAGGGAGCAGCTGCAGTGATTGAACGTGTCGAAACCATTGTAAATGGAGGTGTAGTAACAAAACTCCATCATATACTTGTTGGGCAGCGCGGACTTACTCTATCGCTGAATAATACCGCAACTTCTGCAGATGGCAGAACTTTAAATGAAGAACTAGCTACTGTGTTGACAATTCAGAACGGTCTTATAACCAAAATTGACACATACCTTTCGGATGTGCCAATGATGGAAAGGTATTTTACTAAGTAGAACTAAAAACCGATATTGGCTAAATACAGTCACCTAATCCGGCACAGTATACTGCGCCGGATACTTTTACTGATTTAGTCTAACTGGTGACATGGACGAATTTATCCATGTCTTTTGTTATCCTTTTCCTATTGCGAGGATTCCCTCAATGGGAAGTTCCAGTTGTTCGGGTATGTTCTTTATCGAACGAGTTTTTCCGCGAAGTTCCTAATTCAAAATTGATAATTACGATGGCCAGAAGTGTTATTAATCCACCAACAAGCTGGATGGCTAAAACACGTTCTTTGAGAATAAGGTAACCACTGAGAACTCCAACAACGGGGATCAGATTTAAATAGATGGTTGTTAGAGCCACATCCAAACGTTTCAAGGCATAATTATACAATAAGTAGGCTACACATGAACAAAAAATTGCCTGAAATAAAATATTTCCTACTGCTACAAGCGAAACCAGTTTCCATTCTTTATACTCGAAAAGTGACAAAGGAATAAATAATAGGGTTCCAAAGATCGTTTGGTAGGCAGTTAGAAATAATCCTGAATATTTTTTCTGAAGAGACTTATTGACCAAAGTGAAAAATGCCCAGGACAGCATTGCAGCAATCATTAAAATATTGCCAGTAAAATGGGCCGAATTTAATTCAACTCTACCATTGGCGGTAACAGCAAGGTAAGAACCTCCTATGGCTATGCTAACTCCCAATAGCTTTATTAAGGATAGCTTGCCGTGGCAGAATAGTACATCTAAGGTTATTGTAATAATTGGAACGACCGAAACGATTAGGGAAGCGTTTGTTGCTGTGGTAAATTTGACTCCGATGTTTTCAAGGACGAAATATAAGGTAATGCCAAAAATCCCGCCTAAAACCATTTTCGGCAGATCAGATTTATCTAGTTTCGCCTTGGGTTCAACTTTTCGGATAATCATCCCGAGTATTAAGGAGGCAATCATAAAACGGATAAGTGCCATTGTGATAGGGGGGATTTCAATAAGAGTTGCCTTAATGCTAACATAAGAAATTCCCCAAATAATTATTACAGCAACCATGGCTAAATTGGCCTTCAATACATTTTTTCTCATAATTTCCCTCTTCTATATAACATGATTGATAATAATCCATTATACTACATTGTTCCTAATATAATGGAAGTTGCTCAAATAAAGTAGCCATACCGGAATTGGGATGACAGATAGTTCAGGAGAAAAAAATTTTGTTCGGTTCTGCCCCTGCTGATGTTAAGACAATTTGCTTATCAATTGCACTTATGATTTTTGAAAGTTGAAAGCTTCAAATTTTGCCGCTTTAAGAATTTCTATAAATTCAAGGACTGGGGATGATGGTTTTATCGGATATAGAAGTCCATATGGACTCGCGAAATTCAAGTCGCTGGGTATGGTTAACAAAGACGGATGAATGGAATCTTAAATACATCGATGGAGTAGTGCTGCGGTCCTTCTATAATTTGGATTTCTGGGTGCTGCTCCGTTATAAAATCACGAATGCTGTCAATCAAACCGCTAGTTCCACGTTTCACAATAATCAATTGCTCTCCATGTAAATCTGTCAGGGAAAGTGCTTTCTTTTGAGCTAAATGATGCCTAATCTCTCCGCGCACGTTGGCGTCACCTCATTGTAAGCCCATGAGCAATGTTATGGCATTCGGATAGCATCATCATAAACGGTAAGCTCAATCCTATTCCTGTCATGGCAAGACCACCAATTCTGCCGACAAATATTCTGTCCACCAAATTATATAATGAATTTACAAGCATACCGCCAATAGCGGGAAGTGAAAATTTGAGTCTACTGCGGCATGGTAATGAGTGTCTTTTTAACTGCTAAAACAGTATATATAGCATCATTAATTTTAGTCTTCTTCACAATTTCGAAACCAATTAATGACAATGTTTTTTCAAGTTCCTCTGAGCCAATACGAATGGACATTGGTGGCCCTTCTATTATCAAGTCGTCCTTTTCATACTCTAGACATAACAAGTGCCCTCCTGTTTTTAGTACCTCAAATATATTTGAGAGTGCTTTTGTTAGAGAACTCACTTCGTGGAGTATTAAGGATGCCATAACAAAATCAATACTGTCATTTTGAATACTTAAGTTTTCAAGATAATCTTGAATCAGTTCAATATTAGTAAGCCCTTTTTCCTTAGCCTTTTCTTCTATAACGCTGAGCATACGTCTATCAGGATCCATAGCGTACACTTTGCTAGATGTGCTTTCTGCCATAGGAATTGTAAAAAAACCTGAGCCGGCACCGACATCGAGTAAAGTATGATTTTTTTGAATTGGCATTTGGCTAATAAGTGCTTCAGGGGGTATGAGACGCTCTCTTTGCTTGCTATCTAAAAAGGAAATTTTGTTTAAAAATTTTTGATCCAGTTGGTTGTAATGCGTGTGATTCATAATAAAACCTCCTATAAGATATAATGTAGACTGTAAATATCTATAATTGTGTCAAAAAATGAGCAGTTACTACTGCCTTTGTTTTTAGCTCATTTTTCAGACAACGTCGTAAATACATTTTTCTTTAAGGTGATTCACCATTCTCTCTTCGGCGTCTTTCATAACCTTTTCTATGTGACAAGCACGATTCTCGTCCATTTCACAAGTGAAAAGAGCCCCGCTGCCTTCAATGGCTTGAATGACGTCATAAAAGCTTATTTCAGTCTTAGGTTTCCTAAGACTATAACCTCCATTTACTCCAGGTGTAGACTGAATAAGGTCAGCCTTGACTAATTGAGTTAGTATCTTGGACAGGTAGGTAGGTGATATATTCATGTGACTAGCCAAAGGCTGAAGGCTTAAATTGTCTTTGCCTTCTTGCTTAACGAAATAGGCCATTATATGCAAAGCATAATTCGTTGCTTTCGTATACTTCATAGTAGTCCCTCCATAAAGATAATACAGACTGTATTTGTCTGCGATTATACATGATCGGTTTTGCTGTGTCAATAACAATTTTTATAAACTTACCTCCGATAATATTTAATAAAGTTAATTTTAATCTTTTGTCAATGTATTTTATAAAAACCAGTTGCTGGATTATTCTGAAAGATACCAGTAGCCAAGGCGTAACCAGGTCCTGAAGACATCATTTTTGTCTTTTGATAATCCTTTTCGTTTTCCATCAGGGTAGCCACCCTCGTTTGTCAGCCGCCATGCCGACACACCTTTAAGGCCTCCGGAGGTAGCCGCCCTCGAAAGCTTGTATAGTAGAACCAATCTGTTCGTTTACTACAGTATAATTGTGTCATATAATTGAGATCATCACACAGACATATAACTCTTATAGTTAGAAGGTGAAGATCATCGAAAAAAGGATAGTATACGTTGACAATGCAGCAACAACCGCTCTTTCAGATAAAGCGCTGGAGGCCATGCTTCCCTATTTTGGCAAGCATTATGCAAATCCTTCCGCCATACATAATTACGGATCGGATGCCAAAGCTGGGCTTGAGCGTTCTAGAAGACTCATTGCAAGCGCCATAGGGGCTAAAAATAATGAAATCTTCTTTACTTCCGGGGGAACGGAGTCGGATAATTGGGCTCTCCGGGGAATTGTAGAAACATACTTACACAAAGGAAAACACATTATTACTACCACTGTTGAGCATAACGCAGTGGTTAAGACAACCGAAGCCCTTGAAAAGCAAGGCTATGAGGTAACATACCTGCCAGTGGATAAATGCGGACGGATAACGCCAGAGCAGCTTTCGGATGCTATAAGGGACGATACGATTCTGGTCAGCATTATGATGGCGAACAACGAAATTGGTACCATTTTACCGATAAAGGAGCTGTGTGATGTAGCTCATAAAAGAAACGTGCTTTTCCACACAGACGCGGTACAGGCAGTGGGGCACATCAAGATCAACGTCAGAGAGCTTGGCATCGACCTGCTTTCCATATCCGCGCATAAATTTCAAGGCCCCAAAGGTGTTGGTGCTCTGTTTGTAAGAATTGGACGTATTATTTCTCCGCTCATGTATGGAGGAGGTCAGGAAAAAGGCTCAAGATCAGGGACTGAAAATGTGCCGGGCACAGTGGGCATGGCAGCTGCACTTGAAGATGCTGTGCTACATATGGATGAGAACAATAATAAAATCATTTCCATGAGAGATAGGATTATCCAGGGAATACTCAAGATTTCCGGCTCATTCCTGACAGGGGATCCTGAAAACCGGCTGCCGGGCCATGCTTCATTTGCTTTTGAGGGATTGGATAAAAAACCTATTGTAACAACTTTAAGCAAGGCCGGCATCTATGCCAGTTCAGCGAGCGCTTGCAGTGCAGGCTCAGTAAACCCCTCACGCATCCTGCTTGCAACGGGAGCGTCCGAATCGCTGGCCTATGGTACCTTGCGTATTACGCTTAATGAGCACAACAGCGAAGAGGACATTGACTATTTGCTTGAGGCTATTCCCTCAGTTATTTCTACGTTGCGTATGGAGTGAAAGGACTTGAACCTTTGATAGAAGTTTTAACGAAGAAGATTTATGTGCTGACAGGCTATATGTAAAAGAGGGAGAAAATAAAAAATTGAATGTCGTGTCTGCTAAACGGATAGGCATCGATTATGCCGAGGAAGCTAAGGAGCATTTTTGGGAGGTTTTACATAGAGGATAATAAATATGTGTCAGTAAAATAAATGGCGGGGCAGACTCTGGACTTTTTAACGGAATAAGGAGGGGGACGAAATATATGAAAAGTTTTTTTGGAAGACTTCAATATAATTCGCCGGTAACACTGACTTTTGCTTTTGTTTCCTTGGCGATATTGCTGTTAGGATATATAACAGCCGGACTATCGACAAATTTGCTTTTCAGTGTATATCAATCATCTTGGACGGATCCTTTGACTTACTTCAGATTGTTTGGCCATGTTCTTGGCCATCTGAATTGGAGCCATTATTCCGGCAATATGGTGCTATTTCTGGTATTGGGCCCCATTCTTGAAGAAAAATATAAATCAAAATCCTTTTTAATCATGATTGCAATTACGGCCTTGGTATCTGGATTATTTCAGGTAATCTTATTTCCGAGTACTGTACTACTGGGTGCAAGTGGTATCGTATTTATGATGATAGTCTTGTCATCCCTTGCAGGCATGAAGGATGGAAAAATCCCCCTCACCCTCATCTTGGTTATAATTGTTTACCTTGGAGGCGAGATATTAAGTGTTGGCTCGCCAGATGGAATCGCTCATACATCTCATATTTTAGGAGGGATCTGCGGGGCAGGGTTTGGTCTTGTACACAGACGTACATAAATTCGCCCCAATGAAGAAAAGGATTGGGTATGTTTGAATCCATTTTAACGGAACTCCGTCCGCTGTTTGAGGATAAGCATATTATAACGGAGCTTCAATGTGGTCTTAAAACGGTTTGGGGGAATCAGGTGTTGCTTTATAGAGCTTGTTTCAATCTGGTGGAAAATGCGGCGAAATACAATCAAGATTGCGGAATAATACTGATTGAAACGAAGGTATATAATAAAGTTGGGCGGATTATCATAACCGATATGGGCAATGGCATTCCAGCAGAAGAGTTGGAACAGATTTTTGAGCCGTTTTACCGTGTGAACAAATCACGTTCGCGAAAAGAGAGCGGAGCCGGGCTTGGTTTGTCCATTGTTAAAACAATTGTGGAAAAGCATGGCTGGAAAATCTCTGTTGACAGTACATTGGGACAGGGTTCAATATTCACAATATCATTAATTTTATAATCGGTGATTCTTAAGGCTCTGCCTGAGTCGTCAGATGTCAACTGACCTAATTTACCGGTAAGGAGGAGTGTTTAATCTGTGCCTCGAATAGAATGCTCAGGCAAAACCCACGTGGGGGATATCGGTTGGCTAAGGTGTAGCCGATGGATATGTTGCCGTGGACGCAGCACGTGGAGAGTGTTGTCTTGATGTCAAGGGTAGAAGAATAAGTGTACTGAAAGCCTTCAAATATAGGCTTTAAAACCATCTAGGAAAGGAAAGTGCATGAAACAGATGCAGAAAATTAAATGAAAAAATTGAATGATTATTTATACTCAGGCGATACCGTTCTTAAGATATTACAGAGATATGCTGAGGATTTGAAACAGTCGGCGAAAGAAACTCATAATCAGATTGATCTTTTGCACTGTAATTTTCTGCTTCAAATTGCGGAACTTTTGCAACACAACGAATTCCTAACTTCGCAGTCTCAGCGGATTCGGGAATTCTATAAACTTATGGCAAATGAATATCCTTTTCTTGCATTTACTTTTAAGGGCCGAATTAAATCTCTGATACGCGCGGAAGCAAAATTTAACGGATACATCGTAGAATATATTTACGAGTATTATATTGAACACGGCAATTACCCGTCTCTTCCTGAACTGAAAAACTATTTAAACTGTTTTCGGGACCTGATTGCATACAGAATCGTGATTTCTCTTCCCAAATGTCATCTAAGAGAAGGTGAGATTTGCGCGGATGAAGAAAAAAAACATCTATATGATGTTGCCAACAAATTGCTTGGTTTCCTTGAGGAACGCGGATTTACCGCAGAACTGGCTTCATTTACGGGTCAGAAAAAATCGCCCTTGTTAAGAGAGATCGTAAGCCCATACTATAGAGATTATATTGCAAATCCAGAGTCTAATGGCTATCGTTCGCTGCATATAAAATTATATGATAACATTGCCCGTTGTTATGTGGAAGTACAACTTCGTACAAAAGAAATGGACGATTTTGCTGAAATTGGTCCTGCCAATCATTTAGGTTACGAAAAGCGACAGGAATCTGAAAGAGCTAAACGAGATGCAATTCCAAAAGGAGAAAATATTTATTTTGATGATGCTTATGAAAGAGGTATCATGTTGCAGCAGCTTGAATTATCAAAATTAGATGTAAATATGTTCTCAGCAGTGAATAATTCTCTTATCAACGATGGTTGTGGCCTCTACCGTGGAAGACTTATTCTTCCGTACGAGCATCTTTCAAGATTCCAAAATGACATTGTTGATTAATTAATTGCTGAGCAATTTAGACTACTTATCACCAGAGCGAGAAAATCATAAGGCGAAATTGTAAAGTGTTCCTCATGAGCTTTTTTAAGGCGAAAATACTCATTAAGGTGCCTGAAAAGCCTCAGTTAATGTGACGGCAACGTCGAAAGTATCTGTACCTAACAAAAAGCTAACAGAAACCCTGTCCCAACCACCTCGGCGATTGCCGAGAGGCTACTATCTTGTAAGGGAGGTAACTTTATGCATGAAGAAGACAAATGTTCTACGTGAATCCGGAAGGGCCGAACGGCAATCCTGATCCGGTCGCCTCTGGCCGTGACGTTCGAGAGACCTTCGCGCGTATGGGCATGAACGATGAAGAGACCGTCGTGCTCGTCGCCGGCGGGCACACCTTCGGAAAATGCCACGGTTCAGGTCCTGCATCCCATGTTGGTCCTGAACCTGAAGCTGCAGGTATCGAAGAGCAGGGGCTTGGCTGGAAGAGCAGTTTTCGGAGTGGCAAAGGCGGCGATACGATTGGCAGCGGTCTCGAGGGTGCCTGGAAGCCGAACCCGACTAAATAGGACATGGGCTTTCTGAACGTTCTGTTTAAATACGAGTGGGATCTGGTCAAGAGCCGGGCCGGTGCGCAACAGTGGCTGGCCAAGAACGTGGCCGAGGAGGACATGGTGGTTGACGCGCACGATCCGACGAAGAAACGCGGGCTGATGATGACCACGGCGGATCTCTCCCTTCGCTACGACCCTATCTACGACCCTATCTACGACCCTATCTACGAACCGATCGCTCGGCACTACCAGCAAAACCCCGAGGAATTCGCGGACGCCTTCGCCCGTGCCTGGTTCAAACTGACCCACCGCGATATGGGTCCCCGTTCGCGCTATCTCGGTCCTGAGGTTCCTGCGGAGGAACTGATCTGGCAGGACCCGGTACCCACAATTGATTATGAAGTGATTAACGACCAGGATATCGAGGATCTCAAGGGGAAAATCATGGCTTCTGGCCTATCCGTCTCTCAGCTTGTCTCAACAGCCTGGGCATCGGCCTCCACGTTCCGCGGTTCCGATAAGCGTGGCGGAGCAAACGGGGCTCGCATCCGTCTCGCACCACAGAAGGATTGGGAAGTCAATCAGCCAACTCAACTGAATATTGTGCTTTCGGTCCTTGAGAAAATTCAAACAGAGTTTAACGGTGCACAGTCAGGCCAAAAAAAGGGTAACGCTTGCCGACTTAATCGTCCTTGGCGGATGTGCCGGTATCGAGCAAGCGGCGAAGAATGCCGGTCACAGTGTGTCTGTTCCTTTTAAGCCGGGACGCACAGATGCCTTGCAGGAGCAGACCGACATTAGCTCATTCTCGGTGCTCGAACCGGTTGCAGATGGGTTCCGCAACTATTTAAAAACCAAATTTTCCGTATCAGCAGAAGCACTTTTGCTTGATCGTGCCCAACTGTTGACCTTAACCGCTCCAGAAATGACGGTTCTGGTTGGTGGCATGCGCGTCTTGAATGCCAATTACGGACAGTCTGAGCACGGCGTCTTCACCAAGAAACCAGAGACGCTTACCAATGACTTCTTCGTGAACCTGCTCGATATGAACACAACGTGGAAGGCGACATCTGACGATGAAAACGTGTTCGAGGGTCGTAATCGTGCGACGGGCGAACTCAAGTGGATAGGCACCCGTGTAGATCTCATCTTCGGTTCAAATTCCCAACTCCGGGCCATCGCGGAAGTCTATGCATGTGACGACGCTCAGAATAAGTTCGTACATGACTTTGTGTCGGGTTGGAATAAGCTAATGAACGCAGATTGCTTCGACCTTTCATGAAATCCTAAGTTAATCGACATCGCGGGTTTTAGAACAAAGGGGCAGCTACTACTACTGATCTGCATTTTCGTTTACTATAGTATAATTGAGAGCATCACACAGACAGATAACTCTTATAGTTAGAAGGTGAGAATCATCGAAAAAAGAATAGTATACGTTGATAATGCCGCAACAACCGCTCTTTCTTTGCTTGAGACTATTCCCTCAGTCATTTCTACGTTGCGTATGGAATAAAAGGTCGCCCAATGAAGAAGAAAAGGATTTGAACTCGTGTGGTTCAGATCCTTTTGCGTATAATCCGGCGGTATTTTTATTCAAAAGTGGTGCAATTAAACTCCAAAGGCATCTCCTTTAAACGTCTATTCCTCAATGAATCGGATTAACTCTTTGGTGAATCTCTCCCGCTGGTCATAGAAGAGAAAATGTCCGCACGCCTTAAAGGGTACAAGCCTGGCATATCTGATACTGTTCTTTTGTGCTATAGCCAGCGGGTACAGGCAGACCTGATCATTGATGCCGTGAAGAATGAGCGTGGGAACTTGTATTGTTTTCAGATCCTGAAATAAGCCTTCTTCCCCCAGCCAGGTTCTGGCAATTGCCGCAGTGGACCAACTTGCCGCTTGCAGCCCCAATTGAAAAATCCAGTCTGACAACGGGTTGGTGACAGGATTAAAGAAGATCGTTTCTCCAAACTTTCTCAACATACTGGGGCGATCTTTATATGTACCGTTGATGATGTCAATGACCGCTTGTTTTGGTAAACCATAGGGGAAATACGGACGCTGCACAAGACTTGGCGCCGCTGCGGCAAAAAGGGCGAGTTTCGCAACTCCGTATCCATAGTGTCTAGCCATGTATCTGATGCAAATTGCTCCCCCAGTTGAATGTCCTCCTAGCACAAAATTATGTAAATTGAGTGCTTCAACCACACAGCGGATATCATCCGACAGTCGGTCATAATCGTAGCCGGTCCATGGTTTGTCCGATAAACCGAATCCCCTGCAGTCTATACCGATGCACCTGTATCCCAGTTTGGGCAGTTGGTTGAACTGGTATTCAAATAAATTGTGGTTTCCTGGCCACCCGTGAATGAACAGGATTGTCTTGTTACCTGCGGGGTTGATATCCTCCACATAGACTTTTACATTTGGTCCAACAACAATATGCACTCCCATGTCAATACCCCTATTCTTAAAATGTTACGTTATAGGATATTCACCCGGGAATTTATACGTGTGCGTCTTTCATCTGAAGGTTTCCCTGTCTACTGCGATTTCGATACAATTGTTTTCTAATACAAAATACAAAAAACTGGGAGTAAGCTAAACGTATTTTCCAACGAGTATTTATTTTTGCGTGACATTATGTTACATTTATTACTGTTTTTATTTTAGTGAAATATTTAGTTAGCGAGGAGATGGAAGATGGAGAACGAATTAGAGAAAAAATACGGACTTTTAACTGCTATAGCAATGGTTATTGGCATTGTCATTGGCAGCGGCGTATTTTTTAAAGCGGAGAAGGTTTTAAAAGCTACTGGAGGTGATCTTCCACAGGGTATCTTGGCTTGGACCATTGGTGGAATCATAATGATGGTTTGTGCCTATGTATTCGCAACGATGGCCACTCGATATGAGAAAGTGAATGGTATTGTTGATTATGCTGAAGTTGCTCTAGGCAGTAAGTACGGTTATTTTATTGGTTGGTTCATGGCTGCTATTTATTATCCAACGCTCACCTCTGTACTGGCATGGGTATCTGCCAGATACACTTGTGTGTTGCTGGGATGGGATATTGCGGGTAGTGAAGCAATGGCTATCTCTGGGTTTTTCCTAGTCGGGAGCTTTGCTTTAAACGCGCTTTCACCAAAGCTTGCCGGTAAGTTCCAAGTCTCGACGACGATCATCAAGATTGTCCCTCTTGCTCTAATGGCAGTTGTCGGAATCATCGTTGGATTAAGCAATGGCGTCTTAGTGAGTAACTTCACGAGTGGTGCGATTGCTGCTGCGCCGAGTGCTAACCCGCTTTTCACAGCGGTTGTTGCTACTGCTTTCGCCTACGAAGGATGGATTATCGCCACCAGTATCAATGCTGAATTGAAGGATGCTAAGAGAAACCTGCCCTTGGCACTTACCTTTGGAACAATGTTTGTTGCGCTCTTATACATTCTGTACTACGTAGGACTGGCTGGGGCTGTGAGTAACAGCGTGATGATGAAAGGCGGCGAAGCGGGAGCAAAGCTGGCGTTTTCTACAGTATTCTCCAGTCTAGGAGGAACAGTTCTGTTCGTATTCGTTGTAATTTCTTGCTTGGGAACGTTAAATGGTTTGATGATGGGTTGTACCCGTGGTTTCTACTCTTTGGCAGCTAGAGATATGGGTCCTAATCCAAAGGTATTTAAAAGCGTTGATATAAACACCAATATGCCCACGAACTCCTCGATCTTAGGTCTACTGTTAAGCGGCATGTGGCTGTTGTACTTCTTCGGTGCAAATCTAACAGCTGTCCCTTGGTTCGGTCCGTTTAGTTTTGATAGTTCTGAACTTCCGATTGTAAGCATTTATGCTATGTATATCCCGATTTTTGTTATGATAATGGTAAAAGAGAAGTCTCTAAACTTCTTTAAACGTTTCCTCATGCCGGCGCTTGCTATCTGCGCTTGTGTGTTCATGGTCGTTGCCGCATGCTATTCCCATGGCAAGGCAGTCTTGTTCTACCTTGTTATTTTTAGCGTGATTATGGCAATTGGTATGCTAATGAATACCAAAAAGAAATAAAGCTCCTGACTTAAGGACTATAGCTAGCTATAGTCCTTAAGTATTTGTCTCCGCAGAAGTGATGCGCGGAGAACTAAATGAACATAATATTCTTTTGAAAAGGGTACTGAGAAATCAGTGCCTTTTTCAATGTCTTGTGTTGCATCAAGCACTGAATACTGTCTCCCAAAATTCGCTTGTTAGAGTCCAAGGCACCTAATATCCAACTGCATTGAACAGTGACCTCATATCACTCTTGCACAAGCCAGCTGGTATATTGTCTGACTTTGTGATCTTAGAGTAAAACATTATACTTACAATGATTTATACTCCGTTTATATTTCTGGTATATGCTAAAAGCTATATAGGAGGTGAAGTTTTCAATGGGCAGGATAATGATTGTGGATGACGATAATTACATTCGTGAACTTGTAAGCACATTATTAATAAATGAAGGTTTCAGCATCTATGAGGCAACTGATGGCCGTGTTGCGCTCCAAAAATTCAGCGAAGAAATTCCTGACTTATGCATTATAGATATCATGATGCCAAACATGGATGGCTTTGAACTATGCCGCATTATTCGTCAAAACTATCAGGATATACCCCTTTTAATGCTAACCGCTGATGGGGAAATCAGTCAGAAGATCAAAGGGTTTGAGCGAGGGATTGATGATTATCTGACAAAGCCCTTTGAGGCTCCTGAGCTGATTCTAAGAGTGAAGGCCTTGCTCCGCCGCTATAAAATTGTCTCCGCGCAGAGTGTTCAAATCGGAACCTTAACCATTGATAAAAATAGCCATACCGTCTGCACCGATAACGAAAAGATGGACATCCCCATGAAGGAATTTGAACTATTGTTTAAGCTGGCAGGCACTCCGGGCAAGACGTTCCCTAGGGATCAATTGATCGAGGATATCTGGGGGTATGACTTTGATGGGAATGAACGGACGCTTGATGTCCATGTCAATCGATTGCGCGAGCGCTTCCCGGCAGAGCAATATCGGTTTAAGATAACGACAGTACGAGGGCTTGGTTATCGTTTGGAGGTCTTGACTTGAAAAACCTACGAATGATACTAGCCGGTGTTGCCCGTGCGCTGGCGGCAGGAATGATTAGTCTCTGTTTTCAAGTTGTTGGCTATGGGCTAGCTGAATTGCTTTTTTCAGTTACAGGCCGTCCAACCCCACTCTGGGCCTATATTGTCGCTATCCTCTTCGGCTTGCTTGTGTTTGGAACCGTTTGCCTGATATATCTAATCGCTCATCGGGTATTCCATGGCAGGTTCAATCATCGCCAGATAGATTATATCAACATCGTGACGAACGCTCTGAATAAAATCGCCCAAGGTGATTTTGGTGTAGTCATTCCAACAACTGATTTAAACACCCCGAGAAACGACTTTAATGGGATTTCCGAAAGTGTCAACAAGATGGCTAAAGAACTCGGCTCCATGGAGAAGTTAAGACAGGAGTTTATCTCCAATGTTTCCCACGAGATACAATCGCCCCTTACTTCGATCAGTGGATTCGCGGCGCTTCTCAAAAATGAAGCGCTTAGTGCAGAACTAAAAAGGCATTATGTCGAGGTTATCGAAACAGAAAGTAGGAGATTATCCAAACTGAGCGATAATCTTCTGAAATTATCAGCCTTAGAATCAGAACATGTTTCCTTTGCACCGCATGAATTCAGGCTAGACAAGCAGATCGAAAGCGCCATATTGATGCTGGAGCCACAATGGCTGGAGAAAGGCATTAATCTTGATCTTTCCCTGGAAAAGCTTATGTTCATGGGGGATGAGGGATTGCTTTCGCAGGTGTGGGTAAATCTTCTTCACAATGCCGTTAAGTTTACCCCGGTGGCTGGAAATATCAGCGTTACACTGACAGAGAACGAAAATGCAGTATGCTGTAGCATCGCCGATAACGGCATCGGTATTTCAGAGACAGACCAGATCCATCTATTTGAGAGATTCTTTAAGGTGGATAAATCAAGAGATCGTTCATTTGGTGGCAACGGTTTGGGTTTATCCTTAGTGAAAAAAATAGTGACTATGCACAAGGGTGAAATACGCCTCAAAAGCGCCTTAGGCAAGGGGACGGAGTTTATTATTACATTGCCACGTTTAGATGGAAAATAAAAATCACAAGGATGATAGCTATATAAAGACAACGGGCACGGGAATACGCTCGCCAGTTTGACTTGACTGATGAAGAGATTGAACGGCGCTTAGACGAAGAAGATTGTTGTCTATCAGTTTATCGTCCGTTTATATTTGCGGGTTAAAATAAAAACAACTATTTGAGAAAAGGACGCGTTGGAATGAATACCATCATGATTGTTGATGATGACCCATATATCTGCGAACTTGTAAGCACGGTACTCAAGAACGAGGGCTTTATCACTTTTGAAGCGTCCGACGGGCGGGACGCTCTGCGAAAAATGACAGACACAAGCCCTGACCTTTGTGTCATTGACCTTTTGATGCCGAATATGGACGGCTTTGAATTGTGCCGGAAACTTCGGCAATATTATGAGGACATGCCGATACTCATGCTGACAGCCATGGATGATATAAGTCAAAAGGTCAAGGGCTATGAACTTGGGACAGACGATTACCTCACCAAGCCGTTTGAACCGGCAGAGCTTATTATAAGAGTGAAGGCGCTGCTCCGGCGGTATAAAGTCCCTTCTTCCGAGGCTTTGAGTGTCGGAAAGTTGACGGTTGATAACAGCAGCCATACGATTTATATAGGCAGCGAGCGTACCGAGGATATTCCACTGAAAGAGTTTGAGGTTCTTTATAAACTCGCCCGCTCGCAGGGCAAAATAATCCCACGGGATGATTTTATTGAGGCCATATGGGGCTATGATTTTGAAGGAAACGAGAGGACATTGGACGTTCACATCAATCGTTTACGCGAGAGATTTCCAGCGGAACAATACGGTTTCAAAATTACCGCCATTCGCGGCATTGGCTATCGCTTAGAGGCGACGATATGAAAAAACAAAAATGCTCTCAAACACTTGGCTGGCTGCTTTGGTGCCTGTTCATCATTGTTGGCGCGTTCACGGCCGGATATTTTCTAACTATGCTGATTTACAAAATAATAGGCCGCCCGCCAGAGCCGGTAGCGTATGTACTTTACGGACTTATATCACTTGCCGTGTTAGCGTTGGAATGTTTCGCGTTTTTCTTTATAGTCCGACATGCTCAACCAGGAAAAGAACATGACTGGTTGCATGATAGCTTTTTTAAGGTTGCCTCCGACGCTATGAGTCGAATTGCGCGTGGGGATTTTAGCGTGTTCCTCGACCCAAAAGACTTCGGGGATCACCATGAACTTGTCGATAGCTTAAATACAATGGCGAAAGAGCTTGGCTCGATGGAAACCTTGCGGCAGGCTTTTGTTTCAAATGTTTCCCATGAAATACAATCCCCGCTCACATCTATCGGCGGTTATGCGACGCTTTTGGAAAATGACGCGCTTGCGCCTGAGCAGCGGAAGCATTACCTTGATATTATCAAAGCCGAAAGCGCCCGCCTGTCAAAGTTAAGTTCAAATTTACTGAAACTTTCCTCACTGGATTCCGGCGTCGCCCCGCTTTCCGTCAGTCAATTCTGCTTAGACAAACAATTACAAAGCGCGGTGATTTTACTTGACCCGCAATGGTCGGAGAAAAATATATCGATAACAGCCGAACTCGACAAAGTGATCGTTTCCGCTGACGAGGAACTTCTTTCCCAAGTCTGGATTAATCTCCTGCACAACGCCATCAAATTTACGCCGGGGGGTGGTACGATTCACATTACGCTTACCACAAACGATGGGAAAACTATCTGCGAGATTGCCGACAACGGCATGGGTATCTCATTGGAGGATCAAATCCATATCTTTGAGCGATTCTACAAAGTGGATAAATCCCGTGACCGCTCTCTTGGCGGCAATGGTCTGGGGTTGTCGCTTGTAAAAAAAATTGTGGAGTTGCATGGCGGTATTGTGAGTGTAGAAAGCGAGAAAGGAAAAGGAACAACCTTTATAGTCACCATTTGAGTTTATATTAGTTTATATTCCGTTTACCCTCTGTTTATTTTGCAGGCTTATGATCAAGCTGTAAACGAAACGGAGGGTATTTTTTATGACAAACACAATGATGAAGAATAACGCAATTTTAGCGGTTGAAGCTCACGGCTTGGTGAAGACCTTTGGTGATAACAGGGCTGTTGATGGAGTGAGTCTGAGTATCCCGACAGGTAGTATCTGCGGTGTACTGGGGCCGAACGGCGCGGGAAAAACTACTACAATAAATATGCTTGCCACGTTGTCAAAACCGGATGCGGGGAATGTAAAAATATTCGGTTATGATGTTCTACGCGAAACTCAAATTGTGCGTCAACTGATTGGGTTGACAGGGCAATTTGCCTCTATCGACGAGGATCTAACTGCTTTGGAGAACCTTAAGATTTTCGGTAGATTGTATGGATATTCTCGCAAAGATTCTAAGCGTAAAGCGAATGAACTCTTGGAAGAGTTTGGGCTTAGCGATGTGGCGAGCCGCGCATTGTCAAAGTTTTCCGGCGGTATGCGGCGCAGACTTGACCTCGCGGTAAGTCTGATTCACCAGCCGCCGCTAATCTTCCTTGACGAGCCGACAACAGGGCTTGACCCAAGGACTCGGACGCAGATGTGGCAGACAATACGCAATCTTGTAAAAGGCGGCTCGACGGTACTGTTAACGACACAGTATCTTGATGAAGCCGATCAACTTGCCGACAATATTGTTGTAATCGACAAGGGACGAGTCGTTGCGAACGATACACCCGACGGATTGAAACGCTCCGTAGGAAGCAGTTCGTTGCACTTGACCGTCAAAGACGCAGATAACGCCGCCAACGCGGCGCAGATCATCGAGCGCATACTCGATGCGAAGGTTTATCTTGCGGAAGCATCTGAGTTGATCGCGCCGATAGACAATATCGACAAACTGACCGATGTGCTGACGATGCTGAAAGATGCCGGAATAGCGTTGTCCGGGGTAAACATCCTGCAACCTACACTTGATGAGGTGTTCTTCGCGCTGACAGGTGAGGGTTCCAAAAATAAAAAAGATAAAACGGAGGAAAATTAAAATGACTAATACAACCATCATACCCGCCGCCGAGCGCAAACTGAAAAATCGAATCGGAGTTGGCACCACAATCAGAAACTCATGCACGCTCGCGTATCGGGCGCTATTAAAAATGTCCAAAAATCCTGAAATATTTGTGGATTTTGTAGTCTTACCGGTTATGTTCACGTTGCTTTTTACCTTTTTATTCGGGGGAGCGATTTCGGGCAACATCCCGAACTATCTGCCGATTGTTATCCCCGGCGTTTTGTTGATGTCATCTTTCACCAATTGTACCACCGCGGGTAGTAAACTGCGGGAAGATGTGGACAAAGGTACAACAAGCCGTTTTAAATCCATGCCGATTGCGCGAATTGCTCCGTTGGCGGGGAGTTTGACTGCCGACCTTGTACGATACGTAATGGGGGGAATTACCGTTTTTACTACGGGATATATTCTCGGCTACAAACCCGAAGCAGGCATTCCCGCGGTCATTTTCAGCATACTTTTCATGATGTTCGTTGCTTGGTGTCTGAGCTGGGTGTTTGCATTCATTAGTCTGTGCACAAAGACTATTTCAACTGCGTCTGCGATTGGTGTAGTAGTAATGTTCCCGTTAGTATTCCTGTCGAACGCTTTTGTTCCGGCCGAAACAATGCCGAGCTGGCTGCAATATTTTGTCCTGCATATCAACCCGCTATCTCGCGTCGTAACGGTGGTGCGGCAGTTGTTGACTTATGGCACGATAGGCGCGGATTTTTGGTTCGCATTATTCGGCGCTTTGGCGATACTCGTCGTATTCATTCCGCTGACACTTAATGCGTATAAGCGCAAGGCGTAATCCCATTTGCATTTTATGTGGGGTAGAAATTTATATTTATTTTTAGGTAAAATTATCGTTTCCATGATCGAAGTGCTCTGTCGCCCATTCAGACAAAGCGCAGAGAATTTTCATTAAACTTTCACTCCCAGAGGAAAGAGAATACTCAACCCGTGGCGGAACCTCAGGGTATACCTTCTTGACAACTACGTTAATTATGCAGAAGCGGTTTCCACCTTATTTGGAATATGCAACTAATATTTAGTTGCATATTTTGATCTTTGATAATATATTAAAGATAAGAGGTGCACGATGAGCAAAAGAGATAAACTTATAGACAGAGTGCTTAATAAACCTATCAACTTTGAATATGATGAAGCAAGAGGTCTGTTAGAAAAATTCAGTTACAAAGAAGACAATAGGGGGACTGTGAAACAGGACATATCATAAGACTTCATAGACCGCATCCGGGAAATATATTGAAGAAATATCAAATCGAGCAGTTGATTGAAGAGTTGAAAAATCAGGGAGTGTTTTGATTATGAAAGATGTGATGATATACAAAGATTATATTAGTTCAGTGCATTACAGCACAGAAGACGAGATTTTCTATGGCAAGATTGAAGGCATAAATGATTCAATTAGTTATGAAGGCAGTAGTGTCAGTGAACTAAAGTCAGCATTTGAAGAAGCGGTTGAGGATTATCTTGAACTGTGCAATTTGAACGGTAAAGAACCGGAAAAGATGTATAAAGGTAGCTTTAATGTAAGGATAACCCCTGAGCTTCATAAACAAGCAGCACAAAGGGCCTTGATAGAGGGCAAATCATTAAATCAGTATGTTGAAGAAGCAATAGAACAGTATTCAGTAAAAGAACAAAAATGAAGAATAAGCCATGCGCCGATTGATAACAAAGGGAGCGAAACTAAGGGAATCTTAGGCTTCGCTCCTTTTTCACATAGAATTGTCATTTTAAGAATTATTTTACGTTCTTACTCAGCTAGAGTTTTTATACGCTCCAGAGCTCTGGGAAACCTGATATTAAATGTTTCTTCTTGTTCTTTAGGAACATCGGTTTTAACAATTAATGTAGCAAGTCCATCTTTTTCTGTAAGGGAATAACTCTCTGTCCCACCAGTCCACTCTTTTTTGCGTTCCTGCTGTCCACTTTCTTTTGTGTCTGCACCGTGCCTGAATAATACAAACTCATTCGGATTAAGTTTCACTATCAGACTTGTCACACCGTAACCATTTACAGATGATATAAACTGGATTTCATTTCCTTCTTTCATTACTCCCTTCATATATGTGCCTTCATCAATAATATTTGCCCAGTCACGGAATGTTACATCCTCCCAAAGAGTTGCCCAAACTCTTTCTTTAGAGGCATTTATTTCGATTGAGAATTGAATTTCTTTCATATTTTTCTTGTATACTAAAAATATAGCTTCAGTATACTCTCCTTCCTTTTGTTTTATTAAATCCAATATAATACCAGTAGTTACAGTCGTGGAATATTTAATATTTGTCCTACAGCGAAGACTGTTTATAGGAGGGTATATCCACAACTCCGCAATTTTTGGTGCAGCTAAGAATGGAATGGGTATGGCTTTTGGATAGTCTTCCTCAGATTACATATGCGTACTCAAACCTAGAATTATGCGGTTTTTGCTAAAAATACTCTCTTGGCGTCAGATTTTCAAGGCAATGAACACAATTAGCGAACCACAGCATTCGAACAATTTCAAACTTCGCATTGTTCTTAAACCCTGTCGTAGAAATGCCGTCCAACTTCTATGTAGGTGGACGGCATTCGCAGGACGGTTAGAATTTAATGGTATTTTTATAATGAGAGAAAACTTGGTATTAGTAATAATAAATTAAAGAGAAACCCCTTCGGAGCAGACCAGTGATACTAACGCGAATGTTCATGAGCTATATTCTTATAAATGTGATTATTGCTGCCTTTTGTCAGATGATTCTTAAGGAGTGTGTAATGAGTATTATAGATATTCTGTAATGCCCCCGCTTGTCAAGACACGATTTTTAAAATCTTAAGATAAACTCCTTTCTTCACAATCGGTCTTGTTATTCTAAACCTAACGAGTGCATTAACCTCCTTTACTTCTCTGGGGTCATCATAGGAAACCACATGTGCATGTTGTTATACCGCTT